>Ga0209401_1001992_pt1 | contig 13345 bp, 11 predicted proteins | sample M_140807_MF_Meta_FD_187318 | JGI IMG/M metagenome (GOLD analysis project Ga0209401, IMG submission 187318) | Freshwater microbial communities from Lake Montjoie, Canada to study carbon cycling - M_140807_MF_MetaG (SPAdes) (version 2) | ecosystem: Environmental > Aquatic > Freshwater > Lake...
GGCCGAATACGGCATCAAAGCGTATCTTCAGAACCCTGAGTTGCTTGGCTTTAACCCAGCCAAAGATCAACGCGAAATAGACAACTACAAGATTGCTGATTTTGAAGGCGATAGGGTCAAGCTCAAGCGAACCCAGGAAGATTTTGAAGCGGCTGCAACACGTTTTGTAGGACAGGTCATTACCGACATGCGTGCAGAGGGCGCGGATACAAAGGCTATCTATGATCGTGTCGTTAACCTTTATTTGGACCAGCCTGTATTGGATGTTAAATCCATCCTTAGTAAAACCAACAACGCCTATTCCACGCCATTGCCAATTGCATATTTGGCCGGTATGTTGGCACGGATTAAATCCACTACGACGGTTCTAGACCCAACCGGAGGCAACGGGATGCTGGTGGTAACGGCTAATCCCCAGAACGTCACTACGATAGAGATAGATCCTGAACGGGCCAACAACATGAGGCTGATGCAGATCGGCAATGTGATTGATGGTGATGCGCTTGTAGAGATTAAAAACCTGAGAGATCAAGAGGTTGATGTTGTTCTGGCAAACCCACCATTCGGTTCTTTGCCAACGCCTATGGATGTCCCATCTTGGACCGGCCAGAAATACAAGATTGGCACGTTGGACCAAGCAATTGCCGCCAATTCATTACGTGCTATGGCTAACAATGGCCGCGCTGTTCTGATACTTGGCGCACACATGAAGCCAGGAACAATCACTTCTACGGACCGCGTGTTTTTAAACTGGTTGTACGGCAACTACAACGTAGTGGACCACTATGAAGTTGGCGGCAGTTTGTATCGTAAGCAAGGCACGACTTTCCCGTTGCGTGTTTTAGTTATTGCCGGTAGAAACCAAACGGAAAACGCTTATCCAAACGACTTCACCGTTGATCGGATAACTACATTTGATGAACTTTGGAGTAGATATGTTCAAACCAGTGATCGTAGCCAAGAAGTCGTGGTGGGTACCGGAAAGAAACAGCCAACTACTGGCGGTGCAAATCGACCTGCCGGAGGAGTACCAGCAGGCGATACGTTGGAAAATGGAGAGCCTAGCGGAGGAGTGGGGGCTGGAGAGGGCGCTGGCGTCGGCAAACCAGTACCTTCAACAGGAGGGATCTCTGGCCCTTCCACAACCGGCGGACGAGGAACAACTAGTACAATTCGTCCTGGAGAACAACAGCCGGATACAGGAAAAGGTAAACGCGGGGGACCCGGCGGTGTCGAAGCCGGCGGACCAGAAGTCAGCGCTGATAGCAGTGGAGGACCAGAGTCTGAACTGGGAGGACTTTCTGACCTAGACCTAGATGACATTTTTAATAACTTAGGTAAGCCAGAAAAGCCAAAGGGTGGTCCACGCGCACCTAAAGGTGAAACTAAAGGTGGGCCAAGAACGCCAAGAGGTCCATCAGTAAAAGGCCCAGTAGCTATTCCAAAAGATTTGGAAGGGCTAGGACTTGAGGATTTGCTTGGAGCATTGGATGCTGCTTTAAATGGTAAATCCCCAGAAAAGAAAGCTCCCAAAGAAAAGAAAGCTAAAAAGGTAAGCGAAAAGCAAACCAATATTCAAGAGGCTAAGCAAATTGCTTCTCAATTGAATATGCAAGGCTACTTAGACTTTATGTACCAACAGTACATTCAGGACAAGCAAGTTAATGAAGCAATGGGACGTATTGCCCAAAGTACAAAAAACACTAGTGATGATCCTAATAGTGGTTTGTATTCCAGAAAAGGTGGTCAGGACTACGCTAATGTAGAACCCATCATAAAACAGTTGTGGACTGTTCTTGGTGAAAAGATTAGTGATTTTACCCAACGCATTAAACAAGTTTATAGTTTGTTGGTAAGTAAGTTTGGTGATGCAATTAAGGGTCACCTTCGCACGTTTATTGATAGCTTGCGTAATGAAGTTAAAAGACGGCCTAAAAACCAGACCCCGGTTCAATCTGAGCCAATCGACACTGAGTCACGGGTTGTCTACCTTGGCAAGTCAAGGTTCTCAAGTGATGGCATTTACCTGCCTCGCGCTCAGTCTCAACACGCCTACTCGGCTTTGGAAAATTTAGAAGCCCAGGTCGGAAACATTGATGAGTTTGTAGCCAATGAGTTGGGATACCCATCTGTTGAGAAGATGGCTAAAGGTTTGGCTGGCTATCAAATAGACGGACTAGCTCTAGCCATTCAGGCCAACAAGCTTGGTAAAGGCTTCATTATTGGTGATGACACTGGTGTGGGCAAAGGCCGTGCAGCCGCCGCCATGATTGTGTGGGCAAAGAAAAACGGCAAGATTCCAATTTTTGTGACTGTTAGCGATACCAATTACTCTGCAATGTACGAAGACTTAATCGACATTGGGCATGAAGATATTAAAGTAGGTATGACTAATGGTGAATCCATTATTCAAAGGAACATAGGTAATGGTCAAACCAAAACCATATTTGAGAATACAAATTCCAATGAAAATGGCAAAAAACTTATGGAATACATCACCAAAAATGGTGAACTTCCAAAAGGCATGGATGTTTTGTTTACAGCCTACTCTCAACTTAATGGCGGGAAAGGATCACCCCCTAGACAAAATGCAATAGCTTCATTGGTTGCTGCTGGTAAAGCTGTTCTGGTTATGGATGAGGCCCATAACGCAGCGGGTGTTCCAATCAACCCAGAGTCAATGGGTCAAAACGCATTTTTTATGTCGTTGCTTACAGGTAAAAACTTGTTAGGAAAAGACAAAGATGCTCCAGAGGATTGGAAGCCACCATCGGCTGTGTATTTGTCTGCGACATTTGCTAAACGCCCTGACAATATGCCTTTGTACATCCATACCAATTTGCGGTATGCGGCTAACACGCCAGAAGAATTGACTGAGCTTTTTGGTAAAGGCGTTAAGACAGATGTACTGCAACAGGTTTCGTCTGAGATGCTGGTTGAGTCCGGTTCCATGTTACGCCGCGAGAGGTCGTATGAAGGCGTGACGATGGACTTTGTCACTGATGATGCAAACGCTCCACGCGACATCAGGGAAGTTGACAAAGTTACCACCATATTACGCTCGTTGGTAAACGCTGACCGCGCTCTTAAAGAATGGATGAAATCAACTGCCGTCCAAAATGAAATTGTTACTGCACTTGGACCATCAGGGGCAATGTTGGGAAAAATTGGCCCAACAGCATTTAGCGAAGCCAAAGGAAATGTTTTTACTTCTGTAGTTCATAACTACATTGGAACCCTGCTGCTGTCTGCCAAAACTCAAAGCGCAGTAGATATGGTTGTTGAAAAAATGAACAATGGCGAGAAAGTCGTTGTTGGTTTGCAGAACACAAACGGCAGTGCGCTAGATGACTTTGTCCAAAAGAACAGCATCAAGATAGGAGATGAAATTCCTAACTTTGGCTGGCAGACTCTTATTCAGCGGGCTATTGATTCAACTAGAAAAGTTACGTTAAAGTCCGCTACAGGCAATAAAAAAGACAACAAAAAAGTAGAGATACCCTACTCAATGATGCCGCCGTCAGTGCGGGCTGGATATGACAATTTGTTAGACATGATCAAGGACTTCAAGTCTGATCTGCCTGTTGCACCTATTGACTACATGCGGACAGAACTTGAAAGCAAGTTTGTCTGGACGATTGACGGCAAGACCCACGTTGGAAACACGCCTCCACCAGGAGTCAAGGCGCGTAAATTGGTTGTTAAAGAGATAACAGGACGTGATACAGCGGTTGATTACCGTGGTGATGTTCCTAAGTACATATCTCTTAACAACCCAGAGCGGGTTGCCATGATTTCTTCTTTCCAAAACGGGGAAGAATCAGCAACTGGCCCTATTGATGTACTGATCATTAATTCAGCCGGTGCAACGGGCATTTCCCTGCACGCATCTACTAATGCATTTGACCAGCGGCCTCGCCACATGATTGTTCTCCAGCCGCATGGAGATATCAGTGTCTTCATCCAGCTTCTTGGCCGCATCCATAGGACGGGTCAGGTTGAGTGGCCGTCATTCACCATGTTGGCTACCGGCATCCCGGCTGAGCGGCGAATCTTGGCTATGCTCCGTAAAAAGCTGTCTAGCTTAAAGTCAAATACTTCAGGTGGATCTAGCAGCACCAAAGTAAATGGTGTTGACTTCATCAACAGATATGGTGACGTTTCCACGGCTGAATACCTCAACGAACACGCTGATATCCGCGAGTTTTTAGGCCAGCCTTTGTTTGCAGACCCAGCAGAACAAGCAGGGTCAGACTTAGCCCATAAAGCTTCCGGCACGGCTGGGCTTTTGTCTTCTGCTGACCAGCAGGAGTTCTTTGACTCCATTGAAGCCAGCTACTTGGCTGAGATTGAACTACGCAACGCCACAGGGACCAATGCCCTGGAGCGCCGCGTTCTCCCGCTTAACGCTGAGATGATCAAGGAAAACCTTATTGAGGAAGGATTGGACAGCACTAACCCATTTCTGACAGATGTGGTGATGGCTCAGTTGAACGTAGATGTGATTGGATCAATCCCTACTGAGCAAAATATCCGAGACGATATTTCCCAGGCCTTGAACGGACGCACATCGCAGCAAGTTGTAGATGAAATTGAAACTGACCTTAATACAGTTTTTATTGAAGTAAGAAACCAGATTATTTTGAAGCAGCAGGCTTTGGCAGAAGCCATTGCAACTCCCGGCGCCACTGAAAAAGACAGAGAGCAATTAACCAAGCAAAAAGAAGCTTTGGACCTGCAGTTTGCTACTCTTGGTGAACGCAAAGAAAAAACTTTGAATTTGTTAAGGAATGAGTACGCAATCGGAAATGGCTTTGATTCATTCATGATTAACAATGTTCCGGCGGCATCGGTGGTTATCGGCGTTAAAGTAGACAAGTCCAGGATTGGAAAGTCCAAGACCGGCAATCCTTACTCACCGTCCAACTTCCAAGTCATCTTCAAGCGCAACATCCCTGAAGGAAGGGTTGCTCCTACCTTGGCTACCCTTGAAGGTCCAAGCATTCAGACAAGCCGATATGACCGCCGCCCGCCTATTGGTGAGTGGTTTGCGCTCAAGTCTGTAACGGGTGGACGCACTACCCGCTACATTGCCCTAGGAAACATCTTGCGGGCCGCACAGCTGTTTGATAAAGACGGCGGGGAGATTGCCAAGTTTACTTTGATGAACCAGCTTGAGCCTGTTTCTGGCGTTGTGATGCCAGCCAGGTACCAGCCGGTGGCTATCAGCGCCCAACCCGTCCGCTTCCGCAATCCAAATGCTGCGGTGCAATATGTGCTGGCTGCTTGGAATCAAATTTTGATAACCAAGTATGAGCAAGGTCAAGTTGAAACTTACAAGGAAACAGCAGACAAGTTGAAGCCGCTTATGTTGCCTAACTTGCCTAATCTGGCTTCATTCAGTGATCTTCAAAAAGGGGCATACAGCCTTAACATTGTTAGGGGCGCAAATAGTATGTGGGTGTTGACGTTGGACAATTACCGTCCAACCAACTTTCGGCTTACTATCTCTGGTGATGCTCCTAAAAAATTCATTGCTTCCCCTCCTCTTAAAGAGCTGGTTGGCAATATGGCTAAGAAGGGCGGCACTTATGACATGGAGCGCGGCCATTACATAACTGACCCCGACAAGGTAGTCGCCCTCGTCAAGTTTCTGCATAAAAGCTACCCTGCCACTGTTGAAGCTGACTTTGGCCCTCTTGCCCGTGAGGTGATGAAGGTCGAGTTTGATGACAGCGAATCCAAAAAAGGAATGATGTCTCGCGGTGTGGCTGAAGGCGGTCAAAGTGTTGCTGCTGTTCAGTCCCAAATCGTGCCGATTGAAGGTATCACTGTTAAGGTTGTGCAGTCCTCTGATAACCTTCCTGATACGGCTGCACCTTCTGATGTTGAGGGCGCTTGGTATTCCGGTAACACTGTTTATCTTGTAGCCGATAACTTGCCTAACGCCCAACGTGTGCAGGAAGTACTGGCGCATGAGGCAATTGGTCATGCCGCGTTGGAGGCCATGCTTGGGCCAGAGATGATGAAGGAGTTGGTTAAGAACGTACAGAATCTTGAAAAGACCTCTAACATTGTTAAGAATATTGCTGCCCAAGTAGACCGCACACAACCTGGCTTATCGGATGAGCGCCGTGCTAAAGAGATCGTTGCCATAATGGCTGAGCGTGGGCTTCAGAACGGCCTAATCAAGCGCATAGTCCAGGCTGTGCGTAGTTGGCTCAGAAAAGCCGGCTTCACTATCCAGTTCTCTGACGGCGATGTTTTGGCGCTGCTAAGAAACGCCGAGAAGTATGTTAGCGGTAGGTTCAATGTAAAAGGAGAGGGGCTCTATTCTGTAAATTACAGGGGCGCTCCTGCAACCTTGGCTACATGGCAAGCTGCGGACGAGCTAAAGCTGACAGACACTTTCATCCAAAAGTACGTTGACAAGAACATTGATACCAAGCGTGTCATTGAAGCCATTAAAAATGCAGAAGGCAACATCCGGGATGCTTGGGATCCTTACCTCAAGGAAGAGTTGTTTCACGGCAGGACTGCTAAGCAGACCATAGACTTCCTAAAAAATGACTTTCGTCCTTTGCTAGAGGACATGGCTAAGAAGCGTGGTGTTAAGTTAGAAGACTTTAACAACTACCTACATAACCGCCATGCTAAGGTTCGCAATGAAGTTATTGCTGAGCGTGACCCTACCAAGCCAGACGGTGGATCAGGACTCTTTAACTCTGAAGTAGATGAGTACATGGCGGCTCTGGATAAGACTCCAGAGATTAAAAAAGCATATGAAGAGCTTGCAGAAAAGATTGATAGCATAGTTGAGGAAACCCAAAACCTATTGGTTTCTTCTGGCCTGGAAAAGCAAAGCACAATTAATAACTGGCGCGAGACTTTCCCTTTCTATGTTCCTCTCAACCGTGAGGAAGATGAGCTTGACTTTGTTAATGCAAGCAGCGGCATGGGCCAGGGCTTTGCTGTTAGCGGTCCCTTCTCCAAGGCAGCTATAGGCTCATTTAAGACTGTTAAAGACATTATTGGAAGCATCGCCCTCCAGCGTGAGCGTGCGATTGTGCGGGCCGAGAAGGCGCGTGTTGGAAGGGCGCTGTATGCACTAGCTATACAGAACCCTAATCCAACCTTCTGGATGCCCATCAACCCTGATGCCATCAAAAATAAGGCAAAGCTTATTCAAGAGATGGTTGACATGGATATGAATCCTGCTGATGCTGAGAACATTATCCAAGAAGTTAAAAGCGGCAAGCTTGATGAGAAAACTGGGTTAGTTAAGTACCAAGTAAACCCAATGATGCGGTACTCCCCTAATGTGCTGCCGGTACGCATTAATGGTGAAGACCGTTTTGTGTTCTTTAATCCTGGTAATCCAAATGCCAAGCGCATGGTGGAGTCGTTAAAGAACCTTGATGCTCAAAAGATGGATGAGGTTCTTAACGGCGTTGCCGAGATAACTCGCTTTATTGCAGCTGCAAGTACACAGTACAACCCGGTGTTCGGCGCAATTAACTTTGTGCGTGACGTTCAAAGTGCTGCAATTAACTTGTCCAGCACTCCTATTGCTGATCGCAAGATGCAAGTTATCGGTGACTCTGCAAAAGCAGTCAGAGCCATCTATCGTAGTTTGCGTGGTAAAGAGGCTCTTACTCCTGAGATGAAGGAGTGGATGGATCTGTTTGAGCAATACCAAAATGCTGGTGGACAGACAGGATTCCGTGAGCAGTTTAGCCGTGGTAAAGGCAAAGAAACAATTGTGGCTCGTGAGCTTGCTCGGTTAGACCGCAGCAACACCAAAAAAGCCGCTTACGCTGTCTTTGATTGGCTCTCTGACTACAACGATGCAATGGAAAATGCCGTGCGTCTATCGGCCTTTAAAGCTGCGTTGGATGGCGGTATGTCTGAGGACCAAGCCGCCAGCTTAGCCAAGAACCTCACTGTTAACTTCAACCGTAAGGGTGCTAATACTCAAACGATTGGGGCTTTGTATGCGTTCTTTAATGCCAGCGTACAAGGCACGGCACGTTTAGTCCAAACGCTCTTTACCAAAGACAAAGAAGGCAAGATGAGCCTAAGTTCTGTTGGCAAGAAGATTGTTGCCGGCGGTATGTTACTTGGAGCCATGCAGGCAGTTATCTTGGCTATGGCCGGGTTTGGGGCTGATGATCCTCCTGAATGGGTCAAGTCTAAAAACCTGATCATTCCAACTATTGATGGCGGGTACCTGACAATACCTATGCCATTGGGATTTAACATATTCCCCAATGTTGCCCGTATTGTTTCTGAGTACATGCTGGTTCAGTCTGGCGCAATGAGCGGTAAACGTGATCTTAAGAAGACTATCACTTATATTTCATCTGCAGTACTTGGGGCTGTTAACCCACTGGGTACAAGCACTTTTGCCCAGACACTAGCGCCTACTGCTGTAGATCCGTTCATCGGCATTGCTGAGAACAAAGACGCCTTTGGCCGACCTATCTCTAAGGAAGACAGGGCTCTTGCCCCTACCCCTGGTTACCTACGCAGCCGGGACTCTGCAAATGGCCTATTCCAGGGCTTGGCTTACGGGATTAACTATCTCACTGGCGGAGGAGAGAAAGGCATTGGCTTGGTTAGCCCAACTGCTGATCAGCTTAGCTACATCGCTGGTCAATATACCGGCGGCGTTGGTAAGTTGGCTGTTCAGACGGGTGAGTATGCAAAGGCTAAAGCCATAGGTGAAGAGTTGCAGCCTTATCAAGTGCCTATTGCTGGCAAGCTGTACGGCGACATCAATACACCGGCTGCTATCTCAAGTAAGTTCTATGAGAACATCATTGAGATGTCCAAGCATGAAAACATCATCAAGGAAATGAAGGGTAAGGGCGTAACTGAGTACTACAAGGAGAACCCTGAAGCCAGAATTTGGCAACGCGCCAACTACGTTGAGAATGAGATTGCTAAGATTAAGAAAGAGAAAAAAGCTCTGAAAGAACGTAATGCACCTGACGAGCAGATCAAACGCAAAGATGATCAAATTAAGAGAGTGATGGAAGCGTTTAACAAAGAAGTTACAAAACGCCAATAATCTCACGTTCAAACATAAGGCCGATAGTCTTGCGGTGTGCTTCCTCCCACATCTCAATTCTTTCGGCCTTGCTCATTCGTGTCCCCTGGTCCAGCTCGGCGTGGCACTTGTAACAGAGTGATGCAATCCTGTAGTCTTGTGCTTTAAGGCCACGGCCCTTGCCGTCCCTTAGTTGGTTGCTGTGAGCCGCCACTACCGTACCATCTTGCGTACCACAGTGCTGGCAGGGCAGCTCACGCGCAGCGTCTAACAATTTACGATTCCTGTACATTTTTCTTGCGACTCTTTTTGATGGCCGCAATACCCTCCTCAGGCTTTCTTGATTCCATAAAGTAATCGGCAATCTCAAAGGCGGTAGGGACAATTAGTTCCCCTTCCCTGTTCCTTATGATCAAGCCGGTCATGGCAAACATAGCTGCCAAGTCGCGTAGGTTTTCTTCATGCTCTGTCATTAGTGCATCTCCATGTTCTGGCGGTTTTCTCTTGCTAAACGCAGGGTGTGTATAACAGCGTTAACGGCCTGATTCTCGTTGTCCATCTTCAATTGGACCATCAACTCACACATCACAGCGCAGAGCGCCATAACGGCGTTCATTGGCTCCTTGCATTCTGTGTTGGCTATAGCTGCATAGATGGCGTTTTGCATGTTGTCGAATTCATCCATCACATCTCCAAAGATTTAATATTGTCAGACAGTAGATCGTTAAGGTACTTGCTCCTAACTGCGATGTGTTCAATCTCTTTAACCTCATCAATCTGCCGGATGCAGTCCTTCAGGGCTTTGTTGTAGCCGGCTTTAAAGGCATCATCACCATCAAGGATCATGCAGATGGCGTCACGCACCATTGCTGATGCCTTACGCTGCGCTGCCAAGACCTTGATCTTGTCGTGATACTCTACAGGCAGATACACGCTGTAGGGGATTAGTTTCTTCATTGTTTCCTCCAAGCCTCAAAGCTTGCTTTAAGACGGTTAAATAAATCTCTGGCTTCTTCACTTGTCTTTAGTTCCTTGCGGGACTCTATGCCAAGATAAAAGATCAGCCAAGAGGCGCAAGCCTTTTCGTTCTTTTCCATGAGCCACTCTTTCTTGTGCAGCCATTCCCAGAACTCAGGATCTCGGCAGAGTATTCCAGCCATCTTAACGGCGTGATCGCCTGGAAACTCATGTTCTCGGTTCATCGGCTGCTCATCGTCGCCCAGCCGTACCATCACAACAACATAACGCGAACCAACAAAGTCACGCATTAAGTCGTCGGGCAGATCATCAGGATGGACGGCCATGGTTAAGACATAGCCGTCCTTGGACTGTTTCAGCCCAGTCTTGATGCCTTCAAACTGAATTGGTTCGCTCAAGTTTCATCTCCAAGTACTTGATCACGCCATGCGACATGACAAGCTGGTCCTCAAGCTTGTCAATTTGTTTCTTCATCTTGGCTTCCTCATCAATCATTGCATGAAGCGCTGCGCGAAGGTTCTCGCAAACCTTCTCCCAATCTTTAACTGTGGTTGGCTTCTTCTTAGTCATCCCAAGGGTCCTTTTGTTGCGCCATTACTGGCTTTGAGTTGCTGTCAACTTTAAGAGAAACCATTCGGTTCCCTTTCTTGTCCTTTTTCAGCCAAGCACCAAGCTTTATCACAACCGCTTCACCCTCAGAGCTATCAAGCATGGCGACTAAATAATCCCGCTCAAACTTAATGTCGCCTGTCATGTCTGGCGCGGTTTCCTTGTTCTTGAAATTATTGGTTAGCAGTAAACCTGTATTTGGGTAGTCCATTAAAATTTTCCTTTTGCTTCTTTAAACAAATCCATGATTTCGGCATGGATATCGGGTGACGCTGCTTTAACTTTGTCGTAATGCTGGCGATTGACTTTGTACATATCCTTTACATCGTCTTCAGTCTTCGCCATGTCTAGGTTTAACTTGGTTGCATCAACCAGCAGCTGGCTCCACTGAGCAGGATGTTCGGCGTCAATCTCAATAGTCCACGGCGGGTTTGGCTCTACCCACTCAGGCGGCAGCTTGTCTCCCTTGACGTACTTTTTTGGCTCTGCTTTAGGTATTGCTTTAGGCTCCTCTACCTTGCGTGGAGCGTCATGGGAAGAGGAGTCAATAGCGTCATGCTCCACAATCTCCATAGCCGTCATCCAAAGATAGCGGCGTTGGTAGGTCTCCACTGCGCCTAAGTTTTGGATAGGGTGTGCGCCTTTGAGTTGGGCTGCAGCCATAGGGCTTGCAATAACAATCACTGTGCCGTCATCGGTATCGGTGATGGATAGGGTTGCGTAGTTTGCGTCATAGGACACAACGCCACACAAGCCAATGTCATGAAAGATGTTTTGGATCTCAGGCAAGAAGTCGCCCAGTTCAAAGTAATGATATTTGGAAAAATCATTCCACCCACTCTTCTTCAGCTTTGTGCCTTGCAGACGTATCCGCGCAGCCATTAGTTTCTTATGTACCATGCTTTTCCTTTAAAAAAATCCAAACCAAACGCCGGTCCCGTGAATCCATGCGATTGGGAAAATTATCGCGCCAGCAATGAGGAATCCCCATTTGCCAGCCGACAAACAAACAACAACGTGCGTCAGCCATGACGCTATAACCCAGCCAACTATGGCTACTGGCAATAACTCTTCCATGCTTACTCCTTAGTTTTTAAATAATCCTGGTACTGGTTGCACCATTTGCTAACAGAGCAAAAGTTAGCGCAGCGCGTCCGTTCTCCTAGCCGCACTTCTATCTCGTACTCTTTCCCGTACTCCGCCACCTTGGCTAGAGCTTCCTCATTGGTGTCACAGACATTGCGTGCCTTGACTCCACCAATCTTTTTAACCGCGTAGGTTGTTTGCTTTTCCCACATCTCATCAGGAGTGCAGTGGGGTAACTCGTCGCCTGTCTCAAGGTCAAACAGGGCGTTGGAGTGGATCTCAATGCGCTGCTGGATAAACTCCTGCTGGCGCTCGTAAGTCCACAATTGGACGGGTATAACCTTCACAGGGGCATCAGGGTAGGATGCCTTGATTGCGGCGTCCCTGCGGCTCCAATCGCGGATGATGGCTACGATCTCCAGCTTGGTTACGTCGGTGTTCTTTACCTTGCGGACAAGCCAAGCGTAGATGTTTAGCTGTAGTTCCCAGTCGATCTTCTCGTTCATCACCGACCATGCGCCTACAGTCTTGTAGTCATTAACAGTGATAGTGCCGTCCTCATTGACAATCTGCAGGTCAATAGCGCCTGAAATAGCCCAGCCGTCAACGCTGGTGTGTAGGCGTTCCTCGACTATGTGGTGGTCATCCTTGCCGTGTTCTAGTACGCCGTGAATGGCCGTGCCAAAGATGGACCAGACCATCTCGCTAACGTCCTGCTCTATCTGATCAGCGTGCAGCTTGCGTAGCTGGACAATCCTGGGAGAGGATATCAGCTCGGTGGCCGAGATGTTGGCCTTTCCCTTCGAGTAAGAAGGGCGCTTTAAGACGTTCACAAACGTCTGCGGGAGGTTGTATTTGTTAGTGATGATCATTCTTCACCCCGCTCCAAAATGCCTAGGCGTACTGCGTCTTCAACCAATTGCTCGTAACGAACAAACATCGAGCGAACAAAAGATTCCATCAGTTCCTGTGGACCTTCATCTTGCACTACAACGACCGATGCAAATATGTTTCTCGCTCCCATCTCGATGGCGAGCTTACGCATCACATTTGCAGAGTAGATTTCTCCATTCTTTTTTATGCATTTATCAAGAAGTTCTACAATTTCATCCCAAAGCTCCTCGTAAGTGCTCTGAATCCTAGTTAACTCAATGTCTTTTTTCATGCTTTATCCTTGGTTGGCTTAGTTTCTTGTGTAAGGTTGTAGAGCTCTTCAAGCTCATGAAGTACGTCAGTCAATGCATCAAGCACAACCATCTGGGTGCCTGGATCTGCCTCGGGCTTGAACCAATCAGCGTAGGAAATCCTCGCTTCTCCATCGTTGTTATTCCAGTAAACCGTAAAGCAACGCATACTTTTCTCCTGTAAAATTAAGTGGTGGGGCCACACATTGTACCCATAGTATATCATGTCTTGCAACCCCTTGGAAAAATATTTATGGCGGTAACAACTACGCAGCGCAGCCTCAAGTACATGAGGGACAACGGCTTCTATGCTGAGGTGGTCGAGCGGTACAACTCGTTTACCAAGCGCAAGAATGACTTTGCCGGCTTCATTGACATCCTGTGCCTGGGCCAGGGTGCGGTAATCGGCGTGCAGACCACCAGCTGGGGCCACACA
>Ga0209401_1001993_pt1 | contig 13341 bp, 17 predicted proteins | sample M_140807_MF_Meta_FD_187318 | JGI IMG/M metagenome (GOLD analysis project Ga0209401, IMG submission 187318) | Freshwater microbial communities from Lake Montjoie, Canada to study carbon cycling - M_140807_MF_MetaG (SPAdes) (version 2) | ecosystem: Environmental > Aquatic > Freshwater > Lake...
GTTGCAACCCCGCCTAAGACTCGTGGCGAAGCAAAACGTCGTGCCAAGAAGCTTGAGCAAGAACTTGATTCCGAATCACCCGTTGAAGTCGATGGAGATGAAAAAGCGGAAATCGCATTACCGCAAGTAGTTTCGAAAGCCCTCGTTAAATACGCCAATGGGTTAAAGGATCCCAAGAAAAAAGAAGCTGTAAATAAATATGCTAGAAAAATTACTCGGTTGCTGATTCAGCGAACTCAAGAAAAGGGTGGTCTACAGCCCCCAGAAGATATGGAGGCACCGGTAAAACCATCAGCCGCACAAAGCATAAAAGAACTTATAGCCGAGTATCCTAAGTTCGTTAGGGACGTTAACGACGTTCGTGCGACCCTGTCTAATGACTACACACCCGAAGAGCTTGAAGGATTAGAGCCCTTGATCGAAGAAGCTCTCGGCCGTCCGTTCACAATCTCCAACATCGCCCGAGTTATCCGTACCCTCGAAACTATCGGCGGGCCGAACAAGAGCGTTCATCGCCTTATCCGAGAAAGCAAAGGTGACGTTGCGGCTTTCGAACAATCCCTGAAAACTTCCCTGCTCGAAGGCACCGATCTTTCTCCAGCAAATCAAGCGGAAGTTAGCAAGTACTTAAGTGAAGGGTTGGCGGATATGATCGCCGAAAAGCGCCGGGATGCTTTGGAGAAACTCAGAGTTCGTCTAGCCCAAAAGGGAGAGAAGAAAACCAAGAAGATTCGTTCGGCCATCGACAAACTTGTCGAAGCCGTAAACCTTGGAATCCTTCGCGATCAGGAAATCTATTCGCAGATTCACGAAAAGCTCGGCCTACCTGAAATTGGACCGGAAGAGCGAGCCAAGATCGAACAGATGGTCAACGATCTATCCAAGTACCCCAAGGGGCACTTGCTCAACGAGAAGGTTGAAGAAATCTACGAATACATCAAGCTCATCGCCCCGATCTCTTTCGGTGAATTGGCCGTCTCGTACCAGACCGCCAACTACCTACAAGGTCTTGGCACGCTGGCCGTAAACGCCGTTTCATCTGCTGAAGGTGTCTTCGTTGACGGATGGATCTCCGGCATTAACGCCAGCTTGAAATCCAGATTCGGCGGACCAGAACAAAAACTTCAGGCTCGCGCTATTAAGCTGGGACGTCAGGCTTTGAATGATGCGTGGTGGGGGAAGAATGCTGAAAGCAAGGGCATGGCCCGGAAGTATGCCATGGAAATTTGGAAGTATGGGAAGTTCCCGACTGACTCCGTTGTGCTCAAAGAGATGGGTGGAGTCAATGTGTTCGAAGCTATGCTTCGTGAGGCCGACGCTGGGCGGGCTGGCAAGCGTGGAGTTAATCCCGCGACCCTAATTGTCACCAAACCGAAGGTGCCGGCTTTCGCCCAACCCATTACAGACTTTCTCTCCGGCCTTATCCCTAGCTTCATTGCGAAACCCGTCGGAGAGTTCGTCACTACAAACGAAAATGAGATTAAGGTAAATCTCCAAGCCGGATGGGAACCGACGACTGCAACTGGAAAAGCTCTGGCTAAGATTCTACCGACTAATTATATTTCCCAGCCGCTCCTTCTTAAGGAAATTCCTTTTATTGGAAAGTACTTTGGCAAGCTCGGAAGTATCGGAGATATACCCGCCTGGCCTTATAATTCTTTCCTTGGACCGTATATCCTTTCCTCCCGCTTGATGGCAACGGGTGACGCGTTTAATAAGTTCGGAGTTAAGAAGATGTCCGAGGTTATTGAAGCCGGATACATCTTGGCAAAGCAGAATCCTTTAATGCCTGACGCAGAGTTTGACGCAAGGATAAATGATATCCTTAACCGCACCAAAGATTCTATTGAACGTGCGACCCGCTTAGCCGATATTGATACGGTTACTTTTGGATTGACCCCAGAGCAGAGGCTTCTAAGAATCGATGAAATCCTCGACCAGAACAGGCCAGTTAATGAGATTACTAAACAGATTGAGCAAGCCGCTAAGTCAAGGTCTCTACGGGCAACCTATCAAGATGACTTTTATGGCGTAGTGGGTCTTGTTGCGGGATCAATCGATGCCTTTGCCAATACAAACTGGGCCCCAAAAGCAGTCTTCAAGTTCCTTCGTACATCCTCAAATCTCGTAAATGAAGCCTTGAACTATCTACCAATCACTTCGAATCTTAGGATGCATTACGGAGTTGGTCGTCTGTTGGCACAATCCGCCCCACGTTACTACCGCCCACCACCTTTGCCGAATACTTACGAATACGATCTCCTAAAAGGTAAGATGCTTACTGGGTGGTATTTGACCGGAATCCTTGGTTCTTTGGTTGCTCAAGCACTCCATGATGATGAAGAGAATCCTTGGTTCTTTGTACACTACAAAGGACCAAAAGATCCGCAGGCACGCAAAGCCTGGTTTCAAGCCGGTGGTAAAACTCGGTCAATCCAGATTGGTAAGATCGGTGAGCCTTTCGCCCCGTTCGGAGTTAAGCTTTGGGACGGCCCGATTTACATCGGATGGGAAGCTCTTCCTCCAGGACTCACCGGAGTCTTGTTGCCGACGGCTACTTTTTCAGAAGCCGTTCGTTATGGAGACAAATCGTCGGTAGATGCCATTGGGCTGTCGCTGGCAACGGCAAGTCTAGCTACGACCATCGGGTTTGTAGACTTAACCGCCTTGCAAGGTATGCGCGGAATTATGCGACTGATCTCACCAGCCCCTGGGGCCGGCGCAGACAGTCTCCTCAAAGAATTTGGATCGACCCTCAGTGGTATCGCGGCCGGGTTTGTCATCCCGTACTACCCCACCTTTAGAGACGTAGAATCACTGTTCGATGGTCTTACTGGAACGCCGAGAAGTCGTATGCGAAAAGACGGCTTCTTCTCAAGCCTTGCCTCGTCCTTCCCTATTGTGGCTAAGTTTGGCGAACCAGATCTCGACCATCTTGGTGGACAAGTATCCAGCCAGATCGTCAACAACATGCCTCTCGTTCGACGCTTCGTATCCACTGGGGTGAGCACGGATGCTTACGACACATCGGATGATCCGACCAGTCAGGCTGTCCACGATAAGCTCATCACAATCTTCGCCAAGCACGGAAGGGTGATCACTTGGAACGCTGGAGACCTGAAAACAATTGCCCAACAAGAACTGCTGATTCAAGCCGCCCGTGGCATGCCGATTGACAAGTCTCCTTATGAGATTCTTGCTCTTAGCCGTGACCTGACCTTTGACGAAAAGTATGATTGGGTCAAGACCGCCGGCCCCGCGATCCAGGCAGAGCTTGAGAAATTCATCCCAGCTTTCGAGCAGGCCCAAGATAATGCAGAGTTTGATTACATTCTTTCCAAGACAAAAGTCAACGCTATCAAGCGGGCAGCCCTTCAATACGTCCTTCGCAAGGAGGGGCTTGAGAAGGTAATGATCCCCTGATAGATTAAAGAAATGCCACTCGGAAAATCCAGCATGCCTTGCAATAAACCTAGGCCGAGCACTCGTCCAGGTAAGAAGCGTATGGTGAAAGCCTGCGAAAACGGGCAAGAAAAACTTGTACACTTTGGGGCCAAAGGATACGGCAACAACTACTCAGCCGCGGCACGCAAATCCTTCCGGGCCCGCCATAACTGCGACAACCCAGGGAGTAAATTAAGCGCTCGTTATTGGGCGTGTAAAAATCTTTGGGCTGGTCCGGGAGGGGCGACGACTCCAAACCCAAGCAATCGACAAGGGAAATACTAATATGCCTCTTGGCAAAAAGAAGGCCAACGATGCCTGTACCCAAAAGGTGAAATCTCGTTATGCAGTTTGGCCATCAGCTTATGCCAGTGGAGCGGTAGTCAAATGCCGTAAAGTAGGGGCAAAAAATTGGGGTAACAAAGGGAGTAAATAATGGCCTTTGACCTTGAGAAAAAGAAAGGTCTGCACGGTTGGTTTGCAAGAAACAAAGGAAAAGGTTGGATTAATTGTAAGACTGGTGGACCTTGCGGCCGTGAAAGCGCTAAGGACGGGGGAAGCTATCCAGCTTGCAGGCCGACTAAATCGATGTGCAATTCCTCGATGCAAAAAAAGGTAAGCTCAGAACCCATAAGCTGGAAGAAAAAAACGGGGCTAGGCAAGTCATGATTTTCTGGCCCATCGTGTTCATGGTGGGTATTGTGGTAATCCTAATTGTTTGGAGGCCAAAGGGTAAGACTGAGTCGTGGACTGAGATGTCGGCCGAGGAGAAGTATATGCTGGCCAAGAAGATCTTTACCCGTGATCCCTCCATGTTCAAAGACAAGGATTCGGATGGCGTTGAGGACGAACTTGAAAAGGGCTCTTGACCCCCAACCCTACACCCTATAATATAGTCCCATGCCTCTAGGAAAAAATGTATCTGCTAACATCAGCGAACTTTACGCTGATAATAAGAAAAAAGGTAAAGCTCGTGGAGCTGGCGGGACGCCTCGTTCTAAAGCTCAAATTATTGCCATCGCATTAAGTGCGGCTGGCAAATCAAAAAATAAATAATATGGACTATAAAGATTTGTTGTCGACATTGAGATACATAGGAGAAACATCCCCCGCTGTTCTTGGTGGACAATTGGTGGAAGAGATTGCGTCTTATAAACCATCCTCAACAAATTCTGTTTCTGATAACACAAAGGAAGCAACCATGGAGCAAAAGGTTTCTCCTGGTGTGGCCATGACTCCAGAAGTTGTAAAAGAACTGGAAACCAAAAAACAAGCTTTAATTCAAAAACGTATGGACTTGGAGAGAAAACGCAGAATGGATGAATACGACCAAAGAGCCCAAGCGAGGGGTTTAAGAGTTAAAGATACTTTGGAAAAAATTGGTTTAGGCAAATAACCCATGCCACTTGGGAAACGCGATTACGCTGCGGAGTACCGTAATTACCACAGCAAGCCCGATCAGAAGAAGAACCGGGCCAAGCGAAATGCAGCCCGCCGTATGATGATCCGCAAACATGGCAAGTCCGCACTCCGCGGGAAAGATGTTGACCACAAGGATGGGAACCCCCACAATAACGGAAGTTCAAATCTGAGGATCGAGCCTATGTCGGTCAACAGAGGAAGAAAATAAATGAAAAATTTATCAATTAATTTGAATCAAAAGAACGCAAAGATGCCGACCAACAAGTCGCCATCACTTAAAGTTGATAAGAAAAAAGGTTACGGCATGCCCCAGCCTTCCAATAAAGGTCGGGGATTGGGTAAGTATTGATACCCCAGGCATAGTTTATGCCTGAATATTTTCCAGAAAATAATACTGCGTTAAAGACTGATACGGAGGTCCGCAGTCTTCAAAAGATATCCAGCAGTCTTGATAACCTTTCGAGTGGCGGAGCTGGTGGAATTATTGGGTCGTTCCCGACCGATGCTTTCGGGCGTTTACGTACAGTAGCTCCCTTAACTTTATTTGATTCTAACCATAGGTTCCAAGACAACGGGCTGTGGTCTACGTACACGTCTGGTACAGCTTCTGCGGTGTTTAACTCCAGTCAAGGTCTCGTCGACTTGAATGTAGATGGCACAAGTGGGGCGGAAGTAATCCGAGAAACAACTAAAGTATTTGCCTACCAACCCGGTAAATCCTTACTTGTGATGAATACTTTTGTTATGAATCCAGCTAAAGAGAACCTAAGGCAAAGGGTTGGTTACTACGGGGACGATAATGGAATGTATTTTGAGCTTTTTGGGAGCGCACTTTATTTGGTAGAGCGATCGTTAGTAACTGGTTCTATGACCGAGACCTTGGTATCTCAAGCTGATTGGAATGGGGACAAGCTCGATGGCACTGGCGCCTCTGGCCTGACCCTCGATATTACTAAATCTCAAATTCTTTGGATGGATATTGAGTGGCTGGGCGTTGGTACCGTAAGGATGGGCTTCGTAATCAATGGTCAATTCATAGTATGCCATTCGTTTCACCACGCGAATCTTCTAGCTTCAACCTATATCACGACGGCCAGTTTACCCCTGCGCTATGAAATAAAAAATACTGGAACTCCTAGCCCAGCAACTGCTAGCGTTCTCAAGCAAATATGTTCTACAGTTATCTCTGAAGGTGGGTATTCTTTGAATGGGGCGCAACATGAAATTACTCTGCCAGTAAAGACCCCGAGAACTCTGACAACTTCGGGAACCTATTACCCAGTAATTTCTCTTAAGCTCAAGACTTCACCCGATCGACTCGATGCTATCGTTATCCCAACGGATATATCTTTGATGGCAACTAGCACCTCTACTATTCATTTTCATTGGCAATTAGTAGCGCGTGGAACTACAGTCGCGGGTTCATGGATTAGCGCTGGCGGGGACTCTTCAGTCGAATATAATATAACGGGAACATCTTTTTCTGGCGGTAAAATTTTATCTGGGGGTTTTTTCTCGCAGACGAACCAAGCCTCTCAAGCTATTAATATAGATAGAGAATCTATTTTTAAATCCCAACTAGAGCGGGATGGAATTGTGGGGACGCCATATGAACTGACGCTAGTAGTAGCAGCGAGTGTTAATACGTCAGATGTGCTAGCTTCAATTAGCTGGGAAGAAGTAACTCGCTAATTCTTGTGGTATAACGCCAGCTTGGCAACCTTGTCGAGCAGGCCCTGACGTGGTCGATGCGAGTGATCGATCAAGCTCTTAACCTTTTTCTTTTTATTTTTCGCCACGGATTTTTCTGAACCCAACAATAGGTACTTCGCTCCAGGCTAGGGCTACGTGTAGTTCATTGTCCTCAAACCAAACATCTATCTCTGGGTTGTAACCTTCTTTTAATTTATCGTGGAGATCGTGGAAAGCCTTGCGAGTAATAACCAGCTCTTCCGATTTACCATCGACCGCAGCTGCGGCGAGTAATACACGGAGGAACTGTTCGGATAGTTCGCCGAACTTTGCTTCTGCAAGCTTCTTGGGCACAATTCAATGCTGACTGGCGGGCTTGCCAAGTCAATATAGCTAGGACAAACTGGGAAAATGAAGAATAGAAAGCGCGATATTATTTGGCTTACGTGCCTCGTCACGCTTTCAATTATTAAAACTGTGTGTATACTTATAGGTAGAAGGATAAAATTGTGACAAAAAATATTCCCGAGTCCCCGGAGTTGGCGATACTTCCAGAACAAGTCACGGATATTTTGCAATTTGCACGTGCTTGTTCCTTGGGTATCATCACCCCCGAGGAACTCGGGAATAAATTAGATAATTTTGAAACCTGGATAGGTGAGCATTTCTAAATTGATGATAGTGAATTAAAAAAGAAAAACCCCGAGCCCTCCATTTCTGGAGAGACTCGGGGTTAGTCTTTCTGAATCTATTGATTCAGACTATGGTTACCTTCGTATGATATGTTCGAGAGCGTAGCAACATCTACACGCTATCTGGACGCAAGTTAGGTATCCGATAAAGAACCATACCAACATTCCAGTATAATAGAATAGACCAAACAACGCCTCTACTTTCTTCTTAGGCAATTTAAGTGGTTCAATCATTGGGCTAAACGGAGGGCCTCCCGACTCCCTGCTTGAAATACATCTTGCAGGATGTCGTCAAGGAAGTTGTTCTCCATTTCAAACTTCAACGATTCAACCGCTTTTGTTTCTGTGTTTACGAGGGCGTTGAACTCGAGTTTATGAATCGAGTCTCCCGCTCCCCATAATAGTTCGCCATTTACTTTCTTTGTCATTCTAATACCTCACTCCAGTACCGACTATTTTTATACCCCTGCAACTTGTCCCACCAGATGAATCTGGCAGAAGCCGCTGGGATACCGTATTCCTTTGAGCAGGTCTGCCACTCGTTCTCAAGCGCGAGGTAGTCAGTCCTGTTCACGTTCCTATCCCTCTTGTGGATAGACTTAAGCACACGACGATCGAGGCAAACAACGTTTGACTCTTCGTGATGTTTCATCTCCACATAGAAGCTTGACTTAGCAATCGCCAATCCTGGGACGTTGTCCGCAATCCGATCACGGTATTGCATCAACGGCTCATTGGGATAACGCTCGAAGATGTGGGGCTTGGCTGAGAACATCTGGTCAAACTTCCAGATGCTTACGGCTTTCGTCCGCCATAGTCCAGTCTTGGTTTGATACAGTTCGAACTGTAACTTGCCAAGGTCGGACTTCCACGAGTCGCGATTCTTGATTGCGTTAAAGGCTTTCACGTTCTGCTTCCAACCGAAGTTGGCCGCGAGAATCGAGAAAATCCAGAAGCGCCATTCGTCTTCACGGGACGTGGGCTTAATCTTGTCCCAGTAGTTGACGTAACGGCTGACCTCTCGGGACTTCAGTCCCTCAAATACTTCACGTACCCCAGTCATAAAACAAGGGGAGCGTAACTCCGTCGGGAGACGGATGCTGTCGCACCTCGCCTCCATGCTTCGTTGCATCGTTGTTCAAGACTTCCATCTCCTCAGATGTATAACCTCGGATGGAGTCGTTACGGATACCCGCATTGAAATCCACCCACGTCTCGTCAATCGACAAGAACTTCTGTTCCGATGGTTTTGTAATACAATAACAGTTCATATTTTATAATCTCCAATCTCACCTTCAATAGCTTCATCAATCCTATCCTTGACGTCTTGTTCGACATCATCGGGGTCAATCCCGTTGTCTTCCTTCCAACGACGCTTGTCAATATTAAGTAATGTTTCGTACTTTATCTTCATAGTGTAACTCCTGACTTGTGCTCGTGAACCATAGAACCCAACAAGCCAATGACCCTGGCTTCGAAGGTATTCATGAACTCACCACTAACTCTCGACGGAACCAGCTTCATAGGGGCAAGCCCCATCTCTAGCCTCGTCTTGTTGCGCTCTTTAAACTTGGCCCCCGCCAAGTCCAGAGCCGACCGCTTCACTGCTGCTTTATTTAATAGACTCATGCTGCTACCGCCTTTCTGCTGTAACCTGTCCATCCAGTTTTGCGAAGAGCAGACAATGCCTTGGATGCGGCACTGCCCGCGGGTTGTGTCCCGTGGATGAGCAACGCAAACGGCTTGCCAGACTTGTAAGCGTGGCTGTCGTCGTGGTCGATCTCCAACTTCTTGTCCTCTGCTTCCTTGGTGCTGAACACAACCTCTGCATACTTCAGATCGTGCTTGGCGATTAGTTCATCGTGTGCTCCGCCTCGACTTGCGTTGAGGGCGAAGTTCTTTGGGATGTCACCGATACGTCTAAGCCAGAAGGGTAAGCTTTTGGTGTAGGCATAGAAGGTGCGGAGTGGCTGGCATTTGGCCACATGCATCCAAGCATCGAAGTAGAACTGATTGAAGAAGTCACCCGAGACGTGAACCCGAATTATACCAGCTTGCCTTGGTAGGCTTGCTTGAATCAACTCGGACATCTCAGCGGTTGACTTGCCTTTCAGCAACTCGAAGTTGTGCCACCTCTGTAACCGAGTGTTCTTATACTGAGCCTCGTCGGATGCGGCAAAGCAACGGAACTTGGTGTCGGCACCGTCCGTGATTTTACCCGTCTCTCGATTGGCTTTGGACAAACACTCCAGCGCACCTGGGCAGGAGAATCCTGCGGGTAGACTGAACGTCCAGATGTCTCTGCCCAGCTTTGCGTTACCGCGATTAAATTTGAGCAAGTCTGATTTCACGAGTGTAGATCTTCTTGTTCTCTTCTTTTTGATTCCAAGGTTTCTTGCCTTCGAATCGTTCCTTGCGAACCAGATTGCTATTGCTGTCCAATCCAGTTGCCTCGCACCATTCGGGTAGAAGTATCGTGGCATCTCCGCCTCGAAGCTTCAATGATTCGATGATGGCCGCATCCTCTTTGTGCCAGCCCAATCCATAGGGAAACTTGGTTCCCGCTATATTTTTGGCTTGCTTTCCTTTGAACTCAACCTCAATCATGACCGCCTCGCGAGTTCTTCGGTGATGTGTTTTGCGTATAGGCTAGCGGATTCGTCGCCTTTCGCAGGTCGCTCATCCGTTTTCGGATAAGACGTCCTGAGATCCTCAAGTTTCTTCATTAAGTTTTCTTTTGTCATATATTTAATTTTCATAATTTCCTTTCAAGTGGGGCGAGTGGGATTTGCCCACCCGCCCCGAATGGTTAGCGATTCGATACTGCGTCAAGCAACTGGCGAGCCGCGGTACGGATTGCCGTAACAAGGCTGTCATCGCTGTCAGCTTCATCGGTTTCGACATCGTCCTCTTCATAGATGTCATCTTCTGTGGAGTCATACGACTCAGCGTATGTCTTGGGTAGCGGGCCCGTGTAGTCCGCAACAACTTCGTACTTGGAAGTACGAAGCTTCTGGAACCCGCAGTCATTGGGCACCGACACCACATCCTCGGGGTTGATCTTGACGATCACGACCCGACGATCGGAGCCACCGAAGTTGCCAGCGTACTCAAGCGAGCCAGCGTGGAATCCGTAAGAACATCCGTTCTCGGGATTGTCATCCACACTGCGTCGAGCAATGGTCAACACCTGGCCAACTCGATTTGAGAACTTGCCAGTGTGGTGGTCCATGTAGTTCTGATCAACCGACTTGTAGGCCAAGAAACAGCCATCTTCAGTAAGAGGCATGTTCTTGTGCTCCAAGAACTGGTAGAGTTGAGCGCGACTATTGTGGCTCGGGTTGTTGTAGAGATTCTCCAAGAACCGAGTCATCGGTTCCACTGGTAGACTCTCCTCCATAAAGGCGAGGATTCGCTTGGCAATACGCTCGTCAACGATCTCACCGCGGTGATACACCGAACCGTCTTTGACTTCAACGGAGTTTCCAAGGTACGCATTGAGTGCCTTGGTGATGTCCATCAATTCCTCGATGTCACCCTCCGCGCGACCTTCTGCGATCGCGTTAATTACCATCTTTGCATTTGCGTGGTCACGACGGAGAGTGTAAGACTTCCCGTTGATGACCGCTGTTATTGTTTCGTCAGTTATGATGTAGTTCATACTTACTGTGTCCTTTCGTTTTTTATTTTGTTTTGCGAGCTGCATCTACAAGATGCACATACTCGACAGTGTGTTCGGTTGGATATTCCATTACATCTGATTGCCAGTTACTGTGGCAAAGTAATGGATACCTCGAAGCTATTTTAGTTCCCTCACCTTTCAGATCATAAGAAGGTTTAGGCAACAACGCTTTGAGTTGTTGGTATACACCTTTCTTATCATCCGAATCTGTTCGGCCGAGAGCCCAAGTATTCCTTGGTTCTTCAAGCCAAGCTGGCAAGTCTTTCTCATCGTTCTCCAGTCCGCCAACCATCTCCAGAATCTTATCCATAAAGATTTGGAATGGGCTGTCGGATTTGACGTCTTTGAGCAGTCCAGTTTTTGGGTTAGCCCAACGATCAAAAGAAGATCGCTCAAAGAAGCAACCCTCTTTCCTAAGCCTATCGGTGTTATAGGTTGCCCGAGAGTTGAAGAAACCCAAGACAGCATAACGATCAGCAATCTTCTGAGCCTTGTCGGGATTAGCCTTGAGAAAGGCTTGTGTCCCATGCTCGATTGCATCCTGCAATTTAGTCCAAGTTGCATCAACCTTCTTGGCGACATCAGCTTCCTTCACGCCGTAGATTTGATCGCAATACCCGATTGCCTTCAAGTAATTTCTTGCCCGATACAGAGGCCAATACTCATCCATCTCAAACTTACTTCCAGGCATTGACCACTTGAATTGGTCGAGCGTGACATAGACTTTCTTACCATCTTTGGGTAACGCGGAGATTCCCCAATAGTCACTGCGTTTTTCTTGGCGTTGGTACTTGCCGAGCAAGCCAAACACATTCCCCTTGGTGTGCTTGACATTCTTGTCGTATTCAACCTCAACTCCGTCTGCATCCACACCTTTCTGTTTCGGTGGAGGCATGGGCAGAGACGACACCTGTTGGAATGTCATCGTTACAAACCACGGGAGAGTCTTGTTAAGGAACTCCTTGCCACCGTTTTTGTAGTTGATGATAGTTACATCTGCTCCAGATGGCCCGCCGTTTATCAGCCAGTGACGAACGCGAGCTTCACCTGAACCAGTGCCAGTATCGTTGATCATTACGATTGAGTCTTTGCTAACCATCAGTTCGTCGACCTCACGATCAACATTGAACTTAGCCTTACCCCAGCTTCGCTTGCTTAGACGCATGACGCTGATACCGTGAGACTTAAGTAGCTCGGTTTCAGTTTGGTCTTTCGCAAGTGGTGATGCGCACAAAGGAATTCGATTATCCTCATGCATATCGATTCCCTTCCACTTCAGCCTTCCTTTCAGCTTCTTGACGATACCCTCACGGAAGCTGGAAGAACTATATCCACCAGTGCCAGTGAACTTCCTCAAGATCAAGTGAGCTTGGAAGTAATCTGGAGCAGACTGAATGTCAGCAAGCAAAGTCGAACCCATCGAGTCAATGACTGGATTAAGATTCTTAACCAAGCCTTGAATTGTCTTCTGCGAATACTGCAAGTCCTCACGAGACGGAGCAACTTGGACATCGCCAAGCTCCACCCGCACGTAGACTCCAGCGTCAATCAACTGCTTGATTACTGGTGAGCCAGAGAAGTCGGACTTGAGCGGATAAAGCACAAGACCCATCTGGAGCCAGCTGTTACCTTCACCATTGAAAGCCCAGTTCTTGCCCTTGATGATGCCTTCCTTGTGACCAAGGCTGGCATACTCTTTCTTCTCTTCTGCTGTTAGGTTTAGGATGTCGGGCCGAACATCAAAGACACGATAGACTTGAATCGCAGTAGTGCGAAACCGCATAATGTCTTGTGGCCGAACTGGAATCGATATCTCGACGCCAGAGGGTTCGTTGGTCTTGGTTTCGCTTAACAGCGATGCCTTGCCCACCTCACTCTCGTCGATATGGCAGTTCCAGATGTACTTGACTCCATCTTTGTGCGCGGTGACGCCATTGTAATCGGTGACCGTAACCGCGTCTGTGTACGCGCCATACGATTTGCAACCGATGCCAAGACAACCCGTGAAGGCGTTGCTTGTCCGCTTGTCGCTACCGCCATACGAGCAGAACAGCTCTTGGAACTTGAGCTTGCCAAGTCCAGGTCCGAAGTCACGAATCGTGAAGACTGGCTTCATGCCAGTTGGAAGCACGACTTGGATGGGTTTGTCCGTCTTGCCGTTAAGGATGTGACCTTCGCAGGCATTGGTGCCGTACTCACGCACAACCGCTCTGATCGGGTCAGAGTAAGCTTTGCGTAGGATACTGGCGATATGACCGAGGTTGGACACATCGATCTTGTAATCGATCGTGTCGGTAACCCCGCTTGATACTGGCGTGTTTCTAGATGACGTAATTATCATTTATTTTCTCCTTCTACAGTTAAATGTTGAGATACATAACGAGTGTCAAAGAACTCTCCAAAATTATC
>Ga0209401_1001995_pt1 | contig 13333 bp, 22 predicted proteins | sample M_140807_MF_Meta_FD_187318 | JGI IMG/M metagenome (GOLD analysis project Ga0209401, IMG submission 187318) | Freshwater microbial communities from Lake Montjoie, Canada to study carbon cycling - M_140807_MF_MetaG (SPAdes) (version 2) | ecosystem: Environmental > Aquatic > Freshwater > Lake...
AATGTAATGCCAAAGGTTGAGTAGGTGCGACTCATGTTTGCACCACAACACATTGGCTGGCTCTCCTCGTGTATTGACTTTTCAACTTCAATACTTATTTGACAGACATTGCATTTAAATTCATAGATCGGCATCTGTGCCACCTATTTGTGCAACACCCATAACCTCACACTTTGTACATTGGATAACCTCAACACCTGGTGGAAGGTTATCTGTAACCTTATGGACAAGCTGCAAAGTAATCTTTTTGCATACTCGGCACTCAAATTGCACTTTGCTCATAGTGTGATTTCCTTAAATTCTCTATTGGTTGCAGGTTGATCTGCGTGACCCACCAAGTCGGTTGTTTGCTATGTCGATAACGTGGCTTTTGAGCCATTGCAATAGGTATCCAGCCTTTAATGACATAATTCGGTGCTTCACCAGTTACTAGCACAGCAATGTCTGTTGGTCTGTCGTACTCATAAACAATGAGCTGTCCTTGATCGTATTTAGTCCATTTGACCTCAATGCCTTTGCCAACGTCAGCTGTGTGCTTTCCCTTGTCCACAAATGGGTCAAACGGCAAACCAAAGTATTTTGCTACAACCCACTCAGCACCAATTGACTCAGCGATCTCGGCTAAATACAGATGAAATGACTGCACATGGTAGACAAGTGGCAATTGACCTTTGTCGCTGGTGATCTTTACCGCAGCTACCATGCACAGGCATAGTTCATTTGTTGTTAACTTCATTTTCATCTGCAACCACCGCAAAACCAAATGATGTTGTCGCGGTTGTCGTACCCTTTTTGATAACCAAAGTCGTCATGTTTTGACAGCATTGAGCATTTGTCACACTGGCTCATTTTGTAGATAGCGACAACAACACCGTTTTTCAGCAAACGGCATGTCATTGTGTTTGGGTTTATTAACTCTACATACTCACCCAAGTCGGACAACCCATTGCCCTGTGCTGCCTAGTTGATACCAGGTTGGCTCACACTGATCTGCTTTTGCCTTCTCAGTGCAAAAGTAACCGCCCCACGCTTTGCCAGTTTTTGCAGACTCGCCTGTTTTCCAAACTCGTGTGCCATGGATACAACGTGGCTTCTCCTCAATTAACTGACCGCCAAGCTGCACTGCGATCTCGTTGATTGACGAGCCAAATGATGCGACACCAGCTTGTTCTGCTTCTGGTGCTGTGGCGTAACTAGGCACGTCGCCATGCTTTGTTGTCCAATAATCGTAATCAGCCTTGACGTCAGCTGTCGCGACTTTTGTTGTCAGCTTTTCTACCTGTTCCATTGTTTCGCGTGTTGCCTTTTCGGTGCCACCCATAACTAAAGCCATGACTCGCATCAAAGCTGAGGTCACTGTGTCCTCTACAAACCAACGTTTCATGTTTGGGTTGTACGCAGCTAGATACCCATAGGCATAGTCAATACCTGCTGGCTCATTTTCGGTTTGATTACGCCAAGCCTTACCTTGCACCAAAAGGTAACCTTTGTCTGCGTTAAATTCGACAATGTGTGCCTGCAATCTGCCTTCTGGGTAGGTTGCAATCCAGCGATCTGTGCGTTCTTTGTTGCCTTCATAGTTATCCAAAAACGCCATTAGCTGTTCTCCCTGTCGTGAATTACTACGTCGGCTATGTGCTGTGACATGCAATTGACGCATGTTTGACCTTGTGGCTCGTGGCAACAACCCCTTGATGTTGTCATTGCTATTTTGATTAGATGTGCTAACTCAGTCATTTGCGCACCGCATTAGCTGCATGACGACCAATTGCTTTGCCACGGACGACGCCCTCTCGGCGACCTTCCTTAAAGCCAATTGAATAACCAAGTGCAATTGTTGTAATTGTCCAGACGCCTAAGAAAAACAGACGCCACCATGACTCTAGCTGTGTTAGGTCTAAGACCATTTTTTTCTCCCGATCTAGGTTGGTAACGGCTACCACCTAAATACAGGGTGAACTATGAGTACGACAAAATCAAGTATTGCGCGTGTTGAACGGCGTGTCGCCTAGCCATAAACCTTGCCGTCAACAATGAATGAACCGTCTCGCTCAATAGGCACGATCTGCGGACTGACCTTTGCGCCCTCAATGCGTAAGATGCCAAAGCCTTGTGTCCAGTTGGCTGTGCCTTTTGTGTATTTTGCAGCTGAGAACCGCATGAGGTTGCCCACCTCCATGCCCCACAATGTCCTGCCCATTTTGTAACCGCTTGACTCTGTAAATGTGCTAATGCCTAGACGGTGTGTGTGACCTTGTACGACTGATTTGCCGTGCAACCTAGCTGCACGTAAGGCAGATGCGCCAGCGTTCGGCGTAGTGCCTTGCTCGTCGCCGTGAATGGCTATCCAGTTAGTACCCTCGATCGCATAAGGCTTGCGGTAAAAGTCAATGCCTAGCTCGTCCAGCTTCATAAAGTTTTCGTAGCGCAGCTCAGGCGCACCTAGTAATGCAGGCAAGCGGCTGGCAATGCTGTTAAACAAGCGATCTGTGTGATTTGACCTGACCATACTTGCCTTTGGTACGTACCTGGTCAATTCCCACAGCAGCTCTACACAACGGTCACGGTCTTTGCCAATAGTTGGTTCATGTTCCTCAGACAAACCACGCGACCATTTGCTGATCGTATTAAAATCTATTTCGTCGCCAATTGTAATTACTTCGTCTGGCTTAAAACGCTTGATAAATGCTGCTAAATTCTTTGTCGCTTTGACGTCCTCGTAAGGTACTTGTAAATCACTTACGACGACAATCTTGCGCATTAGTCCTCGTCCTCGTCGTCATAGTCGATCGAGCCGATTTTGTTCGGGTCTACTGGCTCTGGTAAAAGCCAACCAGGGTAAGCGTCTTTGTCACTCAAAATTCCAAGTGCAATCTCTACACTGAAACCAGCCTTACGCAATGCTTTGTAATACTCATTTAATGCAATGGCATACATTTCAAGCGCAGAATAGTTATCCTCTTTGACGGTAACTACGCGTTTGCGTGTTTGACGTTTGGCGGCCATAGCATAAGTCTAAAGGCTAGTCAATCATTTTCTGGACAAGCCACTCTAATCTGTCCTCAATTCTGTTGACCTGATCTTTGAGGCTTGACCCACCATTGGGAGAAAACTCACGCATTATTGCACTTACCATAACACGCACCGCACCGTAGACAGCAGCAGCAAGCGAGATGATTACGCCTGCTACCGCTGCCCACTCGTTAGTGGTCATTCCCCAGTGACCCCAAAACTTTTGTCTTTAGGATTTATTGCACGCAAAAGAACTGGTGCAACAGCTGCGATACCTGCATGCAGCAAAACCTTTGGGTCAGTAATACCTGCCATGTATAGGGCAAGCATTGCCGCTATGAACGATCTAGCATAGCTGGCGGCAGCTGCTTTGACTTTGGCTTTGTCCATTTTTTCTCCTTTTTTGTCTCAGCTACTTTTGTAGCAATGACTGGGTAGTCGCCTTTGTATGGTACAAATTTTGGTACACCAAAACCTACAATGTCACGCTTCAATGATCGTTGTTTAATCATGACCATGCCGCCATTGCGTTGGTCGCCTGTGCCAGATGTGTTTCCCTCAATGCAAGTCACAACGTCACTGCCATGCTCAAAAGCAATAACAATTCCAACGTGACTAATACGATCTATGCCGTCATGTGGAAAGTCCATAAACGCCAATGCGCCAAGACTCGGCAAATTTGACCAGCGGCTAGTCTCTTTAAATTTATGCGCACCAACAGCTGTGCTGACAACGCTGTGCATTTTGACACCAGCTTGATTTGCACACCAATTGACAAATGAGCCACACCACGGTTGACCGTCAAAGCCAGTAAATTTGCCGTACTTGGTGAGGTTGTTGCCTTCCTCCATTGTGCCAATCTCAGCAGCTGCGACTTCAATCAAACGTGAATTTGTACCGTCAGGATAAAGTGACATTATGTGCCTCATTTTCGCATGTCCACTTACATGTTGTTTCGTCTAAAATTGCTTCATCATGGCATTTTGGTGCTACAAACGCGTCAAGTGTTTCATTGTATGTGTAACCAATGCCTGCGTAATTCTTACGAATTTTGCCATTGTAGGAAGTACGTTTGCAAACCTGACCCTTAAAATTGCCGTACCAAATCTCAGGCAATAATCCTTCGATAGTTTGAGTTTCATCAACACCAGCAATTACTTGAGTAACAATGCCGTTTGTAATAAATGCGTAATGTGCCATTATGCCCAACTCACATTTCCAGTGCCAGCGGTTATTGTTGTAACCTTGTTGGCAGCAACTGTTGTTGTCGTGCCAGTTAATCCAGCACCGATTGTTATTGTGTAACCGCTTGGATAACTAAGAATTACAACACCTGATCCACCGTTGCCAGAAAGTCCAGTTCCTGTACCCCCGCCACCTCCCCCAAGATTTGCCGTTCCGTTTGTCCCATTTGTTGATGCTGAACCTCCCGCGCCCCCGCCAGCTGTTGCCGTTCCCGCAATAATGCCAGACTCACAACCCGCGCCCCCGCCGCCTGCATAATCAACACTTGAACCTGAAATTGAATAACTTCTGCCCGCGCCCCCAATACCTGCAACACCCGCGCCGTTGGTTTGACCATTTCCACCTAGACCCCCCGCGCCCCCGCCGCCTGCCCCAACAGCATTACTAATTGAACCTGTAACAGTTCCACCTGCAAAACCAAAACCAGTCGCACCGCCTGAATTGCCTTGTGTTGCTGCACCTGCGGTTGTGTAATTGTAACGAGCACCACCACCCGAACCACCAGATTGAGCACTACCTGTAGAACCCGAACCACGACCACCACCGTCAGCAGTGCTTGTGTTAAAAACAGAATTGTCACCATTAGCAGCAGCAACCGCGCCGCCTGCGCCTATTGTAACTGTGTAATTAGTAGATTTTGTTAGTAAAATTCCAGCATTGTAAAGCAAACCTCCTGCGCCCCCGCCTCCAGAATACGCAGGGGGGCCGCCCGATCCACCTCCAGCAATAACAAGGTATTCGACATTGAGCGGAGGTATACTAACTGACGAAATAATTGCGGCTAATGTGTTTTGCATTATGAAATCGCACCAACGACAATCCAAGAATTTGCAGCAATCTTTATGCAGGCTGCTGATTTGTATTGCGCTAAGACAGGCGCAGTTGCTACTGCACCAGCACTTGAAACTGTCGTTGTTCCTGAACTAACGGCGTTAATTGTTGTGACGCCCGCACCTTTTTGATAAACCAAAAGCGTTGTGCCAGTTGGAAAGTTGTATGTTGCGTCAGTTGGAATTCTAAACTGATTAGCACTAGCGTTGTCCATTGTAACGATCGCGTTCAAGCCGTCCGCTTTAACTGCCGTGTAAGTAACGCCAGTTTGTGCATTGACCGTCAGACCTGCAAATTTAGTGTCAACAGCTTGACCAAAGACTTCGAAGTCTGCTGGTAGGTCAGTCACCAAGTCTGTTGCAGCTGGCATCACAAAGCCATAATTAGTTGTTGGATTTGCCATTTTTTCTCCTTGTCTAAGCGACTATTGTCGCATACTGCCATTGTAGGGTAGGCGACACGCTTGCCCATGTTTCAGTAATTGGAACGTCATTCCAACGCATTGCCTGTGTGCTGTAAGCCAATGGTGACAACAGCAATGTTATTGACAGACGATTGTATGAGGCTTGGAAAGACCAGCCTTCGACAAACCCCTGGAAGCTGCCTGAATTCATGTTTGCTGGCAGATTGTCGAGGTTGATCGCTTCACCCATAAAAATGCCAATGAGGTTGTCGCGATCTGAGTTGTCAATTTCTGGGTTTGTCAGGTCAAATGTAATTGCACTAAAAATAGGCTGAGGATTGGCTCGCAATTCTAAATAAAAGGCAGCTTGTGAGCTGGCGTCTGCTGAGTCGTGCAAGGTTGTTGTAATGATTTGAGCAAGGTTGCCGTATGTAGCAATTGAGGTCGCATCACTAGCTGAAACGTCACTTGTTGAGTTTGCACCGTACTTGATTGTTATGGCATTGCGAACGTCGCCAACACGTGTGTCAATGCGCAAACCTGCTGCCCTGGCTTGATTGGCGTCAAGATCGACAAAGCCATTTGCTGCTAGGTAAGTCGTGCGGTGGGTGCTGTCGGCATAGCCAATGCGTCCTTGTGCGTCCTCGTAAATGTACCCAAGACCAGACGTTGCTAATGACGATACAAGGCTATAAGCGTCGATTGGGTCAGATGAACCACTACGAGTAGCAAGGTCATAATTACCTGGGCGGTCAATTTCGCCAAGTCCAGTATTGCCTGCGTTTGCCCAAGTTTCTGTCGGATCGTAGGTTGCCCATGTCAATGCACCAGGTACTTGCGCCCAGCTTGAAAATAAAATTTGTGACAACACCTCAAAAATCTGATCACCGTCAAAGTCGCGTGGCAATGCGTCAGTATAAATAAATTTTGGCAAACGAGATAATGCGCCAAGTGCTGTAATGCTATAAGTCTGGGTAAACATTGTGCTGCCTACGTCACGCACCTCTAAGCCAATGTCAACAACGTTGCCGCCAAAAATTGGCACAAATGTGTTTGTTGAGTCTTTAATTGAAACGCCAATAGTGCTGTTGATCTTGACAGGCACAACAGCTTGATTGACGTCTAATAGTTCTAAATTAACATAGCCTGCCTGCGCCTGCTCATAAATGTTTGTGCGACCTGATCTGATTGTTAGGTTAGCCAAAACAGCGTTTGTATAAGCGACGCCGTCAATTTCAACAAGCCAAACTGGCGACCACTGCGTCATGCTAGTTGCAGGTTAGTTGCGCCGCCTGTGCCGCGATAGAAGCTGTTATTTAAGGTATCAACAATTGTGCGTGCTGTGCCTTCTTTATCAAACGCACCAGTCACTGTTAGGTTAATGGTTGTGCCCATGCTGGCTGCTTCAGCGGTTCTAAAACTGCCAGCGTTGAATGAACCTGCAACGACATTATTGGCAGCTGTTGCTGCGACGGCAGCTGCGGTTGCAATACCTCCACCACTCGTACCGCCTGTACCTACGCCCCCAGTGATACCTGTTGGAACAGTCACCGTTGGAATAGATGAAGTTGACCCTGTGGACATGCTGAAATTGCCAAGCGCACCTGTTGATGTCGACCCTGCACCTATCTTGGCAACTGGCGCAATGTCTGCACCTGGCTTAATTAAATTAAAACCTTTAATTGCAATGTTAATCAAGTCAATTGCTGTGTTAATTAGACCTTTCAATGCACCAACAACGTTTGCCATAATGTTTAAGACTACATTTGCAATGTCTCCAATGAGACTAAATGCTGTCCCGATAACCTTGCCAATAATTGGTGCAGCAAATTTGATAACCTCAAAAAATGCTGCAAACTCGTCTTTGTTTTCTTTAATGGTTGCCTTGACTTTGTCAAAGGTTGATTTCATTGCGTTAAAAATTGGTGTGACTAAGTCTTTAATTACACCAGCAACGTCGCTAATAATCTTGCCAAAACCGTCGCCGCTTGTAAGGCTGAAAGAACCGCTTAATGCGTTAATTGCTGGCAATGCAGCTGTGTTAATAAAATCCAATAGCTTGCCTAAGATTGGCAATAATGCTGTGCCTATTGCTTCTTTTGCTTCGTTAAATGCAACCTGTACGCGTGCGATCTGACCAGCGTATGTGCCAGCGTTTGCAGCTGCCGCACCACCAAACAAGTCTGTTAATCTGCCTTGTACTTGCTCAAATGACATTGTTTTTAATTCAGCAGCAGATAGTCCAACACCTAATTTGCCAAGTGCCGTTGTGTTGCCGTCATAGGCTTTTGCGAGACTGTTTGCTACCGCTTCAACAGGTTTGCCTGTAGCTGCGGCAATGTCCAAAGCTGTAGCAAGTAAATCTTGTGCCTTTGCTGTGTCGCCTGTTGATCTAACCAAGCGACTAAGTGCAGGTCGTAGCTCATCATCTGCAACACCTGTTGCCAATGACATTTGCAAGATTGCTTGCTCAGTAGCAGCGATTTGACCTTTTGTTGCACCAGTCGCATTTTCTAAAGCAAGTGCAAGCTGCGTTTGTGCTTTCTCGTCCTCGATTGCAGCCTTGACACTGTCAATACCAATAGCGATTGCGGCTGCACCAGCAGCGGCAGCAGCTGCGGCAAATGCTTTTCCAATTGCTACGCCAGCTTTGCCAACTCTGTCACCAAATGAGTCGACGTCGCCTGTGGCTGTTTTGAGCGATTTATTGAGATTGTCAACGTCGCCAAGTATCGAAAGTTTAAGTGTACGACTACCAGCCATTAGTCATACTTCCTAACTATCTTTGCAAAACTTTGTTCCCATTTCTTGATGATCTCAGGTTGTGCTGCACGCAGTGTTGGGTAAATAAACCAACCGCGTGAACCTCGACCCTCACGACCTGACCACACTGGGAATTGCTTATACTTATTTGAGCCAAACTCAACGCCGCCCCATAACTGCTGTGTTGTGCCGCCGCCGCTTAACTTCTGTCCAGCAAAACCAAAACTAATCTCACCGATCTTTGACGACTTAGAAACCTTTGCACCTTCTGCAACTCTGTTATCTAACCGATTGCGTGTGCGCGACGCTGCAGCTGACACGATCTGTCCTTTAACGTATTCTGCCAATTCGCTTGTAGCCTCTTTGGCTTGTGCGAGTGCTTCCTCGTCCATTGCCTTAAAAGATTTAATGATTGCGCGTAGCTCAGCCTTGTCATAACTAATTGCGTCCTTAGCCATTTGCGCGCCTTTCCAAAATCTCTATCACGGTTAAAATGTCCTCTGCTGTCTCAAAAACGTTTGGGGGTAACCCTGTTGCTAAGGCTACCTCCCAAACTATTCTGCTAAGGCTTCCGACTGCGTAACTTTTGGGTTTGCCTCACCGACTACAACCTCAGCGATTGTCTCAGTCCATGCTTCAATTGGCTTGACTGGCTTACCAGCAGCTTCTCGTTTCATGGCGTGATAAGCAAGAAAAACAAGATCAGAAATTCCAATCTTTTCTTGTGCCTGGCTAATTGTATTGCCTGACATTTTTTCCCATTTGACCCATTCTGGCGGTGCTGCCGTATAGGTAATTTGGTCGCCGTTGTTGTATTCGATTGTGATTGGTAGTTTCATTTTGTCTCCCGATTAGTAGTTTTTAACTAAATGTCTCAGTCACTGCGTTAACAACAACGAATGACATAGAAACCATTTGTGCGTCAGGTGCTGCGCCGCCTACGCTTGGATAAATTGGCATAACAGTAAAGGCAAAAACTGCACCTGTTGCTGCGGTCAAGGATACAGCCAAAGCTGTGTTTGGTGCTGACTCTGCTGCTGCCCATAGTGCCTCACATAATGATGATGTTGCACCCCAGTCTGCAAGCATTTCCACGTCAAATGTCCACTGATCGTCAATGCGCTTGTATGCCTTGCCGTCAAGTGTTTGATAAGTTTCAATTGTTGGCGAGTTAGTTAGTGTCGCGCTTATCGCCTGAGCGTCGTAGTTAACGGTCGCGATCGTCAAAGTTAAATCGCGACCCGTGATGATCGTTGTTGGCACGTTATCTCCTTAGTTTGTTTGTGTGTAGTACGTCGAAACGTTTATGTCAGCAACCAGCATTGGAGATTGTCCTACTTCCAATACTGTCGGCTTTTCAATGACGCCAACAACGTATCCTGCGGGCATTGCCGCAAGAATTCCTATGATGAGTTTTTCTAAATTGTCAAGCGAACCTGCATTGCTGTTGCTCGCGACAATTGCTGTAATTGCAAAATTAAGTTTTACCTGTGTTTGTGATTTGCCGATTAAGACGACTTCCATGTAAGGACTGTCAGGTACGACAACAATGGCAGGTGGTATTGGTGACTCTGGCACGCTTGGGTAAACGTTGGCAGATAGCGCGCTAAAGGCTGTCGCTAAGGCTGATCGTGTCTCGGCAATTGAATTGGCTGGCATTTATTGGCACACTGTCTCAGCGTCCAGGTAAGGCATAAGCAATGTGCTGACGCGGTTAGTCAAGCTGCGACCCATACGGTACGGCGAGCTTGTAAAGTCAACGCCTTCGATCTGTCCACCAGCTGCAACGCGTGACTGAAACACCTCAACGCTGACAGCTAGGATTGCTGACTCAATAGCTGGTGTGCTGGCATACAGCTGTGCAGCTGAATAACCTGACAATGTTGCTTTGCCATTTGGCACGATCGGGCGAGCTAAAACGTCTGCATTTGTAAGTGCTGCCGTGAAGTAATACGGCGCGCTGTCAACAACTGTAAATGTTGCGCTAAATGGTGCAGGTAATCCTGTGACAATAATTGACTGACCTGTTACAAAATAATGCTCACGCACTGTCACAAATGTTGCCACGTTATTTTTAAGGCTATAAGACTCAACGCCTGAGACGTTTGCAACAAGCATAGGCAAAATGACGTCCTCGCTTGTGTTAATGATTTCGTCTAAATAAGCGTCGCTGTAAAGTGAAACGGACACGCCAAGCACCGTGCGCAACTGACTAGCTGTGACAATGGCTGGCATGTCCGTTTCCTTTCGACTGCTGCGGCGACCTCGGGAGAAATCGCCGCATGATTAGTGGGTTGTTATCAGGTCTTGTTAATACCAAACGCGCCTGCACCGATCTTGGTTGCAATTGCGCCGTAACCGTAAACTGATACTGCAATTTGACCAGATGCGATTACGTCTGCACGCAAGCGGTATGTTGGTGACTCGTACCATGTGTAGGCACTTGGATTGACAATCATAATCGAATTGTCTTTGTCAGTGTTGTTAGCTGTTGCCACATTTGCTGTCACAAATAAATCTAAACCAGCAACATTGCCACGAATTGAGTCAGGACGTACAACGCCGCCAGCATTGCTTGGCTGTTGTGCATTGTAAATTGGTCGACCTGAGTCATTAAGTGTCATTAAGTTTGCCCACTGTGATGTGTTAGCAATAATGTTACGAGCAAAGCCGTTTGTATTTGCGTAAACAGATGCTGCGCCACGTGAAACAAAACCAAGCAATTCTGTTGCCGTTGGGTATGTTGTAAGTGATGTTGAGTCAAGTGTTGCGCCAGTTGCAAGTGCAGTGTGAACTGCTGTGTCTGTCGCCTTTGCGTAAGCTGCTGACATGTTTGACAATAGCTCGTTAAAGAATAATGGTGATGTGCGATCTAGTAACTCAACACTAAATGTTTGCTGTCCAGCGTACTTCTTGACTGTAACTGTAACAAAAGCTGAGTTTTGATCTGTTTCACTTGGTGTGCCAGCCTCTGCTGTTTCTGCAACTGTTGGCATAACTGTAATCTTTGGTATCTCAAAAGACATACCAGCGTCAGGCAATACGCCACGGCTGATTGCGTCAATGCTTGAACGTGTTGAGTTTGCAAGTCCGTTGATGACTTCTGTCAACTGACGTGTAGGCACAAGACCTGCGTTATCTGAGGTGTCATCTGCCGCTAGGACATACTGACGTGCTGACTCCTCGCCAAGTGATGCGCGAATTGTGTTTTCCAAATACTTAGCCGCTGTAAACTCTAAGCGTGGCTTTGATGTCCAGCCGCCTACGGTTGGCTTTGCATTTGCTGTTACTGACTGAGCAGCTTCTACCGTCTCGACGGTGTCCGCGTTTGTGACGGTGTTGTCCACTTCGTCTCCTTCTGTTGTTGGTGTTTCCTCTGGCTCAACTGTTGAGTCAGAAATTTCAGGTTCATCACCTGTTGTAGCTGCGACCTCATTGACGCGTGCTGATCTGATTGCAGGTTCTGATGTCAAAGCAACGCCAGTCATTTCACCCTTAGTAATACGCACGGTGCCGTCTTTAAGTGTCTCGTACTCGTCAAAATAAACCTCAACGCTGAAGCCGTCTCGCAAACCTTCACTAGCTTCAACTAATGCGTCTGTACCAGCTGTTGTATTTGCGATCTTAAAAGTAGCGTCAATACCTTGCTCGTTTGCTTCAATTGACAAAGTCTTGCCAATACGACGAGTGCGATCGTGTTCTAAATTAAGCAACACTGGTACTGCCTCAATGCTCCCCTTTGCAAACTGCACTTTGCCAATTGAGGCTGTTCCAGTCTCCTCGAAAGTCACAATGCGACCAGTAATTGTGCGACTATTTGAGTCTGCTGCCGTAATGGCAATGGGTGTAATTAGTTTTTTCATAACAACATGTCCTCCTCGGCGCGTATTTCCTCGATCGACATTGCGCCGATACGATTTAAGATTTCATAGACTTGCGCGCGCTCGAATGGATTACCACGCAAGAAATTGTCTAAATCAAACATGACTTTGTTGCCTGCTGGCGTAAAGTCCGCAAAAGATAGGCGTTGTTCCAAAATTGACATGTAATTTCTAAAAGCAAAATCAACAAGATCGCGCCTCTTGTCTAAAGCGTTGGCGTATGTGAAGCTCGACTGCTGGCTGTCTGTAAAGTAAGCAGGTATGCCGCAGGCGCGTGACAATTCAAGGCTGACGTAATTACGTGCTTCGTTAAGCTGCAAATTCTTAGGGTCAAAGCCGACTGCCTCCATAGTAACGTCAGCATTAAGAAAGGCTGTTGACTTGTTGGCTCTAGCTGTACGCCATGCCTGCAAAATCTTTGCAACACGATCTGCTGGCAATGATGTGCCGTTTGACTTTAAGACCATGAGAGGTGTTGGCTCGTTGGCGAAATTGAGCGACGCCTTTTCTAGCGCGGCAGCTGCTTTAATTGTACGACCCGCACGAGCCAACAAACCTTCTTGCGTATTAGGAAACACGACAAGATTTGTCGGGTCAATTGGCTTGCCGTCTATTTCATAAGCCGTAATTTCTGTATTGTCAAAATTTGTTGTTATTGACACGCGTTCTGGTGCAACGCGTTCCATTGCACGAATTTTGCCTGTATCTGCGTACCTGTCCATAACGTAGGCATAAGCTGCATTATGAAAAAATAAATCGCTAATAAGCCAACCATAAAATGTAGACCCTGGTATGCGTGGGTCAGGTTGGCTGATTACACGCGGTTGCGTAACTTTTTCACCTGTTGCTTCATTGCGTGTGTGCAATGGTAGTGACGCAATTGTTTGGATAATACTTAAAGCACGCGCCACCGTTGGAACGCTCATGGCTTCTGCGCGATTTGCCTGCGCTATGCCGTAAAAATAAAAATTGTTGTTTTCTGTAAAGTACGGTGCAAGACTTGCGTCAACGTCCAAAGGCGCAGCTGGAACGGCAGCTGCAACCTTTGGCAAAAATAAATCAAATAAACCCATGCCTCAATTCTTGCAGGCTTATACGATCACCCAACCATAATGTCAAGATCATTGTCTGGGCGTGTCGCAAAGTGTGTTACAAGTGCAACTGCCACCGCGCCACATACAACTGCGTTACTTGCACG
>Ga0209401_1001996_pt1 | contig 13330 bp, 3 predicted proteins | sample M_140807_MF_Meta_FD_187318 | JGI IMG/M metagenome (GOLD analysis project Ga0209401, IMG submission 187318) | Freshwater microbial communities from Lake Montjoie, Canada to study carbon cycling - M_140807_MF_MetaG (SPAdes) (version 2) | ecosystem: Environmental > Aquatic > Freshwater > Lake...
AAACGCAGACGCGCGGCGGTCAACGGCAAGCCCGACAAAGCCACACCATCCGAATTAGCCAATTCGCTCTCGATTTCATCCAACTCCAGCCAACCTTCGGCACGACCCTTCAGCTCCAAACGAATCACGTCATCGCCTTCCATCAAGCGCCACGGCATCAAATGATACCAGGCCAGCCGGAGATTTCTTCCTATTTGATTGTACACAACCGGTTCATCACTCACTTTACTCATCGAACGAACCGAAACCACTTCTACACCCTCTGGTAAACGAAGATTCAAGGAAACCGCACCCAAATCAATAACACGAGATGTCTTAACATCAACGAAATAAGAGCCTGAACTGGTAAGTATTTCGTCTTCATCTGAGATAGTTGTCCAAGACGAACGCGCAGTCACGGATGGATTGAAACTGGCATTAACGTCTCCGTAACACAAAGAGCGTAAGTCCAAATAAACACTATCACCCTGACCTATGGAGAAAGTATCCAAAGAATAGGCGAAATCACCTGAACTAAAGTCATTAATAATTAACGAGTATCGCTTGGATACAAGCAACGCATCCGATGAGTTAACCGAAGCCGTTAAATTTACGTCAGCAACTTGCCGCCTTAAACCGGATAGCGACAGCAAATTGGTAAAGTATCGTGAAATCCCCAAGGCATCGGTTGCATTAACACCCCCCCATGGTCTTGGATTGGTAAACCTCAATTGGTAATTCCCCGCCGGGTGAATTCCAAAATCAAAGAACCCCTGAGCATCCGTTGTAACATTGCTCACCGTTTGGTTGCCGCTCAAAAGATTTAACATTACATTGCCCATTGGGGTCAAGGATTGATTCTGGTAACGGAGAACGCCCTTAAGAGGGCTGTTCGATACAAATATATTCAATGTTACAAATGAATCACAGCCAGAAACATTGGTCAACAAAAGGCTGTACACACCCGTAGTATTCAGAACACCATTCCCTAAAATATAATTTGAACCAAAACCTATTGTGTCATACAAAACCGTGAACGAAGGATTTGCCACTTGCAAATTCAAATACAATAAACTATCGCAGCCAAATTGGTTATTTAGAACCGCTGTATAGGTCCCCGTTTGCCAAAATTGTTCGCCTTGTATGTTTAATGTATCTCCCTGGCAAATGGTTTGATTCAAATAAGTTGGTATTACCGAATCTCCTACCAATAGATTCAGAGTAACCAAGGAGTCACAACCGCTTTGAGAAACCAAAGCGGCTGTATAGGTTCCACTTTGATTTAAAGAAGTTCCATTAAATTGGTATGATTCTCCATGACACAATCTCAAAGTTGTTTCGAGTGAAAAGATGGGGTTTACTAAAAGTTGCAGATTAATAACCGAATCACAACCATTGAAAGAAGGAATGGTCCTGGTATAAGTTCCACTTTGATTCAAATTTTGATTCCCAAACAAATAGGGCGTATTGGCACAAATTTGAGCATTCAAATTGATTGCATTTGGCCTTGGCTTTACTTGGACATAGGCCTGGATGACAGAATCACAACCCAATTGATTCACAAAACTTAAATGGTATTGTCCACTAGAAGTCAGGGCATATTGCCCGATTTGCATGGTATCCCCTTGACAAATGGAAGTTTGTTTACCACAAGTGATCTTAAAATTATCAATAGACCAAGATTCGTTGCATAAATCCTCTGCATTCCACTGATTCAATGCAAAAAACAGATTGCCCGAACTGTGAGGCACTTTGGCTTTGAATGTATACCAGCGCGTCGTACCGGAGGCACATCTACCCCCCAATGTTCCATTGTACATGAGGTTGGGGTATGATGCAACGGAGTGCACATAAAAAGTATAACTGGCAAACGTTTGACCATTTATGGACAGATTGAAAGGCTCATTGTTGTCCCAGGTATCATGCAGATACCAATCAAACTCTATTTCAATGCTATCATGTGCCAAGAGATTGGCTTGAGTAAAAGCCAAAAAATGATTGTTAAATGGCCCCAGGAGTTGATTTCCCGAAAAATTATGTCGTTGGCTAAGGTTCCATCCTTGTGTGTGGTTGCTAAAGTTGTTTACTGAGGTGAATGGTTCAATCCCATACGCTACAGTATCCCGCCCATAGCGAACGGCATTGGACTCAGCATAACAGCCATTTCGGTAATATACCCTTGCCTTGTAGGTGCCAGGAACAGCTGTCGCATAAGTTGAGGTATCCAATTGGAAGAACTGGTAACTCATGATTCGATGGTTGTGGTTGTCCGCAACGTACAGAAGTCCAGTCGGATCCACATCAATTCCCTGCGGATGGGTAAGTTGAACCGATGAATTACCGCTTCCCAAACCACCCAGAACAACTTCACCGATTGTAGCGCCGGGCCTCCATCGGACAACCCTATGGTTATGATTATCCGTTACATACACAGCACCCGAAGCATCCACCTTCACTCCGTGTGGGTGTGCGAGTTGATGCAATCCACTACCGTATCCATTTCCACCCGCAAACACAGTCCCGGTTGATGCACCAGGCCACCATTTCATAATGCGGTGGTTGTGATTGTCCGCTATGTACAACCAACCATCCGAATCCATGGAAATGTGGGTGGGATAATACAACTGATTCAATCCGCCGCCCGCACCATTACCGCCTGCTACCGTTATGCCCGAACTCGCACCCGGAGCCCACTTTTGAACCCGGTGATTGTGATGGTCAACAATATACGTATTGTACGAAGGATCAACCCAAACATCATAAGGGCCATTCAGTTGTGAGGCCGACGAACCGGCACCATTGCCGCCAGCCACCAGCGTACCTGTTGCCGCACCAGACAAATAACGAACAATCCGATGATTGACATGATCAGCCACATACAAGGCATCATCTTTATTGATAAAGATGCCGTAGGGGGTATTCAGCTGGTTCATCCCGCCTCCACCTCCACCCATTCCCGCAACATTAGAAATCGCACCAGTTTCAAGGTTTCTCTTCCATACTCTGTGCTGATTGTGTTGAGAAACGTACAAATCCTTTCCATTTCGACCCAATGTGAGATGATTGGGATACTGATCAGCCCCGGGAACAATTTCTCCAATCGGGTCATAGGTAATGCTGGATTGATGCACCACTGCTCCGTTGTTGAACCAGTTTACAGCCACAACACTGGAATCTAACAGGCTGGAAACACCAAATCCAACAGCACCTGAGCCACATAAATTTCCTGAATGCGCGATAGAAACCGCGGGAGCTCTGCTCACAAACCTCGAACAACTTCGGTTCGAGCAACCATTGGTGCGGGTTACCAAAACCCAAAATTCGCCAGGTTCGCTCACAGCTAATTCATGCTGATTTGCTCCCGCAAGGGCAACACCATTCTTACACCATTGGTAAGTAGCCCCGTCAATAAGTGATGCGGTTAAAACAGAAGTCTGACCTTCACAAAGCAAATACCCCGTATTAGAAACAACCTTGACAACTAGTGCGCATGAATCTACATTCACCTCACAACCACCATATGTCCAAATACGGGCAGTGTAAACCCCATCATCCGCTGTTCTGTATGATTTCGAAATCAATTGATCGGCCTCGAAATATGCGATTCGTCCTCTACCCCCCTCAGCCAAGTACATCCTGCCATTGCGATCAACCCGTATCCCATACGGGTGGTTCAACTGTCCTGTACCATTACCATGTCCGTTCATTCCAGCCACAATTGATCCACTTGAAGCATTGGGGCGCCAAACCATCACCCGGTGGTTACTTAAATCACTGATGTAGATGGAACCCGAACCACTAACTGAAATATCGAAAGGTTGGTTGAGTTGATTAAGTCCACCACCCTGACCGTTTCCTCCTGCTACCGTTACACCGGTTGTTGCGCCCTCCCGCCAACGCTGAATTCGGTGATTGGAATAGTCGGATACATAGATATAGTCATCCAAACCAATATGCAAGCCTGTGGGGTAAGATAGTTGGTGCGCACCACCACCACTGCCCATCCCACCGACAACCACCATCCCCGAATCTGCGCCGGGCAACCATTTTACAATCCGATGGTTCCCATGGTCGGAAACATAAATCTCACCCCGCGGATTCACCCAAAGGCCATGTGGACTCGACAGCTGGTGTAGGCCACCCCCTTGTCCCCTTCCGCCCGCCACAACGGTTCCCTGCGTTTGTCCGGGTATCCAACGAACTATCCTGTGGTTGTCTCGATCGCTAACATAAATCCACCCGAGATTATCCACAAAAACATTGATTGGTAAATTCAATTGATGCAGTCCGGCCCCCCTGCCATTTCCACCGGCAACAACCACACCCTGACTCGCACCCTGATTCCAGCGAACAATCCGGTCATGTTGATGATCAGCCACATACGTAGCGCCATCCTGGCCGACATGGATTCCAAGGGGCCAGTTGAGTCCACCCAATTCAGCTGTTGGATTACTGTAACGCACCTCCTGCCTTCCATGGAATTGATTGTTTCTGTACCATTCTATTCCGCAAAGATTGGCACTATTCGATGTGATCGCTATTTGCGCGCCTACGGTATCGTTCATGCAATTCAACTGTGTGATAACGGCAGCCGAAGGCATCGCCCTTTGTATAAATTCGTTGGAATAATTGATACAACCATTTGAATCCGTTGCCTTGAGCCTGTAAACCCCCGCCGAACTGATCCGCAAAACTGAATCGGTTGCACCAGGAATGTCCTGACCCCCTTCCTGCCATTGATAAGCTATTCCGGGCTGAAAACTCACCCGCAAGGTTCCCGTATCTCCCGCACAGCTTTCACCATTGTGGGAGAAAAAGACAGGAACTGAGGGAACAAAGCCTGCATGGGTTGACAAGGATATTTCGCAACCTCCGTAGGTGTAGGCTTTGGCTGTATAACTACCCGCCGTGGTAGAAGAATAAGGTTTCCCCGATAGGTTTTCTGGTGTCGACCTCGTAAGTCTCCCATAACTGGCCTCGGCGGACCACACTTGGCCATCCGCTAAAACCCGAATTCCTCTTGGATTATGAATTCCGATTACGACCTCACCCTGATTCGCTCCTTTGTTCCAGCGAACTATCCGACCATTATTAATATCCGAAACATAAACACTACCCGAACCATCCACCGCCATATCCCAGGGACCGTTTAACTGATGCAATCCCGATCCACCGCCATTGCCGCCGGCAACCGTAGTGGCTGCATTGGCCATGGTTTCAAATTTTTGAATTCTTGCGTTATGATAATCCGCAACATACATTGACCCGCTGTGATCAATAAACAAGCCGGTGGGATGGTTCAGTTGATTCTGTGCACCACCCGCTGTACCGGTACCGGCGACAACCATACCCTGACTGGCACCACGGACCCAAAGCATCACACGATGATTGGAATGATCCACCACAAACAAACTATCCGAACCTTTCACCCATAACCCGTGGGGGTGATTCAGTTGGTTGAGTGCAGACCCCTGCCCATTGCCCCCGGCAACGACAATTCCCTGACTCACACCCGGAATCCATTTCACCACCCTATGATTCACCATATCGCTCACATAAATCCAACCCATTTGATCCACAAATACCGATACGGGTCTGTACATTTGATTCAAGGCAGAACCACGACCATTTCCTCCGGCAACCACCCATTCCTGGTTCGTGACAGGATCCCTTTTCAGTATTCGATCATTTTCTTGATCAGCAACATAGATCATTCCCGAAAAATCAAAATGAATGCCGTGCGGCTGATTTAAACCACCAAACAGGGCAGTTGCATAAGTGTACTGGGCATTCCATTTGTGTTGAAAAACCCCGTCGCGGTACCAATCCACTCTGGAAATGTTGGCATTGGAACCCGTAATACTCAGGGTTCCGGGTGTACAAGCCGCAACCGAATTGGCATTTAAAGTTACCGAAGGCAGGGCACGAATCGAAAACTCAGGCGTATACACACACCCAACACCAAGAAGCAATTTAAGGCGGTAGGTACCTTCCTCAAAAACCGAAACAAAAGTGTCTGTCGCACCGGGAATATCCACACCGTTTTTCTGCCACTGATACAAAGCGCCGGAAAGCAGTTGTGCCCGCAACAGCACGGTATCGCCGAGGCACGCCTCGGCATGTTTAGAATAATTGATGGAAACCGAAGGAATTCCGGCATACCCGTCGGCCACAACCGAACAGCCCCCAAAAGAAACAGCCCTTGCGGTGTAGTTTCCTGAGAATCTAGGCCGAAATATTTTGTACGATAGGTTCTCCCTTTGATACACCCTTACATCCCCCCAGCCACGGGAAACCACCTGTAGCCGACCATCCGGTAACACAAAAAGGCCATGCGGCGTATGGGAATGACCAGACCCAACCACGGGCACACCCGCAATAATCCCCGGCCGAATCTGCATCACTCGGTTATTGTCGCGATCCGACACATACAAAGCACCATACGAATCTCGGGTGACATCTACCGGTCGATTGAGTTGATCCATAGCGCTCCCAATACCATTGCCGCCCGCAACCGTAACCCCATAACTGGCACCAGGCAACCACAACTGCACCCTATTATTCCACATATCGGCTATATACAGGTAATTATCCTCACCCACATAAATACCCATTGGACCATTGAGCTGATCCCCTCCATTTCCTGCCGAATTATTTCCCGCTATTCTCACGCCCTGATAAGCCCCGACTTCCCAGCGCATGATCCTTGCATTCCCATAATCGCTCACATAAATCTGATTTAGACCGTTTACCCAAATGCCATAAGGTTCATTGAGCTGGTGCAATCCACCACCGGCTCCATTGCCGCCCGCAACCACCACTCCAGAATAAGCACCGGGAAGCCATGCCATCACACGGTGATTGTATTGATCGGTGACATAAACCACCCCTTTGGCGTCAACAAAAACGGATGATGGCCTGTTGAACTGGTTTAATGCTGATCCACGACCGTTGCCACCGGCAACTACCACGCCTTGGCTCGCCCCCTGCTGCCAACGAATGACCCGATCATTTTCGCTATCAGCAATGTAAGTAAACCCACGGGTATCCACAAACATGCCTCTTGGAGCATTTAATGACCATGCATTGGTTTGCTGATGCTGGAATATCATACTGTCTCTCTGGACCAATTGATTATCCTGAAACCACTCTATGGAAGAAACGTTGATTTGATCGGCCGTTACGGTTAATTCATTGGATGGACAAGAAGCCTGTAAGGCTAAAGTTGGGATTTTTTGAATGCGCCACACCTGACTTTCTCTGTTGCAACCGGCGGAATCGGTGACCGCAAGGGTATAGTCACCTTGATCGGCTACATCAACATAAGAAGCTGTTGCTACAGGAATTAGGTCGCCGTTCTTTTTCCATTGGTAGGTCCAATGGGGCGAGGTTTGGGTGGCTTCAATTCTCAGAGTATCGCCTGTGCAGAGTTCCCGTTGATGTGGCCCCTTGATCTCAAACTCTGGCCCTGACACAATAGATGAATTCGAAATAAGCGTACACCCGTTGGGCCGGTATGCCCTTGCGAAGTAGGTGCCATTGGAAGGATTGGGTAACGTATCACGAAGAGCCTGTCCAGTCTGGTAATTGAATTTTCGAATCGTGTGGTCGCAATGATAAGAACTCACAAACAAACTTCCTGAATCATTCACATAAACGCCAAATGGATGGCAGTTAATCTGAAGATTCAAGTTTTCCCCGACAATATTGTCCTGATTGTGTCTGCTTACCTTGTGATCCTGATGCTGGGACACAAAAATATTCAGTGATTTATCTACATATATCTGAAAGGGATACCTTGCCTGGGCCACCACCTGAGGCTGTATGCTCCCCGGCGACCACCGCAAAACATTGTGAAGATTGTATTGCGAACAATAAAAATTATTTGAATGATCAAAGTACACATCGGTAGGCCTGTCCGCATTTCGATAAATGGAACCTGTGTTGGTACTCTGATTCCAGCGTATTATTCGATTATTGTTATAATCGGCAATGTAAATCCTGTTTTGTGCGTCAACCCAAATTCCGTAAGGACCATTGAGCTGGTAGGCCTGGCTACCTTGTCCGTTTCCGCCGGCAACCGTTACCCCCGAGGTGGCTCCGTAAGCCCATTTTTGGATTCGATGGTTGGTATGATCGCTTACATATACATTTAGGTTGTTGTCAACGAATACATCGTAGGGGTTGTACAACTGATGAAGCCCGGAACCGGCTCCATTACCGCCCGCTACAACCTGTGGGGTCGAGGCGCCAGGACCCCACCTGACCACCCTATGGTTGCCAGTTTCTACCAGATACAAAGACTGAGTGGCTTCGTGAAAAAATAGTCCGGCCGGGTGACTGCTTGGTTTTGACCATTGAGCCGTGTCGGTATACGTTCTGTTGACCGATTCTACCACAACCTGGTCTTTTACCCATTCTACCCGCGACCAATCTGGAACATGGGTGTCTATGATCAGTTCATCTCCGGCACACACCAAGGGGCTGCCAATTGAAACCCCGCGCGGCATGGTATCGATTGTCCATTGTACGATCGAATCGCAACCGACTGTGTTTAGAAATTGGTAGTAATAGACACCGGCTGCTTGAACGGCCTGCCCATTAATCAGGAGGCTTTCGCCATAACACAGAACTTTAGCCCTGAATGTGGTATCACTCCGTTCTTTCAGTGCCAGATTAAAAACCACCAGGCTATCGCAGCCGGATGACGTCTGAAGTGCGATTGCATAGGAGCCGGGCTGACCAATATTTTGATTACCCACCTGAATGGCAGTTCCTTCACAAATCATCAGCCTTTGTCCGACTAATTTCAGTACAAAATTGTCGATCGACCAGGATTCATCGCAAGCATCTTGCGCATTCCATACATTTATCCGAAATTGAATTTGAGATGCTGCATGAGCCATTTTGTAGCGTGCACGGTATTTTCTTGTTGAACCGCCAGACCAACATCTTGAACCCAAAGTTTGCAAGAATTGAAATGGAGAATACGAAGCAGTCTGCTGAAAATAAAAAGTATACGTCCCTAATACTTGACCGTCCAAGCTGATCTGAAAGGGTTCAACATTGTCCCAAGAGTCGTGGATATAAAAGTCAAATTCTACAATAATGCTGTCGTGCGGATTTAAATTATTGTTGGTGTATATCAGGTCGGCATTGGAGAAAGGCCCAAGCAGCGTGGTTCCATTCCATCCAAAACGGGCGGTTGTATTCCAACCCGAACTATGGGATTCAAAATCATTCTGATAAATTGTTTCTTGTGAATGGGTTCCTAATCTGGTGGTATCCGGGTCACGAACGTTTAGCGTCAATTCCACCATACTATCACATCCCGCAGTATTGGTTAAATGGGCCAAATATTGACTGGTCTCGGTGTAGGAAACGCCCCCCATGTAAAACGACTGACCCCTACAAATTTCTGCGACAATATTTTGCTGCGGGCTCGATTGATTGATTCGCCAAAATGCATTTTGAAATTGCACGCCCTGAATGGGCTGAAAAAATGCGCCGGTCAATTGACTACCAGGGTTCGTCGTTAGCCAGACCAGCGAATCCAGCTCAAAAGAGTCGGTTGCCAATACGTTTATTTTCCCTATCTCCCCGTTGAAGGAGAAGGTATTAAAGTTAAACCACAAAAAAGACCATATTCGGGAAGTAGTATCAAAATTCACCTGAACTGTGGCCAAGCGGCCATCGCTTTGTGTAAAACCGAGATACTCGAGACCTCGTTGCGGAAATCTAATGTTCAGTGAAATTCCCGCAATGCCGGTGGCATTATTGATTTGAATAGGGATGGAGACGGACTCACCCGTGCAAATCGTATCCCCAGATACCCGCACAATCGGGCCTTGGGCGATAGACTCAAGGGAAACCAAAATTGAAATCAAAATTGTAAAAAATTTGAGAATAGTGCTTCTTTCCATGGAAAAAATTTATGTTAATAACCAAAAGTACTGCATTTCAGAGTAAATGATATGCTGAGTTCAACTAATAAGTGCAATTTATGAAAACAAACGGCAAAAAGACCTTTGGGGTGTAAGTACCCCTTTTTCCAGACAGCTTTAAAGTGTTAAGTTAGGGATAAGATTTGTTATTTGCGTTCGGTCGGTGTTTGGTTTTGTAGGGCTTCATGGGGTCGTCTTTGGTTGTATTCTTCCATCCATTCTTTTGTCAGGGCTCGTACTTCCCGGATATCGGTAAAGAGGTAAGCATCGAGAATGGCTTCGCGGTAGACTCGGTTAAACCTTTCAATATAACCATTCTGCATAGGCCTACCGGGTTGGATAAATTGAATTTCAATTTCTTGTTCTTTGCACCATATAGCTACAATTGGCATTAGATAGGACCCCAGCGGCTAGGTTTGGGTTCAAGGAATTAACATATGAAAAACACTGAAGCTTAGCGGGATTATATCCAATAGCCATGGACATGTTCGAAACACTGATTCCGGGCGCCATATCTATAAAAACTGGAACCGCTATAACATCTCCAACATTGCCAGATACCGTCCCCATAGAAACGCTGATATTCGGCGTTCCACTTCCGTTGGGATTAACGATAATCATACCAGAAGCGGTTGAATTTCCATTCAGAGAGCCAATTGAATTATTAGGCTGAACCGTTAATTGAAGGGTGACGATGCTATCGCAACCCCATTGATTGGTGAGGCGTACTTGATGGGTACCGGTGTTTGTAAAGTTTTGATTTCCTACCGAATAAGACTGTCCTTGGCATATGGTTGCGCTTATCGTTGGGTTTGGCCCAATAGGAAAGACCTCAACTCGCCCGTTTTGATAGACCGTCCCCTGGATGGGCGCAAAAAAAGCCCCTGTCAATTGACAAGAGGAGGTTACCCAGGTAAGTGTATCCAATATAGGGGTTATCGCAAGAAACCTCAAGCGACATATGGTTCCACTAATTTGAGTTGTAGATAAATTGAACCAGCCAAAAGACCAATTTGAATCTACTGCGCTATAGGCAATTTGAGCGGAGCCAAGTCGAGCATCGAGGCTGTCTACACCCAAATAAGTCAATCCCGCAGTGGGAAGCGATAGATTCAAAGAAATTCCCGCTATTGCTGGTCCACCACTTAACCTAATGGGAATTGAAACCGTATCACCAACACAGGACTGCCGACCGATGAGCGAAACAGTCTGAGCCTGGGCAAAAAAGCTCGAAAAAACGAGCATTAACAACAAAAAAAGACCGATACTGGGAGTCTTGACCTTCATCATACCATGGGGATTTTATGCAAAACTAAACTCACCCCAACGAAAGGACTTAAATTATCAACACATTATCAACAAATAGTGCTTTTAAATAGTTAAATATATGTATTTATTTATATATTAATATTTTACGAATTAAAAAGCCATTTTAATATGGTTTTTCAAACCTTTTGTCCAACCTCGCCAACACCGCAGGAGATACGGCAGGGATTTCCGATGGCGAAGAGCCTTGGTAATCAATTTTGGATGAACCGCGGTGACTGTCTTGGGACGAACCCTGGCCATGAAGATCGGCTTGTAACAAATTCAACAAACCGCTAACCACCCCATACTCTTGTTGCAGTGCGGCGTCGGAAATCAGGTGGTGCTCAAAGGCGCCCACCCGGTCCGGGGGCAATTCATCAAAAACATACAAAAGAAGCTGTTCCTGGAGGGTCGTGTTTTCGTTCATAGGCTGTTTTGTTCCTATAACGAAGCATGCTGCGTTTTCTTATTCAAAAAATAAAACCCTCCTCATGCCCCCTCCTCATGCATCTCTGCCCAACCCGGGCCGCGCCCAACCGAACTCCCCGGGCCGAGCTGGGCCGCGCCCAATCCAACCCGGCCCGTGCCAGCCCCCCCCTTATAGGTTAATCCCCTTCTGGTGAATGAGTTTACGCAGGTTGCTCAGCGCGTACCGCATCCGGCCCAAAGCCGTGTTGATGCTGACCCCGGTGGCATCGGCAATCTCCTTGAAGCTCAAATCCCCGTAAATCCGCATAATAAGGACCTCGCGCTGCTCTTCGGGCAGACGGGCGACCAATTGCTTGACCTTGGCCAGGCTCTGCTTCATCATCAACTTGTCCTCGGCATGCAGCTCGGTATCGCTCATCCGGGCCAGGGGATCCCAATCGTCATCGGCACGGACCAAAGGCATCCGGCTGTTCCGGCGAAAATGGTCAATGCAGAGGTTGTGGGCAATGCGCAGAATCCAGGGCAAAAACTTGCCTTCCTCGTTGTAGCGACCGGCCTGCAGGGTCTGCATCGCCTTCACAAAAGTGTCCTGGAATAAATCCTCGGCCAGTTCCTGATGGCGGACCAGCTGATAAATCGTTGTGAAAATGCGGGTTTTGTGGCGGTGCATTAACACCGACATGGCGGCCTGGTGGCCTGAAACATAGCGCCGAATCAGCTCCTGATCGCTAACGCCCATGACTTGTGAAGACATAGAGAGGGGTTTAGGTTAGCGTAGGGTCTGTTCCGATAGGCGCGATGGGTTTTATAGGGTGTTGTTGGAGACGAAGTTAAACTGATTTTTTCTAATTCCAAGGCCTTGGGTGGTTTTTGTTTTGGTGGCTTCGTCCGCACCTTTGCAATCGCCTTTGCAGGACTCGCCCTGCACGGGTTGGACCATGCCCGCCAAAACCCCTGCCAAAACGCCCAAAACCAGCGCAAAGACGCCCAAATTGCCCGCCAAGTCGGCAAAAGACATCGCCAAGACGCCCGATACCCTGATAACACCCCCGGACCGCGACGGGATCGAAATCCGCAACGCCCGCATGCACAACCTGCGCGGTATCGATGTGGTTCTGCCCCGGCACCAATTGGTGGTGGTCACCGGCTTGTCGGGTTCGGGTAAGTCCAGTTTGATTTTTGATACCCTCTACGCCGAAGGGCAGCGCCGCTACGTGGAGAGCCTCTCGTCCTATGCCCGGCAATTTCTGCAACGAATGCCCAAGCCCGAAGTGGACGATATCCGGGGTCTGAGCCCGGCGATGGCCATTGACCAACATCATTTATCCCGCAATCCCCGCTCCACGGTGGGGACCACCACCGAGATCTACGATTATTTCCGTTTGCTCTTTGCCCGCTGCGGGCATACCCTGGACCCCCAAAGCGGGGAGGAAGTAAGGGCCTACAACACCGAAGACCTCCTCAAGGAGCTCCGTCAAAAACGCCTCGAAACCGCCGAAGCGGGCGCCGAATTATTGGTGCTCTGCCCACTGACTGCCGTCGAGCAGGCCCGCCATGATCACCACGGCCTGCAGGCCTACCTGGAGGAATTGCTGCAGCGGGGCTATACCCGCCTTTGGTCCCAAGGGACCCTGCTGCGCCTGGAATCCCTTTTGGAACCCAAAACGCGC
>Ga0209401_1001997_pt1 | contig 13330 bp, 13 predicted proteins | sample M_140807_MF_Meta_FD_187318 | JGI IMG/M metagenome (GOLD analysis project Ga0209401, IMG submission 187318) | Freshwater microbial communities from Lake Montjoie, Canada to study carbon cycling - M_140807_MF_MetaG (SPAdes) (version 2) | ecosystem: Environmental > Aquatic > Freshwater > Lake...
CCGGCGAAGCGGCCGTGCTGGCCCTGGAGGCCGGCGCCGACCTGGTGCTGATGCCGGCCGACGCCGATGCGGCGATGGCGGCCATCGTGGCGGCGGTGGAGCAGGGCCGGCTGGGGCGGGAGCGGCTGGAGGCAAGCGCGGAGCGGCGGCGCCAGGCCCTGGCATCACTGCGGTGGCGCTCCCAGGCGGCTGCCGGCTCCGTTGACGAAGCCAGCCCTGACCCCCTTCGCCACCTGGCCGCGGCAGGATCCCCCGCCGAAGACGCCCTCAAACCCCTGGGCCCCCTGAGCAACGGTCCGATCAGCGCCGACCGGCAGCTGGCCCTAGAGCTGGTGCAACGCAGCCTGCGCCACCAGGGGGGCCGGGTGAGCCTGCCCGCGAAGAGCCCGGCCGCCACCCCAGCCATCAACCTGATCCGGGTCGACACGGCCCTGGGCTGCCCCTACCTCCAGCCCACCGCCCCTGCCCTCACCCTGGCCACCGCCGCCGGCTTCCGGCCAGTGGTGCTGGATGGCTGCAGTCCATCGCCCTGGTGGATCGGGCTGGAGGAGGCTTCCGACGGCAGCGCCGACGGCCCGGACAAGGATGCCGAGAGCCGATCCACCGGCAAGCCGATCGCGGCAGACGGCCCCCTTGACCTGGCACGCCTCGGGGAGGGACCGGTGCTGCTGCAGCTGTTTGTGCGCGGCAATCCCTTCCGGGGCAGCGCCGCGGGCCGCGAACCCTGGGAGGCGGTGATCCGGCAGCTGCAGAGCGCCGGGCGGCTAGCGGGGCTGGCGGTCTACGGCAGTCCCTACCTGTGGGAGAGCCTGCGGCCGCTGCTGGAGGCTGGCATTCCAGCGGCATGGAGCCCCGGCCAGATGCCCCTGGCCCAGGTGGAGCTTCTGGCCGCCCTGGGGCTGGGCAGCCCGAGCGGCCGTGGCGATGGCTTCACCGATTGAGGCGATGGCCATGTCGAGCCTCCCGTTACCGGAACGGCCCGCCGCCGCCGAGCCCCCCAGGCTCAGCCTCTCGATGATCGTGCGAGACGAGGCCGAGCGGATTGAGGCGGCCCTCACCTCAGTAGCCGGCTTTGTGGACGAGATGGTGGTGCTCGACACCGGCTCCAGCGACGACACGGTGGCGATCGCCGAACGCTGCGGGGCCGTGGTGGCCGCGATGCCCTGGCCCGGCGACTTCGCGCCGGCCCGCAACCGGGCCCTGGAGCTGGTGCGGGGCGACTGGGTGCTGGTACTCGATGCCGATGAACGACTCCGCCCCGAGGCCCGCGCGCCGCTCCTGAAGCTGATGGCCCGGCCCGAGCTGCTGGTGATCACCCTGCTGCGGCAGGAGGAAGGGGCGCTCCAGTCGCCCTACTCCAGCGTGAGCCGCCTGTTCCGCCGCCATCCCGCCCTGCGCTGGAGCCGGCCTTATCACGCCATGGTCGACGACAGCGTGACGGAGCTGCTGCAACGCGAGCCCCACTGGCGCATCGCCCAGTGCCCCGAACCGGCCCTGCTGCATACGGGTTATCGGCCGGAACTCCTGGCCGACGGTCGCAAAGCCCGACTGCTGCGCCAAGCAATGGAAGCCGATCTGCGGGAGCGGCCCGGCGACCCCTACGCCTGCGCAAAACTCGGCGCCCTCCTAGTGGAGGAAGGCGAACGCACCGCCGGCATCGCGCTGCTGGAGGAGGGTCTGGCCCAATGCCCAGCCGCGGCCGATCCGGAACGCTTCGAGCTGCTGCTGCACCTGGCCATCGCCCACACGGCCGAGCAGCCCGCCAGGGCCACCGCGCTCTACCGCCAGGCCCTGGTCCTCCCCCTCGACCCCCGCCTCACCCTGGCCGCCCGCCTCAACCTGGCCAGCCTGCTGCTGGAGAGTGGAGAGCTGGAGGCCGCCGCCAAGCTGTGCCGTGAAGCCACCGAGGTGGCCCCGGCGATCGCCCAGGGGTGGAGCCAGCTGGGCCTGGTGGAGCGGCGGCGCGGCGCCATCGCCGTCGCCATCAGCGCCTACCGCCGGGCCCTGGCCCTCGATCCCCACCAGGCCGCCACCCGGCAGAACCTGGCGGTGGCCCTGCTGCTGGCGGGCGACATCCCCGGCTGCCGGGAGGCCTTCCGCCAGGCCATCGCCCTACTGGAGGCCCAGGGTCGGAGGGAGGAAGCGCTGGCTTTGACCCGTCAAGCCGCCAGCATGGTGCGGCTTAACGACTGAACCCGGCACAGCCATGGCGGACGCGATGGGGGACCACAGCAGCAGCGACCCGGGCGAGAGCAACGGCCCGGAACCAGCGATAGGAGCGGTGAACGGCGAGTCAAATGCGCTGGAGGACGGCCAGGCCCCTCCGAAAGCTCACCGTCTTTCCCTCCTGGGACGCCGCATCGGGGTGACCCGGGCAGACCAGCAACTCGGCGAAGCCCGGCGCCTGTTCGAAGCCGCCGGCGCCACGGTGGTCGACCTCCCGGCCCTGGCGGTGACCCCCCCGGATGACTGGGGCCCCCTCGACGATGCCCTAGCCGAACTGGAGGACTTCCACTGGGTCGTGTTCTCCAGTGCCAACGGGGTGGAAGCGGTGGAGCGGCGGCTGGCCAGGCGGGGAAGCAGCTTGGCCCACCGCCCCGCCGGCCTGCGGATCGCGGCGGTGGGGCGCAAGACGGCGGCGGTGCTGGAAAGCCTCGGGGCCGCGGCCGATTTCGTGCCACCGGCCTTCGTTGCCGACAGCCTGATCGAGCATTTCCCCGTTTCTGGTTGGGGCCTGCGGCTGCTGATTCCCCGCGTGCAGAGCGGTGGGCGCACCCTGCTGGCCGAGGCCTTCGCCGCGGCCGGCGCCAGGGTGGTGGAGGTGAGCGCCTACGAAACCCGCTGCCCCGAGCAGTGGCCCAGCTCAGCCTTGCTGGCCCTGGAACGGGGTGAGCTGGACGCGATCACCTTCAGCAGCGGCAAGACCGTGAGCCACGCCTGCCAGCTGCTTGAACGCAGCTTCGGGGAGGGCTGGCGGGATCGCCTGGCGGGGGTCCGGCTGGTGTCCATCGGTCCCCAAACCACCGACCGCTGCCTCGCCCTGCTGGGACGGGTCGATGCCGAGGCCGACCCCCACGATCTGGCGGGTCTGGTGGCCGCCTGCGAAAGGCTCCTTAACCCTGGCGGGGATCAGGAGTTGGCGCACTTGTAGGAGTGCAGCAGGCCGCCGTTCTTGAGAACGAGGCTGCAGGCATTGATGTTGATCGATTCCACGCTCCATCCCCGCGGCAACAGGGAGTCCTTGTCGTCCGAGCCCTGCTGACCAATCCGAAGGCTGTCGCTCTGGCTGCCCATCACCACGATCGCCTCGGGCCGGCCACTGGACTGAATCACCCCGCTGAGTTGGAGCCCCGGCACGGCGGGAGCCACCTTGGCGGGGCTGGAACCGGCCGCGCCGGCCTTCGGGGAAGCCCCACCGCCCGGAGCCGTTCCCGGGGCGAGTGGGGCCGCGGCCGGAGCGGGGGGGCGGGGATCGCTGAAGGGGTCAACCCTGCCCTGCTGCACCGCCTGGGTCACCTGCTGGGGGGAGGGAAGGGGCTGGAGGCCAAGGCCCGCCGTCGGTGCCGACCTCTCGACCGCCGGCCGCGGCGGCGGCACGGGGGGAGCCTGCGCGGTGGGAGAACCAACGGATCCCGTCATGCCGCAGGCGGTGGTCAACCAGGGAACGCCGCAAAAAAGCAAAGCCCGTCCCAAGGGAACAAAACAAGGGCGCAGCCCGCAGGTTCTTCTAAGGCTGGCCCTTTTCCACCAGATCACGGAAACGGTCAAGGTTGGCCTGCAGCTCTCTGACAACAATGCCACCCATAATGGTTGGTTCCATCAGGGGCGCTAGAACGCCGGGAAGTTCATAGGCCACCGTCAACTTCACCGCGGTGCGGTCTGGGCCGAGGGGATAGAAGCGAACACCGCCCCGGGTGGGCAGTCCCCCCACCGATTCCCAGTGCAGTTGCTGGGCTTCGACGCGCCGAGTGATCCGCGCTTTCCAGTGGAAGCGGAAACCCTGGGCTGCGAGGGTCCAGTCCGTGAGATCGGGATCCTCAAGGGGCACCACCGACTCGATCCAGCGCATCCAGCGCGGCATCGCCTCCAGATCACTCCAGACAGCCCAGACCTCCTCCACGGGAGCCTGGATTTCGGTGGTGACGCTGTGTTCCAGCCAACGGCCCATGGTTGTGCCTCAGGAGACGCCGACCGTGGCTGGAGAGCCCGTGGCGGCATTGGTGGCCAACGCGGCCGGATGACCCAGGATCGCAGCCGCCGCCAGTCGTCCGCTCATGGTGGCCCCCTCCATCGAATCGATGTAGTCCTGGCGGGTATAGCTGCCTGCCAGGAAGAAATTGCCCACCGGGGTGCGCTGATCAGGGCGATAGGGCTCCATACCCGGCGCCTCGCGGTAGAGGGACTGGGCCAGCTTCACCACGTTGCTCCAGACCAGGTTGAGGTTGCGGGCGGAGGGGAACAGCTCCCGGACTTGGGCATCGGTGGCGGCCACGATCTCCTCGGTCTTTTTCGGAATCCAGGGATCCCCGGGGGTGAGCACGCACTGCAGCAGGGAGCCGAGCCCCTCCCTGCGGTAGTCCTCCGGGCTGGCCAGAGCCAGGTCGGCGAAACAGCTGAAATCGGCGTCGGCGGTGTAGAGCAGGTTGTCCAAACCGGCGGGCGTGGAGAGGTTGGTGCGGGCGGCCTGGGCTTCGGGGGACTCCCCGAGTTCGGTGACCCAGCCGTCGTAGCGGAGCTGCACCGTGGCCACGGGGACGGCTTCCAGCTGGTCGATGGCGGCGAACATCGGGAATCGGCGCCAGGCCTGGGGCAGCAACCGCTGGATTCCCGGCACATCACAGGCGGCCAGGTAGGCATCGGCCTCCACCCGGATCTCCCCCTCGGGTGTGCCCAGGGTGAGCCCGGTGACCCTGGTGTCGCCGGCCGCAGCGGCGTCGGAGGAGTCCTCGTGGTGCACCTCGATGACCCGGTGGCGCAGATGCAGCCGACCGCCCCTGGCCTCGATGTAGGCCAGGATCGGCCCGGTGAGCCAGCGGTGGGGCGATCCCTTGAGCAGATTCAATTTGGAGGCCTCGGTCTTCGTGGCGAACATCATGAAGATGGTGAGCATGCAGCGGGCCGAGATCGCCTCGCAATCGATGAAGCCGAGCGCATAGGCGATCGGGTTCCACATCCGCTGGATGCTCTGCACGCTGCCGCCATGGCCGAGAAACCACTGCTGGAAGCTGATCCGATCAAGATCGCGAATCACCTTCATGGCGCCGTCGTAATCCACCAGGCCCCGCACGATCGGGCTGGTGCCCAGGGCCAGGGCATTGCGCAGCTTGTCGATCCAGTCGAGTTGGGGGGTGGTGAAAAAGGCCTTCAGCCCATTGAAGGGGGCGCCGATCGGAAAGCGGAAATCCAGTTCGCGCAGATCGCCGCCCTTGTTCACAAACAGGTGGGTGTGCTCCTTGGGCAGCAGGTTGTCGATCGCGCCCACCTTGCGCAGCAGGGCGAAGAGATTGGCGTAGTTGAAGAAGAACACATGCAACCCCATCTCAATGTGGTTGCCTTCGCCATCCACCCAGCTGCCCACCTTGCCGCCCATGAACGGCCGGGCCTCGTAGAGGTCCACACTGTGGCCCGCGTCCACCAAATCCACAGCAGCCGCCAGACCCGCCAGACCGGCACCCACGATGGCGACGCGCACCTGCATACTCCCGTGATCGTCCGACTCTATGGAGGGGCCGGGCGGGGCGGTGGCATCGGGCAGGGGGGAAACCGGCCGGGGTGCCGACGGATACCGGAGCAGCTCGCAGACGCACCAGCAAGAACCGGCCTCGCCCAGCCGGAGAGCCAAGCCGATCCAGCTGAGCTGACATCAGCCGAAGCGGCGACCTCACCAGCGCCCTCTGCACCGTGACCTTCATGCCGTGCTCCCGAACCATGCCCCCCGGGCTGCGGCGCTTCCGGCCTTCCCCAAGGCAGCATCAGGATCTGCTCCATAGAGTGGTGAAAAGGGCCACCTGCCCCCCATGAGCTCCCCCATGAGCAGCGAGATCGCAACCCCTCCAGCTCCAGCCGCCCCCCCCGCTGCAGACGCCACTGCCGCCGACGTCGCAGCGACCGGCACCGTGACCAGCTCAGCCGAGGTCACCTTCACCGGCCGCGATGGCAAGGGCATCTTGATCACCGAGCCGGCGATGAAACAGCTGGCCGTTCTCATGGCCCAGCAGGGCAGCGACAAGGTGCTGCGGGTGGGGGTGCGCTCCGGAGGCTGCAGCGGCATGAGCTACACGATGGATTTCATCGATGGCGCCGGGGTCGGCAGCGACGACGAGGAGTACGTGTACGAGCCGGCCGGCGCGCCCTGCTTCCGGGTGGTGAGCGACCCGAAGAGCCTGTTGTACATCTATGGCATGCAGCTCGATTTCTCCTCCGCCCTGATCGGCGGCGGCTTCAACTTCACCAACCCGAACGCCACCCAGACCTGCGGCTGCGGCAGCTCCTTCGCCGTCTGAGGGCCATGGCGCCACGGCGTTCTCTGCCTTCGCCGTCGCCCGGCGTGGGAACCTGAATTGATTCCAGTGGCGCTGCCATGACGGCCCCCTCCCCCACTCCGTCCTCCACCGACACTTCCGCCGCCCCGGCCGAAGCGTCCGATACGGGGGATGCCTCCCTGTTCGACCAGGCCCTGGCTCGCTATCAGGCTGGCGCGTCTCCGGAGGATCTGATCGACGACTTTTTGGCGATCACGGCCCAGGCGCCGAGCCAATCCGCCGGCTGGACCTGCCTGGCCTGGCTGCAGCTGCTGCTGGACCAGCCCCGTGCTGCCCTGCAATCGGCTCGCACAGCGGTTCGCCTCAATCCGCAGGACCCCCAAGCCCGCATCAACCTCAGCCTGGCCCTGCTGGAAACCGGCGGCAAGGGGGTGCGCGAGCACGTGGAGCTGGTGCAGCGGGTGATGCTGATGGCGCCGGAGCTGGCCGAGGAGCTGCGGGGGTCGATCGCCGATGGACTGCAGCGGCGGCCGGGTTGGGGCGCCCTCAACAAGCTGCGGAGCTGGCTGGAGGCTTGAAGCCGGTTCTGCTGCTGAGCAACGGCCACGGCGAGGACCTCAGCGGCGCGACCCTGGGGCGCCAGCTGGTCCTTCGTGGCGTTGCTGTGGAAGCCTTGCCCCTTGTGGGCCATGGCCAGGCCTACCGGCAGGCCGGCATCACCGTGCTGGGACCCACCCGCGACTTCAGCACCGGGGGGCTGGGCTACACCAGCCTGGCCGGCCGCCTCACCGACCTGCGGGAGGGGCAGTTCACTTACGTGCTGCGGCTGCTCGGGCGGCTGTGGCGGCGACGGCGCCGCTACCAGCTGGTGGTGGCGGTGGGGGATCTGGTGCCGGTGCTGGGGGCCTGGCTCACCGGCCAGGAGTCGGCGGTGTATTTGGTGGCGTACTCCAGCCATTACGAAGGAAGGCTGCGGCTGCCCTGGCCCTGCGGCTGGCTGCTCAAGCGCCCCCGGGTCAGGGCCGTATGGAGCCGCGACCAGCTCACCGCCGACGACCTCAGCGCGCAGCTGGGCCGGCCGGTGGACTTCCTTGGCAATCCCTTCCTGGATCCGCTGCTTGAGGGGGTCCCGGCAACCGCCGCCGACCACCCTGATGCCGTGGCAAACCACGGAACTGCGGCTTCCAGGCCCGTGGTGGCTGTACTGCCCGGCAGTCGGCTGCCGGAAGCCCTGGGCAATCTCACCCTGCTGCTGGGGGTGCTGGAGCGACTCCCCGCCGCCACGGCGACTCCGGGGGGCGAACCGATCCTGCGGGCGGCGATGGTGGCCGCCCTGGAGCCAGGCGCCATCGCCGCCGCCGCGGCCCCGCTGGGTTGGCACTTCGTGGCGGGTGATGGCGCAGCAGGCCTCGCACCAGCCGCACTGCAACGGGAAGGGCGGCGGTTGGAGCTCCACTGGAACCGCTTCGCCGCCGTGCTGGCCAGCTGTGATGTGGTGCTGGCGATGAGTGGCACCGCGTCGGAGCAGGCCGTGGCCCTGGCCCGTCCCGTGCTGCAGCTGGCCGGACCCGGGCCCCAGTTCACCGAAGGCTTCGCCGAAGCCCAGCGCCGCCTGCTGGGCCCAGGGGTGCGCTGCGCCCCAGGGCCGGTGGGAGAACCCGGCACCTTGGCGGCCACGGCCCGGCTGCTGCGGGGGATGCTGGATCGGCTCGCCGATCCGGTAGCCGGCCCCATTTGGCGCCGGGAGCTGGAGGCGATCGCGGCGGAACGGCTGGGGGCGACCGGGGGAAGCGCCAGGATCGCGGCGGCGGTCCTGGAGATCCTCGACAGGCCGCAGGAGGCCCGCCAGGGTAACTGAGGTGCCCAAGAGATTCGCCACTGGATCTCCCCCCGATTCCCCGAACTCTTGCCCCGGCCTCCCGCTTCGGCCCCAAGGGCTCTGCCCACCGCCCCGTTCCACCCGCACCCCTGGGTACCGTCCCCCCTTGAGCGCCATGAGCACCCCCTCCTCCGAGCCCCAGGCCGCCACCGAGCTCCCGACACGTCAGGTAGGCGGCCCAACGAACGGCGTCGCGGAGCCTTCGGGACTGCAACGCCTGCGGGACTGGATCGATCGCCTGCTCGTGGCGGATGTCTTCCTGGTGCTTGCCGGCGCCCTCTGGTTCGCCGCGGCGGTGCTGCTGCACAGCCAGGGGGTTGAGGCTCCCTTGGCCATCTTTCAGCGCCTGTGGGAGCCCCTGTTCACCCCGGCGATCGGATTGCTGATGGCGGCGGCCCTGCTCAGCGGAGCCCTGGGCTGGTGGCAGCGGCGAGGGCAGCGCTGAGCTCGGGATACTGGTAAGGGAAGCCCTGGGCCGCGAGCCGCACCGGCAACACCTGCTGTCCTTCGAGCACCACTTGGGCGCCATCACCCAGCAGCAGCTTCAGGATGGCGCCGGGCACCGGCAGCAGGCTGGGGCGACCGAGGCTGCTGCCCAGCGCCGCCGCAAAGTCGGCCATCCGTGTGGGTTCATTCGCCACGGCGTTGTAGACGCCGGTGTAGGCGGTGTCCTCCAGGGCGGTGGCGATCAAACGGCAGAGATCGTGGCGGTGGATCCAACTCATCCACTGCCGCCCGCTGCCCACGGGTCCTCCGAAACCGGCCCGGAACACCGGCAGCATTTTGCCGAGGGCGCCTCCATCGGGCCCCAACACAATGCCGATCCGCAGAATCACCAGCCGGGTGGCTGATGGAAGCGCCTGGGCGGCGGCTTCCCAGCGTCGGCACAGCTGCCCCAACACATCGTCACCGGCAGCGGCGTCCTCGCCGAAGCGAGCATCGGCACTGGTGCCGTAGTACCCCACCGCCGAGCCGTTCACCAGCACAGCAGGGGGATGGGGCAGCCGCGCCATCGCCTCCACCAACAGTTCGGTGGTGCGAACCCGGCTTGTGACCAGCCGTTCAAGGTGCTCCGGGGTCCAGCGACGATCAGCGATCGGCTCGCCGGCCAGGTTCACGACCCCCTCGGCCGAAGCCAGGGCCTGGCACAGGGAGTCCTGCAGCCAGCTGGCGGGGTCGGCGGGATCAAGCTTCAAGCACAGCAGCCGATCCCCGGCGAGGGCAGGAAAGGGCTGGGTGCGGCGGCTCACCAGGGTGATGGTGTGGCCGAGCTTCAGCAGAAAGGGCACCAGCTCACGGCCCACGAAGCCAGAACAGCCCAGCAGCAACAACCGCACGCCCACATCCCCGATGGTGCCGCCGAGGCTAGGAGGCGGCGGCACCCAGTGCCCCCTTCCCGATTCCGGCCCGAAACCGCTGCCCAGCGGAGGGGGTGCAACGGGAGTTCGCCGCGGGTCCTAGCCTGCGACCACGAGAATGACTCACCGCCATGGCCGAGACGCCCGCCGCAGCCCCAGCCGCCGCCGCTCCGGCTTCCACGGCCCCAGCAGCGGGGGCAGCCCTGAAGAAGGGAGCCCTGGTGCGGCTGAACCTCAAGGCTTATGCCAGCAGCCTGGAAGCTGCTGCCAGCGACGCCCCCCCGCCGGCCTATGTCCTGCAGGGGCCCGGCGAGATCCTGGCCTTGAAGGGCGACTACGCCCAGCTCCGCTGGCGCCGCCCCGTGCCGGATGTCTGGCTGCGGCTTGACCAGCTGGAACCCTGGAGCGAAGGCTGATCGACGGCCCGCCCCAAGGGCGGGATGAATGCGCTCAGATCGCCAACCGCCTTCGCTCCTCCTGCAGCCGCTGGCGACGGCGACGGGCTTCCCGCAACATCTCGCGGCCATCGTGGAGGTAGCTGTCCACGTAGCCGAGGGTGTAACGCTCCAGTTCGGCTAGGGCATCTTGAACCTGGCCGAGGCAGTGGTAAAGGCTGAGGCCAAAACCGCGGGCCGCGGCGGGGCAGGCCCGTGAGCGGTACAGCGTCTCGGCGCGGGCCACCCGCTGGCGGCTCTGCTCAAGAAAGGCGCAGAAGGCCTCCATCAGGTCGTCGTCGTAGGGATCGGCCGAGAGCTCCCTCAGGGCGGCGGGGAAGGGGTTGATCACCTGGCCAAGCAACCGGTCGAGGGGGGCGTACACCAGCCGCAGCCAGTCGAGCAACTCCTCGGCGGCACCTTCGGCGCGACTGCCCTTCCCCACCGGGGCCTGCCGGGCGTTGCCCCCTCCCGTGGCGTCCCCCACGCCGACGCCTCCGCTGGAGGCAGCGGTGGCGCCCCCAAGGCTGAGGTCGTATCGGTGGCGGCGTTCCCCATCCCCCAACACCTCCCAAGCGGCATTGAGGGCAACGATCTGCTGGGCATCGCCGCCGGCATCGGGATGGTGGCGTTTCACCAAGGCCCGGTAAGCCGCCTTGATTTCGGCGGAGCTGGCCGTGCGGGCCACCCCCAGAACCGCGTAGTGGTCGGAGGCCGCCACGGGGGTGGAGGCAGGGGAATTGCGGCGGGCGGCGGCCAAGCGAGGGAGCCGGGGCTCCCCCATCATCAACCAGCAAAAAGCCCCCCGTTTCCGGGGGGCTTGGGGTTGTGTGTGTGTGAGGAGGAAGCTGAATCAGGCAGCGGTTGCTGGCTGGATCAGAACTTGAACATGGTCTGAACTAGGCCGCCGAAGGCGTTGTTGGTCTCGCCGTTGGCGTTGAACTGGCCGTTGGGACCGCTGAGGTAGAAGATCGCCGGGGTGATGCTGATGTTGTTGCTCACCTGGAACTTGTACCACCATTCGAAGGCGAAGTTGCCATCGTTAGGGCCATTCGGGGAATCGTAGAAGCCGTTGTAGGCCGTCTGGGTGCGATTCCTGCCGGTCCCCTGGAAGGCATAGGGCTTACGAATACGGTTCTGGCTCAGGCCACTCACATAGGTGGGCTGACCGAAGGAGAAACCGGCGGCATTGCCCTTGGCGAAGAGATCGTTCCACTGCAGGCCCAGCTGCCAGGACTGCATCGCGGTGATGTTGCGAACATCGCCGTAGTTGGGGAACGGCTGGGTGTTGCTGCCATTCACCGGCACAACACTATTGGCGTTGTAACCGTTGTAGTTAGCCGAAGTGACGGAACTGATGCCCCAACCCAGACTGACCGAAGGGATCAGGCCAGAGCTGATCGGCTGCCAGGCCGCGTTCAGCGCGAAGTTGTTGCTGGAGCTGTTGCCGCTCCAGAAGGGGCTCACGCCAGTGGTGCCCACTCCTTCGCTGCAGGGCAGGGTCTGGTTAGCGAACTGGCTGCCGCGACGGGTGAGGCTTTGGTTGCACTGGCCATAACGCCAGGCAGCGGCAAGGGCGAACTGGGGACCGGCCCAGCCAATCTGGGTGAGGAAGCTACCGCCGCTGCTGCTGGTCATCATCCCGCCGGAGGCCGGGTTGCTGTTGTCAGCGTTGGGGGCCACGTAGCTGGTGGAGGCGGCGAAGTAGGGCTGACCCTTCTTAACCGGCTGCTTCCACATCAAGCCAAACATGCCGCCGGTGGCCTTGTTGTAAGTGGCCGGAGCTCCATTGAGCGTGAAAACATCGAGGATGTCAGCCTTGTAGAACGAGGGCGTGACAGCCAGGAATTCCGTGTTCCGAGCACGGGCACCCACCATGGCGGTGAAGGTCTTGCCGAGCGGGAAGCGGTAGTACAAACGGTCAATGCCAACAACGTTGTTGCCAACGCTACCCGTGTTGGTGAAGTAGGCCTTATCGAGTGCCAGCAGGGAATAAGGGTTACCGTTGAACACGCTGTTCTGGAAGTTACCGGCCCGCAGGCGGGTATACAGCAGGTCCTTGCCGGTGAAGCTGGTGTTCAGGTTGAGGCGAAGGTCGTAATTAAAGGTGAGGGCACCCCAGTTACGGTTGTTGTTGCCGGAATAACGGGTGGCGTTCGTCGTTCCGTTGTTGGGGGTCGTCGCACCAGCGCCGTTGGCGGTGCTGGGTCCGTACTGGCTACCGCCGAAGGACACCGCACCGATGTCGAAGGTGGCCTCACCCTGAAGCTTGGTGGTGGTGGAGAACTGGGTGGCCTCCAGCTTGCCGATCTTCTTCTCGATGCCATCAATGCGGCCGCGGATCACGGCCAGTTCCCGCTGGAATTCCTCAGCGAGGCGCTTGAGTTCGTCGGTGGCCTCGGTGACGCGATCGAGGCAGGAGTTCAACAGGGCGGCCGCTTCATAGCGGGAGAGAGGCTTGGCGCCCTTGAAGGTGCCGTTGGGGTAGCCGGCCACGCATCCGTATTGCTCGACCAGGTTGTTGAGGGCCTGGTAAGCCCAGTCGGTGGGCTGCACATCACCAAACTGGGAGATGTTGGTGATCTGATCGCTGGAGACCGGGGCGTAGCGATTGAGATCGGCTTCGGAGGCCATCACTGCCATGGGGGCCACAAGGCCGAGCGCGGCAGAGCTGACCAGCAGTTGCTGGAAGGGTTTCATTGGATCCTCACACCAAAAAGAGGACTTCCACGAATGGAAGTGTGCTGAGGATAACCAAAGCAGCAAATCCGCAGCCTCCTCGTGATCACAGGCCGTGGTGTTGCAGAGCACATTGCCGCCGATGCGGCCAAAAAAAAACGGCTGCAAAGCAGCCGTGAGGGATGAGGAAAAATGTGAAAGGAATGAAACGGATTGGGAAGAGCTGCCATCTCCGAGAACGAATCCACGGAGATGGCTTGCCCAACCCAGTCCGAAACTGAGGATCAGAACTTGAAGGTGGTCTTGATCAGGCCGCCGAAGCTGTTGAAGCTTTGGCCGCTGTCCTTCTGCAGTGCGCCGAGGGGTGCGCTGAGGTAATAGATGGCGGGGGTCACGCTGATGTTGTCGGTGACTTGCATCTTGTACCACCACTCCCAGGCGTAGTTGCCATCGTTGAAGCCGGAGCTGGTCACGAAGGTGGGCTGGCCGAAGGCGAAG
>Ga0209401_1001998_pt1 | contig 13329 bp, 13 predicted proteins | sample M_140807_MF_Meta_FD_187318 | JGI IMG/M metagenome (GOLD analysis project Ga0209401, IMG submission 187318) | Freshwater microbial communities from Lake Montjoie, Canada to study carbon cycling - M_140807_MF_MetaG (SPAdes) (version 2) | ecosystem: Environmental > Aquatic > Freshwater > Lake...
ACTATCGGTGGCAATCAGCCGCTCGAACCAGAGACACGTCGGGTCGAAATAATCGGCGGCGGCAAAATACGGCTTGGGTCGGGGCAGGTAAAACTCTTTATCGTCGGTCTCGATGAACGTATCGCCGCCCCGCTTGGTCAGCCGCATGTCGGCGGGTAGCAGGTTGGTCAAGAACTTCTCACGCGCTACGGGATTAATACCCTCGGGTGCGTTGCGTATGCGGATCAGCTCGTGCACCCCGTCGCGTTGCCATAGGATCGGTGCGTTACGGAACGACATTGTTTCGGGCGGGTACGTAACGGCGGCAGGGATAATTCCGTCGAGCATGAGGTAGCGGTTCTCGTCGACACGGGCGATCCGATCCATAAACCTGTTACGGGGGCCGACCGGTCGCACGTTCATCTCGGCAGTGTTGCGTCCACCGTTAAGCGGCTTGACGCGCCTGTACAGCGCGACGGCTTGGTCAAACGAATTAATAGTCATCTCACACTTCCTCTACAGTTTGTTGTACTTCGATCAGATAACCCAATCGGCGAATGCCGTCGAGCGTTGCACTCGTCAGCGTCGAGTGTCCTGCGATCTGCGCAAATATCTTGGCCTTGTCGCAGACCGGATACACGGTCTTGTTGCCGTATATGTTCTTCACACGTACCGTGATGCTCATAGTTGTATCGCTTAAGTCTTTGTAAATACGGTTCATCTCACACCTCAAAAAAAAACCGGATGCGGAATGCACCCGGTTATAAAGCCTTATAACTCAGATCTCCACGTGCACGGTGGTCCCGTTCGGCGCGGTACGGGTTGCGTTGTCGATGACGCACCAGAGAACCGGCACGGTCCACGTGCCCCAGTCGCTACCGAGGTAGCCGTCGGTCAGCACGATAACGGCTTGGGGTGAGATGCCTTGCCTAGACATGTAATCGGACACGCACGACACCCGAGTGCCACCGCCACCGACCGGCTTGGTCGAGTGAATGATGTTAGGGATCTGATCGTCGGCGTACACCTCGTCACCGCATACCTCAGTGTCCCAATACAGGATGCGCACGGCGGCGGGCTTGACCGACTCGCAGATACCGGACACCTCACCCATGAACTGCGAGATCATGCGACCGTCGATGGAACCTGACGTGTCAATGGCAATAACCAACTCGTCGACCTTCTCGCTGATGCCAGACGGCAGGTATATACCTGCACCCCAATACCTGCGGTTTGGTCGTGCCCACGTCGAGTAGTCACTGCCCGTGCATGTCGTGGTAACAAACTCACGCAACACCTCGCGCCAGTCGACCTTGCTGTCGAGCACGTCGTCGAGCATACGGTTACCACCCGAGCCGGTCTTACCTGCAAGTAGCGCACCTTGCTGAGCGGCTTCCTGCACGGCACGCTCTAAGTTCTTTTTCTGCTCGTCGGTCAGCTTGCCCGCTCCTGCCCAATCGTGTTTATCCAACGGCTTGCCCGGACCCTGCCCGGGTTGCGGCTGACCCCCGGGTTGTGGCTGACCCTGACTTTGCCCCGGTTGTGGCTGACCTTGCCCCTGACCTTGCCCGTTCTTGGGCTGACCCTGCTTCTGCTTGTACAAAGCTTTGAACACCTGCGGCACGGTCATGTTGCGGTACTGCTCGTCGTACAGACCGCCCTTTGGCATGGTGATAAAACCCGGCTGAGTGCGCTTGTCGTGGTCGACCAGTCGCATGTTGATAACGTAGTCGCACGCGGCGTTAGCGCAGTCAGCGTCGAGCTTCCACAGCTCGGCGTAAGTAGTCAAGTGCAGGTAAAGAATGTGCCACGTCTCATGGCAGATGGTGAAGCGCAGGTCGGCATCGCTGATGCCATCGATGAACTTGTCAGAGTACATAGCGGTCACGCCGTTAGTCGCGGCGGTCTCGATACCATCCTTGCCGTTCGGCACGACAGTGTGTTTAGCCATGAGCACCAGACCCGTCACGGGCGTGTAGTGCGGAGACCCAATGATTGCACCGACAGCTTTGGTAAGACGCTGAGCGGCGGTGAGTTCGGCTTGTCTTGCGATCATCAACATGTGAACACCTCAAAAGATAGAGCCGGTTATAAAGCGTTATAACCGGCGGGTTGCGAGTCGTTGTTTATTTATCCGCACCGAATGCGAAGTTATTAGCCAGACACCATGCACGTGCCTTGGCGTTGTTGAGCACGACCGAGCGCTTGGCATAGTCCTCGCGCTTTACCTGCATCATGAACAGAAGCTGCGCTTCCATGTCGAGCCGGGACATATAGTCCATCCACTGATCAACCCACTCGCGTGCGATGGTTGCGAGCGTGCGATGCACGACCATGCACGTAGCCGCGTCGGTCGATGGAATCTTGGCAGTGAACGGGTTGGTCTTGATCGAGTCAGGCGTGGGCATATCCTGCGCCGTGTCGTAGAACGTGACCAGCTCACCTGCGGCTTTTGCACCGATACAGCCAATGAGCGCGGCCATGAGCATGCGGCGGGGCTTGCCCGTGTACAGCCAGCGCGACGCAGCTTCGAGCGAACGCAGGGTAACAAATGACACGCGGGACTTGTCGCCCGGGTGCATGATGTACTGGTTGTCTTGCGGGTTGGCAACATCCTCGAATGACGCGAACCATTCCGGTTTGTCGTTGACGCACGCGATCATCGCAGGGTGAATGCCCGCGTTGTACGCATACTCGGTGATCCACTCGGTGTTGGTTGCACCGCGCATACGGGTGATCGTGATGCGGTTACGGTGATGACCCAATAACAAGTCACCGAGACCCTCGGACCCGAGATTAGTTGTCGCGAACACCATCGAGTCAGGGTGCAGGGTGTACGACCCAAGCTTGCGCTCCAACAGCAGACGCATCATGCCGTTCTTGACGGCAGGATTAGCTTTACCGAATTCATCCACCATCAAAATCAGCGGCTTGTTGAGGTGGATACCCAACTCTTCATTGGGCACGTAACGCACGCAGGTAGAGTCACCGTCGAGAGTGTGCAACTGAGGGATAGTGATATCCCCGAGGTCCTTGGTCGTGCAATCAAAGTAACAGGGCGTGTGCGTCGGATGACGCTTGGCGAGCATCTTCAGGATTGAACTCTTGCCGATACCCATGCGACCTTGGATGAGCATCGTGTTCTCACGGCACGACTCGATCATCTCGGCGCACTCGTTGATGGACAGATCGTAGAGAGAGTTAGTAGCGGAAGCAGACATGGAACACCTCAAAAGATAAAAAGAAACAAGGAAACAAACACAAAGAACAAAGAGCGGTTATAAAGGATTATAACCGCGAGGGAACAAAAGACAAAGATTACCAAGACAAGTTCGACAGTATCGCGTCGACCTTCTGCTTAGTGTCACGGCGCAAGTGGTCGTCCTCACGCAGTGCATCAGGGGACACGCCGTCGAGCGCGGCTTCGAGACCGTCACGCATGGCCGTCATACGGTGGTCGTTCTCGACATTGAACGCATCGAGCAGAGTCAGGAGATCACGCAGGTTGTAGACAAGAGAGTCGCGGAACACCTTTTTATCTTTAGCGTCACCGCCTACGTAGTCGAGCCGCTCAGACATTTTAGACATGGCGTCGTACGTGCGTTGCCAGACTTCCTTCATGGTTGCATCGAGCCGAGCGTTGTACGTATCGGCAAACGACTGCGCGAGAATCTGGTTGTGCTCGTTGAGCATGTCGAGTTGCCAGTGCCCTGCAACGGGCATGGGCTGTTGCGAATGGCCGAATGAGAACTTACTACGCAAGGTGTCGACCGACGGATAGTCGGAGTCACGGTACAACGAGCCGAGCTTGGCACGGGCTTCAGTCTGCGCCCACGAGTATGCAGACAGGAACGCTTCTTTGAGCTTGTCGAACTCAATCTGGTGACCGGTGATGCCCTCATAGTAAATCGGGAACCGTGCGGTCGGCAGGGTGCGCTGACCGAGGTCGCCCCAAAGGCTTGTCTGCTCGTAGTGCCAGTTACGCACGTTGGCGGCGTGCTTCTGGATTGCAACCAGCTCGGCGCAGTCACCGAGTAACTTCTTGTGGAATGCACCGACGTTGGCATCGGCGTTGTTGGCAACGGTCACCTCACGGGTCGCCTGTTTGTCGAGCTTGCGCCCCGTCCACACCGAGATGTTGAGTTCGGCAATGACGAGGGACTGGTGAAACACGTTGTTCGATGCGGTCTGTGCAGTGGTCAGAGTGGCATCGATAGGGGCGATGGACATATGGGCAAAAGTCATGATGAACCTCAGATAAAGAAAGAAAAAGAAACGAGTTATAAGGCTTTATAACCAGCGGGCTGGTTAGTAGTAACAACGCTGAATGCGCAGGACAGTCAGGAGCCGGTCACGAAAAGAAGGCTTGAACTTGCGAAGCAGAGAGGACTGCAACCGCTCCATGTCCCAACTAATGACACGGCACGAGGACTGGCACGGGCGGGTGTACCCGATGCCGATCAGGGTCGGACCCCAATCTTTTTGGACAACGGTCGAGCCGTCGTCCCGCTTGGTGAGTGGCATAAGCACCTCCGAAAGTGGAATCAGTTATAAGGCTTTATAACCGTCTGTCGGTACACAACCTAAACTACCGAACAGAACCCATAGTATGACAGGTTTAGGGGTGTTTGTCAAGTTTTGGTAGTTCGTAGTGTTCTAATGTTCGTGTATGGGTATTGTGGAGTGTTCGGGATATTGGATTGTTCGAGTGTTCGGGGTTGAGTGAAATGGATCGTACGGGCTTGGACGTAGGAACGATGTAGGCGAAATCGTGTTTTTGCAGACCGTATACGGGTCGTCAATACGGCAGTGTGTCCAATGTAGCCAATGTTCGAAGGCTAAAATCGCTGTAGGAAAGAAAAATCACGTGGCTAACATAATATGGTGTGTTTAAAAAGTGATTTTCTGGCTATCCACCCTTTTTTAGACCGAACATTGGCTACACATACTTCTAGATACTTTTAGATACCTTTTACTCTTATTTGATACATAGATTTAGATACTTTTACATACCCCTTGCAATGTGCTGACGCCCGTTGCAATCGTTTGATTCCGTACCTTTTGTTCCTGCAACTTGGCTACACGACCGAACAGTAAACACACCAAAAGCAAAAAATTCTGTGTTTGGACAGAACGGTCGATTTACCGTACGACCGAACAATCGAACAACCGAACAATGGAACGATCAAAACCCGCCACGCCGCTCATGGAAACTACTATCAAAAACGAGTTATAAAGCCTTATAACCAGCCACGCCGCGCCCCTCGTGCGACCCGCCACGCCACTCACTGGAACTACTATCAATGCCCGCGCAAAAAACGCGGGCGAAAAAAAAACCCCGCAGACCGAAATCTGCGGGGCTGGCGTCAAGCGTTGGGGCAGTAGCGGAAAAACCTAAACCGATCCGGGTTCGGATCATTGCGGTATTCATAACAGGAAACCGTTGCACGCTGTAAGGGTTTAACCCAAAAAACGCTGGGGGGTTTCCTACGTGCCACTTGCCAGTGCAACAAATTACTTAGGCAAGCGTCGGAGAATTTAGCGTGCGTCATAATTGCATGCGGCCCGGGTTTCCCCGGGACCGTCCAGTGATAAGTTATTAAACAGGCAAGCGTCCGAGGATAGCTTTCAGGTCGTTGGTCAGTACCACTAGGTCGACTGGCTTACCAGCGGCATCGTGCAAACCCTCAAGCTTCCCGGCGTACTTGACCGCACTCTCAATAGCTTTGCGAAGCTTGTCGACTGGACTCTTCGCTTCGGTTTCGGTTTCATCCTCACCGTTGGCTTCAGCTTCCAATTCTGCTAAGTACTTTTCAATCAGCGCGAACTTAGCGCCGAACCCTTGCCGGATTACTTTATTCCGATCCTTCGCCGCATCGTCCAGCGTCTTCGGATCGGCCAACAGGTTTGCACGCTCTTTTGCGACGGGCCAATTGGCAATCATCCCATCGCGCAAGGTTTGCCGATTCTGCTTCCCAACCAGCGTCTTTCCGTCCAGCGATGCGACGCGCCATTCGGCATCGAACAGCACGCTTGACAAGGAAACCCATTTACCCTTAGCACCTTCGACTGCCTTGTCAGCGTCGTTGCTTTTCTTCAGCGCGTCCGCACAAACAGCGCCGAACCCGGACGGAAGAGCCAGTGCACCAACGGCGGTATGGTTGGTCGCAATCTGGGTTTGCACCATTGCTTCAATAGCGTTCATATCATCTACCTCACGTGAGGCCGGTATCGACTGACACCACAAAACCCCACAACCAAATAATACCTGAACTATCAACCAGTGTCAAACCATGTCAAAACAAAGCAAAGAGTTATAAAGGTTTATAACTGACCAAGTGTCCCATCGCATACCAGGTAGATGTTACACAAAATAGAATGATTATGGTCCGCAGTATCATTACAGCGCACGGTACGATCGATCGATGAAGCGATTCCCGCCGACGGCGACCCCACCACGCCCCGCCCCCCCACTTAGCCTGCTAGGTACCATCGCGTCTATTACTTGCTATTCCCCACGAACGATCTCCTATTTTTTCGTTTTGGCTACATTAGACCCCCACCCCCCTCAATATAGGGAAGGCCCCCCTTATGTTTTGGTTCCATACCCCTTGCAATTTTTATTTTTTATATGGTATGGTGCATTCCTTCGGTGCTTCACGCATCTGCGACCACACAATATGACTTTGTTATGCACACCAGATGTGGGCGTGCCATTGCCGCCCGAGGATATTTCTTATCCTGAGTTGCGCGAACGCGCCGCTGCCGCTTGCAAAACCCTTGAGCATTTGGCTGTAAATGGTTTACCCCCTGAAGCATTCGACCCGACGCCCACTGACGCCGATACAGTTGCGAATCTTATTGATTCGTTTGCGGAAGATGAGGTCAAGACCAATAAAAGTCTCGACACGCAGAAGTTCTCAGCGATTTCACCTGCTGCGGTCTTTCAGGTCAATGAGCTTCTTACGGAGTTTGGCCTCGCGGTTGTCAAAAATGCGGTACAAGTCCGTCATTTAGTCACTAATAAGCTGATATTAGAGACGGAAAACCCCGATGCCCGGGTGCGAATTCGCGCTTTGGAACTGCTGGGCAAGATGTCAGACGTGGGATTATTCACGGAACGCTCAGAAGTAGTCGTTACGCACCGTTCTACGGACGATTTGAAGCTTAGTCTTAGAGAAAAACTGCAAAAATTGCGCTCAAAGGTTGCAAAAGAAGAGGCTTCTGATGCAATTATTGACATGGAAGCCCATGCGCCCCTGCAAGACATCGATGTTGACGCGGAATTGGGTCTATGACTGTGCTAAGTGCCGTCAATCTTGATGATATGACCGATGCAGACATCGATCTGCTGTTGGAAAACATCGATCAGCTTGATGAATATGAGCAGCAAGAGGTTTATGAGATTGCAGAGACTCTGGAGCGCCGTCGCCACGCTCAGGCGTGCAGTGATGACCTGATTGAGTTCTGCAAACACATGCAATCCGACTATAAGGTCGGGAAACACCACCGGATTTTGGCAAACCTGCTGATGCAGATTGCTGAAGGTAAAGAAGACAGAATTTGCGTCAACATGCCCCCTCGGCATGGTAAATCTCAACTGGTCAGTATCTACTTCCCGGCGTGGTTTATAGGAAAGTACCCCACTAAAAAAGTTCTTATGGTGTCACACACCACAGATCTAGCTGTGGACTTCGGTAGGAAGGTGCGAAATCTTATCGACACGGACTTGTACCGGCAGATCTTTACAACTGTGAACCTTGCGTCTGACTCAAAGTCGGCGGGTCGGTGGAATACGAACGTAGGTGGTGAGTATTTTGCGTGTGGTGTGGGATCTGCGCTTGCCGGTCGTGGTGCCGACTTGTTATTAGTAGACGATCCGCACAACGAGCAGGACATCATCAACGGAAATCTTGATGTGTTCGACAAGGCGTATGAGTGGTTCACGTTCGGTGCCCGGACCCGGTTGATGCCCGGTGGGCGAATCGCAGTTGTTCAGACCCGCTGGCACTTAGATGACCTGACCGGACGTTTGCTTAAAGATATGGCAAACAACGAGGGTGCGGACAAGTACGAGATTGTCGAGTTTCCGGCCATTCTGGACATCGAGAAGGACGGCGCTGTAGTTCAGAAGCCGCTTTGGCCTGAGTTTTTCGACATGCCAGCGTTGCTGCGCACCAAAGCTTCGATGCCGGTGTTTCAATGGAACGCCCAGTATCAGCAGAATCCGACCGCAGAAGAAGCTGCGGTTGTAAAGAGAGAATGGTGGAACACGTGGACGCGCGAAAAGCCGCCTTCTTGTGAGTATCTCATAATGTCTTTAGACGCTGCGGCGGAGACACACAACCGTGCCGACTTTACGGCGATAACGGTTTGGGGTGTGTTTTACAACGAGGACAAGAACGAGAACAACATCATCTTGCTCAACGCCATTAAGAAGCGCGTGGAGTTCCCAGAGCTAAAGACATTAGCTCTGCGCGAGTACAAGGAGTGGAACCCGGACGCGTTTATTGTAGAAAAGAAGTCCGCTGGTACGCAGTTATATCAGGAGCTGCGGCGCATGGGCATGATTGTGCAGGAGTACACGCCGCACAGGGGCACCGGGGACAAGATGGCTCGACTTAACTCGGTTGCCGATATTGTCCAGTCGGGTTTGGTGTGGGTGCCTGAGACACGTTGGGCGGAAGAAGTCGTAGAAGAGATTGCAGGATTTCCGTTTGTCAGCCACGATGACTTGGTTGACTCGACTGTGATGGCACTCATGCGGTTCAGACAGGGCGGCTTCTTGCGATTGCCAACTGATGCGCCAGACGAAGTGCAGTACTTTAGGTCACGCCAGAACTCTGCGTATTACTAATAGTTTATAGGTTAAAAAATGGCTACGAATTTTGACAAGTCGCTCTATACGAATGATCCGCTTAACATGAGCGCTCCAGAAGAAGACACAATTGAGATACAGATTGAGGACGAGTTGCCTGATGGCGGGTCAGCAGGTGACGTGACCATCGTTTTGGAAGAAGAACTCACGGTTGATAACGACTTTAATGCCAACCTCGCCGAAGATATGGACGAGTCGGAGTTGGCGTCCCTTGCAGACGATCTGGACGAGTTAGTAACGGCAGACATTAATAGTCGCAAAGACTGGGCTGATACATACGTCAAGGGCTTGGAAGTGCTGGGGCTGAAGTACGAGCAGCGCACCGAGCCGTGGGACGGTGCGTGCGGCGTGTTCTCTACCGTGCTGACCGAGGCGGCTATTCGGTTTCAAGCCGAGACAATTATGGAGACATTCCCCGCTGCGGGGCCTGTCAAGACCCAGATTGTCGGTGCATTAAATAAGATGAAGGAGGAGGCTGCGGAGCGTGTCAAAAACGACATGAATTACCAGCTTACCGAGCGTATGTCTGAGTATCGCTCAGAGCATGAACGGATGCTGTTTAGCCTCGGGCTTGCCGGTTCAGCATTTAAGAAAGTGTACTACGACCCAGCTCTGGGGCGTCAGGTGTCTATGTATGAGGCAGCAGAAAATGTTGTCATGCCATATGGCGCATCAAACATCTATACCGCCGAGCGCGTCACTCACATGATGCGTAAAACTAAAAACGATATCAGGAAACTCCAAGTAGCGGGGTTCTACCGAGATATTGACATGGACGATCCGGTCAACATGCCGACCGACATCGAGAAGAAGAAAGCTGAAGAGCAAGGATATTCGATAACGGACGATGACCGGTATCAGGTGTGCGAGGTGCACGTTGACTATAACCTGCCGGGATACGAGGACCCTGATGAGATTGCCCTGCCATACGTGATTACATACGAGCGCGGGACTCAGACAATTTTGGCTATCCGCAGAAATTGGAACCCGGACGACGAGCGCAAACTCAAGCGCCAGCACTTCGTGCAGTATAACTACATCCCCGGTTTTGGGGTGTACGGTATGGGGCTGATTCACATTATCGGCGGATACGCACGCGCAGGAACATCTTTAATCAGACAGCTTGTCGACGCTGGCACGCTGTCTAACCTGCCGGGGGGCTTAAAAACCCGTGGGTTGCGGGTTAAAGGTGACGACACGCCGATTGCTCCGGGCGAGTTCAGGGACGTGGACATCCCGAGTGGCGCGTTGCGCGACAACGTGATGCCGCTGCCGTACAAGGAGCCGAGTCAGGTTCTGGCTGGGTTGCTCGATAAGATCACGGAAGAAGGTCGCAGACTTGGTGCGATATCAGATATGAACATATCTGACATGAGTGCAAATGCGCCGGTTGGGACTACGCTGGCTCTGCTTGAACGCACGCTCAAAACGATGTCTGCGGTCCAAGCTCGGGTGCACTACTCGATGAAGGAGGAGTTCAAGCTCCTGCGCGACATCATCCGTGACTATACGCCTACGGAGTATGGCTACGAGCCGGACTTCACCAAGGACCGCCAGATCAAGCAGTCCGACTACGACATGGTGGAGGTCATCCCGGTCAGCGACCCGAACAGCAGCACGATGGCGCAGCGCATCATGCAGTACCAAGCGGTTATGCAGTTAGCGAGTTCTGCTCCGCAGATCTATGACCTGCCACAACTACACCGTCAGATGATCGAGGTGCTGGGCATCAAGAATGCAGACAAGCTGGTCCCAGTCGAGGATGACGAGAAGCCACGTGATCCGATCAGCGAGAACATGGCAATTATTAAGGGTAAACCCGTAAAGGCGTTTATCTATCAGGACCACGACGCACATATTGCAACGCACAACGCGTTTATGCGAGACCCGATGATTGCGCAGCAGATAGGCCAGAACCCACAGGCTCAGATGTTAATGGCTGCTGCTCAGGCGCATATCGCTGAGCACTTAGGCTTCTCGTACCGCAGACAGATTGAAGAGCGGATGGGCGTGTCGATGCCTGAACCCGATGCAGATATGCCGCCGGATATGGAGGTGCAGTTGTCGCGGTTGGTTGCTCAGGCCAGCCAGCAGTTGCTCCAGATTCACCAAGGTCAGGCGGCTCAACAACAGGCGCAACAAGTGGCACAAGATCCCCTCATCCAGATGCAGCAGCAAGAGTTGCAGCTCAAGCAGCAGGAAGTCCAAATTAAAGCGCAGAAAAACCAGAGCGAGGCTCAGATCGCTGAGCAGAAGCTCCAGCTTGAGCGCGACCGGATTGGGGTCGACGCGCATATCCGCGCTGCGCAGATTGCACAGACACGCAACAACCCGAGAGGTGGATAAATGGATGAACGCTTGTTGAACTATTTAAAAGAACGCAACCAAAGCAGACGGCAGTCCATAACGGACTTCCTCACTGACGGAGGCGCTAAAGACACTGCTGAGTACCGAGAAGCGGTTGGAGTTATTAAAGGTCTACTCCAAGCGCAACGAGACCTAGAAGACCTTTTTGAACGCATGAAGGAACACGATGAATGACGCCGTAGATCTGTCGCTTGTACTAAATAAAAGCGAAGAAGAAAAAGCCAGACAACTTCCAATCCCCAAGGGTTACAAGATTCTTGTCACCTTGCCGGATGTTGAAGAAGAGTATGAGAACGGGATTCTCAAAGCCAATACAACTGTGCACTACGAACAGCTTCTATCTAATGTGCTGTTTGTGGTTGAGCTGGGCGATATGGCATACACGGATAAGCTCCGGTTTCCTACGGGTCCGTGGTGTAAGAAAGGCGACTTCATCATGTGCCGTGCAAACACTGGTACGCGGTTCAAGATCCACGGGCGTGAGTTCCGCCTAATTAACGACGACTCTATTGAGGCGGTTGTTGAAGATCCACGCGGCGTTGGTCGCGTAAATTAAGGGGGCGCTATGAGCGAGTTTAAATTTCCAGATGAAGCAGAAGCCTCCGCTAAAGAAGACGAGTTTGCGTTTGAGGTCGAAGCTGATGACGACGACGTAAAAGTCGAAGTCGTTGATGATACGCCGGAAGAAGACCGTGATCGCAAGCCGATGGCTGAACAGCCTGACGATGTGACCGAGGAAGAGCTTTCCAAGTATAAAGATGTCAAGCTGCGTGATCGGATTGCACATCTTAGCAAGGCTAGGCACGAGGAACGGCGAGCTAAAGAACGCGCTGAGCGCGAGCTTCAGGAAGCTGTGTCTATTGCACAGCGAGTACTTGCTGAGAACGAGTCGTTAAAAAACAACGCGGGTAATAGCCAGAAGGTGATTCTGGATCAAGCCGCTACTGTAGCCTCCCGCGAGATGGCGGAAGCTAAACGTGCGTACAAAGAAGCCTATGAAGCCGGTGATTCGGAAGCATTGGTGAACGCACAGGAAGCTATTACATCAGCAAAGCTAAAGGCTGATCGGATTGAGATCGCAAAACAAAGAGCTTTACAGGAAGTAAAAACTCCTGTACAAAATGTTCCTACACCTCAACCCCCTGCGAGAGAGGTGCCGGTTGATGATAAAGCCGTTCGGTGGAAAGACCGTAATAGCTGGTTCAACAAAGACCGGGAGATGACAGGCTTCGCTCTCGCAGTGCACGAGAAGCTTGTTGACGAGGAAGGGATTGATCCTCGATCTGACGCTTACTACGAGCGCATTGACGCCCGTATGCGTGAGAAATTTCCAGAGAAGTTTTCAAGCAACCCTAAGCGTTCTAATGTAGTGGCACCGGCAACCCGAAGTACTGCGCCTAAAAAGATCGTACTGAAGCAAAGTCAGGTATCGCTTGCTAAACGCCTTGGAATCCCGCTTGACCTTTATGCCAAGCAAGTTGCATTGGAAATGAGAAAGGAACGTGAAAATGGCTGAGAACAAATTGACCACCCAACTTCGTGAAGACCGTGACCTTGCTTCCCGCGTAGCTGCGGAGCGACCAAAGCAATGGGCACCGCCAACACTGCTACCCGACCCCAAACCGCAAGACGGCTGGGCTTATCGGTGGGTCCGCATTTCGACTCTTGGTCAGAACGACCCTACTAATATCTCCGCAAAGCTCCGCGAAGGATGGGAGCCGGTGCGAGCGGCGGATCACCCCGAAGTTCATGTCTACAGCGATGCAGATGGTCGCTTTAAAGACAATATTGTGATCGGTGGGTTGATGCTCTGCAAAACACCAGTCGAGTTTACTCAACAACGGGATGCTCACTATCAAAAGCAGACCGACGGTCAGATGAATTCGATTGATAGTCACTTCATGCGCGAAAACAATCCGAAGATGCCTCTTTTTAAAGAGCGACGGTCTGAGGTGAGTTTCGGTAAAGGCAGTTAACTTTTTTAGGAGCTTTAAATGGCTTACCCGACCATTAACGGCCCTTACGGGCTAGTGCCGGTCAACCTGATGGGCGGTATTCCGTTCGCTGGGTCTACCCGGATGATTCCGATTGCGCAAAACTACGCG
>Ga0209401_1001999_pt1 | contig 13326 bp, 10 predicted proteins | sample M_140807_MF_Meta_FD_187318 | JGI IMG/M metagenome (GOLD analysis project Ga0209401, IMG submission 187318) | Freshwater microbial communities from Lake Montjoie, Canada to study carbon cycling - M_140807_MF_MetaG (SPAdes) (version 2) | ecosystem: Environmental > Aquatic > Freshwater > Lake...
GGCGGGACATGAGTTCCAGCTCTTTCATCTGGCGGATGCTGCCGCGAGAGGCTTCCGCAGACGAGGAGATGCCGTCGATCAGGTTGTTGACAGACACCTTGTTGGTCGCAAGCAACTCCTTGATGGCGTTCACTTTTTCGCTGCCAACAGTGGCTCTGGCCTGGGCGATTTCGAGGCCCTTCTCAATTTGATTTACCGCAGCGGATGACTCCTCCGCAGCCGAGGACTGTGTTTCAGCCCCTTTGCGGATCTGTTCGATGGCGGCCATGATCTGGCCCCCGGAGCGATTGATTTCCTGCACTGCGGAGGAAAGTTCCTCTGCTGCAGAGGCGACTTCCTCAGCGCTCTTGGCGACGTCGGTCGAGTTTTTGAGGTCTTCCGAGAGTTCCGACAAGTTGCGTGCGGCTTGTTCGGATTCTGCGAGGGCGCGCGTCTGTTCGGCCACGGTCTTTGCGGTTTCCTCCGCGGCGGCGGACTGTTCCTCTGCGGCGGCGGCGATATCCTGACTGCCTTTGAGCGCCTGCTGGGCTGCGGTGTTCGACTGGCTCGCACCGACAGCGATCTCGCGAATCCCCTTCACCACGTCTGCCGCATCAATCCGGATCTGTTCGAGTTGCTGGGTGATGATCTTGCCCTTCTCCGTCTCCTCCATGGTGTCTTTTGCGGAGGCGTTGATGCCCTCGGTGATTTTTTTCACGTCGCCCTGGATCTGAAACACGAGGTCCTGGATCTGTTTGGCGCTCTTTTCAGAGGTCTCCGCTAGGGTCCGCACCTCGTCTGCGACCACTGCAAACCCTTTGCCGTGTTTGCCGGCACGTGCGGCCTCGATGGCTGCGTTGAGAGCGAGAAGATTGGTTTGGTCGGCGATACGGGCTACGGCCTTCACAATGTCGCCAATGTTTGCCGCCTGTTTTTCAAGATCCGCAGCCATTTGCGCCGAAGCCACCTGACGCTGCGCCGCATTGCCTACGTTCGCGATAAGTGCGGCGAGGTCCGTGCTGGTGCGTGCAATCAGTGCCTGGCACGCTTCACCTTTCACCTGACTTCCGTCCGCACTGTCGAGCTGAACCTTGATGGCTGTAACCACCTGGCCGAATGCCTGAAGGGATTCCTGTGCCGCAGCGGAGGATTCTTCCGCACCTGCCGCGATCTGGTCAGCGGCGCGCTTCAGTTCTTCCGCAGCGGAGGACGCTTCTGCAATGCCACTGGAAAGCTGCTCAGTGGCGGCAGCCACGCGCTCTGCGGCCTGCTGTTGCTTGGCGAGGGTCCTTGCCTTTTTGCGCTGGGCATCGACTTCACGGCTGTTGGGAGCGTGCAAGACGGCGGTGCCATTGCCTGTGGGAGTGTGATCCGCCGAGGCGGTTTTGGCTGCGGGTTTTCGGATGATGGCCATAGGGTGGGTGGATTCTTTCTGATTAAGGTGATTGCAGGCGCTTTATGATGGTTGGTTTCCTGTCAGAACGAGGACGGGATCGTACGTTGTCTAGGTGAACAAAAAGTGAACGGCAAGGCTAATGAGAGATTAGATGGGCGTGTTTCCTTATTTTAACAAAGTATTTGGTGGGGTGTTCACCTTGTCATGGGGATGCATTTATGGGGACGGAAGGTACCGGTGGTGTCGCTTGCGCTCAACCACCGGCAGATGGCTGCGAACCCTCGGGGTTCAGAGGTTCTCAGTTTGGCGGCGCATGCTCGCGTGAGCGCGCGAAGGTGCGGGGGGCGAGGCGGAGAGGCTGCAAACCGAGATACTCCCAGGGAGGGCTAGACAACTTCCGCGGCTCTATTGCTAGTTGTTTCCACTCAACAGCCGCTGTGTGACTTCTCCAAACCAGCCATCGCCGCCTTTCGGCGCTTGGGGGATATCTGAGCGTTGCCTTTGTGAAAGACGCTTCGGGGTGCGAGCTAAAACGCGATTCCCTCGACTTTCACCAAGTACCGCAATGCTTCCTCCATCAAACGCCGCACGTGTGCGGTCGTGCGATGCAGGAAGTGGTGGAGTTGAGCGTCCTGGGGGCTCTTGTCCGCGCAGTCTGCACTGTATTTTTCAAATTCTGTGAGCGATTTAAGCAGGTCCGCTATGTGGTGCGGGCATTCGCATCCAACCGCACTCGCAAATTGCGCAACTTTGAGAAGTTGTTCGTCCTGATAGAGGCGGTCTGGAATCGGTCGGTTGCCGCCGGGAGGCACAGGTAAGGGAAGGGGATTCAGTTGGTTCAACAGAACAACACACTCACGGCGCAGGAGGTTGTCGCTCACCGGCGCCTTCAAAAGCGTGAGATGCTTTAGACTACTGACCAGGGGAAGGACTTCAGCGCTGGTTTTAAGGTGATGGATAAGGATGGTTCGTTTTGCCCGGGAGGCTCGAACGACCTGACTGAGTTCCTCCACGGTGTTGAGATCCAGTGTTTGTGAATCAACAACAAGCAGCTCAGCTTTAGGGAGCTGTTTTGTGGCAATCGCCGAAGTCAAGTCCGTGTAAGCGCCGACAATTGTGCTTTCATGAATGGCGTATTCTCCGAGACCCTTGAGGTGGCGAGGCCCGATAGTCAGGATGGTCCTTGTGGAACCAGCGCCTTGATCCAGAAGGGCAGGAATGAGTGATTCAGCCATCTGTAATCGGTTTGTCAGAGCAGTGATGTTCAGCTTAGCGATCCCGCTGATGGCATGCCCCAGGGCGGTGAGTTTCTTCAGTAATATCAAGCGCGTGATGTCCTCAGCGTCGTAGACACGACGGTTTGTCTTCGTGCGCTTGGCTTTCAAACAGCCGTAACGTTTTTCCCAAATACGGATCAATGGCATGGACAATCCGGTGCGGTCTGCGACAGGCGCAATGCCAAAATGTAGTTCCTTCTTGGGTTCTTTCGGTTTTGTCATTTGAAGTGTTTATTGCCCTGCTTGCTTTAAATCTTCGAATCCGTGCCGCGGTGCACACTTGATTTCGATTAATAGTTTTCAGCGTTGTATCATGAAACAATATTTGTGGGGTGTTTTTAAATGATAGGAGCTTTATTTGATGAATTAAGCCAGTTTGATGGTTTGTGTGGGGGTTCCGTCGGCGTCTGGAGCGCCCTGATTGGGTGGGCTCGGTTGGGCGTTTTGGATCATGGCAAACCTCCATCGAAGTAGCGGCGGAGTGCACTCTTGATTAAATTGCTCTTGATTAGACCTCTGTTGCTGCGGCTACTGTTGTTTACTTTTTGTTCCAAACATGAGCATTCAATTATCGAAGCATAAACAGTTCGAGGCGGAAGCTCAAAGGTTCAGGGTGAGTCTTCAATGGACGCCTAATGCGGATGTTTCGCTCCCGCTGTTCGATTTGGATTTGTCCGCCTTTCTGGTTGGGGGCAATGCGCAGGTTCCGACACAGGAGCATTTTGTATTCTACAACAACCAGGAGTCGCCCGATGGAGCAGTGCGGTTGGCCGGGGATGACCGGGTGGGAGGATGCTCTGATGCTGATGGCGAAGTCTTGGAGATCGATACCACATTACTTGAGCTGTCGATTCAGCAGATTTATCTCGCTGTGAGTCTTCACGAAGCGGCGACGCGAGGACAGTTTTTCGGGAATGTTCCAAATGCGCTGGTGCGTATCCACGATGTAGCATCCAACCAAGAGCTGTGCAGATACGCTCTGGATGAGGACTTTTCGCCCGATTGTGCCGTTGAGATTGGGCGTTTTTATATCGGCGGGGAGGTCTGGCGCTTCGAGCCCCTTGGGAACCCGGTGCGTGGGGGGCTCCAGTCGCTAGTGAATAGGTACGCTAAAAGATTTGCGTAGTGCATGGCTATTTCGCTCTTCAAACGACAGGTGATCAGCCTGAAAAAGGATCCCTACGTGCCAACCAGCCGCTCGACGCCGGAGAAATCGCTCGAGGCGTTAACAGGGCCGTTCGCGCAGGGGGACGGAGGCATGCGCGCGTCTGAGAAGGACTCGGCATCGGAGCTGGCGGCGCCTCCGGCCCGGGTGAGTGTGCCATTGGAACTGATTCAGCCAGACTTGGTCGTGACTGAAAGGCCGATGCCGGCCCCGGAACCCGCGCCTGTTGCTGAACCGGAGGTGACGGAGAGTGGGGCCCAGTTTGATTTGTCGACGATCACGGTGGGCATCGGGTGGAAGATCCGGGAAGGGGTGTCCTCATCGGAGCCGCCGTCTTTGGGGCGCCGCCTTTTGAATCTGCGGTTTGTGAAGAGCACGCTCCTCGGGCGCTGGCTTGGGGGAGGGGGAGAGCACGAGTTTGACTTGGACGTGATTGCTTTCTTACTGGATAAAAACGGGCAGGTGTTTGAGTTGGGGGACAAATATATGGTGGGGAGCGACGTGATTTTTTTCAACAATCCGCGCCATTTCACGGGCGGCGTTCTGTTGCGCGGGGACAATCGCATCGGGGGCGCGGGCGTGCAGGACGAGGAGCAAATTGTGGCAAAACTCTCCCAACTCAAATCGTGTTATGAGAAGGTGCGCTTCATGGTGTCCATCTATGACGGTCAAAATAAACAGCAGCATTTTGGGCAGCTTAAGGATGCCTATATTCGCGCGTTGGATGCAAAAGGCAGGGAGATAGCACGTTGTGATTTGGATAAAAACCCGTTCTACGTGGGCCGGTGTCTGCTGGTGTTTGGCGACGTGATGAGAATTGGAGCAAATTGGAAGTTTCAGTTGATTGGCGAGGCTCATTCCTCAGATAACTTTGAGTCAGTGCTCGCGGATCATCTTCCCCTTAACTGAACAACTATGCGCAGACTTCCTGTTTATCTTTTGTTAGACACCTCGGGTTCCATGGCTGGTGAGCCCATCGAGCAGGTCAAGAATGGGATGCAAAGCCTGGTCGCGGGCCTCCGGCAGGATCCTTACGCACTCGAAACGGCCTATCTCAGCGTCATTACCTTTAGCGCCACGGTCCAGGAATTGGTGCCCCTGACCGAGCTCACGCAGTTTCAGACACCCACGCTTTCCGCCGGCGGCGGCACCTCCCTTGGAGCCGGTCTGAGCCTGCTCACGGAGTGCGCGCGCCGCGATGTCTCCAAGGCAAGCGCCACCCACAAGGGGGACTGGCGCCCCATGGTTTTCGTGATGACGGATGGAAAACCGACGGACGACTGGAAGGCGGGGCTTGCGTGTTTCCAGCAGGAAAAGTGGGGCGTGGTGGTGGGATGCGCCATTGACGGGGGCGATACGGATGTGCTCGGACAGATCGCAGGACAGGGGGCGGTGGTGCAACTGAACACGTCGGATTCCGCCGCGATGGGTGCGTTTTTCAAGTGGGTCACTGCCTCGGTGAGTGTTTCGAGCAAGAGCATCGAGCAGGGGGGACGAGCGGTGAGTGGTTTGAGCGAGCTCCCTCCTCCTCCGGCTGAAATCAAGGTGGTTTTCTAAGCACGAGCGATGTCTTTGCGGCGTTTACCTGTCTATCTTTTGTTGGACACCTCGGGTTCCATGCGGGGCGAGCCCATTGAGGCCGTCAAGGTGGGGGTGCGCATGCTTGTCGCGGCATTGCGGCAGGACCCGCACGCGCTCGAGTCGGTGCATATCAGCATCCTCACGTTTGATCAGAAGGCCACGGTGCTCTGCCCTCTCACCAGTTTGGAGACCTTTCAGATGCCGCCTTTGCGTTGTCTGGATTCTGGTCCCACGCACTTGGGCGAGGCCTTGGCCGCCGTGTGTTATCGCGTTGACGCGGAGGTACAAGCCAGCACTGCGACTCAAAAGGGGGATTGGCGGCCGCTTTTGTTTTTAATGACCGATGGGAGTCCCTCCGACACGGCGATGTATCGGGAGTGGTCGGTTAAGATAAAAGAGAAGGGGTTCGCTTCCATTATCGCGTGCGCTGCGGGCGCCAAGGCACAAGTGGAACCGCTGCGGCAGGTGGCGGACCATGTGGTTGTTCTGGATACCGTCGATAGCACGAGTCTGGGGGCTTTCTTTCAATGGATTTCCTCAACCATCCTTCCGGGCGATGAAATCCTGACGACAGCAGTTTCACCTTCGCTTCCACCTCCGCCTCCTGAAGTGCATGTCGTTCTCTGATCCATCGCAAACCGAGGAGGCCCTGTCATTGGTCGCTGCCAGTCCTCTGGCGCTTCTCAAAGACCGGCTCCCGAATGCATCTGTGGGTCGCTCTTATAGGGCGGATATTGCTGTGCTATTCGGAGAGCATTCGCAGCAGGTCACCGGGATACACCTTCAAATTCCCGAAGGGTTTGGCCTCGTGTATGATCGGGAAGCGGGGGTTTTGCAGGGCGATCCTTTGTGCGCGGGAGAGTTTGAGTTGGCGTTGAGTTACCAGGTTGCGTGTGGGCGGGACGAGGAGGGGCTGGCAGCGATGGAGGCTGCTTGCTGTCTCATTAAATTGACGGTGAATCCCGACCCTGTGTCGCTTTGGAAGAACAAACCTTCGGATCCGGATGGGCTTTTTGCGAAGCCGGATTCTGCAGCCGGCTTTTTTAGCGGTGTTCAGTTGACGACGCTTGCGGCCAGTTTGAGGGGGCGTTCGCACGCGCATGAGGGCGGTTATCGGGATGACGATTACGCCGTAGATGTTGCTGCTTCGAGTGGCGCCCCCGTGAGCGCTGCGGAGGAGACAGAGACGGGAGCGGAGTCCTCAGCAAGGATTGCGGGACATTCTCCCTGGTCGATTTTCGTCGTAGCGGATGGAGCGGGATCCGCAAAGCTGTCGAGACGTGGGTCGCAGTTGGCATGCAGCGTGGCGGCTGGGCATTTGCGCGAGCTGCTGCAGGCTCAAAATGAATTGGAAGAAGTGCTTGCGGCGATGCCAGGGCTCCGAACGGACTCCGAGACCCTCGAAAAGGTGCGGTGTTTGGCGGCGAATCTCTTCACCAAGTCGGCCTACGAGGCCTTTAGTGCGATTCATCGGGAGGCGGGGGAGCAGGCCGCAACGCTTCGTGATTTTGCAACCACGTTCATTGGCGTGCTGGCGCGTCCGTGTGCGGGAGGGTGGTTTTTCGCGGCGTTTTCCATTGGTGATGGGGGGGCTGGAATTGTGGTGGAGCCGGGCCGTGTTGAAATTTTAACAAAGGCAGACAGCGGAGAACACGCTGGCACGACGCTCTTTCTCACCAAGGCGGATCTGTTCCAAAAGCCGGAGTCGCTGCTTGCGAGGACGCGGGTTTTCTTTTGCGAATCCTTCCGGTTTATGGCCGTCATGACTGACGGGGTGAGCGACCCGTTGTTCCCCAGTGATGCCGCTTTCGAATCGCCGGAAACCTGGGCCGCGTTTGAGCAGGGGTTGTTGCCAGCGGTAGATTTTTTATCGCCACAGTCCGGGATGGAGGCGCACTTGCTGGAGTGGCTCAACTTCCGGTCTCCGGGCAATCACGATGACCGCACGTTATTGTTGGTGGTTCCGTGCCGCCCCGGTGACGTGATCCAGGCGGAAACAGAGGAGGCGCAATCATGAGGGATATTGTCAGATTAAAGGCGGCGGATGGTTCGCCTGTGGAGTTTGACGCCAGCGTGATGGCGGGGGCGGGGGGCATGAAGGACGTTTATTTCTCACCAGACCGGTCGTATGTCGTGGCCTGGTTTCGGAAGCCTCAGGATTTCAACAGCGTCGATCGGCTCAAGAATTTGGTGGGAACTTATCGGGAGCGCATTTTCAACCAGCCCGGCGGCGACTACTGGACGGGCTTGTACCGATGGCCGACCAAGTTGGTTCAGGACAAGGGTAAGACGGGAATTGTGGTCCCGACTTATGATCCGCAATTTTTCTTTCAGATCGGCTCCAAGAACAATGACATGCTTGGGATTCGAGGGAAGGAGAAGGAAGGCAAGTGGTTCGCGTCAGCCAATCACCAGCAGAAACACCTGGATACCCGCGAGAGGGGGGACTGGCTGAAGTATTTGGCGATTTGCGTGCGCATCGCGCGTTCCGTGCGGCGCATGCACGCTGCTGGGTTGGCCCATTCGGATTTGTCCTACAAAAATGTCCTGGTGGATCCGTGCTCGGGTTCGGCCTGTTTGATTGATATCGACGGACTGGTTGTCCCCGGCAAGTACCCTCCCGATGTCGTGGGGACTCCGGACTTTATTGCGCCTGAGGTAATGGCAACGCTTAAGCTGCCTTTGACGGACCCGGCGCGGCGGTTGCCCCGGCGTGAGACGGATCAACACGCCATGGCTGTGCTCACCTACATGTATCTGCTTTACCGGCACCCATTGCGCGGCGGCAAGGTGCATGACACGAGCGATCCGCAGCGTGATGACGCGCTCATGATGGGGGAGCAGGCGCTTTTTATCGAGCACCCGAGCGATGATAGCAACCGGCCTAACCTCAGGGATATAAAGCCAAGCTTTTTGCCCTTTGCCGACGCGTCCAAACTTCCGTACAAACTTACGGGGCCCTATTTGAGCCGCTTATTCGAGCGCTCCTTTATCGAAGGTCTACACGCACCCGACAAGCGGCCCACGGCGGATGAGTGGGAGCAGGCTCTCATACGCACGGTGGATTTGGTGCAACCGTGCGCAAATCCGAAGTGCGATCAGAAGTGGTTCGTCTTCGACAACACAACGCGCCCCTCGTGCCCTTTCTGCGGCACGGCCTTTTCCGGCCTCTTGCCTGTGCTCAACTTGTATTCCTCCGACGGCAAAGGCAACTTCCGGGCGGATGGCCATCGCTTGATGGTTTACACGAACCAGTATTTGTATCCGTGGCATGTTTCACGACGGATTGTGCCCAATGAACGCCTGTCCAAGGAGCAGCGCAAGCCAGTGGCGTACTTTGTGTTTCATCAGGGCAAATGGTTGTTAATCAACCAGACGCTGCCCATGCTCAAGGACATTGGCGCGCGACAGTCCGTGCCTCCCGGGACTAGTTTGGAACTGGTGGACGGGCAGCAGATCCTGCTCTCGCCCGAAGAGGGTGGCCGTCTGGTGCACGTGCAAATGGTTAACGTATAAACAGATGCAACAGCGTGCGCCCGGGGCTTGAGTTTTTGTGACAATGCTTTCTTCGCCCGGCAAATTTCATATTTTGAGTCTTCCGACGATTTTCTCTCGTTCTTCCGCAACTCCCTTTCATCTATGAGGCGTCTCCCTGTTTATCTGCTGCTCGACTGTTCGGAATCGATGATTGGCGAGGCTTTGAAGGGGCTGCAGGCCGGCTTGGAAATGATGTTTCGGTCTTTGCGGGTGGATCCGCATGCCCTTGATGTGGTCTGGCTGAGCTGCATCACTTTTGACAAGGAAGCCCGGGTCGCCTTTCCTTTGTGTGAGCTGACCGAGGTGCAGCCTCCCACGCTCCGCGTGCGCCCGGGAACGGCGTTGGGAGCGGCCCTTAATTTGTGCGCCGATCGGATTGAGGCCGAGGTGGTGAAAACCACCCATCATCAAAAAGGGGATTGGCGCCCCCTCATCATTCTTCTCACAGACGGGCAACCGACGGATAACTGGGACTCTGCGTTACAGCGTCTGGACCACGAAGTGAGTCCGAAGCCCGCGAAGATTTACGCCATCGGATGCGGGGACGACGTGGACTGTTATGGACTGCAGGCGCTTACCGATACAGTTTTGCACATGCGCGAGATGACCGAAGACCGTTTCAAGCGCCTGTTTACCTGGCTGACGGCATCGGTGACCGAGGGCAGCCGCAGCTTGCAGGCGGAGAGCGGGCCTGGAGGGTTTGACCTGGAGGAACTGCCGCAGGAAGTGGTCAAGGTCGAGCATCGTTATTCGCAGGTGCGCCCCGGGCGGCAGAGTCAGGTGCTTTTGTTTGCAAAGTGTTGCAAAACGCCCGGCGCTTATTTGACCCGGTTTCGTTGGAATGAGGAGAGTCTGAAGTACGCTCCGGTGGCGGTGTATCCGGTGGAGGCAGATACGGACGAGGCGCGAAGCGGGTTTGAATTGCCACCGGTGAACTCGGAGGAACTGGCGGATGTGTTGCCGTGCCCGCACTGCGAGAATCCCGGGATCTTACAGTGCGATTGTGGCGTGATTATGTGCTTCGCCGATGTCGCAGCGAAGTGTCCGCATTGTGGAGCGGTGATCGACGCATTTGAGGGTGGCAAGCTGGATTTGGGGCAGTCGCTGGGGTAGGGGATTAGGTCGTCTTCCTCTTTGGGGCCGAGTCTTTTCGCAGCCTCAAGCGGCGTCGGTTTAGACGCGTCGAGAGATCGGCTTGGCCGCGCGGATACCCTTCACTCATCGAGCGTCGGACGAATCATCCGTATGGAAAGCCGCGCAGGGAAGACCCTCGCCATTGGTAAGAAAATGCTTTTCGCCCCATTCCGCAGCTCGCGCGCGCGGTATCGTCGCGGGGCGCGCTTAATGCCGCCGGCATATGTTGCGCCACCAGAACGGGGCAGGGGAAATCGGCTGGTAAGAAGGGAAGGACGTCCTCGAGCGTCCGCGGGCCCCCTGTGGAGGTACCAATGATGACGATGGAGTCTGCCGAAACTCGGGGTGCTGATTTGCGGGCAACCTGGGCAAGACTTTCGCGCTCCCTGCGTAGTTTGTGGACGAGGCTGCCCGGCGCCATGCTCCCGCGAATGCGAGACTTCGCCGCTACTCGTACCTTTTGGACGAGCTGAAGGGCGATCTGATCGAGTGTGAGGGAAATCGTGCCGCCTGGTTTGGCGATATAATCGACGGCTCCCAGGTTGAGCGCTTCAAGCGTGGCCAACGCGCCTTTTTCCGTCAGCGAGGAGACCATGACCACTGGCACAGGGCGCTGTTGCATGATCTGTGCAAGGGCCGACATGCCGTCCAGTTCGGGCATGTTGATGTCCAGTGTGATGACTGCCGGTTGCCACTCGGTGTTGAGCGCAACGGCTTCCTTGCCGTTTCTGGCGAATTGAATTTCAAAGTCGCCTTCCGCCGCGAACACCTGAGACAGGTGGCGGCGCATCAATGCGGAGTCATCAACTATGAGTAGCTTAATCATTTCGACTGAGTTGACTGAAAAGCGTCAAGCGCGCGCCCGATGGGGACGGACGCGCGCCTGACTCACGAACCAAATCTTACTTCTTGCGATTACCGCGTCCGGGACGGCGTTGTTCCCCTTCAGCCTCCAGCTGAGGGCGTGAGGGGAGATGGCTGCCGTCCTGGTCGCTGATGGAAGCGAGATCCGAGAGGTGGCCGTTGTCCACCAAGTGCTCGGGATCGAGCAACTGAACCATGCGTTTCTGTTTTTCCAGATTAGCCATCCTGGAGAGCAGTTTACCTTGCTCGCTGGACAGCGCAGGCGCGGGTTCGATCGAATGCTTGGAAATGCGCAGCACTTCCGCCACTTGGTCGACGACGAATCCGGTGCGCACTCCATTCAGGAGGAACACCATGATCCGCTGCCTGTCTGAGCGCTCCACTCGGTCGAGGCCGAGGCGGATGCGGAGGTCGATGACCGGTAGCACACTGCCACGCAGATTAATCACGCCTTCCACGAAGCGGGGGGCGTGAGGCACGCGCGTCAGTTCCTCCGGAACGCGCACGATTTCCTGCACGCTTCGGATCGGCACGCCAAACTCTTCCTTGTCGAGACGGAAGACGACCACTTGTTCGTCGTCTTCAAGCGCCTCGTCGTTGTCAATGTCGTCCGCACGGGCTGTGGAGTCGCTGGCTTTCATATTGCTGAGGGCTTCCTTGATCGCGTTCTGTGTAAACAGGTTGCGCGCAGAGATGATGGACACGAGGCGCTTGCCTCCGTCCATGCGGCATATTTCGGAAATCTCCGAAAGACCCCCATCACGGGCGAGCAGAGCAGGCATGGAATCCACCTCGTTTTTTGGCACACGGAGTACTTCGCGGACGCCATCAACGACGAGTCCGACGGTGGCGCTGCCCAGAGCCAGAACAACGATGCGGCTTTTTTCGTCAAGCGCCCGTGTTTCGAGGCTGAAGAGTGAGCGCAGACTCACAAGCGGCAGCAACCGGTTTCGAAGCGTGATGACTCCCAATACGTGGGAGCCAGCGCGGGGAATGTGCACGATGTTTTCAGGCACCTGCACGATCTCCTGCACATCCTCAATCGAAATGGCGTACTCTTGGTTGGAGACCTCAAAGCTCACCAACTGCAGTTCGTCACTGAGGGTTTCATCAGCGTTCTCATCCGAGTCGTCCGTTGCCAAGGCGGTCCGGGTCGAGGCTTTTGCAGCCTTCGAGATGGCCGCAATGGCTGCGAATTCATTGTGAATCAACTTCTCGAAGTTGAGCACCATGACCATTGCGTGGCCCCCCACATTCTTGATCACACCGGAGAGCAGGTCGCTATCGATGGTGCCTTGAATGGCGGAGGCGTCCTCGATCTGGTCTGGATCCACCCCAACAACCGAGGCGACACGATCCACCACGAATCCAAGCGGTTCGCCGTAATCGACGACAACGGCGCGGGTCGAATCGTTGTGGGTGAGTTCTTCGAAGTCAAAGAGGCGCCGCAGCGAGATGATTGGAAGAAGTTTCCCCCGCAGATTAGCGAGGCCATCAAGGGTGGCCGGGGCCAAAGGCACGCGCACTACATCCGGTAAACGGATGATTTCCTGCACGGGCCCCATGTCCACCGCAAACACTTCCTCACCTACGAGGAAGGTTACAAACTGACGGATGTCCGAGGTTCCATCATCAAGGATGGTATCCACGGAGCTTTCAGCATCCGCCGACTGGTCAATCAGGTCGGTCGTCATGGTTGAAAGCCGGTTTAGGCGCTCTGCAATTCGTCAGCGAGGGATGCGATTTCTTCGATGGCTGTGGCGAGTTCCTCGGCGCCCTGCGACTGCTGTTTCGCGGCGGAGGCTGCCTCGGTGGACGCCTTATCGGCTTCTTGGGCAGCGGCGGAGATCTGTTCGACACCCTTCTTGAGCTGGGTGATGGCTGCCGCCATTTCGTTCGCTGCGCTCAAAATTGCAGTCGTTCCTTCGGCAACCACATTGATGTCCGACTCAACCGCAACCAAATTACTGGTTGTCGTCTTCGCTTTTTCGACTTCGCCGACAGCCGACACGAGGATTTCGTCCAAGTCGCGGGCGACAACGCCAATTTGATCCTGCACACCTTTCACCAAATCTTTGATCCGGTCTGCGTTCTCAGAGGATTCATGCGCTAAGTTACGGATGTCTGTGGCAACGACGACAAACCCCTTGCCGAACTCGCCCGCGCGGGCGGCTTCGATGGCGCCATTAACCGCCAGCATGTTTGTCTGGATGGAGACCGTCGTGATGGCGTCCACAATCTTGTCGATCCGGCGGGACATGAGTTCGAGCTCTTTCATCTGGCGGATGCTGCCGCGAGAGGCTTCCGCAGACGAGGAGATGCCGTCGATCAGGTTGTTGACAGACACCTTGTTGGTCGCAAGCAACTCCTTGATGGCGTTCACTTTTTCGCTG
>Ga0209401_1002002_pt1 | contig 13319 bp, 16 predicted proteins | sample M_140807_MF_Meta_FD_187318 | JGI IMG/M metagenome (GOLD analysis project Ga0209401, IMG submission 187318) | Freshwater microbial communities from Lake Montjoie, Canada to study carbon cycling - M_140807_MF_MetaG (SPAdes) (version 2) | ecosystem: Environmental > Aquatic > Freshwater > Lake...
CCCGAGCAGATGAAAACTGCTCTTCTTAAACTTGGATGAAATGATGTCAAATTTAGTAGCCTTCAATAAAGCTGGTCTCCCCGCTCTCGCAGCAATCGCAACGGCTATCAAGACCGTTGCAGCCCCCGCCGCCGCCGCTGGTTCGGTCATCCTGAAAATGGACAAGACCGGCCATTGGGTGTTTGGCGCGGATCAGACTGAAGTTGAGTCTGACTCGAAGTGGGCGGTCAACCCGTTCTCCTTCGTACATGGTTGGATCGCCTGGGGCGACGGCGTTGTGCTGGGCGAGCGTATGGTTGCGCTGACCGATCCGTTGCCAGACACGGACGACGCGCCTCCCCACGCCGCTCGCGGTTGGGAGAAGCAAGTCGGGTTCTCGCTCAAGTGTTTGACGGGCGAGGACAAGGGCCTAGAGGCGCGCTACACGACGACTTCGGTTGGCGGTAAGCGTTCCTACGAAGCCTTGGCAAGCGCGTTTGCGAACCAAGTGTCGGCTGATGAGTCGAAGCCTGTGCCGGTTGTGCTGCTTAAGAAAGAGCACTATCAGCACAAGTCCTATGGTCGCATTTACACGCCGATCTTTGAGATTGTCGAGTTCATGTCGATGGATGGACCTGAAGAGGAAGCTCCCGCGCCGACGCGCCGCCGTCGCGCTGGGTAAGTGATCCTTTGGGTTGACTTTGAGACCCGTAGCACCTGCGACCTTCGGGTCGCGGGTGTCTATAACTACGCGCAGGACTTGGAAACCGAAGTCATCTGTATGTCCTACGCATTCGACGACGGAAATGTTAAAACTTGGACCCCAAATTTAACATTTCCGTCTGATGTGTTAAATCATAAAGGTCAAATCCGCGCGCACAACGCCGCGTTTGAGCGTCTGATCTTCTGGTATGTGCTACAGATCAACTTCGATCTTGAGCAGTTCTATTGCACCGCAACACAAGCCCGCGCCAACTGCGCGCCGGGGTCGCTTGAGGACGTTGGCCGCTTCGCGGGCGCGGATATGAAGAAAGACCGCCGAGGCGACTACCTTGTGCGCCAGTGTTGTGTGCCGCCCTACAACGACAAGCTCATCCCAGAACTCATCGAATACTGCGAGCAGGACGTGCGCGCTATGCGCGCCGTTAGCCTAGCCCTGCGTGAACTATCGGATGAGGAACTGCTCGACTACCACGTGAACGAGCGCATAAACGACCGGGGAGTCAAGGTGGACGTTGCGCTATGCAAGGCCGCTATTCGCTACGCTGACGCCGAACTAGCTGAGATACAAAGTATCGTAACCGAGATCACTGGCGGTCTAGCCGTGCGCTCTCCACGTATGCGCGAGTGGGTGCTGGCGCGCGTCACGGATGAGCAAAAGAAGCTCATGTGGGTCGGTGAGAAGTACAGCATCGACAAGGCGGTCCGCGCTAATCTATTAGCGTGTGATGACCTAGACCCGGATGTGCGCGAGGTGGTGCAATGCGCGGACGATCTATGGGCGTCCTCGATTGCGAAATTTAAGCGTTTACAGGAGTTAGCAGATGTCGAAGACGACAGGGTACGGGGTGCATTTGTATTTGCTGGGGGGTCCGCTACTGGGCGTGCTTCAAGTTACGGAGCACAAGTTCACAATTTCACTCGCAAGACCGCCAGAGACCCTGCCGCCGTCAGAGACGACATGGTGTGCGGTCGAGCAATTGTCCCTCTTCACGGACGAAGAGTTACAGATGTGCTCAAGGGGATGCTTAGACCCGCGCTCATTGGTAATTTCGTAGTCGCTGACTGGTCAGCTATTGAGGCGCGCGTTAATCCGTGGCTGTCTGGCATGGGCGACGAGAAGCTGAAGCAGTTCAGCCAGGACATCTACAAGATTAACGCCGCTGCGACCTTCGGGTGCTCGGTTGATCAAGTGACGGATGATCAACGCCAGATCGGCAAGGTTCAGGAGCTATCGTGCGGCTATGCGGGCGGCGTAGGCGCGTTTGCGGCTATGGGTCGGGCCTATGGTATCCATCTACCGGAAGCAGACGCCAAGCGCATGGTAGACGCGTGGCGGCGGTCTAACCAATGGGCCGTGCGGTTCTGGTCGGAGTTGGAGCGGGCCTATACATCAGCTATGCACACGCCTAACGCGGAGTTCAGCGCGGGGCGGGTTACATACCTATTCGACCGGCAGCATCTCTGGTACATTCTTCCTTCGGGCCGCGTTCTGTGTTACCCGTTCGCCAAACTGGAAGACGATGGCATTTCATACTGCAAGGCCGCTTGGAAGCCCGCCGCTGACGCTAAAGAATGGCCGCGCGCTCGACTATGGAAGGGCTTGGCTTGCGAGAACATCACGCAAGCAGTCGCCAATGATGTGCTGCGCTACGCGCTACGTCAGCTAGATAACGTAGTGCTTCACGTACATGACGAGATCGTCCTAGAGGACGGAGACCCGGACCTACTGCGCCGCGTTATGTGTACGTCGCCGCCGTGGGCGGCAGGTTTGCCCCTGAAGGCAGAAGTTAAACAGATGACCCGTTACGGTAAGTAACAAAAAAAAGCCCGTCGTGGGGACGGGCTTGAACTAGGAGAGCACGATGGAACTGGTGGATCATATCATAGCCCTTGCGCCAGAAGGCGAAGTTGTACTATTTACGAAACAAGTCGAGCGCGAGGGCGGGTACGCTTATCCTGCGTTTCGCAAGCCGCGCGGTGAGGGCGCTTGGTACGTCAACATCGGCTCGTTCATTGAGTCGCGTTTCGACGGTCAGCGGGTCAGCGCGGGTGCTGCGTTTTGTGAGAACGTGTGGTGCTTGGTTCTAGATGACGTCGGTACAAAGTCTAAGACGCCTACGATCAGACCTACGTGGATCATTGAAACGTCGAAGGATAATTTTCAATGGTGCTATGTCTTTCGGCTAGATGATCAGCCGCACAAGTCCGTCTATAGCGCCGCGATTAAGGCGATAGCGGCGGCGGGCTATACAGACCCCGGCGCTATCAATCCGGTCCGCAATATCCGCATCCCCGGCTCGATCAATCTAAAGCCCGGACGCGGGCGCTTCGCCGCGCGCTTGGTTGAGTTCAACCCATCGCGCGAGTTCAGCCTTGAAGAGATCTGCGGCGCTTTATCGGTCGTCCCCGGCGCGGCTGAGACCACAACATTTAGGCCCGGTAACCTAAAGGATGACGGGTCGGATGATGTGCTGGCGTGGCTTGTCGAGCGTAAAGAAGTCACGCAGGGAGGCAACCCAGCGGGCTGGTGGGGCGTTATCTGCCCTAATAGCGCGGAACATTCGGACGGTAACCCAGAGGGCCGCTATATGCCCGCTTCGCGGGCCTATTGCTGTCTGCACTCGCATTGCACCGAGTGGGACTCCGCGCGGTTTCTTGCATGGGTTGAAGAGCAGGGCGGCCCCAAGCGGACCTATGGCCTACGTGATGAGCTTCTCGCGTCCGTGATGGGTGGCGCGTTATCTAAGCTAACGCCTACGGAAATGTTTACTGATGACGCCAAGGCCGTGATCGCACAAGTCGAAGCGCGCGAACGGGCGCGAATAGAGCGGGCCGACTGGTTTAAACGCTTCGCGTATGTTCAGTCGGATGACGCCTATTTCGACCTAGTTGACCGTGTGCTTATATCGCGTCGGGCGTTTGACGCGACCTATCGCGGGATCATGTGCCATTCGTTGCACAACAATGGCGGGAAGGCGCGGATCATCAACCCGTCCCTATGGTTTGACGAAAACCGAACGGCCGCTGGCGGCCATATCCTAGCGGGCTTAACCTATGCGGCCGGTGAGTCGGTCCTGGCCGTGCGGGATAACCTACCCTATGCGAACCGTTGGGTTGACGCGCGGCCAACGCCTATGGCGGGGCCGATACAGGCGTGGATCGACCATTGCCGCAAGCTAGTCCCGGTACAGTCGGAACTCGATCATATATGGGACGTTATGGCTTATAAGGTGCAGAACCCGCGCGTCAAGATCAATCATGCGATCCTCCACGCGTCAGATGAGGGATCGGGTAAGGATACGATGTACGATCCGTTTATATGGGCGGTTTGCGGGGACAATAAACACAATTTGGGCTTGGTCGACAATGAGTCGCTAACGTCGCAATGGGGCTATCAACTAGAGTCTGAGATTTTAGTGATCAACGAGCTAAAAGAAGCCCTCGCGGCCGATAGGCGCGTCCTAGCCAATAAACTGAAACCTATCATCGCGGCCCCGCCTGAAGTGCTGGCGGTCAATCGGAAGGGACTTCACCCCTATATGATGGCAAACCGGGGCTTCGTGTTGGCGTTCTCGAATGATCTGTTGCCTATATCTATATCGGCGCAGGATAGGCGCTGGTTCTGCATATGGTCGCACGTGGGCCGCATGTCAGATTCCGATGGGGCCGCGATATGGCAATGGCTGAGAACGGGCGGCCGCGCGGCCGTGGCCGCTTGGTTACACGCTCGCGACGTGTCGCGCTTCAATCCGGGCGCGGCCCCGCCGATGACCGAATTTAAGCAAACAATGACCGAGAACAGCCTATCGGGCGCGGAGTCTTACATTCTGGAGCTAATGCGCGCCCGTAAAGGTGTCTTCACGCGTGGCGTGATCGCGGCCCCACTTCAGGCCGTACTTGACGATCTAGCGCGATCGGCCCCGGCCGGGTTGAAGCTGTATCAGCAAGCGTTATTGCAAGCGATCAAGGAAGCCGGTTGGATCGATTGCGGCCGCGTCGCGGCCCGTGGGCTTGAATCGAAGCGTCACGTTTATTGCGCGCCCGATCTAGCGGCCGCGGGCGCGTCCACGCTGCGTCGAATGGTCGAACCCGATTATCAATTGGGGCAATGAGAAACGGCCCCTTTCGGGGCCGCTCTTATAGGTCAAGGATGATCACTAGGATCGCGGCCAATATGGCCGCGATCACTAACGACACAGAGCGGCCGCTATATTTTCGGCCAATATGACGCTCGTTACGATAATCCACGCGATGAGCGCGAAGGTGCAATAAGTTTCAAGTTTCATTGTTTGGCCTTTGGTTTGCGTGAGAGTTGAATGTCGCGGATTGCGTCAATTTCAGCCCACAATTTTGCAATGTAGGCGGGGCTGAAAAGAGTCTCTCCGACGCCAAGCGCAACGTGACAATCGGCGAGTGCTGTTTTCAGCATTTCGTCTGTGTAGCGTTTAAATTTTGCCGTGTAGTGGTTCACGTGGTCACCTTAACTAGTGGAATGACACGACGCGCGATAGCATCGGCCGTTTTGGCGCGCGTACCATGCGCGAGGAAACCGACGATTACCTTACGATTAGCGCGGGCGCATAGTCCGCACGTGTAGCACGTAACGTCATCTTTCGTTTGAGCCGGACACACGACGATAGCGCGGCCAGCGGGCGTCGTCGTACGCTCGGGCGTGCCAAGTGGGACGACGACCGCGACGGGTAAACCCGTCTCCGCTAACTTGTCAGCATGGCCCGCGTCGTCGGCCGATAGGTTTACGGTAAACCCGCGTTTGGTCGCGAAACGCGCAAACTTGATCGCGCGGTCCGAGTGTTTGTGTGTGTACGTGAACCCGCGACGCCCGCGATTAGCTTCGATTAGCTGCGCAAACGCGGGGCCATCAATATCCTCACCGATGCCGGGTAGATCGCCCGCAACATTGAAACGCCAAAGTGTCGCGGGTTTCAATGCGCGAATTTTGGCCGCGACCGTTGCGATATCTTTTCCGCGCGTCGGGACTTTGTCCCAATTTAGGCGAGTGTGGAAACCCGCGTCGGCGTAGCAGGAATCTTTCTGTCCGCACGATGGCGGGCAAGTGTCGCGCGCGGAATACGTGATCGGGATCGGTCCGGTTTTCGTGTTGCTTGATTTTGCGACGAAGTGAATCATTTTGCGGCCCCGGCAAGTGTTGCGTTGAATTTATCGGATCCGATTCGTTCGATTAGCGCGTCAACTTGCGCTTGTGCGGCCGCGCGCGCTTCCTTCAGCGTGAATCCTTTAGACGACACAAGCGCGCCCTTATATTGTCCGCGCACGTGCGCCACGCAAGCACCCGATTCTGGGTGCGTTACCTTCCATGCGCCGAATCCATCCTTGTGCAACGCAAGCTTGTGCGTTTCCGTATCCGCGATCACGATCAACGCGTGCGCTTTAAACGTGGCGATCGGATCGCCTGTTTTCGTTTTCGTCGTAACTTCCATTTTAGATTCTCCGTAGTGTAGTGAAGTGTGATCGGACAAAACGCCCGCCAATGCGCCCGCGTCGGGCGCATTAGCTGGAATTTTGTTAGGCGTCGTCGAGCATCAAACGGCCGCGTTCGGCAGCGTCCCATTCAGCGACGGCCGCCCACGCTGCGTCGTTGAATATGCGGTCGCGGATCGAATGCAACACGGCTTTCGCAGCGTCAATTTCAGCGTAGCCAATTTCGACGCCATTATTCCAAGCCGCGCGATGCGCTGCGACGGCCGCGCGATAGTTGGCTTCCGCGCGCTCTTCCATTTCGAATACGTTCATTGAGTGCCCCTAGTGTAGTGAATGACGCGCGACGTGCGCGGCATGGGTAGATATTCGCACGCTCAAGCTGTGGATGTCAACAAGTTTCACACACTTTGTAAGTGTGGACACTTTGTGAGCGTTTTGTGAGCGTTTTTTGGCGTGCGAGTGTCCACACTTTCGCAAGGATTGGCGCGGGTTTGCGGCCTGTACCCGTGTGTGAGCTATATCACTTTTGAAAAAAGTTGAGTTTTATATATAGGGGAATTTTGCCGTGCGACGGCCGTGGAATCCGCGCGCGTTTTCCCAGCGCGAATTTTTTACCCGGTCAAAAACCGCTCACAAGTGGGTACACGCTCACACACTACTTTTTATAACGACTTTTGTAGACGGCAAAACAGCGGGTACAACACTACGTTTTATAACAATTTTTTAAGACGCTCACACGCGGGTACATAGGGGGTACATAGGGGGTACATAGGGGGCGCACGGCCGCATCGACCCGTGTGGACATGACAAACAGGCGGGTACATTTGGCTTTTGGCCGAGGGGGGCCGGGTAGGGCCGGCGGCCGGGCCGGTCACGTAAACGCACCCCCCACAAACATTTTTTAAAAATTTTTTTTTGTTACACTTCAGCCATGTTTAAATCTTTGCCACTAACTGTCAGAAATGTTCAGGCAACCGAGGCGCGTCTTCAGTCCATCTACGACGCGGCGAAGTTAGGTCTGAAAGGTGACTCGCTGGCGCTGGCGGCTGGTATGCTGCCCGCTGAGTACCGGCAACTGTGTCAGCTAGATCCGTTAGCGGAAATGGCAGAACAAAAAGGCCGCGCGGATAACGAACGTGAGATTTCGCAGGTTCTTAATAGCGCGGCGTTAGGTGGCGACGCTAAAGCCGCGTTAGAGATCCTGCGTCACCGTCACGAGTGGACGGCCAAGCAAGAAGTTAGTGTTGATGTGTATCAACGGATCAGCATCACACAGGCGCTAGAAGCCGCGCAAACCAGAGTGCTAGAGAATGCAAAAAACGATCTATACATCAGCCGAAGAGCAGACGTTGATGACGCGGTTGTGGTCACCCGCAATAGCGAACGATCCTGAAGCGTTTGTACTGTTCGCGTTTCCTTGGGGGCAGCCCAACACACCGTTAGCTAAGTTTAGCGGACCGCGCAAGTGGCAGCGTGAGATACTGCGTGACATTACCAAACACATCAAAGTCAACGAAGGTAAGGTCAACATGGACACGCTACGCGAAGCGGTGTCTAGTGGCCGGGGTATTGGTAAGTCCGCGTTAGTTAGCTGGTTAATCCTGTGGATGCTATCAACCCGGATCGGCTCGACGGTCATTGTGAGTGCCAACAGCGAGGCGCAGTTGCGCTCCGTCACTTGGGGCGAACTGACCAAGTGGCAAGCGATGATTATCAACTCCCATTGGTGGGAGATCAGCGCGACTAAGATCGTACCGGCGCAATGGCTGACCGAACTGGTAGAGCGCGACTTAAAGAAAGGTACGCGCTACTGGGCGGCAGAGGGCAAGCTGTGGAGTGAAGAGAACCCCGACGCCTACGCGGGTGTACACAACCACGACGGGATGATGTTGATCTTTGACGAAGCGTCAGGTATCGCCGACGCAATCTGGGCGGTGGGTGCTGGCTTTTTCACAGAAAACATTTTGGACCGCTACTGGTTTGCGTTTAGCAACCCACGGCGCAACAGCGGGTACTTCTTTGAAACGTTTAATAGTAAGCGTGACTTCTGGCAGACGCGCCAGATAGACGCGCGCACGGTCGAGGGGACGGACAAGCAGGTCTACGAGCAGATCATCGCGGAGTACGGCGAGGATTCGATCCAAGCGCGCGTTGAGGTGTACGGCGATTTCCCAAGCGCGGGTGAGGATCAGTTCATCTCGCCGATGATTGTCGAGGACGCATTTAAACGGCCTAAGTATAAGGACGAGACCGCGCCTATAGTAATAGGGGTCGATCCGGCACGGGGCGGGTTGGATTCTACCGTTATAGTAGTACGGCGAGGCCGGGACATTGTGGCGATTAAACGGTACAAGGGTGAAGATACGATGTCGATTGTCGGTCGTGTGATTGACGCGATTGACGAGTTTAAACCGACGTTGACTGTAATAGACGAAGGCGGTTTGGGTTACGGAATACTTGACAGATTAACCGAGCAACGGTATAAGGTGCGAGGGGTAAACTTTGGTTGGAAAGCCAAGAACCCCGTCATGTGGGGTAACAAGCGGGCTGAGATGTGGGGCGCGATGCGCGAGTGGTTAAAGACCGCCAGCATCCCGCAGGACAAGATGCTCAAGGATGATCTGGTTGGGCCGATGAAAAAGCCCAACTCGGCGGGTACGATCTTTCTGGAAGGCAAGAAAGAGATGAAGTCTAGAGGGTTGGCAAGTCCTGACGCAGCCGACGCGCTGGCGGTGACCTTTGCTTATCCTGTAGCGCACCGTGAGTACACAGAAAAAGCGCGTACGATTGTTTCCAATAGGGCTACAATGTCTGGATCTTGGATGGGTGCATAAATGCTTAAAAAGTCTGCTTCTCCTAAAGCGTTCAAAGAAAACATTAAGACTGAAGTAAAGGCCGGTAAGCCGGTCAAGCAAGCAGTAGCAATTGCATATGCAACCAAACGCGCGGCGGCAAAGAAATGAGTAAACCCGGACTGTACGCTAATATCCACGCCAAGCAGGAACGCATCAAAGCTGGTTCTGGCGAGAAGATGAACAAGGTTGGCAGCAAGAATGCGCCAACCGCTAAAGACTTCAAAGAGTCTGCGAAGACTGCTAAGAAGAAATGAAGAAAGGCGTGTCGCTATCGGTTGGGCGCGGCGAGAAGTTGCCAGTTAAACAGGGCGCTGGACTGACCGCCAAAGGGCGTGAGAAGTACAACGCAGCGACCGGTAGTAACTTAAAAGCACCAGCGCCTAACCCAAAGACCGAAGCGGATAAAGGCAGAAAGTCTAGTTTCTGCGCTAGAATGGAAGGCGTTGTGGCCCACGCTAAAGGCGATGCGGAACGGGCTAAGGCGTCACTTAAACGCTGGAAGTGTTAATGGCTGACTACACCGGGATTAACGCTGTTGGCAACGTCGCGTTGGGTGGCAAACCACTCAAGAGCGACTCGGATGTCTTGTCAACAGCGCGGGATCGCCTGTCAATCGCAATTTCGGCGTACTCGGAATCGCGCGAAGATGAGTTAGACGACCTGCGGTTTTACGCTGGCTCGCCCGATAACCAATGGCAATGGCCCGCCGATGTGCTGGCGACCCGCGGCGCGGTGCAGGGCCAAACGATCAATGCACGGCCATGCCTGACGATTAATAAGCTGCCGCAGCACGTACATCAGATCACCAACGATCAACGCCAGAATCGGCCTAGTGTGAAGGTCATCCCGGTTGATGACAACGCTGACGTTGAGGTTGCCGAGATTTTCAACGGCATGATTCGGCATATCGAGTACATCTCAGATGCCGATGTGGCCTACGATACCGCTTGCGAGAACCAAGTTGCTTACGGCGAAGGTTACATCCGGGTTCTGACCGAGTATTGCGACGACAATACGTTTGATCAGGACATCAAGATTGCCCGCGTCAGGAACAGTTTCTCGGTCTACATGGACCCGCTGATTCAAGACCCGTGCGGCAGTGATGCCGAGTGGTGTTTTATTACGGAAGATTTGTCTAAAGCCGAATACGCACGGCTTTTCCCCAACGCATCGCCACTCTCCACCCTTGAGACGCTAGGCGTAGGGGATCAGAACCTGAGCCAGTGGTTAAATACCGATACTATTAGGATTGCTGAGTATTTTTACTGCGAATATGACACGCAGACGTTGAATTTGTACCCTGGCAACGTGACTGCGTTCCAAGGGACGCCGGAAGACAAAGAGTTGCGGGCGGTTTACGGCAAGCCAAAGAAGTCACGCCAAGCGGATCGCAAGAAGATTTGTTGGACAAAGATAAACGGCTACGAAATCCTTGAAAAGCAGGAATGGGCCGGTAGTTGCATCCCTGTTGTTCGAGTGATTGGCAACGAATACGAGGTTGAGGGCCGCATTTACATCAGTGGTCTGGTGCGTAACGCAAAAGATGCCCAACGGATGTACAACTATTGGACTAGCCAAGAGGCAGAGATGCTGGCGCTGGCTCCAAAGGCCCCGTTTATTGGTTATGGCGGTCAGTTTGAGGGGTACGAGACCCAGTGGAAGACCGCAAACACAAATAACTGGCCGTATTTGGAGGTCAACCCGGATGTAACGGACGGTCAAGGCGCAATATTGCCGCTGCCACAACGGGCGCAGCCGCCAATGGCCTCATCTGGCCTGTTGCAAGCCAAAGTTGGCGCTTCAGAGGACATTAAGTCTTCAACTGGGCAGTACAACGCCTCGTTGGGCATGACTTCTAACGAGCGTTCTGGCAGGGCTATCTTGGCTCGCCAGCGTGAGGGCGATGTAGGCACTTATCACTATCAAGACAACCTAGCACGGGCTGTCAGGTACGTTGGTAGGCAACTGGTTGACCTAATTCCTAAGATTTACGACACGCAGCGCATCGCCCGCATTATCGGGATTGATGGCGAAACGAAGATGGTCAAGATTGACCCGATGCAAGCGGAGCCGGTGCGTAAGATTCAGAACCAAGAAGGTATTGTGATCGACAAGATCTACAATCCAAGTGTTGGCAAGTACGACGTAGTGGTTGCGACTGGTCCGGGCTACGCCACCAAGCGCCAAGAGGCTCTTGAGGCGATGGCGCAACTGTTGCAGGGCAATCCACAACTTTGGACCGTGGCTGGCGACTTGTTTGTTAAGAACATGGACTGGCCTGGGGCGCAGGAAATGGCAAAACGCTTTGCCAAGACGATTGACCCCAAGCTCATGGGTGACGCCGAGGATAATCCGGCCCTACAAGCTGCCAACCAGCAAATGCAAGCGATGGCAGCAGAGTTGGATCAGTTGCACCAGATGTTGCAAAATGTCGGCAAGTCGATGGAAGCGCAGGACATGGAGCGCAAAGACTTTGAGGCGCAGATTAAGGCGTACCAAGCTGAGACGCAACGTATTAGCGCCGTTCAGTCGGGTATGACTGAAGAACAGATCCAAGATATTGCGATGGGCGTAGTGGCTGCGGCGATGGAATCACAGAGTATGCTGATGCCTGAGATGCGTGAAGAACCTGCGGCGATGGATATGATGCCCGAGCAAATGATGCCTGAGCAAGGGATGATGCAATGAAAGCCGCCGATTTTATGGGGATGCTATTCTTGGGGCGTGATGTAGCGCACTCGGTGCATCTAAACACCCGCAGTTACAGCAAGCACAAGGCGTTGCAGAAGTTCTACGAGTTGATTATTGAAGCGGCAGATGATTTTGCCGAAACCTACCAGGGTCGGCACGGACTAATCGGGCCGATTACGTTGATGACAGCCAAGAAAACGACTAATATCGTAGAATTCTTGGAAGAGCAACTGAAGGAAATTGAAGCCTGTCGATATGAGGTTGTGGACAAGACAGATATGTCTTTGCAGCAATTGATCGACAACATCATTGAAATTTATCTGAGAACCCTCTACAAACTGCGCTTCTTGGCGTGAGGTAATTATGGCTGCGACTTATAAGTATCTAACCGCAACGGCTAACATCAAGCCAATGGCCGGTAAGCTCAAGGGCATCTTCGTATCTGCCGCCAGCGGTACACCTACGATTACGGTGTATAACAGCGCAGCCGCTACCACGACCGACACGTTGATCGGTGTGTTTACGCCAACTGGTGCAACCAGTTACGTGTTTACGGGCGATGAAGGCGGTGTGTATTTTAGTTCTGGCCTGTACATTGTGATCAGCGGGACTGTTGCTGCAACGGTGTTTTTCGAGTAAAGCATGGCAAATACCACGATTACGGCACTACCGGCGGCGACTACCCCGCTTGCGGGGACCGAAGTCGTCCCTATTGTCCAAGGTGGGGTAACCAAAAAGGTTGCGGTTAGTGCGATTGGTGGGTCAGTCACTTCCGTAAGTGTAGCAACTCCCGTTACAAATACTGGAACTTCAACCGCGCCGGTAATTGGGGTTAATGCGTCTAGCGCAAACACTAATAATTATCTTGTACAGCGAGACAGCAGCGGTAATTTTTCTGCGGGGACAATTACTGCGTCGCAATACACCGTTGGAGCCAACTACTACCTGACTTTTTCTGGCTCCAATCCACTACAAGCGTGGGCGGCGACAAGTTATCAATCTTATGACAGAACGGTTGATCAATACAACTTTGTAGTTAATGGTATTGGTGTTTTTGCTTTAAACACGACTGCTGTTCAAGCGTACAAACCAATTCGTATTCAAGGGTCAACTTCTGGTTATGTTGGTCTTACTGTTCCGGCAACTGCCGGAAGTACCACGTACACGCTGCCTAGCTCTGACGGTACGTCGGGGCAGGTGTTGGCGACGAGCGGCTCTGGGACGCTCTCATGGGCGTCTGTAAGTAGCACGGTTGCAGATGGTTGCATCTACCTAAATAACCTGACGATCAGCAACAATTACACGATTCCGGCAGCGCGTGGTGCACACAGCGTTGGGCCAATTACTTATGCGCCTGGCGTAACGGTAACTGTCAGCAGCGGCTCGCGGTGGGTCATCTCTTAAAGGTTAGCAATGGCATCTACGATTAACGCATCGACGTCCGCTGGGCTGGTATCAACTGCCGATACCAGTGGGGTGTTGCAGCTTCAAACTGCGGGTACTACTGCGGTCTCGATTGATGCTTCTCAAGCGGTTACGTTTTCCGCTGGTACGGCTAATGGTGTCTCTTATCTCAACGGCTCCAAGGTCCTGACCACTGGGTCTGCGCTG
>Ga0209401_1002003_pt1 | contig 13317 bp, 12 predicted proteins | sample M_140807_MF_Meta_FD_187318 | JGI IMG/M metagenome (GOLD analysis project Ga0209401, IMG submission 187318) | Freshwater microbial communities from Lake Montjoie, Canada to study carbon cycling - M_140807_MF_MetaG (SPAdes) (version 2) | ecosystem: Environmental > Aquatic > Freshwater > Lake...
TGGTGTAGGAGCCCCCCCCGGTCCCTCCAGGGCGGCAGGGGCCATCAGCGCCGGCGGCGCAGGGCCAGGGGAGGCGTCGCCGCCGAGGCTCAGCGGTTCGGGCCCGAGCAGGGCGGCCGCGCCAAGAGGTGGAGGGAGAACGGGGGCTGCCACGACGGGGGACACCGCCGCCACGGGGCGGGGGATGACACCGGCAAGGGGAGCGGCCTGCACCGACGCGGGCAGGGCCGGCAGCAGTCCCAGCAGCAGGGTCAGGGCGGCAAAGACCGGAGGACGCTCTCGAACCAACTCCGGTCGGAACAGGAGGGGAATGCCGCCCTGGATTGGCCTCTGCGATGGACGGAACACGGTTCCCGGAAGGCGGCCGTAGCGCTGGCCAAAGAGCAGACTACCCAGCCTGAGCCGGTGGCGGTCGAACCTCAGGGCAGCCAAGCGCTCTGGGAAAAATCGGGATCCCGCTTTTCGAGGAAGGCATTGCGGCCCTCCTGGCCCTCGGCGGTCCGGTAGAAGAGATGGGTGGCCTGCCCCGCCAGCTCCTGGATGCCGGCCAGGCCGTCGGTTTCGGCGTTGAAGGCCGCCTTCAGGCAGCGGATCGCCGTGGGGCTGTGGGCCAGCACCTCCCGGGCCCAGGCCACCCCTTCCGCCTCGAGGCGCTCCAGGGGCACCACCGCGTTCACCAGCCCCATGGCCAGGGCTTCTTCGGCTCCATAGCGGCGGCAGAGGAACCAGATCTCGCGGGCCTTGCGCTGCCCCACAACCCGGGCCAGGTAGCCCGCCCCGAAGCCCCCGTCGAAGCTGCCCACCCGCGGCCCGGTTTGACCGAACACGGCGTTGTCGGCCGCAAGGCTGAGGTCGCAAAGGAGGTGAAGCACCTGGCCGCCGCCGATCGCGTAGCCCGCCACCAGGGCGATCACCACCTTGGGCAGGCTGCGGATCAGGCGCTGCAGATCGAGCACATTGAGCCGGGGCAGGCCCGACTCATCCACATAGCCCCCATCGCCCCGCACGCTCTGGTCGCCACCGGCGCAGAAGGCCCACACCCCATCAGCCGCCGGGCCGTCGCCGGTGAAGAGCACCACCCCGATGCCGGGGTCGTCGCGCACCCGCGAAAAGGCATCACAGAGCTCCTGCACGGTGGAGGGCCGGAAAGCGTTGCGCTTTTCCGGTCGGTTGATGCTGATCCGGGCGATGCCTTCCACGCTGCGCAGGTAGCGGATGTCGCGATACGTGCCCAAAGACTCCCAATGCACCAGGGACGGCTCGGGGGCGGGGGTGGCTTCGCTCATCAGGAGGCGGAATCCAGTGCCGCCATTGTGCGCAGGCGGCGGCGCAGCTCGGCATCGCGGCGGCGGTCGGTGCGCACCACCAGCAGGCTGAAGGGCTGGGCCAGGGCCCAGGCGAGATCCGCCGGCAGGCTGGCCGGCGATTCCACCTGGCGCGCGGGCACGCCGTGGGCCTGGGCCAGGGCGAGGGGATCCACCGGCTGGGGCATGGCGAACAGACGATCGAAATCAAGATGCTCGGCGGGTTCGGTGCGGATCGGCAACTGCTCGAAAATGCCGCCGCCGCCGTTGTCGATCACCAACACCGTGAGCCGCCCCCGCAGCTGGGGCCGCCACAACCAGCCATTGGCGTCGTGCAGGAGGGCCAGGTCGCCCGTGACCAACAGACAGGAGCCCAGGGCCTCCGCCAGGCCGCAGGCCTCCGAGAGGGTGCCATCGATCCCCGAGGCGCCGCGAAAGCCCACCATGGGCCGGGGCGGTGCGGCTGGATCGGCGAAGCTTTCCCAGTCCCGCACCGGCGAACTGTTGGCCAGCATGAGGGGCAGCCCCGGTGGCAGCAGGCGGCTCAGCCGCCGGGCCAGGGCGGGTTCACTCCAGGGCCTGGCGGCAGCCTCGAGCGCCGTGAGCTCCCGATCCAGCAGCGCCTGCAGCCGCTCCTCCGCCCCCCGCCAGGCCTCCGCCAGGCAGTGGGCGGACCCATCCGCCTCCGGCCCTCGCCAGGCCTCCGTCTGGTCGCCGGCGAGCTGGGCGCTAACCCAGGACTTCAACCCACCGGCCGATTGAGCCCTCAGCACCCCCAAGGGATCGAGTGGTCGCGGGTCCCCTTCGCTCACGAGCACCTGCTCGGCATCCAGGCCTGCCAACCACCGCTCCAGCCGGCGGCTGGAGGGCAGGGTGCCAAGCCGGAGCACTTGGAAGGGAGCCAGGGCCGGGTACGGCGACTCCAGCAGGAGGTCGTAGCCCCCCACGCAGGTGAGTTGCGCCTGCCCCCGCAGGCCGGAGAGGGGATCGGCCAGCACGGGCCAGCCGCTCCGCTGTTGCCAGAGGATCAGGGCCTCCAGATGAGGATCCCAGCTCTGGGGGCTCCCCCGCCAAGGGCCGGCCACCACCACGCCGGGACGGTCGGGATCGAGGGCGGCAAGGGCCGTGGCCGGGCTGGCAGCAGCGAACGCCGTGACGCGGGTGGGGGCGTCAACCCTGGCCCCGTCGTCCGATCCTGATCGGCGCGGGGCGGTGGAGAGCGGAACGGCCGCGGGCGCAGCGGCCATGGTTGTGGACGCCCCAACGGGGAGGTCAGCCCCAAGGGAGAACGATCGAGCCACGGCGGCCAGGGAAGCGGCGCCCACGTGCAGGGGCTCTTCAAAGGGCAGGTTGAGATGCACAGGACCGGCAGGAAGCGCACCGGGCGACCCGATGCTCCTGAGGTAGCCCTCGGCGGCCAGGGCCTCCAAAGCGGCTGGCTCCATGGCCCCCATCCCGATGCCGGAACCCTGGCCGAACCAGCGGCAGCTGGGGCGGAGGAAGTCCTCCTGATTCACGCTCTGGTTGGCGCCGCATCCCTTGAGCCGATCAGGCCGATCAGCACTGATCAGCAACAGGGGAATGGCGCCATGGTCGGCCTCCACGCAGGCGGGCAAAAGCTGCGCCACGGCGGATCCGGAGGTGGTAATCACGGCGGCGGGCAGGCCGGTGGCCCGGGCAAGCCCAAGGGCGAAGAAGGCGGCGGAACGCTCATCAAGGGCGGTGTGAAGCACAAGTCCCCGCCGCTGCAGCAGGCCGGCCGCTACCGCCAGGGGGGCCGAACGGCTGCCCGGGCAGAGAACCCCATGCACCAGTCCAGAGCGAAGCAGGGCTCCCAGAAGCAGGAGTGAGGCCCTGAGATTCGCTTCGGCCTGATCGGCAGGGGGGGATTCCGCGGCCACGGCGTCAGGGACGAGAGGATGAATGCATGGATCATCCTCACGGGCCTACGCCGATGGAAGCCGGCAATTCGGAGCCAACGGGCAGAAAACCCGCTCCGCCCGAGTCCAACGATGAGCCGCTGCTTGGCCTGCGGCGCCAACTCCTGTCTCTGGGGGCATGGCTTCTGTTGGCGCTGCTGCTGCGTTGGCAGGTGGTCGAACCACGCTGGATTCCCTCCGGTTCGATGCTTCCCACCCTGCAATTGCAGGACAGGATCCTGGTGGAGAAAGTCCGGCCCCACTTCGGCCGTAACTTCCAACCCGGAACGGTGGTGGTGTTCCATCCGCCTCCAGAGCTGGTGGACGCGGGCTATGACCCTGGCTCGGCCCTGATCAAGCGGGTGGTGGCCGGACCCGGCGATCAGGTCGAGGTCCGGGAAGGCAGGCTGCTGCGCAACGGTTCCCCGATCGACCCTGACTGGAGTAGCCAGACCATGGACTACGGATTCGGACCCTTCGTGGTTCCGCCGGGCCACCTACTGGTGCTGGGGGACAACCGCAACGCCAGCCTCGACTCCCATATCTGGGGGCCCCTCCCCCGCGGGGAGGTCATCGGCACGGCCATCTGGCGCTACTGGCCCCTGCAACGCTTCGGCCCAATACGGTTCTCCCCCAGCGTGCCGGTTGGGGAGGCCTGAACAGCTGCGGTATGGTGCTCCGCAAACCCAGGGCCAGCGGCGGCCCGGGAACTGGCCAGCCGAGCGCGGGAGTCCCATGTTCAATCCGGAGTTCCTGACCAGTGACAACGAGGCGATCAGTGGCAACTCCCTGATCCAGTATCTGCAGGAGCAATCGCCCGATGTGTTGCAACGGGTGGCCCGATCCGCCAGCGGTGATATCCAGGACATCATCCGCCACAACGTTCAAGGCCTGCTGGGCATGCTCCCCGGCGAACAATTTGAGGTGAAGATCCAGACTAGCCGGGACAACCTGGCGGGCCTATTGGCCTCGGCCATGATGACGGGTTACTTCCTGCGCCAAATGGAGCAGCGGATGGAGCTGGAGGGGGCTTTGATTGGGTGCGGGATCTCAGAGGATGGCGAAAACGACGATCCAGGAGCGCTGAGGCTCTAGATCTTCACCCCCTGACGGAAAGTTAGGTTTGACTTCTGCCAACACATGTGGACGTGAGAAAATCGCCCCAAATTCACCTTTGGATGAGTCACATCCTTGCATCTGATGCCAGCCATTCCCGGCCTAACTGCTTGGGTCCGCCGCTCACTGGAGCGGCCGAGTTGCCTTTCGTTGGCAAGCCTGCCCGAAGACATCAACAGCGTCATCCTGAATCTGGAGCGATCATCGAATCAAGAACTTAACAAAGAAGTCTACCTGATTAGGCAACCGGTCTTGGGGCGGGGCATGTTTTCACTTGTATCAAGCGTGGTCTGCCATCTGCATGTGGCTCGACGATTCGGACTGACGCCCGTTGTGGACTTCTCAAGCGCCTATCGCACCGAATACAACGACAGCGAATTTGAACAACAGGACCAAGATCAGCGAACGAACGCTTGGGACTATTACTTTCAGCCGGTTTCTTCCATGCGGCTTGATGATGCCTACCGTTGTCGGCGAATCCTTAGCTCAGTGAGCAGCTTCCCGAATCGCTATCCAGTCACAATCTCCCATATCAGGGAGCTCCGCAGGCTGACCTGCGAAACCATCCTCCCCAGCCAGGATATTGCCAGAGAGGTGGATAAAATCTTTGCCAAACAATTCCTAAATCACATCGTTTTAGGCGTGCACTACAGGGGACAGGAACAAAAAACAATGCCCTACCACCCTCTCTCACCGACCACAGATCAATTGCATGCAGCGATTGATCTTGCGATTGAAACCCATGGTTTTGATCGACTTTTTGCCGTCTCAGAAGACGCTGATCATATCGCAGCAATACAGGCCAGATATGGCTCGATGGTGATCACCAACCCCCACTTTCGGACCCACGCTCCCACTAATGCCTACCGGATCAAACCAAGAGCCATGCATAAATATCTACTTGGAAAGGAGATCCTGATCGACGCCCTACTGCTCTCCCGCTGCCAAGGACTGGTGAGCGGACCCTCAACCGTCAATGAATTCTGTCGCAGTTACAATAATGAAAAATACATCATTGATCTCGTTATCGACAACGGCTTCAACGCGACGCAACCTAGCATCGCAAAACATCTCTGGAACATCAAGAGTCGGCTTCCGGAGGAATGGGGAGGTTTCTCCACTCAGGCCTTAAAACCGTTTCCGATCAGCATTCCCTCAACCGAGTGATGCAAGGTCGACTGGCAGGCTCGCTTGAATGGCCTGCTGAAGTTCGGCAGACTCCTGCATGCCATAGGTGGCAAAAATATTGACGCCAGAAGATGTGCATTGCTGGCACAAGCTGCTTGCATAGCGCTTAGCCCGCATGGCCCGAAAATCGGTAGTGAGATAGTTGCCAATTTTAGGGGAGCTTGGAGACTCAACACAGCAGACCGAGAAATTACCTTCAACGTCCAAGCAAGCCTGCGATTCACGCATGAAGCAATTCTGAGAACGGTACTCACCGATGACATCCTTGACGAGCATTGGCGTATAGTAAATATACTCTAAACCTTCAGGCACATGATCGACACCGTCAAACATTTTATCGATGGGCATGTAGTAGGCATGGTAGGGGGTAAATTTGAGGCCAAGCTTCTCACAGAAGTGCCTAAAAAGAGACACCTCATGCTGATTTTCACGATGTACCAAGTAGCGGACATCAATATTCGAATAACAATCCCAATCCCCCAACACTTGAGATATCTTAACCAGGTTTGCAAGCACAGGCTCTACACGCCCACCACGATGGTTGACTTGATAAACCTTCTGAGTAAACCCCGATACTGTGATCGTAAAATTGGAGAGCTGACGCGATTTCAGCAAACTCCAGTCATAGCTGTGATTTAGGTTTGAGGAGATGCCACAGGGAATACCATGACCCTCGGCACAAGCGATCAATTGATCAAGCTTTGAGTGAAGGGTTGGCTCGGTCCAATTGTAGAGCCCAAGCCTGCAGTTTCCATCGGTATCAGCTTTTGCCTTGACGCAGATTTTATCAAACAAATCAAGGTCCATCTCAGTAAGCTGACGACCAATACTATTAGTGTATTCAGGCATGCCAACCGGGCAAGCTGTACATCGAAGATTGCAGCCGCTTACAATATCGATCCAGAACTCGTAAGGCTTTGGTTTGGGCAGATCGGAAGAATAACCCTTCCAGAGAAAAGATTTGACCTGGCTTTGCAACTCTGCCGGAACAATCTGCTTGATTGCTGTTTTTATCACCATGATGAAGTGACCTAAACGGGATTGATCCCCTTTCCTTGCGGCTGGTCTGGGTGGGGGTTTGGATTATCCTAGCGGCTTTCGTCAGAGCCGGTCACAGAAATTTTTCCCTGCCTTTCAACCGGGAGGGACAAGCCCGAAACGCACCAGCCAACGATCAATGCGGCCAAGAGTTTGCATGGAACCGTCGTCCCCTGCCCAGGCGGAATGCTCCAACCGGAAAGCCAGGTTCTCTAGCTCGCTTGTCTGCAGAGTGTAGGAGGAGCCATGGTGGGCTGTGATCAGCCGCACGAGTCCAGGACTCGCTGCGAGGCTGCGGATCCAAGCCACCAAGGAACCCCGGGCACGGGGAAAGACTAGTCGCTCCAGCACGGGCGCCACGCTAATCCCCCCGGCAAGACGCTCAAACTCGTCTTCCCAGCCTGGCGACCAACGAAAGGGATAGATGCCGAAGTGAACCCTCGGGCTGCGAGATCCAGAAGCAAAGGCCGTCGCCATCCAGTCGCGCCAGCTGGGTACGACCAGGGACTCCGGCCGCAGATAGCTGGCAAAAAGGATGGTGCGCATCCAGCCCCTGCGGCGCTGAACGGGGTTATCCTCAAGCGGCTCATCGCCCCGCTCCCGAGCATGAAAGAGCAGTGGCGTGGGATCCAGATCAAAAACAGAGGGGGGAGTTGATGGAATGGTCACCAGGGCATCGGTGACAAGAAGAGTGCCGGTTTGACGGTCAAAACAGGCAACCTCAAGAAAGGTGCCGAGCCCGAGATCCAGGGGCCCAAGCGCGATCCAGTCGAGTTGCTCGGGGTGGGGAAGGCCGTCCTCAAACAACAGCCGAGTACGGTGATTGGGGAAGCCCAACCAAGCATTCGGAAGATTGAGGGGAAAACTCCATTGCTTTGGAGTGAGCCAAACCGTGGCGGAAGGAAAGGCTCTGGCCATTGGTGGCACTGGAAGCTTATGTTCCAATCCTGATGCCGTGGGTAACACAATAGCGGTGATCGGCCCATGGCGTGTCTCCAGGCTCCGAAGAGCTTGGATCACCTCGCCCGTAGGAGGAACAGGGGCGTACAGCAAGAGTTCCTCGCCGACCTTCACCACGGTCATGCGGATGGGAACAGCCACATACCAGACGCCGTGCAATTGCTCGAAGATCCAGATCCTCCCAGGCACGATCTCCTGCACCAGGGTGGGACGGCGGCCGTAGGGGAAGAGGGGCAGCAAGGGCCACCAGGTCCAGGCCTGTGGCAGCTGCGGGATGGCTGACGGTGTTGGGTCTGTAGTCACAATGGCGAGATTAGCGGAAGTATCCTCAGCCATGAAAAGCCCCCTCAGAGAGGGGGCCGAGCCAGAATTGGTCCCTGGGGTGCGTTGGATACCGGATCCAGGAAGAGACCCGTTCCGCAGAGGTCCTTAACCAATCACCAGAGCTGTGAGCGCCACGGGTGTGGTGGTGGCAGTAGCCAGATCAAGCGGGAAGTTGTGAGCGTTGCGCTCATGCATCACCTCCATGCCGAGGTTGGCACGGTTGATGACATCAGCCCAAGTGGGGATCACCTTGCCCTGGGCGTCCAGGATGGACTGGTTGAAGTTGAAGCCATTCAGGTTAAACGCCATCGTGCTGATGCCGAGGCTGGTGAACCAGATCCCCACAACCGGCCAGGCGGCCAGGAAGAAGTGGAGGCTGCGGCTGTTGTTGAAGGAGGCGTACTGGAAGATCAGGCGACCGAAGTAACCGTGGGCAGCCACGATATTGTATGTCTCTTCTTCCTGGCCGAACTTGTAGCCGTAGTTCTGGGACTCGGCTTCGGTGGTTTCACGCACCAGCGAGGAGGTCACCAACGAGCCATGCATCGCGGAGAACAGGCTGCCGCCGAACACACCGGCCACCCCCAGCATGTGGAAGGGGTGCATCAGGATGTTGTGCTCAGCCTGGAACACCAGCATGAAGTTGAAGGTGCCGCTGATGCCAAGGGGCATGCCATCGGAGAAGGAGCCCTGACCGAAGGGGTAGATCAGGAACACGGCGAAGGCAGCCGAGAGCGGAGCGCTGTAGGCGACGCAGATCCAGGGGCGCATGCCGAGGCGGTAGGAGAGCTCCCACTGACGGCCCATATAGGCCGAAATACCGATGAGGAAGTGGAAGACACACAGCTGGTAGGGACCGCCGTTGTAGAGCCATTCATCAAGGCTGGCGGCTTCCCAGATGGGATAAAAGTGCAGACCGATGGCGTTGCTGGAGGGGATCACAGCACCGGAGATGATGTTGTTGCCGTACATCAGCGAACCGGCAACGGGCTCACGGATACCGTCGATGTCGACGGGGGGAGCTGCAATGAAAGCAACGATGAAGCAGATGGTAGCGGCCAGCAGGCAGGGGATCATCAGCACACCGAACCAACCCACATAGATGCGGTTGTTGGTGGAGGTGACCCACTGACAGAAGGATTCCCAGCCCTGGGAACGGCCGCTGCGAATCGCAGTGGACATCAGAAGAGAGCGGTTGGTTGAGATGGATGCCCCGTCAGGCCAGAGATCGACCCAGACCTAACCATGGAAAGCCAATGCAAGGAGGCCTAAAAACCCTAGGGCTCACATCACCGAACGCAACGCCTCAAAAGGCAACGTTTCACCTCTCAATCTAACTTCATGAATCATGCTTCATGAATCAAACTTGGGCTCCGTCCCTCAGGCGGGTGGGGCCGAGAGCTGCTGCTCGATCCATCCCCGACCCTGCCCAAGGAAAGCAGCCCAGTCGAGCCTCTCCTCCTCAGCGGCCCGGGCCACCAGCAGGGGGGCCTCCGATCGGATCCGGGCCAGGTCGGGCTCGCTCACGCCGGCCGAAAGAGCAAGCACATCCGCCATGGCCCTGCCCACCACCCGGGTGAGGTAAGCAGCGCTGAGGGCTTGAAGGGCACCTCCCACCAGCCAGGTGGCTCCATGCAGCTTCACGGCGGCAGCCAGCGCCTGGGTGCTCCACTCCACCACGCCCTGCGCCAAGGCGGCCTTGCCGAGCTCGGTGGCGGCGGCCTTGAGCTGCTCGACGTTCCAGGGGCAATCCCACAAGCGCGCCATTTCCTGCAGCATCAGACCGTTGGCGGCGGCCAGCACCAGCAGATCGAGACTTGGCAAGGGGGTGACAAGCACCCCGGCCGCCACGAGCCACTGGGTCCGTCGCTGCAGTTGCTGCCACTCCCGGCGCCGCAGGCGTTCCAGATCCGCCTGCCAGAGGCCGTGCAGCGCCTCGATACGGCGCAGCGCCGTGCGGGAACGAAGCAGGGGTGCCTCTCGGGCCAGCCATTCGCCCAGGGGTGCCAGGGTTGGGGCCAGGTTTGCCGACGCCCCATCCCAGAACAGCAGACGCTGGGGATCAGCCGAAGGCCATTGGCGCAGAAGGTCAGCCCTGGCGTCCTCGCTGTCATGACCAGAGTCCACGGTGATCAGCAGCCACACCGGCTGGCCTTCCGGCACCGACTCGAGCCAGCGAAGTTCAGAAGCCCGCAGGGGAGAGGCCAGGGAAAAGAGCAGGACATCGGCGGCCGCGGGTCCAGCGGGCCAGATCCAATCGGCCGGGCGACTGCCGAGCGGCACACCCACCTGCAGACGCAGCGGATGGCGCCCTCTCAGGGCCGTGGCCAGGCTCCCCAGACGATCCATCTCGACCGGGGCAGGGCGCTCAACCCCCACGAGGGCCAGATGCAGTTCGGGACTGAGGCGCTCATCCTCGAGCTGGGCCAGTTGGGAGCGGCGAGCCTGTTCTCCGGCTTCATGGCCCTCGAGCACGGAGAACCTGGGAATCAAGGCCTCACAGCGCCCGTCCCAGTCGGCCAGGCTGTTGGAGCGCCAAGGCGAAGGGGAGCGGCCGCTGGGGGTGAGCAGCCACCAGCCACCCGCCAGGGCGCCGAGACCGAGTACAAACCCCCCACCTGGGTGAAGCACGTGGGCCAGACCGTCGAGGGCCACCGCTCCGCCCGCCAGAACCAGGGCAGGACGGCTCCATACCGGTAGTCGAGGCATGGAAGCCGGCCAGGGCAGTGGGAACGACATCCGTGGCGGTGGTTCGGCCGGGCCGTGGCTCAATGGTTGGTGAACGCGGCCGTATCGGGCCTGGGAAAAGGAATCCCCAGAGGGGGCGACAGGGGACTCGGAAGGGAGCATCGGTTCCTTCAAGACCTGGGCTGGGAGCTCGCGCAAAGCCTCTCTAGCTCAGTTGGGCCCCATCTGGCTTAGGGCTGTCAGGTGGGACACCGAACGACGCGAACGTCGCCAATAAGATGAATTGGTCGAGGATCCACACCATGACCCCTGGCTCCCGACCATCGGGCATCTCCGCCGCCCCGCTGCTGACGGCCCGTCAGAGCGCCGAGTTGAACCACTGGCTCGATCTGCTGGAGGCAACCTCCCACTGGCACGGTCAGTTGCCGGTGTTGCTGCTGGAGCGCTGCTGGCTGCGGCTCAGCGTGGTGAAGGTTGAGGAGCTGGCCCGGCGCCTGCCCCCCGACAGCAGCTGGGACGCTCCAGAACTCGTGCGGTACCGCGAGCTGGTGGAGCGGGGGCATGCACCCCAGGCAGCCGAACAGCTCTGCTGGCTGGAATTCGGTGCGGAAGCCTGTCGGCAGGCCCAGCTCCGCCTCTGGGGAGCCCAGGAACGGGGCAATCAGGGCTGGACCCTGGAGAGCTACCTCCAGCTGCTGCGCGACTACCGCCGTCACTTCGAAACTGGGGCGAGGCGGCAACTTCCCTTGCTGGTGCTGGCCCGCCGGGATGAGGGCAGCAAGGGTTCCGTTCATGAGCTGGTCTGGCTGGGGCGTGGCAAGGGATAAGCGATGCGCCACACTTGCTCCTGATTGCAGGCTGCGGCCATGGCCGAAGACACTCTCCGCTCCATTCCCTCCCCTCGGCAGGAGGGCCAGGGCCGCAGCCCCCGTCAGGGCGACACCCGGGAACCGGGCGGCTTCCGGATCCGCCTGAGCGATAACGAGATGCAGGCGGCCAGGGCCCTGCAGGAGGCCCTCGGACTCCGCTCCACGGTGGCCGTGCTCGGCTTCTCGCTCCGCACCCTGGCCCAGCAACTCGAATCGGGCCAATTGGATGAGCTGGTGGCCCAGCAACGGGCTCAGGCCAGCGAACGCGGACCCGCAGGCGCAGGACGCGGCGAGCGACGCGGACCCCGCGATGAAGCGCGCGGCGGTGGCGGTGGCGGTGGCGGCAACCGGCCAGCCCGGGCCAATCCCTTCGCCAGGCCCAGCAAACCGGTGGTGAGTGCCCCCGAGCCCGAAACCCCAGACGAAGGGCAAGCTCCTGACCTTGCCGAAGGGAGCCCGGAAAGCGGCATTGAGCCAGTGTTGGAGACGCCTGGGTTGGGCATTGAGGAATCCGCCGAAGCCGCACCGGAAGGCGGTGGCTCTTCTGCCCCTGCCGACGACGGTGGCGCCACCGTCGAAGCCGGGGCCTAAGCCGCATCCCGATGACGACACCGCGGCCTCGGGTGCTGTCGGGGGTTCAGCCCACCGGCGCACTCCATCTGGGCAACTGGCTGGGGGCGATCCGCAACTGGGTCGACCTCCAGGACAGTCACGACACCTTCTTCTGTGTGGTGGATCTGCATGCCATCACCGTGCCCCACGATCCCGCCCGTCTGGCCGAGGACACCCTCACCACGGCCGCGCTGTACCTGGCCTGTGGCATTGATCCACAGCGTTCCACCGTATTCGTGCAGAGCCAGGTGAGTGCCCACAGCGAGCTCTGCTGGCTGCTGAACTGCGTGACCCCGCTCAACTGGCTCGAGCGGATGATCCAGTTCAAGGAGAAGGCGCTGAAACAGGGGGCCGACGTGTCGGCCGGTCTGCTCGATTACCCGGTGCTGATGGCCGCCGACATCCTTCTCTATGACGCCGACCGGGTGCCGGTGGGGGAGGACCAGAAACAGCACCTCGAACTGGCGCGCGACATCGCCCAGCAGCGCATCAACGCCCGCTTCGCTCCGAAGGGGCCGGACGGCGAGCCCATCCCCCTGCTGAAGGTTCCGGAACCCTTGATCCTGCGAGAAGGCGCCCGAGTGATGAGCCTCACGGACGGCCGCAGCAAGATGAGCAAGAGCGATCCCAATGAGGGCTCCCGCATCGCCCTGCTAGATCCGCCGGAGCTGATCACCAAAAAGATCAAGCGGGCCAAGACCGATCCGGTGATGGGGCTTGAGTTCGGCAACCCCGAACGCCCCGAGGCCGACAACCTGCTGGGCCTCTATGCCCTGCTCAGCGGCCGCAGCCGCCAGAGCGCGGCCTCCGAGTGCGCGGCCATGGGTTGGGGAGGCTTCAAGCCCCTGCTGGCGGAGGCCACGGTGGAGGCCCTGCGGCCCGTGCAAGAGCGCTATGCCGACCTCCGCCGGGATCCGGCCACCCTGCTGGCGGTGCTGGCGGATGGCCGCGCAAGGGCCCGCGTCGTAGCCGAGGGCACCCTGGAGCGGGTGCGCAGTGCCCTGGGCTTTCTGTAGGGGGAACGAACCCCTTACGATTGAATCATTGGCGCCGTATTGATTAGGTGAACTGATGCTTCGGGCCCGGTCTGGAAACGCTAACCGTGACCGTTGCTACGGACCCGTGGTCTAGGCGATCTACATGGTGTGGCCTGCGATTTGAGTGTTTCGGATCGCAGTCTTTTGTTGTGATTACACACAAGAGCGCATTTGTCTAGGTCGGTGAGCGGGGGGTAGGCGGCGCCGCAAGCCAGCCGTCAGGGTGACCATGAATTCGGTTTCCGCCTGCCCTTGCTGTCCC
>Ga0209401_1002005_pt1 | contig 13308 bp, 8 predicted proteins | sample M_140807_MF_Meta_FD_187318 | JGI IMG/M metagenome (GOLD analysis project Ga0209401, IMG submission 187318) | Freshwater microbial communities from Lake Montjoie, Canada to study carbon cycling - M_140807_MF_MetaG (SPAdes) (version 2) | ecosystem: Environmental > Aquatic > Freshwater > Lake...
CACCCTGCCAAACACGCTGATTGCCTGCGACGTCTTCGGCATCTCCGCCCCCGTCTTCGCCGGCGCCGACCGCCCACTGGTGGCCCCACCACGCAACGCGCCACACATTCACGGCGAGTCGGGCCTTGGCGGCCCAGAGCTACCTCCAGTGCGCCGCACCGCCGAGAAGATGGGCGCAGTCGAAGCGATCATCGAACTTGTCCGCAAGCACGAGGGGGAAGGAGTCTGGCTCGCGCCGCTCGGACCACTCACGAACATCGCCCTTGCCCTGCGCGCCGCCCCCGATCTTGGCAAGCGGATCGCGGGTATCTCCCTGATGGGTGGCGGCACCTTGCACGGCAATCGCGCACCCCACGCCGAGTTCAACATCTGGGCCGACCCAGAGGCCGCCTCGACCGTCTTCAACTACGGCGGTCCGCTCAAGATGGTCGGCCTGAACACCACGCACCAGGTGGTGATCACCAAAGAGTTTGTGCAGCGCGTCTTGGCCCTCGGCACACCGAGCGCGAAGTTCGCCGCAGAGCTGCTCGACTTCTTCTCGACTACCTACGGCGAGCAACTCGGCGTCTACGGCGGCCCGCTGCACGATCCGTGCGCGATCTTCGCGATTACACATCCGGATCTCTTTGACCTGCGCGAGAAGCGCGTCGACATCGAGCTCCACGGCGAATTCACCCGCGGCATGACCGCGGTCGACGAGCGCCCAATCGTGCAGTCAAAGAAAGAGAAGCCGAACGCTCTCGTCGCCTATGAGCCAAAGTCCGCTGAGATCTTCCAGTTGATCTACGAGGCGCTCGCCACCACACCGTCGGCATGACCGCCGCGGTCACGCGTCGTCGCCTTCAGACTACGCTCGTCCTGGGCGTTGGCCTCGGTAGCACCGGCTACATCGCCGCCATCACCATCGCCACGATCGTGGCGAAAGAGCTCTCGGGTGGCTCTAGCTTTGCCGGTCTCCCAGGCGCAACCATCGTGCTCGGCTCCGCCGCCGCTTCGCAGCTCCTCTCGCGCTTCATGGTGCAGTACGGTCGTCGCGCCGGGCTCGTGCTCGGCTACGGCATCGGCGCCGCTGGTGCGCTCGCCGCCGGCGTCGCCGTGGTGCTCTCCTCGTTCCCACTCTTCATCGTCGCCACTGGAGCGATGGGCTGCGCTAATGCTGCCAATCAGCTCTCGCGCTACACCGCCGCCGACATGTACCCCGAGACTGGCCGCGCCTCGGCGATCGGACTTGTTGTGTGGGGCTCAACGCTCGGCTCCATCGTTGGTCCGAACCTGGTCACCCTCTCGGGGAACATCGCCGAAGGGTTCAACCTGCCGCGACTCGCTGGCGTGTATGGCGTGCCGGTCCTCTTCGTAACTGCCGCTGCGCTCCTCACGCTCTTCACCCTTCGCCCGGATCCCGCAACCCTTGCGCCAGCACCAGCGAGGGCAATCAAGCGCGCGAGCGCATCGCTCGGCGAGATGCTTGCCCGACCACGCATCCTTGCCGCCGTTGTGGCGCTGATTGCTGGGCAGGTGGTGATGGTGCTCGTCATGACGATGACGCCGCTGCACATGACCGAACACAACCACGGCCTCGACGCCGTTGGCCTCGTCATTAGCGGGCACACCTTTGGCATGTTCGCCTTCTCACCCATCTCGGGGCGGCTCGCTGGTCGATTCGGCACGCCGATCATCATTGCCGCTGGCTTGGCGCTGAGCGCCTTCTCGTCGGTGCTTGCCGCCGTTGCGCCGCCCGATGGGGGAACGGTGCTCTTCGTCGCCCTCTTCCTGCTCGGCGTCGGTTGGAACTTTGGATTCGTCGCAGGATCAGCGCTGCTGACCGAGGGGCTCGACGGCGCAGAGCGCACCTCGTTGCAAGGAGCGACCGACGCGATGATCTGGAGCTCCGCCGCCGCTGCCGCACTCGGCTCGGGGATCGTCGTTGCCGCGGCGAGCTACACCGCGCTCGGACTCCTTGGCGCCGCGCTCATCCTCTTCCCAGCGCTCGCAATGCTGCGCGGCCGCGCAGCACTCCGCCGCTCCTAGCGGCGAGCGTTACGCCTTAGGCACGCGAACAGCGCTCTCGAAGCGCTCCTTATGGGAGCCGTCGCAGAAGGGCTTGTTGGCGGAGTGACCGCAACGGCAGAGGCCGGCGGCGGTGCCTTCGTGCGGAATCTCGTTCCCTTCCACATCAAGGATGGTGAAATCGCCCTCGACGCGGAGTGAGCCGTTGTCCTTGACGGTGATCTTGACCTTCTGGTCGTCGCTCATGATTCCCCCCTCTGTCGCTCTCTGGCGAAGTCGCCATGACCCGTAGTTTACCCCGCACCCGCAACGCTCCATCAGGAGGCGTGGCGCCTGCGCAATACTGGCGCCATGAAGATCTATCTCGCGGGACCACTCTTCTCCAGCGCTGAGCGGGCCTTCCTCGACATCATTGCCGCCCGACTGCGCGCCGAGGGCTTTGAGGTCTTCGTGCCGCACGAGCAGTTCGCCGAGCAGAAGTTCATGCGCTCCGATGGCGATTCCACCGCTGACGAGGTCTACGCCGTAGATCTTGCCGGCGTGATGGGGGCAAACGCAGTGCTCGCCTGGCTCGACGGCACCCAGGTCGACGACGGCACCTCCGTGGAGATCGGCATCTTCAGTCGGCTCGCCGCGCAGGATCCTGCGCGCTACAAGGGGATCATTGGCCTCAGCACCGACATGCGCGTGGCGCGCCGTAAGGGGCTCGTCCCCGCCGACGGCATCAACCTCTTCGTGGTCGGTGCAATCCGCGCATCCGGCGAGGTGGTCTGGTCGGTCGACGAGGCGGTCGCCGCCCTGATTCGCCTTCGCGATCGCCCCTAAGTCGCAGCAGCCGCGCTAGGATTCAGGCGTGAATCCTCTCTTCGCCCTAAGCCGCACGGTGCTCCTGCGCATGAGTCGCGCCGCAGCGTTGGGCCGACTCGTACAGCGCACCGCGTGGGGCCGCCGATCTGTTCGCCGCTTCGTTGCCGGTGACACCATCCCCGTCGCCGTTGAGGTCGCGCTCGATCTGAAGCGCCGCGGCTTCACCGTCACCCTCGACCGACTTGGCGAAGCATCATCGGGCGCATCTGCCGACGCGTACGCCGCCGATGCGAGTTCGCTCCTCACCGCGCAAGCGGCAGCCGGCCTCGAGCCGAACGTCAGCGTCAAGCTCACCGCCATCGGCCTCGCCGAGGGGGACGCCGTCGCTGCGGCCCGGCTCGACCGCATCTTGGCGACGGCACAGGGCGTGAACGGTTTCGTGCGCGTTGATGCGGAGTATCCAAACAGCCTGGATCAAATGCACGAGATTGTTGCCGCTGCGCGTGCGGCCGGTCGACCCGTTGGTGCTGTGGTGCAGGCGAACATGCAGCGCTCGGGCGCCGACCTTACACGGCTCATCGCCGCGGGTATCCCTATTCGTTTGGTGAAGGGTGCCTACGACCCCGGCGCAGAGGGCGTTGGCGATATTGAGGCGGTGAATGCGGCCTACCTTGCCCTTGCCGAACGGTTGATCGCAACGAACCTACCGATTGCCTTCGGCACGCATGACGATCGCATCATCTCCAAGCTCGGCACAGCTGCCCAGACGCGTGGCGAGGTTCAGTTGCTCTACGGCGTGCGCTCTGACCTCGCCGAACTACTCGTCGCCAAGGGCTGGCGCGTGCGCATCTATACGCCGTACGGTCCCGACTGGTGGCCGTACTCGCTGCGTCGCATGGCGGAGCGCCCGGCGAACCTGCGCTTCGTGTTGCGGAGTCTGATCGGCCGCTAAGCCCTAGCTCTTGGTGAGCGAAGACTCCGTCTCGTCGCGGTGCTTCTTCAAGTACTTCATGAACGGCGTGCCGCCGGTGCCAACGTCTGTTGGGTTCCCCGTTGCTGCCGCCGCCTGGCGATTGATGTACGTCGCGGCGTACTCCAGGTGCAGCGCGCGGAAGGCGCGCAGCACATCAACGGCACGATTGCGCGCCGCAACGAGCCCCGCCGGCGCGTTCTTGCCGAGTGCAACGACACGACTGAGTGCGGTTGGACCCGCTTCAAAGGCCTCAAGAAGCCCAACATGCTTGGTTGGCATATAGCGACGCATCTGCATGAGGTAGGTGCGCAGCTCGTCGGGCGCATGCTCAACGCCGAGCACGGCATCGAGGCACGGCACGATGGTGCTCTGCGCACCCGTCTCGCCGCGGAACGACTGCGGCTTGCCGGCATAGGCGGTGACCCCTTCGTACACCAGGCCACCTGGCAGGGCAGGGTTGTTGTGCCAGCCAAAGATGTACGGACGCACGCGGTGGTAGTAGACATACGGATCGCACGACTCTGGCATGCGCTGCATCGTGGCGAGAATTCCGTCGAGGGCATCACCAAGTTCGCTCAGCGCAACGGTGGCGTTGGCATCGTCGCCCGCCGAGATCGCCGTTTGCGCGCGTGCGCCTGCGGCGAGTGCCGCGCCTGCACGTCGCTCAATGTCGACGTGAATCAGAATGAACCAGGCCTCATCGAGCCCACCCAAGAAGTGCTGCAGAAGCGCGATGTTGCCAAGGGCGATCGGGCCATCTTCATCAATGCGGCGCCAATTCCAGAGCGCATAGCTGGCATACGAGAGGATCGGCTCGCGGCCGATCGCCGACGCAACCTCATGCCATGGCACGGCGAGCCCGGCGGGAAGCGCGGTCGGCGCCTCTGGCTGACCCCACACGTACGCCTGGCCGAGATAGCTGAGCGTGCGCATCGCCGCCTCGAGATCCTCCTCACTGTTAAGGAGATCGGCGCGGAACGGCGGGAGCCCCTCGATGATTTCGCGAATGCGACCAGTGGGGATCAGGCTTGGCAGATTGCGCGCCGTCTCGTGCCACTCGGCATTGGCGAGTGGGATAGCGCTGCTTGGGTCAGCGATGGGGAGGAAGCCGCGCTCCGCTGTAACACCATAGGCGTGAAGATCAACGGTGTGCCCCATGATCGCGCTCCAATCCGCTTTCGATCGCCCAAATGGGCGTTACGCGTAGGGTGCCTCGTCTGACCCGTGGCGGGGGTGACCGTTGCGCGATCGGAGTGGGTCGGGTCGTCTATGATCGCCGTGCCGTCGGTCGGACTCCGCGCGACGACGCTCTGTGAACCGCGTCAGATCCGGAAGGAAGCAGCGCTAAGCGGATCGCGGCGGGCGCAGCGGATGGCTCGGCCGGCGGCACTCAGCGATTGCCGAGACGAGGTACATACAAGGAGGGGAGAGGAGCATGACGGAGCAGCTGGCAATCTATCGCCGCTACCGCGCCACCACCTTCGGCGAGCTGCGCGGCCAAGACCCGATCGCCAAGACCCTCCGCCGTGCCGTCGCCGACGGCCGACTCGGCCACGGGCTCCTCTTTGTTGGCCCCCGCGGCACCGGCAAGACCTCTACCGCCCGCATCGTTGCCAAGGCGCTGAACTGCCTCGCTCCAGCCGAGGGCGAGCCCTGCGGCACCTGCCGCTCCTGCATCGCCATTACAGAGGGAGCCACCTTCGATGTGGTCGAATCCAACGCCGCCACCTCGAACCGCATCGACGACGTGCGCGAGGACCTGATCCCCCTTATTACGAACCCGCCAACCGACCTGAAGCGCAAGGTCCTCATCCTCGACGAGGTGCACCGCTTCACGAATGACGCCTGGGACGCCCTCCTGAAGTGGCTCGAGGAGCCGCCACCAGGGATCGTCTTCATCTTCTGCACGACCGACCCCTCCAAGATCCGCCCTGCGGTGCTCTCGCGCCTGCAGCGCTTCGACTTCCGCCCAATCGCCCGCGCCGAGATCGCCGCCAAGCTCGAAGCCATCCTGGCGACCGAGAAGCGGGTCGCCGAGCCGGCCGCCATTGAGCTCCTGGCCCGCCTCGCCGACGGCGGCATGCGTGACGCCGAGTCCATGCTCGACCAGCTCCTCTCCTCAGGGGTCGACCCGCTCAAGGCGGCCGACGTTGAAGAGCTCCTCGGGCTCCCGGGGGCCGACCGCATCGAGCGTCTGGCCTGCGCCATCCTCGACGCCGACGCCCCCGCTGGCCTCGCCATCCTCGCCGAGTTCGAGGCGCGCGGGCGCGACCCCCGCATCATTGCCGACCGCCTCACCGACCTCGTGCGCCGCGGCCTGCACGCCGCCCTCGCGGGGGGCGGCACCGTGCCTGGCGACGCCGCTAAACTCCCTGCCGGCCTCGACCTCTCCGACGGTGGCGGCGCCACCATCGGCCTCGCCGGCCGCACACGCGAAGCACTTCTTGGCCTCGCCAACGCGCTGCGCCGCATCGAAACCGGCCGCGGCGATGCCGACCTGCGCCTCGGACTCGAACTCCTTCTTCTTAGTGGGGGCGCCGCCCCCGTGGCCCCCGCCGTCACGCCCGCCCCAGCCCCCGCACGCGCCGCCGCCCCAATCTCCGCCCCCGCTCCCACGAGCAGCGCAGCCCCATCGGCACCACGCGCCGCCGCGCCAGCCCCAACTCCAGCAGCCGCCCCTGCAACTCCGCCCGCTCCGCCGGCAACAGGGGAGTGGGGCGCCATGCTCGCGAGCGCCGATCCGGCCACGAAGCCGCTCCTCGCCGACGCCCGACCCACGCTCAACGGCGACACCCTCGTGCTCAGCTACCCGCCCACGAAGAGCTTCCTGCGCCAGCGCGCCGAGGCGAAGCGTGAGCGCATCGAGTCGCTCGCCGACAAGGCCTACGGGCGCAAGATCGTCATTCAGTTCGGCGAACTCGACCCCGACACGGCACTTCGTGAGGTTTGGAAGGAGTGAGCAGCGGCGCCGCGCTGCCGAGCTCCGTCGAGCGGCTCATTGAGGCCCTCTCCCGACTCCCAGGGGTCGGCCCCCGCACCGCCGAGCGGCTCGCCTTCCACTTGCTGCGCACCCCCGAGCCTGAGGCGCTCGCCCTCGCTGGGGCGATCAGCGCCATGCGCGCGAACACCCGACCCTGCGCCATCTGCGGCCACGTCTCCGACGAGGAGCGCTGCCGCATCTGCCGCGACACCACCCGCGACCTCGGCCTCCTCTGCGTGGTCGAAGAGGCGCTCGACCTGGTCGCCATCGAGCGCACCGGAGCCTTCCGCGGCCGCTATCACGTGCTTAACGGCGCTCTCTCGCCCATGTCGGGGATCGGCCCTGGCCAGCTCCGTATGAAGGAGCTCTTCGAGCGGATCGACGCCGCCGCCGCCGAGGGGAACCCGGTACGCGAGGTGATCATCGCCACCAACCCCTCCCCCGAGGGCGATGTAACACTTCTCTACCTCCAGGAGCGCCTCGGCACCAAGGTGCCCTCGATTACCTCTATGGCCCGCGGCCTCCCCTTCGGGGCGGACCTCCAGTACGCCGACGCTGTAACAATCCTGCGCAGCCTCGAAGAGCGGCGGGGCGTAGAGTAGGGGCATGAGCCATCTGATCGTCGAGCTCCTCCTCCGCCTCCTGAAGGTGGCCCTGGCCGGCCTCGTCGCCCTCCTTATCTATACGGTTGCCACGAGCGTGGAGCCCGCCGCCGCCGGAGCCACCCTCGCCGTCGCCTCCCTGGCCGCCGCAGCGGGCGTGCTGCTCCTCGTGGAGTCGAGCCCGCTGTAACACGCAACCCCTGCGTGGTGAGCACGAATCACCCCGCACGGCCCCGCACGAGCCTCCCGTTTGACAGGGGAGCGGCAGGGTGCGTAGACTCCCCCTTCGCGTCGCTCGTGGAAGAGATCCTCGACCGTCCGCCCCGATCACGGGTGGAGCAGAGCAGCGCTTACAGTCACCACGGTCTCCGTGGCGACCGCGTCGGCGAAAGTCGGCGGCACCTTAACAGCTGAAGAGTGGCAGGTAACACAAAGCAACCGTTTTTTCGCCGGGGCAGACCCTCGGAAAATTAACGTGCTGCCGTAAGGCAACATGTTGTTTCGGAGAGTTTGATCCTGGCTCAGGACTAACGCTGGCGGTATGCCTTAGACATGCAAGTCGAACGAGTTTCCGGGCTTGCTCGGAAATTAGTGGCGAACGGCTGAGTAACGCGTAGGTGACCTACCCCGTAGTGAGGAATAACTGCCCGAAAGGGTAGCTAATACCTCATGTTGAGACGCTTTCATTAGCGTCTCCAAAGCAGCAATGCGCTATGGGCGGGGCCTGCGTTCGATTAGCTAGTTGGTGAGGTAATGGCTCACCAAGGCGACGATCGATAGGTGGTCTGAGAGGACGATCACCCAGACTGGGACTGAGACACGGCCCAGACTCCTACGGGAGGCAGCAGTCGGGAATTTTGCGCAATGGGGGAAACCCTGACGCAGCAATACCGCGTGTGGGATGAAGGCCTTCGGGTCGTAAACCACTTTTCTCGGGGACGATAATGACGGTACCCGAGGAATAAGCCACGGCTAACTACGTGCCAGCAGCCGCGGTAATACGTAGGTGGCAAGCGTTGTCCGGATTTACTGGGCGTAAAGCGCGCGCAGGCGGTGAATGAAGTCGAAAGTGAAAGCCCCGGGCTCAACTCGGGAACAGCTTTCGAAACCAGTTCACTTGAAGGTGGAAGAGGGAAGTGGAATTCCGAGTGTAGCGGTGGAATGCGCAGATATTCGGAGGAACACCAGAGGCGAAGGCGACTTCCTGGTCCAATCTTGACGCTGAGGCGCGAAAGCTAGGGGAGCAAACAGGATTAGATATCCTGGTAGTCCTAGCTGTAAACGATGGATACTAGGTGTTGGAGGTTTTAACCCCTCCGGTGCCGCAGCTAACGCATTAAGTATCCCGCCTGGGGAGTACGGCCGCAAGGCTAAAACTCAAAGGAATTGACGGGGCCCCGCACAAGCAGCGGAGCGTGGGGTTTAATTCGATGATACGCGAAGAACCTTACCAAGGCTTGACATGCACATGACCGCGGCGGAAACGTCGCTTTCCCGAAAGGGACGCGTGCACAGGTGTTGCATGGCTGTCGTCAGCTCGTGTCGTGAGATGTTGGGTTAAGTCCCGCAACGAGCGCAACCCCTGTCGTGTGTTGTATCACTCACACGATACTGCCGAGACAAACTCGGAGGAAGGCGGGGATGACGTCAAGTCAGCATGGCCCTTATGTCTTGGGCTACACCCACGCTACAATGGCCGGTACAACGGGCTTGCGAAGCCGCGAGGCGGAGCGAATCCCTTAAAGCCGGTCTCAGTTCGAATTGCAGGCTGCAACTCGCCTGCATGAAGCCGGAGTTGCTAGTAACCGCTGGTCAGCACACAGCGGTGAATATGTTCCCGGGGCTTGTACACACCGCCCGTCAAGTCACGAAAGTCGGCAATACCCGAAGCCAGTGCGCCAACCGTAAGGGGGCAGCTGTCGAAGGTAGGGTCGGTGATTGGGACTAAGTCGTAACAAGGTAGCCCTACCGGAAGGTGGGGCTGGATCACCTCCTTTCTAGGGAGTTTCTGTTTGAGCCAGCGGTGGTTCGAACACAAAAAGAAATCCCAGGTTAAACATGTCGTCGTTCTGAGCCTCCAAGTTGGGCGGGCTCAGCGGCCTCGCAAGAGATCGAGACGAACATGGCTCAACAAGCAAACCGAATCCCTGGTGGATTCTCGGTTGTTCGTGTTCCTGCCACTCTTTAGCTGTCCGGTGCCGCAACCCTGCGTAGGCAGGAGCGGTCCCACGGGGGGCGTTTAGCTCAGTTGGTTAGAGCACTGCCCTGATAAGGCAGAGGTCTCTGGTTCGAGTCCAGAAACGCCCACCACCATCACTGGGGACGTAGCTCAGTTGGTAGAGCGCCTGCTTTGCAAGCAGGAGGTCAGGAGTTCGAGACTCCTCGTCTCCACCAACCGTCACCACCGGCACATCACTGATCACTGTCCTTCTTCGGAAGGCCAGCGACCAGCGATCAGCTGGGCGGCAAAGGCCGCAGCGCCGCAAGGCGCACCTTTAACAGCCGAATACATGACTGAGAACATCGAAAAGTAAATGTTTCGTCGGATGAAACAAGTGAAATTGTCAAGGTGTATCCCGAAACGATCCGCGAGCGGCGAAGAGTCGTCGTTGGTGGGTCAAGCTACTAAGAGCACTAAGTGGATGCCTTGGCGCCAAGAGCCGATGAAGGACGTGGCAGGCTGCGAAAAGCCTCGGGGAGTCGCGAGCAGACTTTGATCCGAGGATGTCCGAATGGGGAAACCCGGCTGGGGTAATGCCCAGTCATCGATGGCTGAATACATAGGCCGTCGGAAGGTAAGCCAGCGAACTGAAACATCTAAGTAGCTGGAAGAGAAGAAACATATTCCCTGAGTAGTGGCGAGCGAAAAGGGAGTAGCCCAAACCGCGGTAGCGTGATAGGCGGGAGCCGTTGCTATCCCGGTGTTGTAGGAGTCGATTTCTGGGCCCTCCCGGGTCCAGGCGAAGTCAAAAATCCGATCGTTATGCGAACCTGCTTGGAAAGGCAGGCCACAGAGGGTGAGAGCCCCGTAGCTTAAAGCGATCGGACTTCGTGATCGACCACCTGAGTAGCGCGTGGAAGGTCTCTCATGCGTGAAACTAGGGGGACCACCCTCTAAGGCTAAATACTCTTGGCGACCGATAGTGAACTAGTACCGTGAGGGAAAGGCGAAAAGAACCCCGCAAGGGGAGTGAAATAGAACCTGAAACTGAGTGCTTACAAGCAGTCAGAGCGCGATACCAGCAATGGTGTGCGTGATGGCGTGCCTTTTGAAGAATGAGCCGACGAGTTACTGCTATGTGGCGAGGTTAAGTCCGAGAAGGACGGAGCCGTAGCGAAAGCGAGTCTCAATAGGGCGTTGAGTCGCATGGCGTAGACCCGAAACCGGGTGACCTATCCATGGCCAGGTTGAAGCGAGGGTAATACCTCGTGGAGGACCGAACTGGTGAATGTTGAAAAATTCTCGGATGAGCTGTGGATAGCGGAGAAATTCCAATCGAACCCGGAGATAGCTGGTTCTCCCCGAAATAGCTTTAGGGCTAGCCTCGGGCGTTCAATCATGGAGGTAGAGCACTGGATGGGCTAGGGGGCTTCCCGCTTACCAAACCCAACCAAACTGCGAATTCCGTGATTCAAGAGCCCGGGAGTCAGACTACGAGGGCTAAGCTTCGTGGTCCCAAGGAAAACAGTCCAGATCGCCAACTAAGGTCCCTAAATCAACGCTAAGTGGTGAACGATGTGGGAACGCACAAACAACCAGGATGTTGGCTTAGAAGCAGCCATCATTTAAAGAAAGCGTAACAGCTCACTGGTCAAGTGATCCCGCGCGGAAAATTCAACGGGGCTCAAGCGTTGTACCGAAGTTGCGAAATCGACGCCCAGTTTACTGGCCGTCGATTGGTAGGGGAGCGTTCCGCTCGCAGTGAAGGCAGACCGGAAGGACTGCTGGAGCGTGCGGAAGTGCGAATGTCGGCATGAGTAGCGAAATGTGAGTGGGAATCTCACACACCGTATGGCCAAGGTTTCCTGAGCAAGGCTCGTCCTCTCAGGGTTAGTCGGTCCTAAGTCGAGGGCGAACGCCGTAGACGATGGACATCTGGTTGATATTCCAGAACCACCAAAGACCGTTTGCACCGCAAGGTGTCGTCGGGCCGAGGCGGAGGGTGGCTCTCTGACGCAAGTCAGGGGGTACTCCGAGCCGGAGTTCGATGGGAGCAAGGGCATGACGGGGTCTGGTAGTTCGAGCGTGCTATGGAATGCACGTCCAAGCTCGTAGGGGGTGGGACTAGGTAAATCCGGTCCCGCATTCAACTCTGAAAAGTGATGGGGAGGGGCGTAAGCCTTGACTCGAGCAAGCCAAGCCTCCAAGAAAAGTGTCTAGCGAGGTCCTAGGTGACCGTACCGCAAACCGACACAGGTGGCCGGGTAGAGAATACCAAGGTGATCGGGAGAACCCTCGTTAAGGAACTCGGCAAAATAGCCCCGTAACTTCGGGAGAAGGGGCGCTCTCATGTGCAGCTTGCTGTATGTGAGAGCCGCAGTGAAATGGCCCAGGCGACTGTTTAGCAAAAACACAGGTCTCCGCTAAAGCGCAAGCTGACGTATGGGGGCTGACGCCTGCCCAGTGCTGGAAGGTTAAGAGGAGGGGTGCAAGCTCTGAATCGAAGCCCCAGTGAACGGCGGCTGTAACTATAACAGTCCTAAGGTAGCGAAATTCCTTGTCGGGTAAGTTCCGACCCGCACGAATGGCGTAACGATCTGGGCACTGTCTCAACGAGGGATCCGGCGAAATTGAAATACCAGTGAAGATGCTGGTTACGCGCGCTGGGGCAAAAAGACCCCGTGGAGCTTTACTACACCCTGATATTGAATTGAGGCTCGACCTGTGTAGGATAGGTGGGAGGCTTTGAAACTGGGGCGCTAGCCTCGGTGGAGCCGTCGTTGAAATACCACCCTTGTTGTGTTTCGTTTCTAACCCCGTGCCGTTATCCGGCCGGGGAACAGTGTCAGGCGGGTAGTTTGACTGGGGCGGTCGCCTCCTAAAGAGTAACGGAGGCGCCCAAAGGTCCTCTCAGGCTGGATGGAAATCAGCCATAGAGTGCAAAGGCATAAGAGGGCTTGACTGCGAGACCTACAAGTCGAGCAGGTGCGAAAGCAGGGCTTAGTGATCTGATAACTCCGAGTGGAAGGGTTATCACTCAACGGATAAAAGCTACCCCGGGGATAACAGGCTGATGGTGCCCAAGAGTTCATATCGACGGCACCGTTTGGCACCTCGATGTCGGCTCGTCGCATCCTGGGGCGGAAGTACGTCCCAAGGGTTTGGCTGTTCGCCAATTAAAGCGGTACGTGAGCTGGGTTCAGAACGTCGTGAGACAGTTCGGTCTCTATCCAGCGTGCGCGAAGGGAACTTGAAGGGAGCTGCTCCTAGTACGAGAGGACCGGAGTGGACGAGCCTATGGTGTGCCTGTTGTCCTTCCAAGGGCATCGCAGGGTAGCTAAGCTCGGCAGGGATAAGCGCTGAAAGCATATAAGCGCGAAGCTCGCCCTAAGATGAGGTTCCCCACCGGGTTAACCGGGTAAGACCGCAGGGAGACTACCTGTTTGATAGGGCGCATGTGGAAGGCCAGTGATGGCTGCAGCAAAGCGCTACTAACGGTCGAGGGCTTGACCTCCACGACGCCTCTTCGGCGCCCGTGGTCGTTTTGGATACACCCCCGATGAAACAGATAACTTCTCGATGTTTTCATTCATGGATTCGGACTTCGCCAAGCGGAGCCCGGTGACATTTGCGGAGAGGCCATACCCGTTCCCATCCCGAACACGGAAGTCAAGCTCTCCAGCGCCGAAAATACTGAGGGGGCAGCTCCTCGGCAAAATAGGACGTCGCCGGGCTCTTTGGCATCCTGGGGGGTTTCGTCGGCTATCCTGCGAGCGTG
>Ga0209401_1002016_pt1 | contig 13263 bp, 24 predicted proteins | sample M_140807_MF_Meta_FD_187318 | JGI IMG/M metagenome (GOLD analysis project Ga0209401, IMG submission 187318) | Freshwater microbial communities from Lake Montjoie, Canada to study carbon cycling - M_140807_MF_MetaG (SPAdes) (version 2) | ecosystem: Environmental > Aquatic > Freshwater > Lake...
CCAACCACGTAGCGTAACTATTGCTTATACCGTTGACTCATTATTATTTTACGGCGTTGCATATTGGCGCGTTACATCTTTGTACGCCGATGACGGGCGCCCTAGTGGTTTTGAGTGGGTAGCTAATACTCGCGTTACAGTTACTACTGACCAATACGGTGATCAGGTTGATTACTATAGCGTTAACGGTGTACGCGCACCTATGGCAGGTATTGGCAGCCTTGTTACTTTTCAATCTTTATTACCTGGCGTATTAGAGACAGGTGCCCGCACAATACAGAGCGCAATAGATGTACAAAAGGCCGCAGCTGTTGCAGCTGCTACACCTATGCCAACTGGATTTATTAAAAATAGCGGTGCAGATTTACCTGAGGCACAGATTAGCGGTTTGCTAGCAGCTTGGAAGGCCGCTAGAGCTAGCAGGTCAACGGCTTATCTCACTAGCACTTTAGATTACCAACAGGTTGGCTTTTCACCTAAGGATATGACCTACACGGAAAGTTCCCAATACTTAGCTACGGAAGTAAGCCGTTTAATGAACGTGCCAAGTTATTATATTAGCGCAGATATGAATAACAGTATGACCTACCAAAACATTATTGACGGGCGCAAAGAGTTTGTAGCATATTCATTACAGCCGTTTATTAGCGCTATTGAAAACCGTTTATCTATGGATGATATTACGGCACACGGTAACGTAGTGCGCTTTGCGTTAGATGAAACTTTCTTACGTGCCGATACTGCAGCGCGTTTAGATGCAATAGAGAAAATGCTTAACTTGGGTTTAATAGATTTAGAGCAAGCGCAAAGTATGGAACAGCTAAGCCCAATGGGCCTTAATGAAGGGAACGGCATTAATGATCTTAACGTTTAGTGGCAATATAGAGGCAGTAGATAGTGGCGAGCGCCGTATGATCTCAGGAAAAATTGCACCTTATGGCGAGGTAGGTTATACAAGCGCGGGCAAAGTAGTTTTTGCTGAGGGTTCGATTACTGCACCCGAGACAAGTAAAGTAAAACTTTTAATGGCACACGATAACTCAGCGGTGGTAGGACGTATGCAAAGTATGACCTCAGCTAAAGACGGCCTTTATGCAAGTTTTAAGGTAAGTGCATCCTCACGTGGATCAGATGCGATTTTGCTAGCCCAGGAGCAACTTATGGACGGCTTATCCGTTGGTGTGGAAGTTACCGCATCAAAGCCCCAAAAGGATTATCTCCTGGTCACCGCTGCTACCTTACGCGAGGTATCACTTGTAGAGAGCGCTGCCTTTGCAAGCGCTGCGGTGCAAAAAATTGCTGCAGCTGCAGGCGATATGCCAGTAGAGGCGGCAGAGTCCACAAGTACAAAAATTACGACAACTAACACCGTAATAAACTCAACCACAACCGAAACCGAAACCGAAAGCGAGGCCGCTGTGACTACAGCCCCCGATCAAAACGCACCTGAGGCAGTAGATGCCACAGAGCAGGCTGCACCTACAGTAGAGGCAGCTCGTAAAATCATCCTACCAAGCGCGCTTAATTCACAGCGCGTACGTACACCTATTACATCAATGGGTGCATACACAGAGCACAAAATTAAAGCTGCACTAGGTAATGAAGATAGCAAGTTGTACGTAACTGCAGCAGATGACGATTTCAGTACTAACCCTGCATTTTCTCCAACACAATACCTAAGCGAGTTTCCAACTAATACACGTTTTGGTACACCGTCTATTGATGCGTGTTCACGTGGAGTTTTGCCAGCTAGCGGTATGACTATTAACGTACCGTCTCTTGTTACATCTGCAGGCGGTAAGTCAGGCGTAGCACCTGTTGTAACTGTTGAAGCCGAAGGCGGCGCAGTACAAAACACAGGTATGGTTACTGAATACCTTTCAGGCACAATTTCTAAGTATTCTGGTATGAATACTCTAAGTATTGAGCTCCTTGAGAGATCAGATCCAAATTTTTACGCCGAGCTCACAGCTCAACTGCAAAACGCTTACCTAAAGACTATTGATACAACAGTTAACGCTGCACTTATTACAGCGGGTACTCTTGCAACTACAGCACAAGCTGCTACATCTGCAGGCATTATTGGTTACGCATCTGAAGCCGCACGTCTTGTTTACGAGGCAACTGGCTACTATGCACAGAATTACATCGCAAACGGTAGCCAATGGCAATTATTAATGTCCGCATCCGATACTACTGGCCGTCCAATTTATTCAGCTAGCCAGCCAATGAACGCAGGTGGGCTAACACAGCCTGGTTCAATCCGCGGCAACGTATTAGGCCTTGATCTATACGTAGATAAAAACTTTGCGGCTACTACAACTGTGGATGACTCAGCGATTATTCTTGCGCCAGAAGCCTTTACAGTTTATTTAAGCCCCCAGGCTTATATGAGTGTAAATGTAGTTTCAAATCTACAGGTGCAGGTGGCTATTTATGGCTATATGGCAACTATTGCCAAAATGCCTAAGGGTATTATCCGTTACAACTTTACCTAAGCAAACCCACTAATAGTTTGGTAGGCCTCTTAGCCCTTTGAGGCTTACCAAACCTAAGTAAGATAGGAGTACAAAAATGCCAGCAACGTATGTAACCGCAGCTACGCTCAAAGCTAGCTTAGGCGTTGGCACTTTGTACGATGCTTACACCTGGATAGAGGACACCTGCCAAGCTGCACAAGATCTAATAAACGGCTTTTTATGGTTTGACAGCGCGCCCGTAGTCGGTACCGCGTTGGTGTCTAATGTCGCTACCGTTATGGTTGCCAACCCTGGCATCTTTACTACGGGCCAATCAGTAACTATTGCTGGGGCTGGTTCAACTTTTAACGGTACTTACACAATTACGGGCACAATTCCATTTAGCACAGGCACAGCTAATATCTTGCCTGCCTTTAATATGCAGCTAAATTACTGGCAATACCCACAGGGATATAGCTTTATCCAATATGCAAAAGTAGCGGCAGATCAAAACTTTAGGCGCGTACTGCCTTATGGCACTATGACAGGTGACGATACAAAAACGGCTACCTACGCCAATACCCCAGCTATTAACGCTGCAGCGTTAATGCTGGCAGAAAATATATGGACTTCACGATTTAGTACACAAAACGGCGGCACTAGCTTAGACGGCTACAGCCCTAGCCCTTTTAAGATGTCTAACACTCTTATGGCATCCGTGCGTGGTCTTTTGGCCCCGTATCTTTCACCTGCGGGTATGGTCGGCTAATGCCTGCAGCTATAACTACCTTACGCAGCACAATAGCTGCAGCCCTGGCTAACCCAGGTGTATGGACGGTATTTAACTACCCGCCTAGCACTATGCAATCTAGCGCCGTGGTGGTTGCCCCTGCCGATCCATATATCACGCCAAGTAATAACTCTCAGGCAACTATCTCGCCTATGGCTAACTTTAAGATTATTATGACCGTGCCTATGTTTGATAATGCCTCAAACCTAATTGGCATAGAGGACACGATAGTAGCTGTGTTTACTAAACTAGCTAATAGCGCAATCGTATTTAATGTTACTAGCGTGAGCGCGCCAAGCGTACTAAGCGTTGCCGCAGGTGATTATCTAACGGCAGATTTACAAATAAGCATACTAACGAGCTGGAGCTAACTAATGGCACTTACAGATGAAGAAAAAGCGTTTTTAATCAAAATTGGCCAAGAGCTGCCAGTAGAGGTTAAAGAGACAAAGACAAAAGACACACCTACCGAGACAACAGGAGAATAGCCCAATGGCGATTTATCTATCCAATAACGTAGTGGTTACCCTTAACTCGGTAGCCCTATCAGATCACGTTACAAGCGCAACTATTAACCGTAGCTTTGACGAGCTAGAAGTAACAGCTATGGGCGATACAGCGCATAAGTTTGTTAAGGGCCTAGAGGCCAGCACTATCACTTTGGACTTTTTGAGCGATACAGCTGCAGCAAACGTAAACGCTACTTTGCAAGCTGCCTGGGGTACAACTGTGACCCTTACGCTAAAGCAGACAAACGCTGCAACTTCAGCAACTAACCCGCTATACAGCACTACTGTGTTAGTAAATAACACAACTGACATTAATGGCGCTGTGGCAGATATTGCTACTCAGAGCATTACTTTTACCTGTAACTCACCAATCGTAATTACAACTAGCTGAGAATAAAGAAAAGGGGCTAACACAATGGCAAAACTCAAAATAACAAGGGCAGACGGCAGCGTATCGGATCATCAGATTACGCCACGTATTGAGTATGCCTTTGAGTTATACGCTAAAAAAGGTTTTCATAAAGCCTTTAGAGATGATGAAAAGCAAAGCGATGTGTACTGGCTAGCTTGGGAGTGTTTACGCACAAGCGGGCAAACCGTACCGATGTTCGGGGCAGAGTTTTTAGACACCTTAGCTAAGGTTGAGGTACTAGATGATGACCCTTTGGGGTAGTGGGGCGCGGTAGTTTTGGTTACCTCATAGCGCAGCTAGCCGTGGAGACGGGTATCGCGCCTCAGTACTTACTAGACCTGGATGATGTGATGTTTAAGAATATGCTTAAAGTAATAAACGATAAAGCTAAGGAGCAACAAAATGCCAGTAGAGGTAAAAGGGGGCGTTGAGCTACGCAAGGCTCTAAAAAAGTTTACCCCTGACCTGGCTAAAACGTTGCCTAAAGAGGTAGCAACAGCCCTCAAACCTATAGTTAAAACTGGTAAAGGCTACCTGCCCGATAATGGACAGATACTAAGCGGCTGGCTGACACGGCCTAATTCTATGGGTACGTTTCCTACCTATGATGTCAGCATAGCAAAATCTAAAATAGGCTATAAGACCACACCCTCAAAACCTAACTCTAAAGGCTTTAGATCGCTGGTTAGTATCTTTAACAAAAACGCCGCCGCATCTATTTATGAGCGTATGGGTAAATTAAGCCCTGAGAGTGTCTTTGTAAAAAACCAACAGCAAAAATATAACGCACCTTTTAAGGGTAAAGACAGGATGCAAGGGCGCGTTTTGTTTAGGGCCTACGATGAAAATAATGGCAAGGCTAGAGATGCGGTTATAACAGCCATTAACTCAGCCGCGGCTGCCCTTAATAAAAGTACAAAGGTGTAATTATGGCCAGCGTAGTTATAGATATAGCCTCGGAGTTTACGGGCAAAAAGGCATTTAGTAAGGCAGAGACGGCTACTAAAACACTTACTAAAAGTGTTAAAGGTTTAGCTGGGGCTTTTGGTTTAGCCTTTGGCGCTAGAGGTGCGATGCAGGCCGTTAAGGCTTTTGCAGCCGATGACAAAGCCGCTAAGGTACTAAGCAAAACTCTTAATAACTTAGGCCTAGCCTTTGCTGACCCAGCAGTTAAAAAGTTTATATCTGACTTAGAGCGCCAATACGGCGTACTAGATGACAAGTTACGCCCTGCATATCAGATGTTACTGACCAGTACGGGCGATTATATTAAGTCACAAGATTTACTACGCACAGCTCTAGATTTAAGCGCGCTAAGTGGCGTTGACGTAGTGAGCGTGTCTGCAGATTTATCAAAGGCCTACCAGGGTAATACCCGTGGCTTAATGAAGTACCAGCTAGGCCTAAGTAAAGCCGAGCTAGCAGCTATGAGTTTTGAGGAGATTTTAGCCCAGGTGGCTAAGGTCAGTAAAGGCCAGGCACAGTTAGCAGCTGACTCTTACGCAGGATCGTTAGACAAACTAACCGTAGCGGGTGCAAACGTAGCCGAAACACTAGGCAAAGATTTAGTAGATGCCCTTGCAATTTTAGGCGGTGAAGGTGGACTACCTAAAACTCTTAGCCTTATAGAGTCTATGAGTGGTGCTATAGGTACTGCCATTATTTACGCTGCACGTTTTGCACGAGTATTAGACATAATTACTGGCAGCGGTGCCTTTAATATGCTGGGTGATCTTAACAAAGCCTTTGCAGAGTTTGAGGCGCAGGATAAAGCAAGAGCCGCTAGTAAGTTTGCTGGTACAGGTATGGCTACCTCATACCAAGGCAAAAAAGCACAAGATGCGCAGGCCCTTGCTGCCGCTAAAAAGATTACTAATGAGAATAAAAAAACAGCGGCAGCAGCACTAGCTACAACTAAGGCTAAACAACTATCTCTAGCAATAGACAAGGCTAACTTAGCTTTAAGCAAGGGCGCAGATGTTTTTGATTTAGACAAAATCCAACTTAACGCAGCCCTAATTGGCCAGGCTGAGGCGTTAGGTAAAGCCACAACTGGGGCACAGGTATTAGCTATTGCTAATGACGTACAGCGCCTTAAAGTTAAGCAAGATATAAACGAGCTAGAGGATGCCATAGCCTCAAAAGATGTTAAGCGCATAGAGGCAGCTACTAAGCAACTTAACGAAGACCTAAAAATACTAGGTACTTTGCAAAGCCAAAACTTTACCTTACTTAGCATTTCTACTATTTTGAGTAGCTTAAAACCTAAATCACTTATAGATCAAGAAAACCTAGATGCTGCTTTAGCCAAAATTAGAGAGATGATGCTTTTGTTAGCTGGCGGTACTGGCACAAAAGGCACAACTGCAAAAGCAGGCCCTAGCGGTGGCGGTCCTAGCGGTGGTAATCCACTTTTTCCAAACCAACCAAAAATAGAGTTATTAACAGGTAATGAATCTATTGAGGCTATTATAGAAGTCACGCAAGCAGTAGCAGTATTAGCGGATGTAATGGCTCAGATACAAGAAGAAGAAAACTACAAATCCTATTTGTCTTTAGTAGAGTTCCAAAAAAGGCTGGGAGATTTAGGCGGCTATAGCGCTGATATGAACAGGGGCCGTGGGTATGGTGCAGGCACAGCCGTAACTATTGAGATTATAGACAAAACCAGTGGGCTTATTGAGGTAGTACAAACAGCCGTACAAGAAAATAACAGGTTTGGCAATAATCTTAATTTTGCTGGGGCGCTATGACCGTGCCTGTAGTCAACGCTTTTATTAACTTTTCCACTGGCCCTAGTTTTGCTCAGGCTATGATATTAGATCAAGGCATACTAGGCACCAATATCCTGGCAGATGCAGCTAGCGTAATCGTGGACGTATCTGACGTAGTAGATAGTATTCAGACCAAACGCGGGCGTAACCCACAGGCTGACCAATTCCAAACTGGCACTCTTACTATGCGTATTGTTGACCAAAACGGAGACTTCAACCCACAAAACCCAAGTAGTCCGTACTACAACCTTTTAACGCCAATGCGTAAAGTACAGATTACGGCTACATACGGCGCGACTACTTACCCTATCTTTGCTGGCTTTATTACTACCTATACAACTAGCACACCTAAAAATGCCCTTGATGTAGTTTATACAACTATTACAGCTGTAGATGCTTTTAGGCTGGCACAAAATGCACAGGTAAGTACGGTGGTAGGAACCTCAGCGGGTCAGCTCAGCGGTGCAAGAATTAACGCCTTGTTAGATGCTATTGACTGGCCTGCCTCTATGCGTGACGTAGATGCAGGGCTAACCACAATGCAGGCAGACCCAGGCACAGCCCGCACAAGCCTTGCAGCTATGCAGACGGTGGAGACTAGCGAGTATGGCGCCTTGTATGTAGATGCGGCGGGCAGTTTTATTTTCCAAGACCGTTCAGTAACGGCTGGCAGTACAGGGGCTACGCCTACAGTATTTAACGATAACGGCACAGGTATTGGCTACTTTAATGCGGTGTGGCGCCTTGACGATACTTTAGTTTACAACTCAGCCAGCATCACCCGTACAGGTGGCACGGCTCAAACGGCTAGCGATGCAGCTAGCATAGCTAAGTACTTTATTCATAGCTATAACCAGCAAAACTTACTAATGCAGACCGATGCCGTAGCCTTGGACTATGCACAGGCATACGTTGCATCTAGAGCTGAGACAAGTATTAGATGCGATGCTATCCAGTTAGACCTCTATACAGATAATTACACAGCTGGCACGGTTGCAGCGCTGGGCCTTGATTATTTTGATCCTGTAACTATTACAACTAACCAGCCTGGCGGATCAACGCTAACTAAAACTTTGCAGGTGTTTGGCGTAGCTCAAAGCATTACGCCTAACAGCTGGAAAACAACACTTACCACTTTAGAGCCGATAATTGACGGCTTTATACTAAACTCATCCCTATACGGTTTGCTTGACAGCGGCGTATTAAGTTATTAAGGAGATACAACTATGGCAGCTGGATTAGGTTTTAAGACCTTTACTACGGGCGAGGTGCTGACGGCAGCTGATACTAACGGCTATTTAATGCAAGGCGTTTTAGTGTTTGCCTCAGCGGCAGCCCGAGATGCAGCCATAACCTCACCACAAGAGGGCCAATGCTGTTACTTAAAAGATACCGATGCAGTACTCACTTACTCAGGTGCAGCTTGGGTTGCTTTTGACGATACTAACGCTATACAAAATACTATCGTAGATGCTAAAGGAGATTTAATTGCAGCTAGTGCAGCCGATGTACCTGCTCGCCTTGCAGTAGGTACAAACGGGCAGTATTTACAAGCTGACTCAACGGCATCAACAGGCTTGAAATGGGCAACTATCTCGGCATCCATACCAGCTAATGACTATGCAACGGTATCGGCTTTTGAATCAACTACAAGTACAAGTTATACAAACCTTGCAACCTCAGGCCCAGCAGTTACGGTAACTACAGGTACAAAAGCTTTAGTAATAGTGAGTGCAAGAATAGTGAATAGTACGAATAACAACTCTTTACAGGCGTGGATGAGTTACGGCGTAACAGGAGCTACAACTACCTCAGCATCCGATACCTGGGCTTTAGCTGTATCAGGTATTCAGTCTATTGCATATCAGATGAAAATGTCTTTAGCATCCGTTGCAACTCTTACAGCTGGTTCTAATGTATTTACTGCAAAATATCGTGCAACTAGCGGTACATCTGAGTTTGGTGACCGCTCAATCTTTGTAATCAACCTGGCATAAGGAGCAACAAAATGGCAACTACATCAAAGAAAATTAACCTTAAACAATTAGATGAAGAGTTAGGTAGTCTAGGTTTAGTAGCTAATTTTGAAGATGAAACTAACAAAATTATTAAACCTGCCGATAATTCTAAGGTCACAGATAAAGAATTAGAAGCCGCAATAGCTGCACACATAGCTGGGCCTCTTGATGAAGAGGTAATCGAGTTGAATCGTGAGCAAGGTAAAACAAAACTAATTGAGTTAGGTTTTACGCCTGAGCAGATTTCAGCGCTTGGCCTTTAATGCAGACTAGCTATAACGGCTGGCCAGCATCTAAAGAGCAGGCCGAAATAGGCATAAAGGCCTACAAGGTTGAGGGCACAGGGCTTAAAATCCGCTGCGCTGAAAAGGTAGCGCTGTTGCTTATTAACTTTGCTAAAGAGTTTAACGAGCTAATAGAGCCTATAGAGGGTGGTACGTTTGATGATTGGGGCTATGCCTACAGAGACGTAAGAGGTGTGCCAGGCAAACTAAGTAACCACGCAAGCGGCACGGCCATAGACCTTAACAGTTTGCGCCATCCTTTAGGCAAGGTAGGCACGTTTGATGCAGCTAAGGTGCCAATGATCCGTGCCCTAGCTAAAAAGTACGGGCTGACCTGGGGCGGGGATTGGACTAGAAAAGATGAAATGCACTTTGAGATAGCACTAAGCCCTGAAAAGGTCAGCGCTTTAATTACTAAGTTAGGAATAGAAAATGCCAACTAGCGCACAAGTAAGCGTAGGAGTGACAGCTACATTATTGGTAGCTGCAACAGGCTTTGACCAAACCGTATGGATACATAATTCAGGCGGTGCTCTCTACATAGGAGCTAGCAACGTCACTACAGCAAACGGTTACAAGCTAGATACTGGCGATAAAATGGAGCTGCCAGTAGGCGATAATGAGGGCCTTTATGGAATTGTGGCCTCAGGTACTAACACGGTTTTTGTACTAAAACAGATCAACTAAGGGGCATTTAGGAGCAATACAATGAAAGAGCAACTAAAGGCTGCGGCCTTGTCCTACCTACGTGCAGCCGTATCGTGCGTGGGCGCTTTATATCTCAGCGGGATATCAGACCCTAAAGTACTAGCTAATGCTTTTATAGCTGGGCTAATTGGGCCAGTACTAAAAGCTATAGCACCTACCGAAAAGCAGTTTGGCGTAGGGGCTAAGTAATGGATGAGCGCCCAGCACACGACCAAGTGGCTGTAATCCTTGCTAAAGGTGCTGTGGCGCTTGTTCTCATTATTGCCATTGGCGCTTTTGGTAGGTCTTTTTACTTAGCTATAGTTACAGAAGGTCACCAAAATATACCTATAAGCGATGCGGCTACTCAATTATTAACAGCTCTTGGCTCGGCCCTTGTTGGCGGGGCCGTGGGTTTTGTAGGTGGGTCAGCGCCACGCTTTAATAAAAAAGATACAGAGGCAAAGTGATGTCGCAGGCCCAGGCATATATAGCTGTAGCGTTGGGGATCGCTACGCTTTCAGGGCTTATGGCTGGGCTTGTGCGCCACCTTGTTAAGTACTACCTATCTGAGCTACGCGATGACGGCAACGGCGGGCATAACCTACGCGGGCGCGTGGATCGTATAGAGGCGCGTGTGGACAAGATTTACGAGATGATGCTAGAGGACAGACTTAGCAAGTAGCGCGTGTCGCGTTGCCTTTTGTCAGTAGGTAGGTTCATACTTTCACTACACACGCCGAGAGGGCTACTCGGATAAGTAGCGACTCGGCCTTAACAAAGGGCGAAAGATGAACAGTTTAGATTTAATGGTAGTAGGTCTGGTTTGCCTATTTATGGGCTTATTTATCTACGCAGCTTATGAAATGGGTTACAAAGTAGGGCTAGGTGAGGGTTACCTACGTGGCCGTAACATAGCTAAGGCGCTAAAAGAAGCTGAGGCCAAGCGATGAGTAATTTCTTAGAAGGCTACGAGGATGTAAACGCCCGCATAATTAGGGCACGTGCCGAATACCCCAGCCTAAGGCTTGTGGCATCTATAGAGGATATAGATATAACAAAAGGTTATGTACTTATTAAGGCTGAGGCCTACAAAGAGTACGAAGATCATCTACCAAGCGCCGTAGATTATGCTTTTGAGATGCGTAGCGATAGGGGCGTAAACCTGCACTTTTGGGTAGAAAACGCAGTAACGAGCGCCTATGGCAGAGTTATAGGCTTGTTAACACCTGGCGGCATAGCTCGTAGTACAAAGCAAGATATGGAAAAGGTTGAGGCGTTAAGTGCTAAAGATGTGGCACCTGTAAGCGATGATCTATGGGCTACAACACCCCAAGGTTTAACAGCTATAGACACGGCTAAAAACGAGGTAGGCAGGCTACAAACTAATCCTGAGTGTAAACACGGTGCCCGCATATGGAAAACTGGCACCGCTAAAACAGGGCGTGAATGGGGCAATTACAGCTGTATCGAAAAGAGCAAGGCAACACAATGTGAGCCCGTTTGGTATATGCAGACATCTACAGGTTGGGCGCCCCAGGTATGACCATTAACCCTAAAGATAAATGGCTATCGCCCACTGGTCACCAGTACAGCTTTAGCGGCTATGGCGGTGTAAGTAATTGCAGCATATGCGATAACGATACCCAGGTTAATGAATATGACCGCAGAGACGGGCTAGTAGTATTTTTATGCAAAAAGTGTGAGGACGGCCTAAAACTATGAGCGATCAATACGAGCTAATTAACCTACAGGCTATGACGGGTAAACTTTTTATAGACGGTGAGTTAGCAGCTGAGTACAAGGTTGAACAATGCGACAAGTGCGCTATGGTCACGCAGTTAGATAAGTTTGGTTATCAAAAAAACAGCTTTGAAAACATTATATGGTTTTGCAAAGGCTGTCGATGATAGACACAGAGCAAGAGCTATTTAACTACATAAAGGCGCGATATTTAGAGGATCTAATTAAGACAAGCGACCAATACGAGTACCACGATTGCACTAGCACTTTGTATCGGTTGCACATAGAGCTAAAATGCAGGCACACACATTATGATGACCTGCTCATAGAGCAAGAAAAGTATGATGCGCTTATGCAACAGGCCGAGCGCCTGGGCTTTACGCCCTTTTACGTTAATGCCACACCTAAGGGTATCTACGCCTTTAACCTGCGTAAGATAACGGTTAAGTGGTCAGTTAAAAGGCTGCCTGCTAAGACAGAGTTTGACTCTCAGGGCCAGGTTGATAAGACCGTGGCCCTTTTGCCTATCTCAGAGGCGGTGCAGCTATGAGTGAGTCAATACGCTTTGAGTGCCGTAGTTGTAAGAAAATAACAGACCAGTTAGAGCGCATAGTGACAGATAACCTGCCTGCTAACGTAAAGGTCTTACAATGCAAGGTATGTAGCAAAATGAGCGTTTGCCTATTGGTTACTTATGCCGATGTATGAGTATGAGTGTATTAGCTGCTCCATACGCTATGAGGTGCAGCGATCTATACACGATGTGAATATACCTAAGTGTTGTGGCTTTGATATGCGCCGTATTTATGACCCAGTAGGTGCCATATTTAGGGGCACAGGTTGGGGCAAGGATGCTAAATAGTTATCCACAGGAGTTATCCACAGGCACTAATAACTGTGGAAACACGCCCAACAGTACGCTCAAAGTTGCAGCCTGTTTGACACGTACGCTAGCATCACAACTCGCTGGCGAGCCGCTGAGGCGGATAGCTCGCAGGCGATGTTTGGTGCTTGTGGGGCTGTATTGTGTAATTGGGATTACGCCTGCATATGGATATAACCCAAACGTAGAGAGCTATAAACTCTATGCTCATATGAAACTATTAGATGATAAGCAATATAGATGTTTAGTTATATTGTGGCGTATGGAAAGCCAATGGAACCCTAAGGCCAAGAATAGTAAGAGCAGCGCATATGGGATCCCTCAGCTACTTAAGATGACAGAGACTAATCCATATAAGCAGATAGACTTAGGGCTTAAATACATTACTCATCATAAGATCTATAAAGGTGATGTATGTAAAGCGTTAGCTCATCATAAGAGAGTAGGGCATTACTAATGGCTAATCGTGGTGACCCTAGACTTAAGAGGGCATACCGTGACGGCTTCCGCACCAAGATATTGCAGCGTGACGGGTATGTTTGCTTCTACTGTGGCCAAGATGCAGACCAGGTTGACCACGTTATCCCAATCTCTAAAGCGCCTGAGTTAGTGGTTAGTCCTGACAACGCTGTGGCCTGTTGTAAGCGATGCAATACACGCAAGGGGAATAGGTCACAGGGCGTTTTTTTAGCCACAAGCGCTAC
>Ga0209401_1002018_pt1 | contig 13257 bp, 8 predicted proteins | sample M_140807_MF_Meta_FD_187318 | JGI IMG/M metagenome (GOLD analysis project Ga0209401, IMG submission 187318) | Freshwater microbial communities from Lake Montjoie, Canada to study carbon cycling - M_140807_MF_MetaG (SPAdes) (version 2) | ecosystem: Environmental > Aquatic > Freshwater > Lake...
ACATTCTACTCCTTCATGCCGGTAAAACTGATCCCGCGGACGATCTGGGCCTGAAAAATCACAAAGACCACTAATAAGGGAAAGGAAGAAACAACGCTGGCGGCGAAAAGCAGGCCATAGTCGTTGGCATAAGATGATTGAAATAGGGCAAGACCAACCGGCAGGGTGTATTTCCGAATTGAATCAAGAAACACCAGAGGGCCGAGAAAGTCGTTCCACGTTCCAATGAAGGTGATAATTCCCAGCGCTACGAGGGCCGAACGGGCATGCGGCAGGCCGACATGGAGAAATTTTCCCCACGCACCGCACCCGTCGATTTCCGCCGCTGCTTCTAGCTCGTCGGGAATAGTCCGGAAAAATCGGGTCAACATAAAGACGCCGAATGCCCCCGCCGCTGCCGGAATCACCAAAGCGCGAGGAGAATCCAACCAGCCAAGCGCATTCAAGATCAGATACATGGGCACCAGCAGAACTTGGCCGGGCAACATCATAGCCGCCGCGAGCAGCACCAGAAACCATCTCCCCCAATTGGGCTGAAGACGGCTGATGGCATAGGCCGCGAGGGCGGAAATCACCACCACCAGCAGCGTGGTGAAGGAAGAAATTAAAAAACTATTAGCCAGCCAAGAACCGATTGGGATGACCTCCGCATTCGAGAATAGACGATGGTAATGTTCCATCGTCCACTGCACTGGCAAGATCTGGTCAAATACCAGAATTTCCGATTTCGGTTTAAGGGAAACCAGGCCCAGAAAAAGCAAAGGAAGAAGGTAAATGCCAGCCAACAAACCCACCACCACCTCCAAAATCCAGGGATGGGGGCGACGATTCATTTTTTTGCACTCCCCTGCCCACTTCCAATCCGATGCAGTAGCATGACAACAAAAATCAGGAGAAAGGCGATCCAACTCAATGCCGAGGCGTAACCCATGCGGAAAAAGGAAAATCCCGTCTCATAAATATACTGCATGGCCACCCGCGTCGCACCCTCGGGTCCGCCCCCTGTCATCAGAAATGGCTGACCAAAGACCTTAAAGGAGGCGAGCACCTCCAGAAGCAAACAAAAGCCAACGACTGGCATGATTTGCGGAAGTGAGACAAAGCGGAATTTCTGCCAGGCCGTGGCACCATCAATTTCCGCAGCCTCGTAAAGGGATGGCGAAACCTGTTGGAACGCCGTCAGCAAAATCAAAAAAGAAACACCAGATGTCCACCAAACGGTCATCAGGGAAATGGAAGGCAGAGCGAGGGCCGGGTCGGTGAGCCAGGGCAGTTCCACGCCCCAGGGCTGCAGCAGTTTATTGAATAGACCAAACTTGGTGTTGAAAAACCACCTCCACAAAAGGGACGCCACGGTGATGTTCAGCAGTACTGGCAGGTAGATCAGGCTGCGGTACACCCCTTGACGTTTGGGAAGCGCACTGACACCGGCGGCTAACCCCAGAGACGCAAATAAATTAAGGGGAACGGTTATAAAAACAAACAGCCCAGTCACCAACAAAGAACGATGAAAACGTGCGTCCTGCAAAGCCTCCAGATAGTTTCCCCCGCCCACCCAGCGGGGAGGCAACCCAGAGAGCATCTCCCAATCAAAGAAGCTCATCCCCAGACCAAAGAAGGTTGGCCCGACAAAAAAAACCAAAAAGGCTGTAGCAAACGGCAGCAAGAAAAGAACAGCTGCCCAAGAGAAGCCCGCCTGACGATTCATCGATTCCCTTGGGCTAAGGACTGCCGGTTCCGATTGCGCTCCAGCACCGCCTCCGCCTTCTCCTGGGCGAGACGGAGGGCAGTGGATGCCGGCACCGTTCCGCGAAGCACTTTTTCGCCCGCCCGATAAAACTCATCCTGTACTTCCCACAAGGATGGGATTCCCGGAGTGAAAACGAGATGCGGGATTTCAGAAGCCAAGTTGGCTTGAGGTCGAAGAGACCGAAACTCGCCACTGGACAGCAAGCTCTGCCGGGCCGGTAACTGTCCGACCTTGGCCCACTCCAGCGAGTGAGCAGACAAAAACTGGATCAGTCGCCAACTAGCGCGACGGGATGCATCCGACAATCCAGGAGCCAGCCCCATTAGATGGGTGCTCCCAAAAGAGGCGGCCTGGTTCCCAAGTTGAGGCAAAGGTTGCACGTCAAAATCAAAGGCACGGTCCCCCTTCACATCCGCCAACATCCAGATTCCTGCCATTACCATACCGATGTTCCCCTGCCGAAATCCAATCCAGGCATCGTTACTTTCCGGTGGCGGAGCCACATGATATTTCCCCACCAGTTCCCGCAAAAAATCTAGGCCTAGTATATTCTCCGGCGAGTCCAACACGGGGCGAAGAAGATCTTGGCTCATGAGTCGCCCCCCAAATTGATAGCAGGATGTAAGCGCGATGAGATTGGGGTCAGCAATGCCGAAGCCCCAGATTTCTCGGTCCGGAGTACGCAACTTCCGGAGGGCGGCCCCTGCCTCGAGAAACTCATCCCGGTCTTTTGGAACTCTCGGATTCCCTGAGGCATCGACCCAACCAGCTTTCCGAAATAGGTCGAGGTTGCAGTAAAGACCCAGCATGTGGACATCGAGTGGCCAAGCTACGAGACGACCATCCCACTGGAGCTTGGGGCGGATCACAGGAACCAAATCTTCCAAGGCATCACGCCCTTGGACCTCAAGAAGACTGTCCATATCCGCCATCATTCCGGCGGAGGCGAAACGCGGCAACATCCCCGCATGCAGAATAAAAACCTCCGGACTGCGCCCGCCCAAACCAGCAACAAAGAGTTTGTTGTAATAAACACCCCAATCGATGCGCTGGAGGCTAACCTCCACATCCGGGTTCTGCCGGTGAAACTCCCGGATCAGCTCCACCATCCTTTCGCCATCAGGTCCGGTAAATCCGGTCCAAAAATTGATCGGGATCCTATCCGAAACACGAAATGTTGGGGAAGACCAGATCCAGAAACCTCCGGCCAACACGACAGTAATAACAATCCAACCCCATACTCCTTTGTTTCGAAGCATTAGAAACTTATTTTAAGGCTTGGCAGGCGAATGGAAATGAAAAGTGGAAAATGCCTTGAATCCCCACCTGAAACTAAGCGCTTCCCACTTCCCGATTCAAACTTGCGAGAGTAAAGGGAGATACAAGAGGGCTACTCAAACTCGGGCGGAGCGCCTCGCCCGAAGTAATGCTAATGAACCTAATCCCATGAGCAAAAGTGAGCCTATGCTGGGCTCGGGAACATAGTTCACCACAAGATTGTTTCCAGACTGGCTTAGTGAAAAGGAGGCTCCCGATCGTGCGGCGGAGAGCGAGTTCCCAGCTGCATCAAGGAAACCTGTGTTTAAGAGGCTGAGGTTAGATGAACCGGAGGTACTTCCTGCAACTGTTAGAAAAGTCCAACTCTGGGCCGAGTCCCAAAATGAGTTTGCCCAATCGACCGTGGAGCCTGCCGCAGTGGTTCCAAAATCAAGCGTGATGCCAGCGCCGGAAGCCGCCAGCAGGTTCCCTCCCACGGAGATACGGTCAAACTGGGCCGTGTCTGTGCTGGTGTTGCCGAAAAGTTCCCAGACAAGATTGCTGCCGCTGCCAAGAGACAAATCTGAGGAGAAGATTATCTGCCCGGGGGAATTTCCCGCCGCCAAGATGCCGTTGACTGTGCTGGCACCACCAATTGTGCCCGATCCTTTTAACAGGGAGCCGCTGGCTACACTAACTCCGCCAGCCAGCGAACCATCAACTGTAAGGGTTCCCTGACTTACGGCAGTGGTCCCGGAGAAAGTGTTCGCTCCGGTCAATCTCAAGAGACCCGCACCCGTTTTGGTCAATCCACCCGCCCCGACCATTCCTTTGGTGACCCATACCTCCTTACCCGCAGTATCGATCGTGGCTCCGCCCGATTTTATCTCCACTGTGTCCGCGGTGATAAAGTCGGCATTATTGTCACGGGCACGAAGAGTTCCGCCGTTAAAATTAAACGCGCCAGTCCTTTCAGCTTTGGTGTCTGACACGCCATAGGCCAACAAATTCCCGCCGTTCAGATTATAGGATCCCTTTTGAAGAAAAACGTAATCAGCGTTGACCGTGCCCCCGCTCTGATTCACCTCACCGCGCCCCGTCCAGTTCAGGTCGGCCGCATCACCAACCACGATTCCACCCGCTGCCTGATTCCACGTACCCCCGGCGATGTTCAGCGTTCCATTTCCCCAACCGCCGACCGCGGTGTACTGGGCGGCATTGACCACGCCGGTGCCGCTCAAATTCACGGTGCCGCTATTGACGCCAAAATCTGCAATGCGAAACGAGCCGAAATTATCGGCGCCATACACCGAAGGGGTGCCAGTGGCCGTGTAGGTTCCACCAGAAATGTTCAGAGTTCCCGTGCCTCCATCAAATCCCACAAAGCTGGTTTCGTAAACCGACATGTTTCCACCCGTTAAATTAATCGTGCCGTTGCCACCACCTTGCCAACCCACGATCATCCTGGTCGAGGTGTTGACTCCACCTTCCACGTTGAGGGTACCTGTTCCCCCCTGCAGGCCGACATAGGCAATGTTCCGGGTTTCGAAATTTCCACCTGTCTGGTTGACCACACCCGTTCCCGGACTCCTTCCCGGATTAACCCACCCCACCATCAGATCACTGGCTGAGAAGGTCCCGCCGCTTTGGTTATAAGTCTGCGTGCCGGCATAACCCACGCGTGTCCAAGACGCGGTGGTAACATTACCACCAGACTGGCTCAAAGAGCCATTGTTGCCATCTTCCCATCCCATAATCAGTTGAGAGGGAGTAAAATTACCTCCTGTGGAAACCGTGACGCCACCATTGAAAATATAGGCCTCAATCCCGTTGGGAACGGCATTCACAACTGAACCACCATTCCACCCTGCAACATCACTGTAACTGCCCGTGGAACCAGGATTGTTCCAAATGGAAAACTGGGCAAAAGTCGAATTTGACATTCCCACCATTAAGAAAAGTCCCATAGGGACTCCGAGGACGCGATGAATCAGGTGATTAAGTAATGTATTTTTCATAGTTTTTTCTCCTGCGGCAATTTGCTTGAGTTTTCAAAAATCGCCATGGCAACAAGTTTCAAAATTATGTCTTTTTTATTCAACTCTAGTGAATTCATTCGCATGGATTAACGCTTCGCCTAATAGGTTGATTTTAGTCTAAGAAACATCTTGTTATATCCCGCCGGAAGGATGAAATCTTTCCTCTGGAATCCCTCAGGGACATTGCTGGTGTTGCTCGAGGGAGTGCCAGCTGGGTTAGTTGGCAGCGGACTCCAAGATACCAAGTCTGTCGAACACTCCCCAATCACCGCAAAGGAGCTGGCACTGGAGTTTATACGGACCAATGCAGAGAGGGTTAACACTCCGCCTGTGGAGGTGAGGACCGGACGAGCCGAGACAGCCGAGGGACTGGTCGCACCCCCGATTGCATATTTTCCAAGAAGCTCGGAAGTCAAGGGTTGACCGCCACTCCACGTGGAGAAACTGACCCCCGTGCTTGTTGTGGTAAAGGTGGCCTTGCCCGAGAGTGGACTGAAGCTGCCCGTCTGGCCTGCGGCAAGTCCCGTGAAGCTCACGCTGGGATTTCCGTTGAGAGTCCCTGGGAAAATTGTCAGTTGGCCATCGGCAGGCGCAGAAGTGAAGACCACCGTCAGATTCGAGGAGGTCGCGTCTGCGATAAAGTTAGCTGCCTCTATTCTCAAAGTTCCCTGCTGAACAGTAGTAGCCCCGGCATACGAATTGACCCCTGCCAGCTTTAGAATGCCTAATCCCTTTTTGGTTAAACCTCCCGATCCCATCATTCCCTTGGTGATCCAGACTTCTTTATCCGCCGTGTCAATGGTCGCGCCACCGGACTTAATCTCCACAGTATCGGCTGTAATAAAGTCTGCATTATTGTCGCGAGCACGCAGTGTTCCCCCGTTAAAATTAAATACTCCGGTGGTCTCTGCCTTGGTGTCGGCCACGCCATAGGTAGACAAAATTCCGCCATTTAGATTGTAAGTTCCCTTCTGCAAAAAAACATAATCCGTGTTGACCGTTCCGTTGCTTTGGTTCACCTCCCCTCGCCCCGTCCAGTTCAGGTCGGCCGCATCACCAACCACGATTCCACCCGCCTCTTGATTCCAAGTTCCACCACTGATATTTAAGGTGCCGTTGCCCCACCCGCCGACCGCCGTGTAATTTGGTGCGTTGACCACACCCGTTCCGCCTAGGGACATGGTTCCAGGTCCGCCAAAACGATCTCCAATACGGAAAGATCCTAAAACGTCCGTTCCCGCATTCAGAGTCCCCCCAAAAATATTAAGTGTTCCACTGCCCATTCGGCCCACCACGGTGGTTTTGGCCACACTGAGAGTCCCTCCAGAAATTTCCGCCATTCCGACCGAGTTAGCACTATCAGCAAGAATCATTTGATCATTGGTTACGCTGACCGAACCGCCCGACTGGATAAATTTACCGGAGGAACCCGCTGACCAACCTAATCCGAAAGGACCGGCAAAGGTCATCGTAGCCCCATCCACTATTTCGATTTCAGGGGGCTTGGGGTTCGCAGAGTTAACAGATTCAACGATCACATACGCATTGTTGTTATTTGAAATAATGGACCCGGAGACGACGAGTTTGCCCTCCACCACAGTTGTATAACCTGCGTAGCTGTTAGCACCGGTGAGTCGTAGAGTGCCTGAACCACCCTTGCTCAGACCTCCCACTCCCACCATCCCCTTTGTCACCGTGACATCGTGTTCACGAGTGTGCATGACTACTCCGCCGGCTTTAATCTCCACGGTGTCGGCGGTGATGAAATTCGAGTTGGAACCAGTGGCCATCAACCATCCGCCATTTAAATTTAATACGCCCGTCGTCTCGGCCTTAGTGTCGGCAACGCCAGCGGTGGATAGGTACCCGCCGTCTAAATTATAAGTGCCTTTTTGCAGCAAAACATAGTCAGCGTTGACCGTGCCGCCGCTCTGATTCACCTGCCCGCTTCCCGTCCAGTTCAGGTCGGCCGCATCACCAACCACGATTCCACCCGCTGCCTGATTCCACGTTCCTCCGCTGATATTGAGCGTTCCGTTTCCCGAACCACCGACTGCGGTGTATAGACTGGCATTAACCACCCCGCTGCCGCTCAGATTCAACGTGCCTGTGCCCGTCCCGTAGTCAGCAATCCGAAAAGAGCCCCAACTGTTACCACTTGAATTAAAGGTGCCACCGCTGATGTTCACCGTGCCCGTTGCCCCTTCCAAGCCTACAAAGGTGGCAGCACGACTCTCAAAGGTACCGCCGCTCAAATTCATCGCCCCGGTGCCCACTGCAGACGTCCCCGGATTCGTCCACCCAACCGCTAGATCCGCCGCGGAGTAAGTTCCACCGCTCATATTGAAGACCTGGTTTCCAGCAATCCCGACCCTGGTCCAAGACTCGGTTCTTACATTTCCCCCTGTCTGCGAAAACTCGCCAACGTGCCAGTTCTCCCATCCCATAATTAGTTGTTGCGGATTGAAGTTGCCACCGTTTGCCACCTGAAGAGTGCCGTCAAATACGTAAGCATCGTTGCTAGGACCCGGAATGCCCCCAGGAAGACTTCCATCAATCGGAATCCACTTAGATGAGTCACTGTAACTGTAAGTCGAGTTGGGATTAATCCAGAGCCCGAAGGGCGCAGCCAAGGAAACACCAGGAAACACCAGCAAGGCTAAAAGACTGCAATGTGCGAATTTCCCCAAGCAGACTCCAATTTCCTTAGATTGGCTTTTCATCATAGGCTAAGACTAACTATAGATAATTTGCTTGTAGTTCTGAAAATCGCCATAGCAACAAATTCCAAAAATATGTCTTTTTTTCTCATTGATGGACAGAGATTTCGATAATTGGTGTCTCATGAATCATTGGCTGGTCACTTTCAGTTTTAAGAACTTTCTAGGCTCTTCTTGAATGGGGGTTTCAAAAACCCGACGCTGACAGCCTGCGGGAACGCCGTTGGTGTCGGCGGCGGGAAGGCCAAAACGGTTTGTGACTAGGTCAGACCAGGAAAACAAATTTGTGCTGGTCTGGGCTGAGACAGTCACGGTTGGATCGTTTGTCCGCACCACAGCCGTTAGACGCAGAACCCCAGAGGTCAACGCCAAGGAAGTGCCCTCCCCCGCCCGACCAGGAGCGGACGCCCCACCCACTCCGTACGAGAGCAACAACTCAGGGGTCATCGTCACATTGCTCCCCACCCAGTAGTTGAATCCTGAAACGGTGGCCACGGTGACCTTGCCGCTGAGTGGCGTGAATGAAGCCGTTTGGAATGTTCCCAATCCGCTGAACGAACAGGCTGGATTTCCATTCAGCGATCCGGGTAGAACCGCGTATTCCCCATCGGGGGGAGGACTGAGAAAAGTTACGACCATGGTGGACTCTCCGATCGAGGCCGTAAAATTAGATCCGGGAATTTCAAGGGTGCCAGCCTCGACTTTGGTCGAACCTAAATAGGCCAAGGTGCCGGACAGTTTGAGCCGCCCCGTTCCTCGCTTCGTCAACCCGCCCGGGCCAGCCAACGGTTGACTGATCGTGAGATCGTTGCCTTGCGTGTCGAGGATGGCTCCGCCGGCCTGAACCGTTGCCGTGTCGACGGCAAGAAAGTTGGCGTTGGAAAACATGCCTCGCAAAACGCCCCCATTGAAATTAAAAACTCCGGTGGCATTGGCAGCGTTATCACCTACTCCGGCGACCGATAAGATTCCACCATTGAGATTATATTTTCCCTGTTGTAGGAAAACATACCAAGAATTCAGGGTTCCCCCGCTCTGGTTCACTTCGCCTTTCCCCAAATAGGTGGTGTCCGCCTTCTCCCCTATGTATAGATTTCCGGCATTCTGGTTCCAAGTTCCCCCGCCGACGTTCAACACCCCGTTTCCGAATCCACCCACCGTAGTGGTCTTGTTGGCGTTAACCACACCTCCGTTCAGATTGAAAGTCCCGTTGCCCGGGGCGTTTGTATTCGACCAGTTTCCGATCCGAAAAGCACCCCAACCATTGCCGGTGGAGTTAAAAGTTCCGCCCGACATATTTAGGGTTCCGGTTCCCTCCAGTCCGATAAAGCAGGCCCCACTAACATCGAAATTTCCCTGTTGGAGCAACACCTCCCCACGGGAGGAAAAGTGAGCCCAACCCACGGCAAGATCAGAACAACTTAGTTTTCCAGAACCGCGCAGCGTGAGCGAGCCAGACGAGCCCTGATTTTCCCCTACGGTGATGAAGCCGGCCACTTGGTTCGTTCCCCCCGAAAAATCTAGAGAGCCAGTTCCGAAAATACCAATACGCATCCAGCCGTCCTGAACAACCTTTCCTCCTGTTTGCGAAATGGCACCTAGGCTTCCCATGCTTGAGCCGATCCGAATATCAGTAAGCCGCCAGTCCGGATCCTCGGCAGAAACGGAAAGCGTACCATCATCCTCCACGATGGCGACATCACCCATGCCCGGAATCACCCCCCCCTGCCAACGCGAGGCAAGGTTATAGCTGCCGTTGGCTCCCGCCGGAGTGACGGGGACGCGCCAACCCCGAATGTCGGAATCATCCGCCGCCCGACCAACATAGCTGTTCCCGTCGGGATGCAGGGTCAGCTCCTGTGCCAAACCGCCCGACCAGTTCAAGGTCAGCCGGCCACTATTGGTCTGCCAAGTCCCGCTGCTGCCGGCCGACGTCGAAAATGTTCCATTACTGGCGTAGTTGATCGAGATGGTGTTAGTCCAACCAGTCTGGTGAGCCCAAGAACCCGGCAGGGCGGTGACGACAGCCGATGGATACTGGGTGATCGGTTCTCCGACCAAGGGCCAACCGTCGCTCGCCCAGAACAGCGGACGCACCTGTAGGGCACGGATAAAGTCCTTGGTCCAGATGTGGTTTACAAAAAGGTCGTAACCGGTGCTTTGACCGAGGAGGATGTCATTGTGGCCGGTGTTACGCCATTTGCCGTATGGCGCTAACACGGGGGTGGCGAAACCATCTGTCATGGAGCGACCCTGGCGGTCAACGTAAGGGCCTGTGAGGCTGGCCGATCGACCAACACGCACATTGTAACTTTCATAAACATCATAGGAAACGAAAAGGTAGTAGTAGCCGTTACGCCAAACTACGGTGGGGCCTTCAATTCCAGGTCCAGGACCATTTGTTTGAGCCCGCGAGGCCAACTGATAACGGCCGGCTCCAGGGCTTTTGCCTGTGGTCCGATTCAACGACGTCACAAATATCCCGCTCCAGTACGAACCCCACATCAGCCAGTTTTTTCCTACGTTATTTACCCCTGCCCCGTTTTCCCCCGCAACTTCCACATGCATCTTGGGATCAATCGCATTGTAGCCTCCGGGATCGTCCACCACGGACTCCAACACCAACCCCTGATCCGTCCAGCCGTAGGAGCCGCTGGTCGGGTCCAAAGTCGAGGCCGTGGCCATGCCGATAACGGAACGCTGGCTGCCAATAGTGGAATGACTGTAGTACATCCGGTACTGGGATGCGTATTTGGTGATTTGCGGAGCCCAAATCTCGTTGCCGGCGTTATTTGCTGTGATGGGAGTAATGGGCGACCAAGTTGGAGTGTCGTTATTAGGAAACACTCGTGGAATAGAAACCCAGTTAACAAGATCCGAGCTGCGAACCCCCGGGATGCCAGAACCACTGCCATACATGTAAAACCAGCTTCCTTCCTTTATGATAGTCGGATCACCCATGTTTTGAAGAACAGCGGGTGGGCGAGCGGCGGCCGGATTTCCCCACTCAATGTCCGCTGCCTCCAGCTGTGGTGACCACGCTGAAAGGACAAACCACCCAAGGGACAGGGCTAGAGCAAGCCACAGGCGTGGGTTTGCTTGCATGAATCTAATTTAAAACGCTTTCCTTCTTCCGCTAGGCGTTGATTTTGATATGCCTGAGGCAAATTTTGCCATGAGAGATGTTTAAGAAGAAACGTCGGCGGGACCACGCTAACGCTGCCTCCAAAGTCCCCAGCTGGGATCGACGCCGGGCACCGTCTGATTCCAAGTCTCGGCCCACTTCAGCTTTTCCACATGCCCATCAACAAATAGGTAGTTGGCCGCCCCGGAGTGGCGAGCAGTGGCGACGTTGTTGCTATTATTCTTATCGATCGCACCTCCCAAGGCAGCGTTTTGGCTGACGTGATGGTAGTATTTAAATTCCCCATCGCAGACCAGAATCTGCCTGGAGGGACTGGGAAGCTGCACAATTCTTAGTGGAATATTACCCGGCATGTCTTGGCTCGAGATATTGATCCGGTAGGAGTAGCGAAAGTTTCCGTACGGACCCGTATAGAAAATGTTGGTCTTACAAGTGTCTGCAGGACACAGGAGAGGCGTAGGGGTGTTTTCGCTGTAAACACGATTCCCGCTGCTTCCCTTGGTTCCAACCTCCAAGTAGTCCAAAATCAAAACGTCCCAACCTGGCCAACCAGGGTAGCCATCATTGAACCATGCCATGGGCAAATTGCCGTTATTTTCTGAGGCAAAGCGCTGAAATCCAACCCCTAATTGTTTTAGGTTATTCGCGCATTTCGCAGCTTTTCCGGCATCCGTGCCACGTTTGATGGCAGGGATTGCAAGTCCCGCCAAAAGTCCGATAATTGAGATTACGACCAACAACTCCACAAGTGTAAACCCTCGAGACTGGTTCAATGGGAACACGACTTTCACGGCCGCAATGTGAAGATTCATTCTATCTCGTGACATGACAAATTAGTTTTTACGCATGCCCAATCTCACCTTATTTAGTTTTCGACCGAAACTGGTGGCGGTAATCACTCGGGCTAACCTTCATGACACGCTTGAAAGCTCGGGAGAAGGAGAACGAATCAGCATAACCAGTCATTGCCGCCACCTGCTGAAGCTTGTGGTCAAAATGCAACAACAGCTCAGAAGCGTGCCGGATTCGAATCTCCTCCACCAAGGAGCCGGGGCTTTTTTGGTAATGCAGCCGAATTTCACGATAAAGCTTGGAAATGGATAGACCCGCCGCCCGAGCCAACTTCGGCACGGACCATTCCGCGGAAATATCATCCTCTACTTTTTTAATGACTTGATGAAGTTTTTCCCGTCCGCTGGATTCGCTTTCGTTAAAACCAAAACCACGGGCCAAGCGGTAAATTTGCAGCTCCATCAATTGAACTAATCGCAGCAGCACGAGAGGCCGATCTGACTCCGAGTTCCGGCTTTCTTCCGAAAAGCTTCGCGCTGTTTGTATAAAGTTTGTGGCCCGAAATGAATTTGTTTTTCGGGCCTGCCCGCCCGACAAGAAACCAAAAGCGCTTGGCTGAATATGTAGCCAAAAAAATTCCGCAGGTCGGTTGGCTCGATAAAACCCCCGAAAGCCTGCAGGAATAAAGAAACAGGATCCGACGCGGTGTTGGATATAAGGCTGCCCTTCAGGATGAACCTCCAACACACCCTGCAGTACAATGCCCAATATGTGAAAGCCGGCAGCCCGCCGCTCTACAAAATAACCGCGCCCAGTCCGTGTAAATCCCCCCAGCAGAATTCCTGCTCTATGCAACTCTTCCACCCCAGTTTTTCCGTAGTGGAGAAACTGTTCATGACTGCCACGAGGAATTGTAATGCCTTCCTGCATGGAAAGATTTTCATAGGCTCGAAAGACGGCTTGGCTTGGGCCTGATCCGTGAAGGACCGAGAAATGGTTAAGATACTGTTCGGGATAAAATCCTCGTAAAATAGTCGCCACCGAACCCGCCAGACCTGAACGATCAAATGCCTTTTTTCCGAGTGCGATCACCCCTGGAGCCCGGCGCAGAACCTCAGGCTGAAAATCCGTGGTTTGCACTGGCACCATCAGGACCGACTTTTCCTGGCGCGCCCTCTGAACAGTTTTTTCGAGAGACCCGCCCGTATCGATTTCCGCCTCAATGCCCAGATTCCGAAGATCGGCCAAAACCTTTGCGGGCAAATCGGAAGAAAGGAGTAACTCCATATGGCTTAGCAAAACAGCATCTGAAACTTATTCTCCACCTAGGAAACCCAGACCACTACAAGCCAGATGCCTTTTTCTGATGGTAAGATCACATTTTTTTCGTCTTTTTCACTTTTTCTGTTCCAGATACGATATGTCGGCATGAGGCCGATTTTTGAAAATGTGCGTTCCAAGGATGGCGGATCCTTCGCCTGCCTCGAGTTCCGCGGACCCGAGTTTGAATGTCCCTACCACTACCATCCGGAATTGGAAATCATCTGGATCCTT
>Ga0209401_1002032_pt1 | contig 13223 bp, 13 predicted proteins | sample M_140807_MF_Meta_FD_187318 | JGI IMG/M metagenome (GOLD analysis project Ga0209401, IMG submission 187318) | Freshwater microbial communities from Lake Montjoie, Canada to study carbon cycling - M_140807_MF_MetaG (SPAdes) (version 2) | ecosystem: Environmental > Aquatic > Freshwater > Lake...
ATCCAGCATGGCGAGGTCGACTTCCGCGACGACCGCCGCGACCGCACGCATGGCCGGATCTGGCGCGTGACGGCGAAGGGGCGAGCCCTCGTGCCGCGCTTCGATGCCACGAAGCTCTCCAACGGCGAACTGATCGATTTGCTCACGGCCGACGGCTGGGCCCGTGACGCCGCCCGGCGCGTCCTCGTCGAGCGGGGGATCGCCGACGTTGGCCCCGATCTCGATACCTGGTCCTCCGCCGCACGCCGCGCTGCGCCCGGCACCTCCGGCTACCACCCCGACCTCGAACGCCGCTGCCTCGAGCTTCTCTGGCTCCGTCAGGGGCTCGACGACGGCTCGACTGCGGCCATCGACGGAGCGCTCCTGTCGCGGGTGCTCACCTCGCCCGACCCCCGCGCCCGGGCCGCCGCCTGCCGCGTCGTCGTCGACTGGGCCGACCGCCTCGGCCGAGTGGGCGCAGGCCCGGCCGGCAGCCCCGGCCCGATCGACCTCCTCGCCCCGACCGTCGACGACGATCTCGCGACGGTGCGGCTGGAGGGGGTGCGGGCGCTGGCCGCCGTCGGCACCCGCGTCGGGGCCTCGCCGGCCGACTCCAAGCGCGCCGCGGAGTTGGCGCTGCGGGTGGTCGACCAGCCGCGCGACGACGCCCTCGACTACGCCGTGTGGCTTGCTGCCCGCGAGCTCCAGGGGGCCTGGCTCCCGGCGGTCCTCGCCGGCAGCTTCGACGATGGCGGGAAGATCGCGCGCGTCCTGTTCGCGATCCGGGCAGCGGAAACGACCGCCGCCAGTGGCTGGATGGTGGAGCAGTGGCAGCAGGGCGCCGTCACGGGCGCCGAGCTCGACGCCCTCCTCCATGCCGTCGCGCTGCTCGGCACGGCCGAGGAGCTGCGTCTGGTGTACGACGTCGCCCTCGCCGCCACCACACCCGCGGCCAAGTCGGCAGCGCTCCTCGACCATCTCGCCGACTCGCAACGGAAGCGGAAGGTCGCGCCGGTGGGGGATCTCGCCGGGCTAACGCGACTCCTCACGAGCGCCGACGAGGCCCTCGAACGCGCCGCGATCGACGCCGCCGGAGTCTGGCGGGTCGAGGCTGCAGCCGAGACGCTCGAGCGCACCGCCGCCGATGCCGATCGGCCGTTGCCGCGGCGCGAGGCCGCCTGTCGGGCCCTCGGCAACCTCCCTGGCAAGGCGGCCCACGACGCCCTGGCCACGCTCGCTGCCGGGCCGACGACCCCGGAGCCGCTCGTGGCTGCGAGCCTCGCCGCACTCGTGGGCCGGTCGGTCGACGAGGCCGCCGGGCTCACCGCCGCATGGCTCGCCAGGGGCCCGGGGGACACGGCCGTGCATGAGGTTCTCCGCGCCTTCCTCGGCGCCCGCGGCGGCGCCGACCGGCTCGCGATCCCGCTGGCCGATGTCGCGCTTCCCGCGCCGACGCTCCGCGCGGTGCTCCAGGACGTGACCGCCGCCGGACGGCCGGAGCCGGCCCTCGCGGCCGTGCTCGAGCGCGCCAGCGCCACGGGCGGCCTTCCCTCGATCACGCCCCAACAGCGCGCCGGGATCCTGGCGCTGGTCGCCGCCGGGGCCGACGCCGGCCGCGGCCGCGAGCTCTACCGGCGCGAGTCGCTCCGCTGCGTCGCCTGCCACCGCATCGACCGCGAAGGGGGGCGCGTGGGCCCGAATCTGACGGCCATCGGATCGGCGGCGCAGCCCGACTACCTCCTCGAGGCCCTTCTCGATCCGGCCAAGAGCGTCAAGGAGGGCTACGGTTCGCTCGTCGTCGTCACGACCGACGGCCAGGTCACCGGTGGCATTCCGGTGTCGCGCTCCGACACCGAGCTCGTGCTGCGAACCGCGCTCGATCGCGAGGTTCGTCTCCAGCTGGCCGACATCGAGGAGGAGGCCCCCGGCTCCTCGCTGATGCCCGCCGGCCTCGTCGACGACCTCTCGGCCGAGGATCTCGCCGATCTCGTTCGCTACCTCTCCTCCCTCGGCCGCTGACCCCGCTTCAGACCGCTCCCCCGGACCCCCACCCCATGCCCTCCCTCAAGCGGATCCTCGTCACCGGCGGCGCCGGCTTCCTCGGCAGCCATCTGTGCGAGCGGCTCGTCGCCGAAGGTCACGACGTGATCTGCGTCGACAACTTCTTCACGAGCCAGAAGGCGAACGTCGCCCATCTCCTGGCGCAGCCGAACTTCGAGCTCCTCCGCCACGACATCGTCCATCCGCTGTGGCTCGAGGTGGACGAGATCTACAACCTCGCCTGTCCGGCGGCGCCGGGGCATTACCAGTTCAATCCGATCAAGACGATGAAGACGAGCGTGATCGGGGCGATCAACGTCCTGGGGATGGCGAGGCGCTGCCGGGCCAAGGTTCTCCAGGCCTCGACGAGCGAGGTCTACGGCGACCCGGAAGTCCATCCGCAGCCGGAGAGTTACCGCGGCGCGGTCAATCCGGTCGGACCGCGGGCCTGCTACGACGAGGGGAAGCGGGCCGCCGAGACGCTGTTCATGGATTACCACCGTGCCCACCGGCTCAACGTCCGGATCGTGCGGATCTTCAACACCTACGGCCCGCGGATGAATCCCTACGACGGCCGGGTGGTGAGCAACTTCATCCGCCAGGCGATCGCCGGCGAACCGATCACGATCTTCGGTTCGGGCGACCAGACCCGGAGCTTCTGCTACCGCGACGACCTCATCGAGGGGATGATGCGGATGATGGCCGCCCCGAACGATTTCGTCGGCCCGGTGAACATCGGCAATCCGGGCGAGCTCACGATCCGCGAACTGGCCGAGCTGACGGTTCAGCTGTGCGGATCATCATCGGCGATCGTCCACCGCCCCCTGCCGGTCGACGACCCGGAGCGCCGCCGCCCCGACATTACGCTGGCGCGCGACCGGCTCGGCTGGGCGCCGACGATCGCCCTCCGCGCGGGGCTCGAGCGGACGATTGAGTGGTTCCGCACCGTGAACCTCGCCGACTACCGTCCCCCGACCCCGAACTTCTGATCAGGCCTCCCCAGGCCGGTCCACGGTCCGGGTGAGGAAGGGGGCGAGGAGCCACGCCGCCACGGTCACCAGCCCGATCCCGGCGACGAGCCCCAGCTCGTCGAAGGCCCAGTCAACGCCGTCGGCAAAGCGGCCGAAGAGCGGCTGGGTGAGCTCGTCGGCCGCCGCAAACAGCGCCAGCGGCACGAACAGCGCCGCCGCGGCTCGCCAACCCCATCCACCGCGGGAGGCGAAGGCCGCCGCCACGAGGCCGCCGAGGAGGGTGTAGGCGATGAGGTGGAGCGACTTGTCGCCGGGGGCATCCGGGCCGACGAGCTCGGCCGGCCGCGGGTGGTGCGTGGCGTAGAGAAGGATGCAGGTGTAGGCCGCCGCGAGCAGGTCAAGGCCCCGTTGCACGGCCCCGGGAAGGGCTCCGGCAGGGGGTGGAATTGGGCTTCGTCGTGCGTCCGTCATTCGGTACCCTCCGCCCCCCTTGCCCGGACCGAGGCCCCTGTGGCATCGAGCCCGGCGGAGCATACCGGAGCCCCAGGCCCCCCACATCCCCCACGGTTCGGTGAGTCGACGCCCAATGGCGCCGGCCCGGACACCCAGGAGCCCATCCCCATGGAGCGCGCGACATTATCGGCGGTCGTCCTCGAGCTGCTCGAGAAGGAGACCGGCGAGGCCTACCCCGCCGTCGAGGAATCGACCACGCTCCGCGAGGGTCTGAATCTCGACTCGCTCGACATGGCCGGCCTCGTTCTCCACATCGAGAGTCACTTCGGCATCCAGATCGAAAGCGAGCTCCTCGACGGCATCCAGTCGGTTGGCGATCTGCTCGACGTCCTGGAGACGAAGATCGCCGCCAAGTCGGTCCGCAGGGCGGCCTGACCTCCCGCCCGGCGAGGGTCTCCGAGCATGACGACGCCCCACCTCTCCTGCCCCGTCGCGGTCCATGCGACCGTCACCTGCCGCGCGGCGGGGATTGGGGTGCTGCGCGAGGCGCCCGTACCGGGGGCCCCGCCGCTGCCGCCACGATTCCTCCGCCACGCCGACGAGCACACCGTCGTCGGCATCCGCGCCGTCCAGGAGGCGATGGCCGCGCTCGGCCAGAGCCCGGGGAATCCCCGGGCCGGCGCGGGCGATCGCTTCGCCGTCGTCGCCGCCCCGTGTGGCGCCGGCCGCCCGGTGAGCGCCCGCACGCTCGTCAATCTGCGGGAGGGGGGTCCGGTGACGGTCTCGCCGCATGTCGTCCCCCAGTGCTCACTCCATGCGCTGGCCAGTGCCGTGAGCGTTGGCCTGCGGATCCACGGCCCCAACATCGGCGTCGGCGGTGGCCCCGAGGCGCTCTCCGAGGCGTTCGTCACGGCGCTGTCGCTCCTCGACGAGCCGGGGGTCGAGGGTTGCTGGCTCGTGCTCACCGCCTGGGATGAAGAGCCGGTGCTCGACGACCGGGGCGACGTTCCCGGCGACGCTGTCTGCCGCGGCGTGGCGCTGGCCCTCGATCGGGCCGCCACCGGGAGCCTGCGGCTGTCGCTCCGCACCGTGCCGAGGATGGCGGTGCTCGACGCCGCTGCGACGACATCCCCCCCCGGCCATCCTTCTCTGGCCGCGCTGGCGATCCTCCTCGAGCAGGCCGGTCGCGCTGGCGGCCCCAATCTCCCCGGTGACTGCGACGGCTGCCTCTGGTCGCTCCGTCTGGGATGGGGAGCGATGGTGAATCTCGACCTCGCCCCGGCGGCGCTCGGGGCGATGGAGCGGAGGAGGATTGCCGCATGACGCGAGCCCCCCTTCGCACCGATCGATCAGCGATGATCACCGGCATCGGTGCCGTGACCCCGCTCGGAAACGATTTCGATACGATCGCCGACGGGCTCCTCGCCGGGCGATCGGGCGTCGTCGAGATCGATGGCGCGGGGTTCAGCCGCGAGGCGAGGCAGTTCGCCGCGCCAGTCACCGCGATCCCGGCGGTGGCCGCGGACGACTCCCTCGACCGCCTCGGCCGGATCTGTCTGGCAGCGGCCAACGCGGCCCGGGCCGATGCCGGGCTCGGCGACCGGCGCGGCGGCCCGATCGCCGCGGCGCGCGTCGGCCTCGTTCTGGGGATCGGGGCGGAGCAACTCAAGGGCTGGGAGGCCGATTTCCTCGCCGGTGGCCGGCAGGTCTTCTGCCCCGACCGTTCCCCGAGTCTCGTCCACCGGATTGCCACCCACCTCGGGATCGACGGTCCGGCGGTGACGGTCGCCGCGGCCTGTGCCTCCAGCGGCTATGCGCTGGCGCTGGCCCGCCGCTGGATTGCCACGGGGCTGGTCGACGTCTGCTTGGCCGGCGGCGGCGACATCCTCTCCCCCACTGGCTTTGCCGCCTTCTACAACCTCCGCGCGCTCTCCCGCCGCAGCGACGATCCTGTCCGCGCTTCGCGCCCCTTCGACCGCGATCGCGACGGCTTCGTGATGGGGGAGGGGAGCGCGGTGCTCGTCCTCGAAGCGCGCCGCCACGCCGAGGGGCGCGGCGCACGGGTTCGCGGCGAACTGGCCGGAGTCGGCATGTCGGGGGACGCGGCACACATGGTGATCCCGAGCGACGATCCGACGGAAGCCGCCCGCGCGATCCAGCTGGCGCTCCGCGACGCCGGCGTGGAACCGGCCGGGGTCGACTACGTCAACGCCCACGCGGCCGGCACGCCGGTGGGGGACGTGGCCGAGGCGGCGGCGATCCGCCTCGCGCTCGGCAGGGCAGCCGACGGCATCCCGGTCAGTTCGACGAAAAGCATGTCGGGCCACCTCGTCAGCGCGGCGGCCGCCTTCGAGGCGCTTGCCTGTCTGGCGGCCATCGACCGCCAGACGATCCCCCCGACACTGAACCTCGACCATCCCGACGAGCGCTGCCGACTCGACCACGTTCCGCATGTCGCCCGGCCGCACCCCGTCACCGTGACCGCCAGCAATTCCTTCGGCTTCGGCGGGGCGAATCTGTGCCTCGTCATCCGCCGCGCCGCCTGACTTCGATCCACCGTTTCAACACCGTTTCCTCACCATTTCCCGGGAGATCCCCAGATGACCAGCTGCTCCTCGCAGTGCGCCTGCCGCCGCCCCGCCGATCCCTCCTCGCCGCCGCTCCCGGCCGCCGAGATCGACTCGCTCCTCGAGCGGCTCGTGGCGGAGTGGCATGTTGTCGATCCGGGGCATGCCGCCACCGAGCTCGAGGGGCGGATCTGCGACCTCCACAAGTTCAACTTCCAGCTCTGGCACGAGGAGGACATCGCCCGTTCTCCCGAGGTGACCGATGCGCGGATCGCCGAGGTGAAGCGGAACATCGACCGCTTCAACCAGGCCCGCAACGACGCCATCGAGAAGGTCGATGACTGGCTCGTCACCGAGCTTGCCGCCCGCGGGATCCAGGCCGCTGCCGGCACTCCCGCGGCCACCGAGACTCCCGGCTCGGCGATCGACCGGCTGTCGATCCTCGAGCTTCGCCGATTCCACATGCGCGAGCAGCTCGACCGTGCCGATGCCACCCAGGAGCACCGCGAGAAGGCGGCGGCCCGGATGGCGGTGCTCGACGCCCAGCGGGGCCATCTCATCGAGGCGATCGACCGTCTCCTCACGGAGATCTTCCTGGGGCAGCGGCCGCTGCGTGTGTTCCGGATGATGAAGATGTACAACGATCCGACCATGAACCCGTATCTCTACAAGGCCCAGAACAGGTCGGCGGCCTGATCAGCCCCGGCCCTGCGCCCCCCCGAAGTGGCTCTGCATGTTCGAACACCACCGCGAATCGCTCCTCCCCCGGCAAGCGTTCGCGCGGCGGGTGGCGTGGCATCTCTCCATCGCCAGCGGCCTGGTGGCGCTGGCGCTGGGGTTCGGCGTCCTCGGCTACCACTGGCTCGGAGGTCTCCCCTGGATCGATGCCCTTCTGAATGCGTCGATGATCCTCGGCGGCATGGGGCCGGTCGACCAGATGACGTCTCAGGCGGGGAAGTTGTTCGCGTCGTTCTATGCCCTCTTTTCCGGGCTCCTCTTCATTGGCGTGGCGTCGCTGGTCGTCGCGCCGTTCGTCCATCGGGTCATGCACCGCCTCCACATCGAGGAGGAGTGATCCGGCGGGGGCGGTTGTGTGCCGGCCGGGGAGCGGTTGAAATGGGGTTGTCCCCCCCACTCCGGAGCAACCCGATGGCCCTCAAGAAAACGACCGCCGCGAAAACGTCGACGGCCAGGAAGCCGGCCGCCCCATCCGCAGCCCCGGCCGGCAAGAAGCGACCGGCGAAGAAGGTCGCGCCGCGGGCGAAAGCCCCCGCGAAGAAGACCGCCACAACAACACCGGCGCGCCGGACCGTCGCCGGCCGGCCCGGCGTCAACTCGGTGGGGATGAAGCTCGTGCCGATCCCCGCCGGCAGCTTCACGATGGGGAGCCCGGTGACGGAGAAGGGGCGCGGCACCGACGAAGCGAAAAAGCGCGTCGCGATCCATCATCCGTTCCTCATCGGCCGCACGGTCGTCACCAAGGCCGAGTGGAAGGCGGTGATGAAGTCGGAGCCCTGGAAGGGGCAGCGGTGTGTCGTCGATGGAGATGACGCGCCGGCGGTGTATGTCGACTGGCACGACGCGGTCGCCTTCTGCCGCAAGCTGACAACGCTGGAACGCGGCGGGGGATGGCTCGAGAAGGGGGAGCACTACCGGCTGCCGACGGAGGCGGAGTGGGAATACGCCTGCCGCGCCGGCACGAAGTCGGCGTGGTCGTTCGGCGCCGATCCGCGCAAGCTCGACGACCATGCCTGGCACTACGGCAACACGAGCGACCACAAGGAGGCCTATGCCCACCGCGTCGGTTTAAAAAAGCCCAACCCCTGGGGCCTGTGCGACATGCACGGCAACGTCTACGAGTGGTGCTCCGACTGGTACAAGTCGGCGCTCGCCGGAGGGGACGATCCGCAGGGGCCGTCGACCGGCACGCTGAAAGTCCTGCGGGGGGGCGGTTGGGGCTACGACCCGGCCCGTTGCCGTTCCGCTGATCGCAACAAGAACGATCCCTCGTTCACCGACTTCTCCGGCGGCTTCCGCGTCGTTCTCGCCGGCGAGTGATCGGCGGCTGGCGCGCGGCCTCGGCGGCCGCGCACCAGCGCCTTGGGATCACACTCGGGATCGAATGGTTCACCAGCCCCAGCCGAATCCGCGCCGCCAGCTGCGCCGGGCCACACGGCCACCGACACGAACGGCATGCGCAGTCGGCCCGACATAGACCGGCGCGGGGCGGTACACCGGCGCCACCACCACGGGGGCATAGACCGGCCGCGCGTAGACAGCGGGCCCGTAGAACGGCGGTCGGTACACCGGATAGCCCGGATAGCCCCAGGCGACCGGACTGAACGGCGCGACATACCTCGGACCAAAGCCCACACCATACCTCGGCCCGTAGCCCGGCCCGAAAGCTGGCCCAAAGCCCGGCCCGTAGCCACCCATCGCCATCGGCCCGCCCCAGCCCCAGCCGCCGACCCACAGGCCCTGGGCGTTGGCCGATTGCGGAACGCAGGCGAGCGCCCCGCAGACCACCGCGGCTATCAACCCACGACGAATGCTGTTCACTTTTTTTAAGATCTCCGGAGGAATCCGGGCTCGCCATGGGGCCCGGCACGATTCAACCTACCGCTTTCCGTCGGAAATCGCGCGTCTGCGGACGCCGGCCTGAAGGAAGTTCTGCCGCCGGCGCCGGCAGGCCGTTCCCGCGGCCGGCTCCATGCCCGCCAAAACCCTCGTTTGGAGCGGTCCCGGGAGGGGCGGCCGTGGCCTGGGCGGCCGGGCCCATGATCCGAGCATGGACTGAACTTGATCCACAGCCCGCTACACTTGAGCGCCAGCATCCCCTGCCAGCATCCTTCTCCCGCGCCGCCGGCTCCCCCCATGCCGCTCATCGAGGTCACCGCGGTCGCGAAGCACTACGACCTGGGGAGCGTCCGCGTCGAGGCCCTCAAGGGGGTGTCGCTGGCGATCGAGCGCGGGGAGTATGTCGCCCTCGTCGGCCCGTCGGGGTCGGGGAAGTCGACGCTCATGAACACGCTCGGCTGTCTCGACCGCCCCAGTTCCGGGAGCTACCGGCTCGACGGCCGGGAGGTGGTGACGCTCTCGAAGGACGAGCGCGCCGCGGTCCGCAACCGTCACCTCGGATTCGTATTCCAAAACTTCAACCTCCTGGCGCGGACGTCGGCGCTGGAGAATGTCGAACTGCCGATGATCTATGCCCGGGGGATCCCCGCTCGCGAGCGGCGCAAACGTGCCCGTGAGGCGCTCGAGAGCGTCGGCCTGGCCGACCGGCTCGACCACCATCCCGCCCAGCTCTCCGGCGGCCAGCAGCAGCGCGTGGCGATCGCCCGGGCGCTCGTCAACGGCCCGTCGATCCTCATGGGCGACGAGCCGACCGGCAACCTCGACAGCCGCACCGGCCAAGACGTGATCGCACTGTTTCGCCGTCTCAACCGCGAGCAGGGGCTGACGGTGATCATCGTCACGCACGATCCCGAAGTGGCCGCCAGCGCCGATCGCGTCGTCACGCTCCGCGACGGCGCGATCCTCACCGACGTCCGGGCGGCGGCCCGCGTCGAGCCGGCTCACTCGTAGCGACGCTTTCCTCCCAGCGACGCTTTACTCATAGCGACGCTTTACTCATAGCGACGCTTTACTCATAGCGCAGCGCCTCGATCGGATCGAGCCGGGCGGCGCGCCTGGCTGGATACCATCCGAAGAACACTCCGACGATCGCCGCGAACAGGATCGCGAGCACGCCAGCCGGCACCGAGACGACGATCGGCCAGTCGGTGCCGCTGGAATAGGCATTGATGGCCATCGTCAGGCCGGCCGCGCCGGCCACGCCGAGCGTGAAGCCGACAAGCCCGCCGAGCGCCGAGAGGAGGACCGCCTCGAGGAGAAACTGCCGGAGGATGTCGCCGCTGGTGGCCCCCAGGGCCATCCGCAAGCCGATCTCCTTGGTGCGCTCGGTGACGCTCACGAGCATGATGTTCATGATCCCGACGCCGCCGACCAAGAGTGAGATTCCGGCGATCGAGGCGAGCATCGCCGTCATCACGCCCGTCACGACGCCGAGCGCTTTGGCGATCTCGGTGGTGTTTTGCACCTGGAAATCGTTGACTTGCCCCGGCGCGATCCGGTGGCGGTCGGCGAGGAGGTGGCGGATCTCCCGTTCCGTGCCGCGCATCCCGTCGACACTCCGGGCGGAGACGAGGATCGCGTGCACCCCCTTGAAGCCGTTCCCCACCAGCCGCTTGCGGGCCGTTGAATAGGGCATGAGGAGGATGTCGTCCTGATCATCGCCGACGATGTTCGCCCCCTTCTTCTCGAGCACCCCGATGACGCGGAAGGGAATGTTGCGGATGCGGACAATGCCCCCGATCGGATTGGCTGTCTGAAACAGCCGCGCCGCGACGGTGGTGCCGAGAACACAGACCTTCTCCGCCCCCGCCACGTCGCGCTCGCTAAAAAAGCCCCCCCGGCGGACCTGCCAGCTCCGCACCGTCGGGTAGTCGACCCCGACCCCGAACATCTGCTTCGGGCTCCAGTTGGTGCCGGCATGGATCGCCTGGCCGGCAGCGGCCACCAGCGGCGTGACGGCGAGTACGCTTGGGCACTCCGAGGCGATCGCATCGACATCCCCTTGGGAGAGGGTCTGGAGCGGCCCCTGACGCACGCCCCCCCGTTCGCCGGTGCCGGGGATGACGACGATGACGTTCGTGCCGATCGCCGAAAACTGGCCGCGGATCATCTCGGCGGCGCTCTGGCCGACCGAGACGAGCGTCGTCACCGCGGCGATGCCGATCACGACTCCGAGAACGGTCAGCAGGGCGCGGAGCCGGTTCTTCTGGAGCGAGCGGAAGGCGAGTTGCAGTGTGACCATCACCCCTCCGGGCTCGAGCCCGATTCAGTCGGTCCCCGTTCAATCGTCTTTGGGGGCGATCCCGACCACGAGCCTCTGCCCCGGCTCGACATCACCGGAGACGATCTCGGTGGCGCGGTGGTCGCCGATGCCGGCGGTGACCGGGATGCCGCGGAGGAGTCCGTCGGCCTCGACCACCCACACGTGCCGCCGTTTCCGTTCCCCCTCCGCCTCGGCCTTGGCGCTCGCCGAAGGTGACTCGCCGCGGGCCTGATCGTCGGCCTCGAGCGCCGTGCCGTCGAGGATCACCCGGTCGGCCTCACGGACATGGTCGCGGACGGGATAGAAGCGCAGCGCCGCGTTGGGCACCTTGATCACGCCGTCGCGCCTGTCGACCTGAAACGAGATCTCGGCCGTCATCCCGGGGAGGAGCTTGAGATCGGGGTTGGGCGTGGAGAGGACGACCGGATAGGTGACGACGTTTTGGGTGGTCGTCGAGGCGAGGCGGATCTGGGCGATCTTTCCCTCGAACACCTCGCCTGGGTAGGCATCGACGGAGAACTGTACCGACTTCCCCGATTCCTGCGCGAGGCGGATCTGGCCGATGTCGGCCTCATCGACGGAGGCAAAGATCCGCATCTCACGGCGCATGTCAGGGGCGATGACAAACAGCTCCGGCGTCTGAAACTGCGCGGCGAGTGTCTGGCCGAGCTCGACCTTGCGATCGATGATGATCCCGGCGACCGGCGCGAGGATCTTCGTGTAGCCGAGGTTCGCCTCGGAGGTGTCGAGGTTCGCCTCGGCCTGCTCGATGGCCGCCTCGGCCATGACGATCTCCGCCTCCATCCCCACGCGGGTGAAGTGGGCCTGATCGAGCTCGCTCTCGGAGATCGACGCGACGTTGCGTTCGGCGAGGGAGTTGGAGCGGTCCTCCTCGCGGCGCGCCTGCTGGAGGCGGGCCGCACCGCGCTCGAGCTCGGCGCGGCGGGCGGCGAGGGCGGCCTTGTCGCGGGCGACGATGGCCCGGTAGGTGCGGGGATCGATCTCGGCGAGGAGATCCCCTTCCTTCACCTCGCCGTTGAAATCGGCGTGGAGGCCGACGATCGGTCCGGAGACGAAGGCCCCGACCTGGACCGACTGGACCGGCTCAATCGTACCGGTGGAGTTGATGACCTCGATGACATCCCCCTTCTCGGCGGCCAGGGTGTCGAACTTCGGCCGGTTGCGGGCGGCCCACCAGGCGGTGGCCGGTTGCCAGCCCGCCGCCGCGGCACCGGCGAGGACCGCGACGACGACGATGAGCTTGAGGAGGCCGCGCACGAAAAGGTTTCTCTGAAGGTGGTAACCAATATACCGCTGCCGCAGCGACCGACCGCCGGGGGGTGGCGCGGAGATCGCTGGCAGGGAGGGTCGCTCTGGCCCCGGGCAGGCCCCCCGTGCAATACTTTTGGTATTCGGGGCCTCTTTCTCCCGCCCATGATCGCAGCGATGTCCTCTTCAGCCCGGAGCCGCCGCGCCTCTTCCTGCCCTCGGCCGTCGCGCCGTGGCCTGCTCACGGCAGGCCTAGCCGGTCTTGGGGGGCTGTCGCTTGTCGATCTGCTCCGGGCCGATGCCACTCCTGCTGCCGTGCGGCGGTCGGTGATCCATGTTCATCTCGACGGCGGGCCGCCGCAGATGGACACGATCGACATGAAGCCCGATGGCCCGGCGGAGGTGCGGGGGGAGTTTTCGGCGATCGCCACGGCGGTGCCGGGGATTCACGTCTGCGAGCTGCTACCCGGGCTCGCCAGGCTTGCCGACCGGTTTGCCTTTCTCCGTGCCGTCGTCGGCTCGGCCGGTCAGCACGACGCCTTCCAGTGTCAGTCGGGCTATGACCCAGAGCATCTGAAAAGTCAGGGGGGCTGGCCGGCAATCGGCTCGGTCCTCTCCAAGCTCCATGGTCGGCCGGGTGACACGGCGCCGTTGTTTGTCGATTGTCAGCAGGGGCGGGGGATGGTGCGCAACAGTGCCCGTCCCGGTTTCCTCGGGCCCGCGCATGGGCCGTTCCGCCCCGACCTCGGTGCTCTCTTCGCCCGGCCGCTCGAGCCGGGGATGGTGGGAGAGCTTGCGGCCCGGGGGAGCGACTTCGCCACATCACTCTCGCTCTCTCCTTCGCTCTCGGTCGACCGGCTGGGGAATCGCCGGGCGCTTTTAAAATCGCTCGACGGCTGGAAGCGGCAGGTGGCGTCGACGGATTCACTTGGGGCAGGGGATCGCTTCCACGATCAAGCGATTGGGATTCTGACCTCGGGGAGGGTGGCTGCGGCGCTCGATCTGGAGTCGGAATCGCCGGCCGTGCTTGCCCGCTATTCCATG
>Ga0209401_1002037_pt1 | contig 13199 bp, 13 predicted proteins | sample M_140807_MF_Meta_FD_187318 | JGI IMG/M metagenome (GOLD analysis project Ga0209401, IMG submission 187318) | Freshwater microbial communities from Lake Montjoie, Canada to study carbon cycling - M_140807_MF_MetaG (SPAdes) (version 2) | ecosystem: Environmental > Aquatic > Freshwater > Lake...
GGTGGAGATGCGGGAATGACCCCCGAATCAAAAAATAGGGATAATATGAATATATTACTCGAAAGTAGTGATTTAATTAATGAAGATGACTTCATAGATTTATCGAGAGCAAGAAATTCTTTGGGCGATATTGGAGACGAACTCGATAGAATACTAAATGACTAATATTTATTATAAAATATTTGCAAAATGAAAATAGGTGTATTAAAATCAAGAGTTGAAAAATTACTTTCCGAATCTTACGGAAAAGGAACTTTTAAAGAAGAGATTAAAAATTTCAATAGAAATGTTTTGTCAAATAAAAACATATCTAAATTATTTTTTCTTTATGACGAGTTATCGACAAATAAAGGATATGAACAAAAATTGGCTGAGGATTTTGTTTTTGAATCAATCACGATGTTTGAAAATATTATCAATAAGACAGACAAAAAAGATTTGGAAAAACTTAAAAGGTGGTCAATTGGTATTAACTCTCACAATCAATACACTGATATAGATAATTTGTTTTATAATACAGGAGATGTTTTACACTTGGAAAACAAAGTTAGAAGTAAAAAAGTAATTGTTGAGGGATTAAAAAAGACTCCTATTGTTGAAAACAAGGAAACAATTCTTTTACCTTTGAGTTCTATGGTTAGAGTCGCAAATAAATCTATTGAAGAATTTGTATCTAATTTAAATGAATCAGAAAAGAAAGAACTTAATTTATTTCTTAAAGAGGATGAATTAGTTTTAGTCGAAAGATTTCAAAGTCTTAAGGACGAGGCGGTAGTTAAATTGGTCGTTGTTTTAGAATCTGAATCTGACGAATCAGTTAAAAGTACTATCAACGAGACAATAGATAATATAAAAACTAAGAAATTTGACAGATTAGAGTATTTTAAGTTAAAGAACCTGGTCAATACCCTATAAATTTTGACATTTTGACAAAATTTATCTAACTTTTTTTCAGAAAAAATAAACTCTGAAAAAAATGAGATAATGAAGAAAGGGAAAACCGCTAAATTAAGCGGATTCAAATCGTCAAAAATTACTTATGGTACTGTTGATTCAAAAAATTTAAAATCAATTTACATTAACATTCAAACTTGGGTTCAACCAAAAGACGATTATGAGAAATGGACAAGAATTGTCCTAAATATGTCAAGAGCAGTTAAACACACTGTATTTAATTGTCTTGACAAGGAAATATTTGACGAAAAATTTATCGCAGATTTAGACTTAAGAACTAGCGGAATTCAATACAAAAAAAGGTCTTTTATGAATTTAGAAATTAATCTTTATTTATTAGAAGAGATGGATTTCAAATCAACAGAATTAAAAAAATCAATTAAATCTATTGTAAGTTGTATTCATTCAGACATCTTCAGAAAAAATGAATATTTTAATTTTCACTTAAGTAAAAAAGACAAAACTGAACTTGTGGAGGTATAAATATAAAGTTTGAGGTATTTATATAAAAATATCGACATGAACGAACTTAAAATATTGAAACCCTATGAATCTGGAAAAGGGATTCTTATTGAGTATGATGCGGGATATGTATCACCAAAAGAATTTGGAAATCAAAATATTTTGATGGAATCCAAAAGTTTCATGGACCACAGTAAACCTTTTGAGTTTTATGCGGTTCTACAAAAATATAATACACCAAATCGTAATGGTAGGATTTATCCTGAAAAAATATTAAAAAGAGAAGCTGAAAATTATAAGAAAATGATTAATAAGGGTGTTTCGCTTTCTGAGTTGAATCACCCTGAATCATCTTTAATTGATTTGGATAGAGTTTCTCATATTATCACTGAAGTATGGTGGGATGGAATAATATTGATGGGTAAATTAAGATTACTAACATCACCAGGATTCCACGAAAGAGGAATCTGTTCTACAAAGGGAGATTTAGCCGCAAACTACTTAAGACAAGGAGTCACTTTAGGTATTTCATCAAGAGGTGTTGGTTCCCTTAAAAAGATAGGAGAACAAAATGAAGTTCAGGACGATTTTGAATTAATTTGTTTTGACTTAGTATCTTCTCCATCAACGCCAGGTGCATATCTTTTTTCTAAACCTGAAGAAAGGGGTAATTTTGAGGAGAATTTGGAGGAGGAGAATAAAACACAAAGAGAACGTCACGTAGGACCCGAAGCAAACAGTTCATTAGACTTAATGAAACGATTAAATACATATCTCGATAAGTAATCCTTGATTTTATAAAATGTTTTGATGATATTTTATAAAAAATAAAACTATGAACGAAAAATATTTCATCGCAAAACTTTACTATGAATTTCCTGATGAAGAAACAGGTAAAGTAAAAAAGGTAAAAGAAGAGAAACTTGTAAAGGCATATAGTCCGACTGATGTTGAGGCTAAGATTACAAAAAGGTATAGTGAATTAACTTGGGATTGGAGAATCACATCAATTGCGGAAAGCAAAATTGACGAAGTTATAGAAGTATTGTAAATTTTTTTCTTAAAAGTTTAATAAAAAGGGGTCTCGAAAGGGTCCCCTTTTTTTATTTGTTTAATTTATTTTTAAATGAAAACCACAGAAAATGAATTTTTTACGTATATGACAATATTTATATGAAAAATATACATTTAAAAAAATGGCAAAAGAAAAAAATTTGGTTGAGGACGCTCTTATTCAAATGAGAAATTTGGAAGAGGCGGTAGCCGAAAATGCAAAAGGAATACTTGCTTCTACGATGAAGCAAGAAATCAGAGAATTAGTAAAAGAATCTATCGTATCAGAACAAGGTGATGATGATGAGGAGATTAAAACAGATGATGAAATGGACATGGACATGGATTCTGATGAAATGGATATGGATATGGATTCTGATGATGAAATGGATATGGATATGGATTCTGATGAAATGGATATGGATATGGATTCTGATATGAGTGATATTGGAATGTCCGATGATGATGATATTATCGATTTGTCAGGAACTGACTCTGATGGTGAACCATTAATTTCTGATGAGGACCTTTTAAAGGTTTTCTTATCAATGGACCAAAATGACGGTATCATAGTAAAAAAAGATAACAATATGGTTAATCTAAAAGATGATAATACAGATAAAGAATATCTAATTCAAATGGAATCTGCTGAAGGTGATGAGTTTATGGAATCTTACGATGAAATGGAAGAGTCTTATGACGAAATGGAAGAAGACTACGACATGGAAATGGAAGAAGACGACGACGACATGGAAATGGGTATGGAAGACGACGACATGGAAATGGATATGGACCTTGCTGACATGGATGTTAATTCTATTATAGATTCAGTATTTTCAAAAAAAGTTGGTCCTATGAAAAAATCTAATGACGAGGAAGTCGTTTACGAAATTGAAATGGATGAAGACGATATGATGGATGAAGACGATATGATGGATGAAGATGATATGATGGATGAAGATGATATGATGGATGAAGATGATGATATCCAAATGGAATCTATGAAACCTAAAATCGGTAGCGGTGCTAGAATTGGTAAACCTAAATTTTCATACAAAAAACCTTCAGGCGGATTCAAAGACGATATGAAACAAGGTACAAGAGGTGTTGGAATGGGTAAACCTAAATTCGAATTTAAAGAGGGAATGAAAAAAGAAAAGATGGATGGTTCTAAACTTATGAGTAAAGGAAAACCGTCATCTATGTTCTTCTCTGGTAAAAAAGAAGAAACTAAAGAAGCGTCTCGTACATATAAGTTCGGTTCGAAAGATGGAAGTCGCGGTCTTAGAAAAGGTATTACACCAAACAGAAACCTTACGTTTGAAAACGAACAAAAATACGAAGAACAAATCAAAGTTTTAAGAGAGAAAAACGAAGAATATCGTAAAGCACTAAATGTGTTCAGAGATAAACTTAACGAAGTCGCTACATTTAATTCAAATTTGGCATACGCAACAAGATTGTTCACTGAACATTCAACATCTAAACAAGAGAAAATTAACATCTTAAGAAGATTTGATGGCGTTGAAACTATCAAAGAATCAAAAAATTTGTATCGTACAATTAAAAGTGAATTAACAACAACAAACAAAACGTCGATTACTGAATCGATTGAAGGAAGAATCGAAAAAACTCCTTCTTCAGGTTCGGCTTCGACACTAATCGAATCTAAAACTTATGAGAATCCTCAATTCTTAAGAATGAAGGATATTATGAGTAAGATTATAAAATAAAAATAAACTTAAAAAATAATTCCAAAAAATGGGAGCATTATTAGAATCAGGTCTTGTTGGTAACATCGGGTTAAAACACCTTAAAGTTATCAAAGAAGATACTATCAACAAATGGGACAAATTAGGGTTCCTTGAAGGTCTTAAAGGCCACCTAAAAGAGAATGTTGCACAACTTTATGAAAACCAAGCATCACATTTGATTAACGAAGCATCTTCAGAATCTTCTAACGGAGCATTCGAAACAGTTGTTTTCCCAATCGTGAGACGTGTTTTCTCTAAATTGTTAGCAAACGAAATCGTATCTGTACAAGCGATGAACTTACCAATCGGTAAGTTGTTCTACTTTGTACCTAAAATCCAAGGATATTCAGGAGGAACTTCTGATATGTCAGGAGAACATTACGCACCGGTAGGTTCACCAGGTAATTATCCTGGCGACCCTAATTCAGGTTATGCTGGTTCAGGAACATACGCTAAAAACCTTTATGATTTATTTTATGAAGGTGGTGAAGCGGGACTTGACCCTCCAGGATTGTTCGATTATTCAAAAGGTCGTTGGTCTGCCGTAACAGGTGTAACCGTTACTTATGCGTGGAGTCCAACAACAGGTGAATTAACCCAAACAGGATACACAAGTGGTGTATACAGAAAAGCAATTATTGTTATGTCAGGATTCTCTGATTCAGGTGCCGGAAAATTAATTGGTCCTGATGGTCAAGAAATTGATTCTGAAACATTCTTAGCAGACCTTAAAATTATTGGTGTTACAACTAATACAACAACATCTGCTAACGCATTAAATCCATATTTATTCAGAGTTGTAACTCAGAAATATGGTAAAGGTATGGTACAATACGGAAGTAATGTATCGACAACATTCCCAGGTTCAGGAAATGGTGGTTCATATAATAATATTTGTACTGCACAAGGATTCATCTTCTTAGAAGTTGATTTACAAGTTCCGGCAAGTTTAGGTTCAGATTCTATGGACGGATATACCGGTACAACATTCTCTTCGTCGACAGCTACAAACAACGCATTTACTGCGGTTTGGAGACGTTATCAAGAACTTGAATTTGAAGATAAGATTGGTGAGGTTTCTTTTGACCTACAGTCAGTAACTGTATCGGTTTCTGAAAGAAAACTAAGAGCACAATGGTCACCTGAACTTGCACAAGACGTTGCAGCATTCCATAACATCGATGCTGAAGCTGAATTGACAGCGTTATTGTCTGAACAAGTTGCAGCTGAAATCGACCGTGAAATTTTACGTGACTTACGTAAAGGAGCGGCTTGGAACCTTCGTTGGGATTACAACGGATGGAAGCGTCTGTCTTCAACAGGTGCAACTCCATACACTCAAAAAGACTGGAATCAAACTTTGATTACGGCAATTAACCAAATTTCTGCACAAATTCACAAGTCAACTCTTCGTGGTGGTGCTAATTGGATTGTTGTATCTTCTGAGGTTTCTGCAATTTTTGATGACTTGGAATACTTCCACGTATCAAACGCTTCACCTGAGCAAGACCAATACAACATGGGTATTGAAAGAGTAGGTACATTAGCAGGTCGTTATCAAGTGTTCCGTGACCCTTACTTCCCACCAAACACGGTGTTGATTGGTCACAAAGGTACTTCGTTACTTGACACAGGTTACATTTACGCACCGTATGTACCTCTACAATTAACTCCAACAATGTACAATCCATTTAACTTCACACCTATCAAAGGTATTATGACACGTTACGCTAAGAAAATGGTTAATAACCGTTTCTACGGACGTATCACAGTTGATGGTGTACGTACATTCGACTTAAGAGAATTGAGATAATCAATTTAACATCTAATACTGAAAAGGGACGAGAAATCGTCCCTTTTTTTATTTAGACAACAATCTAATACATTTCGATATTACCTCGGTTTCTCCTATGTTATATATTCCCCGTTCATAAGCGTATTTAACCGCATGAATAAGAAACACTGTAGCAATTTCACTATTAAGGGTTTGTAATATAGTCTCCAATTGTTCTTCCGTCTGTATTTCTAATCTCCCGAACAAAACTGCTAGGGGTTGGTTTGATTCGTCTTCCATTTCCATTTTTAATTTTTGATTTTACGAATTCAAAAGTTGCTACATCAATATCATCTATGTAATGATAATTGTCCAATATAACTTTATTAAATTCTTCTGTTAATTCGGGTGTCCAAACAAAATTTTCGTACAACATAAAATTGATAGTGTTATGATATTTATAATAGTAAGAATATTATTTCAAAATGACAAATGATAATAAAATAAATGAAGCAACGTCCGCATCCGTTTCTTCGGGTAAATACCAACAACCTATGGTTCCTGGTGTCCGTATGTTTAATAAACAAGAAATGCAACCCTATTATATACCAACGTCAAAATATGATGATGCGGAATTGGCTTACGATAGTTATGATGGTAAAATGTCTACACCTAAAAATGAAATAAAGAAAAAAGAATCTCAAGCAAGAAAAATTTCTAAATATATTAAAAACAACCCAACCGAAACTGATGATGATGGTAATAACATTAACGGTGGGAATGGACCTTCAAAACTTTTAAAAAAAATGAAAAAAGAAAATATTAACCAAATTATTCATAATATATTAAAAGAAGATTTAGCCGTTTGGTTTGGAACCAAAAAGAAACCTAAAGGTAGTAAACAACCGGGAGGTCCTTGGGTTAACATTTGTCGTAAAAAAGAGGGTGGTGGACATCCTCCTTGTGGTAGACCTGAATCATCTTCAAAAGGTTATCCGAAATGTCGTGCCGCAGGTGTTGCCTCCAAAATGACTGATTCACAAAAGAAAAGTGCTTGTCAACAAAAAAGAAGTGCCGAAAAATCAGAACCTAAAACGGGTACGGGGAACAAACCAACAATGGTTTCTTACAAACCTAAGAAGAAAAAAACAAACGAAAACTTAAGAAGTGTCATTAAGAATATTCTTAATGAAATTAAATCTTCTTAAGAATATCGGTTAGAGAACAATTGATTTGTGAGTGGATTACCGTTTCATAGGATTTTCTACGTAACTCAATTTCGTTATTAAATAAGAAATTAACTCTTTGCCAAACTCTAGCATCCATTAATATAGAATAATGATATACGTGGTTTGTAACAAACGCCTGTTGGTGTTGTAGAGTTAAATAAATACCCAACCTATCATTAATAATAATTTTCTTTTCTGATACAGGAGCAAAGATTAATTCAGTGTCGTTCTGTTTAAGTAGTTTTCTTGCGATATGAAAACAGGTTTGCTGATACCTGTCCATCGTAGGGTCAATTTTTTGGTCTAACGGTCTTCTATGTATCCAAAGATAATATCTAAGAAATACTCTTTTGATTTTTCTTTTAACAAATTGATAAAGTGTCATAGGGGATGTTTTTGTGATTACAAAGATATAAAAGTTTTTTGGAATTAACAGTACGGTGGAGAACATCTTTTTTTACCATCTGAACCTGGCATTGTTCCTTTACAAACCTGTACTCCGTAACCGTTCGAATATGCCGAGGGAAAAACCTTAAACTTGGACTTGGCGGCAGCGTACCCTCTAGCACACAATTTTGTCCCTGTTTTCTTTTTACCTTCCTCCATCATACCTGTGAAAGACGTGTCCTCAATATCTTGTTTACCATCTCCTTTAGTATGATTCATCATAAAATCAAACACTTGGTCCATATTATTTTTTGCTTCTGCGATATGGTCTTGGGCCCAATCGTGACCGTCATCTAATATCTCAGTTACCATATCTTGGTCTAACTCTAATAACATATCACATTGTCTTCTCATTTGTTCTAAATTTGAAAAGAACATATATCTATCAGAATAATCTTCGTGAGATTCATTTAATACTTTTTTAACAATACGACTTAAATCGGATTCCGTTAACTTAACTACTTTTTTCATTTTTTATTTACAATTTGAAATTTTATTTGTTTTTTATATGTTGTTACTTCACTATTAATATTCAACTTTAAGTCTACAAAATACTCGTTTGGAATTTTATCCCTCGTATCGAATATAAAATAATATTCATTTGGTGTTTTATTAACTTGTGTCCAGTCTTGTACCTGTACTTCTGTTTGACCCTCCTTAACATATATCCTATAATATGCTTTGATTTTATTTAAAGGTTGATTTGAGGTATATTCTTTTTTAATGATAACACCAACTTTTCTGATGTCGGTATTTAATATTTTTTCATCTTGTTTTATACCATAGTAATCAAATCCATAAGAAGAGGGTTCGTTAGTTGATGTACCGATTGAAATTGAGGACGAATAAGGTCGCACAATCAACTCGTTTTCTACATCAGGTAACTCAACACCATTTAGAGATAAATTACTCCACACGTCAGTGAATGTACAAGGTGTTTTATATCCTAAAAGTGCGGGTATAGTGACTTCATAAACACCTTGAGTTTTTCTACATGTAGTAAGCGCGGTCAGTCCTTCTATTGGGTCACCTGTACTATCATAAATTGTAACGGACGGATTTGAATCCAAATTAATAGGACTTCCGTCTTCGTACAAATACAAATATAATTTATTCGCTCTCCCTAATGAAAATAAATCTCTATCGTCTTGAATTAAATCATCGTAATTTGTTTGTAAATAAGGCTCGTAAAACGTTTGTGTGTGACGAGTAAAAAATCCTACAGAATAGTAAGATGTTAACCCTGTTAACAATTCAATGTTAGGTTTAAACGCCACACCCCAACCAGTAACACCTGTGATGGTACCATTTAATATCCCATTTATTTCATCTGACATATCAAAAGAAATATTTTCATTCCCAAATTCAAAATGTTGTTCTGATATAATTGTAAGTGCCGAATAGTTTAAACCTGTAATACCCGTTAAGGAATTTTCATTATCATAAATTCCTGGCGTCGTCCAATCATTTGTTAACATTCTTTTGAACCAATTCGAGGATTCTGTTGAATAGTTTTCTCTTGCAAAAATTGACTCAGTATCGTTTAGTTGTATACCTAAATCATATACGGACGACAATCCCTCATCCCAAGTTTGTACAGCACCTGTAGTTCCTGATGATAAAGGAATTCTAAATAAAACTAAATCAAACCCACTACCTCTTGTTATGTCCCCACCGAATCTAAGAGACCTCAACAAATCAGGTGATGAAAACGCAGTATTAGTCATAATAAGAGTATGAGTCATCGCGGTTGTACATCCTGTTTGGATTATACCTTCTGAAATTTTTTGTTGTAATAGTGATAGGTCAATATCAAAAATAAATCTTGAATAGACAGGGGTCGGATTTTCAGGATTAATGTTTCCAAAATATAATTGTGTTACAGGAGCCTTTCCTGTATTAGTATAGACATTAGATAATATCGTATTATTTCTGTTGAAATATGAATTATTTATAGACATTTTAAGTTTATCTATAAATATCAATAAACTTAAATTAGTTTATTCTAATGTTTTGATTAAGGATTGTTTGATTTGAATTTAGAATTTTTTGGAGTATGTCTGAAGCCAAAGTACCGTCTTGGGCAGTAGGTACTGGAGGTAACCCGTGATAAGGGTGAACGTGGGCAATCATAAATTTAACAATTAGATTAAGTAAATCCATTAGAGCCTCACCTCTAACCATTGGTTCTGTAAGTTGTTGTATTCTTGATAGTTTGTCTTCTTTAATACCATATATTGTATCACGTAAATCTATTGAGCCTTTTTGAGTTGCGCTTTCGTGTGATAACAAATAAATTTTATCCGAACCAAGTACACCATATGTTACAGGTTTTGAAGAGATGTTTTCGGGTTTTATAGAAGTCTTTGTTTTTTTTATTGGCGGGGTTGAGGTATCTTTTGAATATAAAATACCGAATCCGAAATCTTTTGCCCCGGAGTTAAGTTTAATATTATTATAAAATCTTGATATGTTAATACCTTCAATCAATTCTGGACCCGCAGAGTTTAAATTATTTGTATCTGTCCATTTAAGAAATAATGGTCTAGCAGGTCTAAATGCGAACGGAAACGCCGATTTACCACCATACTCAAATTTAGCATTATTCCACTCGTTTATAAAATTATTTATTTGACTAATTGCGTCATCAAATGAAACTGCGTCGGTCTCTAGTTTTTTTACAATTTTACTTGAACTAACTATAGTATCAACATTGGTATCTACTTTGAAGTTTTTGGTATTAATCTTTTCATCGTTACTTTTTATTTCATAGACTCTAACAACGACTCTAAATACATTTTGTTCGTTTTCAGGATTAACGATGTCCCACTCAATTAGATAAGACAAATTAGGGTATTGAGTTGAGAGTTTTTCAGTTTGTTGTGCCCTTTCGATTACTGTTCTTGATTTAAAAACCGACATCTGTAAAAACGCTCTTTTGTCATATACTCTTGGTTGTCCCGAATCAGAAGGAACTAAATTCAAGGTCTTACCGGCTCTTAATAATAAATCATCTTCTTTTAAAATAATATCCGTTGAGCCACGACCAAGAATTGCATTATCGTCAGGTTCGGGGAATAACCCAAATACACTTTTAGGTATAACTCCACCAACTTCTTTATAACTTTTTGATTGTTTTATATTATCACCAAGTGGGGTATTTCCTTTGGTAACATTATAATTTTCGAAACCGGCTCTGTTAGGTGTCGTTGGGGACATGGGTACATAATACTTAAAATTATCAGTATACCTTTTAAATGTGGAGTGCGAGTTTTGAGCAATAGGATAAACCAACATTACAAGTTCGTCGGTCTTTGGGGTTACGTTGAGTGCGAAAGGGAGTAGAGGTCTGACTAAAAATGGGTCATCTTTAGTCCATTTACATGAATCTTTTATACCAACGGTAGTTCCATTACTTTTTAATGCGCATTTTTCAGGAATAGATACTTCGATTACTTTTTGATTTTCATCTAAAGGTGCAACACGTAGCCTACCTAATCTATCAATATCATCATTATCGAGTACCTTACCAAAATATATTATCCTATTTAACTCCATTACGTTTCTGATATTCTTTTAATAATTGATTATAGGTTTTTTCTAAAGTATCTAAATAATAGGTAGAATCAATAATACTTTTTTTAGTTTTATTAAATTCTTCATTTATATAATCCATAACCAAAGCAAGGTCTTTATTCGGTTTATTTTTATAATCTTGGATTATTTCTTTTATTTTTTCAGTCTCCATAATTACGTTGGTATTCCTGAGAATTTTGATGGTGCGGTTGATACAACACCCACAGCTAAAGGAGGAATCGCAAACTCAACTTTACCATTTTCTTGATTTTCTTTTGACGACCCTTCAAGCTGACTTGTTATTGCGATTAACGCCAAATTTGGTGAACCATCGGGTAGAGGTCCTGTCGGTAAACCATTTTTTTGTAATTCCTCAATTGTGTTTTTTAAGGCTCTTTTTTGTGAAAATCCTGAACGTAAAGGTGCTGCGAGCAACAATGGTAGGGGTATACTACTTGGTAATCCTGGTAGTTTTAATAACGCCAATATTTGGTCCAATATACTTTTACATTGTCTCCAATCATTTATAATTTGTGCAACCTGAATCAAGAGTTTTACTAATGATAAAATAATAACAATTTGATTGTTGGTTTTCTCCTTTTTTAAGTCTTTAATAATAGTTTGTAAAAGTTGAGTAATTTCTTTTTTCAAAATCTTAAACAATTCTTTAATGAATAAACTACCAATTTGTGAAGATACCTCAACAAAAAACTCTTTATACTTTTTAGCAAAATCCATCATCGAATTAATTTCAAGTTGAGCCGTCGCGGCACTAGCCTTTAACATAATCAATATTGGTAGAAATATTTTAGGAGTAAAAATTGAAAATATTAAAGATTTCGGTATCTCTTTTATTATTGAAAAATCAAAAGATAATTTAAGATTTAAATTACCACTGATACCAATACCTTCCGCACTATTTGTAAAAGTATTGGACAAATTATCAAAAGCCTTTAATAAATCACCGTCATTATTATCATCCACTTTATTAATTTCTTCAAGAGCGTTCAGTAACTCGAACGAATTAACCGGAAATTTTATGTTATCACAACCCTCCAATTCAACAGATTGGTTTTGTATGTTCGCAATTCTTTGGTCTACTTTAAGTAAATCTAATTGAGAGAGTTCAAAAAAACTATCGTCAAGATTATCTAATTCACCAACTTTTGCAACACCACTAATGTCAATTTGTTTTCTATTATCAAAACATAAACCTAAAATCCTTGCCAATATTAAACCGAATTTTGATTGGTCTTTCATAGTTTCTAACCCTGCATTGGCTTGAATGGAAACGGCACCAAGTATAATATCAATTAATATTGCAAATATATTTGTATACTCAACAAACCTCATTTTCTTATAGTAGTCTTTTACAAAGTCCGCTATTCTATTATCTAATGTTAATCTGTTTTTTAGTACCACTTTAAAAAAATCACCGGTTTGACCCAAGTCATTTGTTATTTCATAACTAATATCAAATAAATCTTGTCCTGACGCTCCTCGGAATGTATAAACCTCCCCTTGGTTAACAATTCTTTGGAATAATTGTCGGTTCATTGGGTATTTACTCTGAGCATTATTTAAATCTTTTTGTTTTTCGTATTTTACTGAACCTATTTTAGTGTTTGGGTCAGTTTTTAATAAATTAATGAAATCAACGCTACTAACCTTAAGATAAATCGCCTGATTCGCCTGATACTCTTGTTGTTCAGAACACCCCAAAGTTCTTATAACTTCAGTAACAACTATGTTTTCAATATCAGGTTTTATTTTTCTGAAAGTTTTTATTAAAGTTCTTTTTAAATATTTTGTTGTATCAGTACCTTTACCTGTTTTTGAGGTTATCAATTTAATCATTTGGTCAAATTGAGATTGGACCTGTTGCTGTGCTTTATTCTTAATCTTCTCAACTTCACTTAAACTATTTGAGATTGCAGAATTAGCCTCCTC
>Ga0209401_1002038_pt1 | contig 13198 bp, 11 predicted proteins | sample M_140807_MF_Meta_FD_187318 | JGI IMG/M metagenome (GOLD analysis project Ga0209401, IMG submission 187318) | Freshwater microbial communities from Lake Montjoie, Canada to study carbon cycling - M_140807_MF_MetaG (SPAdes) (version 2) | ecosystem: Environmental > Aquatic > Freshwater > Lake...
TTGCCAGCGGCATCGAATACTTGACCAATTATGTCTGTTATGGTGTTGATAATATCACCAATTGCTTTTGTTATAGAATCAATTACTGATCCAATTGCATCTATTACAGAATTTATTGCATTCATTACTGCGTCTATTGCATCTGATATTACACCAACTACTGCATCTATTGCACCAGCAATTGCATCAATAATACCACAGGCAATATCTGTTATTGTACTAAAGATATCTCCTATAAATCCTGTAATACCACCGATACCCTCTTTTAATCCTGTCAAGAAATCACCACCACTAGAATATGGATTCAATCCATCAGCAACTCCGGGAACTATACCGCCAGCATTGTTTACTACACCGTCTACAGTTCCACCAACAGAACCAACAGAATTATTTACAGAACCAGCAACACCAGAAACATTATTTGTAAGAGTTGCTGTTGAACTTGCTATATTGCTTAACTGTGCAGGATTGTTTCCTGCAACTGCTAATTGTTGTTGTAATTGAGTTAAATTAGATGATGCTCCATTTAACTGACCCTTTGCATTATTAAGAGAATCTAATTGACCATTTAAATCACCAACTGCTCCTGTTAGAACAGATGCTGGTGTTTTACCATTTACAGTCTTTGTCCATGCGCCCATAGAACCGGGAACATATACAAATTGTTTGGTTGGTAATTCAGCGGAACCTGCTGAACTTGCTCTTGATGCACTTGATGCTCTTGGTGCGGATGGTCCATTTAAGTGAATTACACTACCAGTTTGTAACAAAGCACCGGAAGCATTTAATCCCATTACTGCACCAGAAGAAATCTTCATTGCAGCACCGCTTAATAAGTCCACAGATGAACTTGAATTTATTTTTAATGCTCCCTGAGACAATATATCAAAACTAGAATTTGCTGTTAATTTTGCAGATGATGCAGCAAATATGTCTATTGATGAATCTGATGTAATTTTTGTAAAACCAGCAAATGATCCATCAAAAGTACCACTGCTTGATATTGCAATATTTCCATCAGTAAAGATATCAAAATTACCAGTAACCTTAGTCTTTGTTGGACCATTTACTGATAATTCTTCATACTGTTCAATAAAGGTTCTTCTTCCTTGTTCTACTCTTGTATGAGATTCTCCGTGTATTAGTTGATGATGATTTGCACCAACTTCAACACGCATATCGCCCTTTTTGACTAAAGTTTCAGAATAACCATTTGTAATCCATTTGTTGTCAAATTGTCCATCAACACGAATATCTCTATTTCCACCAATTTCATTTACAAGATCTTTACCAACAACAGTATGCATCTTTCCAGTAACTTCTAGGTTATAATCACCATTTACAAAGTGATTATAGTTTCCCTTTTCTTGACGAATATTTACATCGCCGCGATTCATCAATAGATTAACATCACCATCTTCAAGTTTTAATTGGCAGTTACCCTTTTTGATTACTAGATTGACATTTGAATTTCTACCAACTTCAATATCAAAATTTACATTCTTTGATGGTGTGCTTTCTGTATCATCTTTATTGACTACAATCTTTAGTGCTTTATCTATTGTTACATTACAAAAACCATCGACATGGACATAATCATCTCTTAAAACTGAGGTGTATCTATCTCGTACTACCTTTGTAACTCTATCACCATTTGGATGGAATTCTTCGAATGTTCCTGATCTATGAAATACATCAAGTCGTTCTGATCCTGGAGTATCATCTACTTGAATGACATGTCCAGATTCCGATTCAAAGACTTTATTATATGGATAAACATTGTCCGTAGGTTCTCCCTTTACCTTACCATACGGTGTCTCTGGTTCGCTCCATTCGCCTTGTATTTGTGTTGGTGATACCATATATAATCTCTAATTTATTTATTTACCATCCTGACAGCCACAATCTCCACATGCATCATTTCTATTTGGGTTGTTTGGATCTAGTTGGTTATTTTGCTTCTCTGTAATATCAATAGAAGGAATTACATTACCATCTAGTATGATATTACCAAATTGATCGCGTGTTACAGGAATACCGTTTACAGTTACCCTCTCTGTTGGTGAAACTCCTGTAGATCCTGTAGAAATACCAGAACCCGCACCTGCTGCGGAGCCTGCACCCGAACCAACACCGGAACCCGCACCCGCTGCAGAACCCGCGCCCGAGCCAACGCCGGAACCCGCGCCCGAACCGAAGCCTGAACCAGCACCAGAGCCCAAGCCCGAGCCCAAGCCGGAACCCACACCCAACAATGATCTTGCTGCTTCTTGGTTTGCTTTCTTTTGTTCTGCCAAGTCTTTTGGATCTACTAATGTTCCATTTGCTGTTCGTACATAAGAACCAACACCCAACAATGATCTTTCTTCTATATCTGATTGTAGTTTTTGTATATTCGATTGTTTTACTGTCTTATTTGTTTGATCAATAACACTTTGTTTTATTGCACTGGCACCAGATTGAATATTTCCCATACTATCCTTATAGCAAACAGCAGTTGCTGAAACGATAGTTGGTGTAAATATCCTATTACCACCTACAGTTGTTGCCCCTGATGAAAATACGGATTGACCATTTGCATTTGTTGGTTGGTCTTTAAATTGCTTATAGTTTTGTTTTAGTGAAGGTTTTGATGAAGAATCAACACCATTATAACCAACACCAAGACCTTTATTTGTTCCTTTATTTGCACCACTTTCACCAGTGACTCCGGTTGAGAACTTCTCAAAAGGAATATCTGCAACAGGAACTGCTGTCTCTCTTGTACCACCATTCTCTCTTGGTGCATTCTTCACACCAACAGAAGTCTTATCCATTCTATTCTGATCGTTTACACCTAATATGTTTGTATCAGGGGTTCCATCTGCATTATCGCTTGCATCAGCAGCATAATCTGGTCTTGGGTAGGTTGAATTACTTTCTGCTGTTTGCAATTGAGCACCGTGCTTATCACCATTATTGCCTTTTCCATTTGGATATTCTCGCTTATCAAATGCATTATTTGGTGCATTCTTTAATTGAAATGCTGATCTCAAATCTTTAAATGCATTTCCGGGTTCTTCACCTAATTTTTTAATTGTCTTGGCGTTCAATCCTGCGATAGATCCGAGAATCATGGGAATCTGATATGAGCCAGGATCAGTAAAGAAGCCCAGAACCCATGTACCCTCTACCAAACCCACTGGAGTCGATCCTAGACCGCCTAATGCAGCTGAGGTGATCCCCTGAACTGGGGTAGCCCAAGGTAATTCGCTGGTTGGGAGAACATTTCGGTCATCATCATGATAACCAAGTATGCGTACACGAACACGACCTATCTTTAATGGGTCTTTTCTGTCTTCGACTACTCCGAAGAACCATGCAAAACCGTCTTTTCCTAAAAATCCACTCATGTTGTATTATTCCGTAGTACGCCTTCTCTTACTGCTCCAGTCAATTCTGGATAGCATTGTGCTTCTGTACATAATTGATTTACTGCTTGAACTCCACCCAAGTTTTGTACTGTTGTATTTCCCTTAAGGAGATCGGTTAATTTATCTGCTGCATGATCAGCACTATCAGAAAATTCAGAATCTCTTCTAAGGGATAAAGAAGTTCTCAAATTAAATCCTAATGAATCTCCTCTATTCTCTACAGTATGTTTAATTCTTGTTATGAGGAATTTACCAACGAAGAAAGGATCTCTAGCATTTTTTGTATCAATTGAATCGACTTGGGGTCTTCCAAAGAAAACCACATCACCAAGACTGATACCAACATTTCCCTTTATTTCAACATCAATACCAAATTGATCTAGAGCAGCCATAGATGCTATTCTCTGGAGTAACCATTTATCTACATTGTTTGCAGGATTATCTGGGTTTCCGGGTTTCTCTCTTACAGAAAATAGTTTTGTTGCCTTTGGATAATATTTAATTACCGCATCTGGATTATCATAAACTTGATTTATAACACTGTTTGATGGTGCAAATTTTGTATCCACTAATTGTCTATCGTAAAGATGGTTTTGCTTTTCAAACAATTTATCATATCGCATAGTAGTTTTTGCATACTTTTTTCTAGTAATATCAAAAGTTAAGCAGGTGGATGCATACATTCCTTCCTTTATATTATTTAAAGGTGAGAAATCCTTTGCAAGATGCTGTAGTGCTTCAAATGAAACTTTCTTTGTAATTTCACCACTAACTAGATTATTATTTGGCATCATTCTTATTGTTATGCCATCGTCTTCCTTTGTACCGATTACAGGATCTCTTTTCATTAAAGATCCAATACTAGTAAAATGGTGCTTGTGATCTATGTCCTCATAGAACACAAAATTATGGTTTTGTTTGTTATCTTTATTCTTATTTTTATCAGCAGTTGCTTTTCCTGTTGTACCAGAAGAACCAGCATATGCTCTGCTTGTTAACCACATTATTGCTTTCATTGGAGAAAGATTTGGTATTACTACCTTTTGCTTTCCATTTGTTTCTTCATCGATAGAAACATCTAATGATAATTGATTCTTTGCTATTGAGTTTACAATATTACTGATCTTATTCTTATAAGATTTTCTTATCTTCTTGAATTCATTAACTATCATTCCCTTTGAACAGAAATGATATGTAGTTGCTTGTTTAAATATTGCTTGCTCACCAGCAGATTCTAGTGGCACCATTGATACTTTATAGATGTAGTATTTTGCAAAATCTAAAGTTTTATCTCTAGAAACTGTAGTTGTTTTTGTAGAAAGGGAGAAAATTAACTCTTCACCCTTACCAACAATACCACCACGAAAATTCTTTGTAACTCTGCTTGATGGTACATCGATAATTGTTATATCACCAGTAACAAATGGATCATATAAACTTTGATATATGTTAATTGATGTCACGACTTCGGTAATATCAACCGAAGTATCCTCTGACTTTATGATTATACTACCAAGTGTTTCTAGATTTATCATATTAAACTGCCATCAATTTTGCATATTCTTGTTCTATTCTAATTGCTACTTCAGGCGTAGGTAAGTAGATATATCGTTTGTTATCATTTTGTTTTACTTCATATTCATAATTTGTAACAACATTATTATCTACACCAGCCAAATAACCCTGTAAATAACCAGTTAAAGGATCAATATAAACACCGTTGGATTCAAAATGGTGAAGAGAATCCTGTTCATATAGATTTACTCTTGCAATATCACCAATAATAATTTTAGGAGTAGTTCCTGTTTCTACTAACGATATTGCTATGTCACCATAATCAACTACACGATTACCATCCAAATCTGTATTAAAAATATAAACAGTTTGATTAGGTGAGAATGTGCCTTTTATTTGTCTTATCGTTAATTTACTTAGAGAAGCATTCCAACTCACAACTTCTGCTGCTATATTCGGATTATTAATAACAGTTATGAGATCTCCCGGTTTTATATCATAATTTTGAATGCTATCTAATTTAAAAAATATAGAAGAAAGACCTTCATATTTTGTCTTGGTGTAAGCGTCAAAGGAATTTGATGAAAGTGGCCAATCTGTATAAACTCCCTTCATACCATTGATTAGTAGAATTATCCAGGAGTAAGATTGTTTATTGTATAGTCTCAGAGCAATAGATTCTGGTGTATCACCTTCACGGATATAATACTGAATACTATATTGACTATTTTTGTAAATATCAAAACCAGTTAATGTTGCAAGAATATCAGTTACCTGAACACTATTTCCATTATTATCCGTCTGTGTGATGAATGGGTGTTTTGTAAAAAACATATTATGTTATTGCTCCCGGTGTCATTGCTATTGTTTTTGTATTTGAATTAAATATATCAGGTTTTAATGCTGTTTGTGTTAATGATGTGCTTTGTTTTGGTTGAGTATAAACAACACCTTCTGATAACATTCTATAATAAGAGAATGATACCTGCTGCTTTACATAATTACCATCTGCTTCCCATGAGTAATCAATCGAACCAATATTTGTTGGATATGCACCTATAAATTGTGTATTATAAATTTTACTATTGGTTGTATCAATCTGGGTCAAGACTATAAGAGAAGAATTGGTATAATTATTATAATACTCTACACCATTATTAATATCAAAGATGTATTCTTGCCAATTTAAGAAGAATTTTCTTTCTCTAAATCCTTGGCTCATGCGGAAGGTTAGGTTTAATTCATTACCATAATCAATTGAATAAGGTAATCTTAGAACTGGTAAGTTGTTAAGTTTAAAATCTGTTGTGAATAATGTCTGGTTTGGTAAGTTTGCAGACTCACAAACAAATCTAAAGCCATTCCTATCGGCTAGATCTGATAGTGTGTTATTTGGTATTTGGGGTGGAAAGACTGTTACAAAGAATCTATTTGTTCTATAATAGATACCAGCATCTACTAGAAAGTTAGCAAGTTCTGTTACACCGTTACCTGTAATGGGATTAAACGATGCTATAGCGTCAGAGATACCAAAAGATCCGGCAGATGGTCTATCTTTTAACCCCAATTGATTTAGTATTTGTTGCGCTGGTCCAAATTGAGTCATTTATCGGTTCCTAGAGTTTTTTCCGTTATTATTTTAAATTCCCAGTTCTGTTTTTTAGCAAATTCTGTAGCAGCATTCCACTTTGAATTATTTATTATCCAAGTTTTACTTTCTTTCAAAAATGTCCTTTGCTTCTTATTGTTGGACTCTTGTGGCTGCACACATTGTCTAGAAGGTTTAATCTCCACAAGATAAACCTTAGTATCACCAGTCTTTTCCTTCACCTCTATGACAAAATCTACATAATATCGATGAACTCTGTTATCTAGTGGTGAAACATATGGAATTGCTAGTTCCTCTGATGACCACTTTAATATATTGTCATTTCTGTCACAAAAAACCATAAACCGTCGTTCCAACAAAGAACGATAGACTATATTGTTGGGGTTCCCAACATACTTTTCCGGTTTTTCAGGTCTATATTTTCCTTTATATGGCATATAAATAAAAAAGAACAGTTCTATCCTATTTATCTAGAAAAATGGCAGAAATACAACAACAAAACATAGCAAACTATTCCGATTTAGCAGGTTCTGGTGCATTACCCGTTCTTACAAGTGCCCCGGCAAATTATCAAACTATTACCGGAAACACCGTAACTGTTGCAGATCAACAGAGAGCACTTGCTAATATTAATCAAAAAAACAATGTTGAAAATAAATTCAAGGCATTGAATCAGGGATTACCAAGTATAAAAAATACAACCGAACAGTTATCCTTTACAAGAGAGACTGCAAAATTAAGGGACTGTATGGTAATCACTTTGTATTCCCCTTCCAGTAATCAAAACCCCAGTCTTGTTAATTCACAAGCACCACTTTCACAACTTATTGGAACCGCTGTTCCTACTATTACTAAAGGTGTTGAGGGAGTTTCAAATGCGGCGAGTTCTGGTGTCAGTACTCTCACTTCATATGCAGATAGCATTGCAAAAGAGTATGGATCGGTAAAACAACAAGAGCTTTATAATCAATTAAAATCTGGTGTACAAGATACCTTTAATGACTTGAAGACAACTGGACAAATAGAAGAATTAAATAGAACTTTTTATACAGAAGGAACCGGATCCAATAAATCTAAGACTATATTCCTACCACTTCCAAAACAAATTAATGACATACACAGTCACAATATTGATGCGTTTTCAAATAATCCAATAATACCAATTGCAGGTGTTGTGAGTGGACTATTGGATTCAATAGTAGGCGGCGGTGGTCAAAATACAAGCGGCGGTAGTCGTAAAATTTCAATGCCAGGAGTTGGTACTTATATTGCAAACAACCTCCAATTAGCAGCCAGAAAATCATTCAATCCAGCAGTTGAAACTCTATATCGTTCTCCAACTCCAAGAAATTGGCAATGGAACATCGAATATAGTCCAACAAGCAAAGATGATGCGGATGCTTTTATTCAAATAGTAGAAGCATTGAAGCAACATTCATACCCAACCCAAGATTTTGCTGGTGTGTTATATACCTTCCCAGGAACAGTTGATTTTGCATTTAGGATCAATGGAGAAGTATCACCAGTTCTTCCTAGAAGTTTACAAAAGTGTTTCATCAAAGGTGTACAATTAGATTATACACAACAAGGATTCTACGCACATTTTAAAGATGGTAATCCAGTAACAATAGTTCTAACATTGGATATTGTTGAGTCGAGACTACTCGATAGAACTGATTTAGACCCATCTATTAAGCCATCATTTATAAAGCAACAGAATCAAAATTCTGCAGATTATGCTGCTGGATTAGCAAATGGTGATATTTCGTTAGAAGAGTATGAGAGATTACAATATGGTCAACAATGAAGGAGTAAATAATGATTGATTTAAAGAATTTAGTATCGTTACCGACTTATACAACCACAATACCATCAACGGGTAAAAAGGTTTCTTTTAGACCATTTGTGGTCAAGGAAGAAAAAGTCCTGCTTATAGCATTAGAATCCAAAAATAATGAACAAATAACAAATGCATTAAAAACAGTATTTGAATCATGTTTTAATGAAAAAATAAATGTAGATGAAATGTCATATTTTGATATTGAATATCTATTTATCCAATTAAGAATGAAATCAATGGGTGAAATTGTAGAAATAATAGTGAAAGACCCAACAACTAATGAAAAGTTTGAAACAGAGATGAAATTAGAAAATATTAAAGTTTTAAATTTAACAAAAAATAAAAAAAACTTTGATATTAAATTAAATGATAAATTTGGGGTAATTATGAAATACCCAAGAATAGTAGAATTTGCTGAATTTGGAAATACTGATAAAAACAAAATAGAAATAATGTTTGAATTGATGGCATTATGTATAGATAAAATTTATACACCAGAACAAGTAATTGAAGCAAAAGATAAAACAAAAGAAGAATTGAAGGATTTTTTAGAAAATTTACCAAAAGAAATGTTTTTAAAAATAGCAGAATTTTTTGATATTTTACCACAAATTGTATACAAAGATGAATTTATAAGTCCAACAACTGGAAACAAAATACCAATATTAATAAATGATTTTAAAACTTTTTTTGTCTAATGCTCTCGGTTGAAACTTTGAAGATAATGTATGAAACTAATTACGCATTGATCGAGAGCAAAATATTTAATATAAATGAATTAGAAATTATGTTACCTTGGGAAAGAAGAGTTTACATTGGATTACATATAAAGAATATCCAAGAACAAAAAGATAGAATAGAGCAATCCAGAAAAAAAAGTAAAATAAGAGGATAATTCATGCCACTAGAAGATAAAGAAAAAATTTTAATAGACATTAGTAAAAAGGTAGATGGTGTATTTAAAACCATTAATTCTTTATTTTCTATAACAGAAAAACAAAATAAAATAACATCAGATCAAGTTGCAAAACAAGAAAAAATAGAAATAACAGAAAAACAAAATAAAATAACATCAGATCAAGTTGCAAAACAAGAAGAAATAGAATCAGAATCAAAACAAATTGAAGATGAAGATGAAAAATATAAAATAAAAACAACAAAACTGTTAGAAGAAATTAGAGATAAAGAATTTACAATATCAGGTGGCGCAGGTGGTGGAATATTGGGTTCATTACTTGGTGGATTTTTACCCGGTTTAATAGGATTAGGTGCTTCAATTGCTGGATTAGTTTCTGCTATTAAGGGGTTTAAAGAATGGTGGGAAAGCGGAAAAATAAATCCATTTGCAGATTCAAAACCGGCTGCACGAGAAATAGTACCACCAGTTGCAACTGCTACTGCTACAACTTTTGCTGCAACGATGAAGACTGGACAAGTTGAAAGTGTAAAACAAGCAAAAACTCAAATCGGTAAAGCGATTACTGGAAATTCTACAAAAACAAATTTAGAAGTGAAGGTTTTGGATGCCGAAAAGGGATTGGTAGAAATAAAACCAGTTGCCGAAAAAATACCTGTAGGTGAACGAGTAAGTGCCGGTGTAAAAGGAACAGGAAATGCTATAGGATTTTCTGCAAAGAGTTTAAAATCTGCAGGAAGAACAGGACTTGCAACTGGTGCTATTAGCGGTGTAACATCATTTTTTGCAAATGATGATGTACCATTTTTTGAAAGATTAAAAGAAGCAGGAATAGATTTTACTAAAGGTGCTGCTCTGGGCACAGCAATTGATGTAGGATTGACTGGTCTATCGGGAACAGCCGCTGCAATGGGTGCTTCCAGATTAGCAACTCTAATACCAATTGCTGGTCAATTATATGGTCTATATGAATTAACAAAAACAGCATATAATGCAGGAACTATTGGTCAAGAAATTGCAGAAGGTGGCATGTTAACAAAGCTTCAAAATAAACTTGATGCAGATAAAGAAAAAGCAAATAAATTATTAGAACTTTCTAAATTTCAAGAAAATTCTGGTGCTAAAGAAGAATCCGCAAGAACTGCTCAACAAGCAGCAAATATCTTGGAACAATCTAGTATTGAATTTGCACAATTTCACAATATAGTATCCACAAATCAAAAGTTAAATCAAATTGTGGATATGAATAAAGCATTTGGTCTTGGTAGAAAATACAGCATAGAAGATGTAAATAGTTTATCAATCTTTATGCAACAAGCAAAAGGTGCATCAGATAAAGAAAAACTTGAATATTTAATGAAAGATTCTGTATATGGACCAAAGGTTTCTGAGATTGTTGGTAATGTTGGAATGTCTAAAACTTTAGAATTATTAAAACAAGCACCAACAATATTAGAAGATTATAATACCAATAGTTGGAGAAATCCAAGTGAATATTGGGCAAAACATGAAAAAGAGATAAAAGAAGAAATTCAAAAGCAAAAAAGTATTCTTGATGCAAAACGCGAGAAGTATGATATGGATTCACCATTGAAATACGGAAATCGAAACTTTGCAAACGAAGGAATCATCGAAGGAACAAGGCGCGGTTCTAGAATCATTGCAGGTGAGAACTATACATCAGAAGCAGTTGTATCAACCAAACCAAACACAGTCACAGAGACAATTGGTAAAAACTTATATAATATCATTAAGCAGAGTGCAAACTCAGATATAAGTTCTACTCAACGACAGTCAACAATCATAACAGATGCTCTTAAGAATACCATTCAATCATATTATGATATGACAAAGATTTCACCATTGAATGCTCAAGGTGGTCAAACTATTGTAAATAACTTTGTTGGTGGTATGGGAGCAGGAAACATGCCAGAGACAAATGCACAGTTCAATAGTGGTGGGTTAACTGTAACAAATACAGAAACCGTACTACAAAAAGTATACATGGACGCATACAAAGCAGCACTATTATAAAAAGAAAAGAGCCAGATTTCTCTGGCTCTCTTCCACACCGCTTTCACATTTTACTCACTCGTCATCATTAGTAAGCTTCTCGAAGTAGGACATTGCATCCTCTTCCTCAACCTCCTCAACAACCTTCTTCTCAGCCATCTTGGCTGGCTTAGAAGTCTTGGGGGTCGAATACTTCAGTTCAGTCTCTGGTTCAAAATCATCATCTGACATCTCCTCAGCCTTGCGCTTACCCTCTGGAGTAGACTTGAGGACACTATCCAACTTCTTGGACAGTTCATCATAAGACTTGAAGTTATCTGCCTTGAGGAACTCCTGCAACTTGTGCTGCTTCGCCCAGACACCTTCCAGTTGCTTATCATCACCACCGAGAAGAGGAGCAGGAACATCAAACTCGCTCTTGTCGTAGTTAACATAACCAGCAACCTTACGAATCTTCAACTTGAAGTCTGCACCCTTCCAATAATCAAAGACATTGGTTGGAGTCTCATCAGCAAACTCAGGCTGCAACTTCTCCATGATCTTGTCAAAGATCTTCTTACCAAACTTGAAAAGGAACACCTTTCCATCGTTTGAAGGATTCTTTGGATCGGAAACGACCATGATGTTTGCAATGTAAGACAACTTACGCTTGCGATCACGGGCTACGGTCTTGTCATCCTCAATACCAGAATTCCAAAGTTCACTGTTTGCTTCACAAACAGGGCACTTACCACCGATAGTGGTCGGGCAGTTCTCAATAAACCAACCACCCTTGCCTTGGAAACCGTGTGAGAACACACGAACCCACGGAACATCCTCACCCTCAACAGGGGGAAGGAAACGGATGACAGCGAAACCATTGCTTGCTTGATCAAGCGTAGGCTTCCAGAAACGATCATCCTTGTAAGACTCTGCGCCCTTATTCATCTTCTCTAGTTCTTCAGTCAGACGCGAAATGTTTTCCTGAGAACGCTTCTTTAGATCCTTGAACGACATATGCGATATCTCCTTTTGTATGTTTTAAGTGTACGACATGTACGACTTACACCAGTAGTATACTACAGATACTGGAGTAGTCAAGGGTATTTATATGGGTAGACGAGAAGTTTTTGGAAGTAGATTTAATGATTCACCCTCTTCCTTTAACTTTTCAATAATTGGTTTGGGTAGATGCTTTGCAATATATTCCGGATCAAGTGAATGGTGATCACAAATATAAAGAATAGCATCAATGTAAGAATCGCCAGTCTTTAAGACTCTCTTTTCGATTTCTTGTTGTAAATTTATTTCACTATTTTCGATTATCATATTGAATCCTCTATTAGTTTTTTCCAGTAAGAATATCTTAACTTGTCCATATTATATGTTGTATTTCGCATAGTTTCAAGTTTATTCCTTAAGAATTCTTCTGTCACTTCTGACCAATCATTTACAAAGACAACTGGCAAATCTTCAAATAATTTTTGTAATCCATGATATTTTTTCATAATAGGATAACGATTTAAATAAAGTATTTCCCAACTTCTATGGCAATCTAAACCATTCCCCCTCGGTGAAATTGAGAAATGGTGATTCAATATGTCATCACAGAACCCATAATAATTACCATATGGAACTCTAACATCACACCAATGCTGACTCTTAAAATAATTAAATGCTGGTTGTCTATCTGACCTATGAGTACTTACACTACAATTTAAATATGCTAATCTAGTTGGTGTTATATCTGTTTTGGATTTATCTTCTAGTATATGTTTTCTCTCTGGTTGACCTGTTATATAATCATTTTCTAATCCTATGGGCAAAGGTATAACCTTTGGATTCTGACACATTATATTTTGTCCAAACCAATATTGACTATTTGGATATTCATTAACCAATTCGCATGTAAC
>Ga0209401_1002043_pt1 | contig 13192 bp, 13 predicted proteins | sample M_140807_MF_Meta_FD_187318 | JGI IMG/M metagenome (GOLD analysis project Ga0209401, IMG submission 187318) | Freshwater microbial communities from Lake Montjoie, Canada to study carbon cycling - M_140807_MF_MetaG (SPAdes) (version 2) | ecosystem: Environmental > Aquatic > Freshwater > Lake...
ACGATGTTTGAAGCGTCCCGGGTTTGAGTGACATTCGTCGGATTGAGTTAACCGACCACCAGATTGTGCTGTATCTCACTGAGTAGATGCTCACGAAAGACCGCGGCAATCGGCGACAGTTCGCGGCTTCGGAGGTAGACGAGATGCCATTTCGATGGGATAGGGAACCCAACAACGGGAAGGATCTTCACTCCGGTATTGGCTGCCCGGCCCTCAAGCGCATGCCCTGAAAGGACTGCGAGTCCGAGGCCCCCTGCGACTGCTTCGCGAATGGCCTCGTTATTTCCAAGCTCAAGTCGCACAATTGGCCTGAACCGCTGCGCAGCAAAGTGGGCATCAACCGCCAAGCGGGTACCGGACCCGGGCTCACGCAAGATAAAACGTTCTTGTTGCAGTTCTGCCAGTGAGATCTCATCGCGCCCCGCCAGTCGGTGTGTCGTGCTCGAGATCAAAACGAGTGGATTGGGCATGAGCTCGTCGTTGGCCAGATCGAATGTTTCGGGTGGCTTCGACATGATGTAGAGATCGTCCTGGTTTTCGCGCAATCGACCGATCACGCCGTCCCGATTCAGAACCACCAGCGCGATCTCAATCTCCGGGTAGACCGCACAAAAGGTCCCCAATAATCGAGGTACAAAGTACTTAGCGGTGCTGACCACCGCGACTCGCAATCGGCCACGTGTCAATCCTTTGATTGCCGCCACGCGTTGCCCAAACCCCTCCCATTGGTCAGCGATCGCGCGAGCGGTGCGCGCCAGTTCCTCCCCCGCCTCAGTCAGCACGACGCGCCTGGATACCACCTCGTACAACGTCAACCCGATGGAGTCGGTCACCTCGCGCAGTTGCATCGATGCGGTGGGTTGGGTCACGTGCGTCCGGCGAGCGGCCGCACTGACGCTACCGGTTTCGGCCAGAGCCAGAAAAAGGCGTAACTGTCGAAAGGTGATATTCATCTAGTTTTATCAATGCTCATTGATGAAATAATCTATTTTACTTGATACAACGATCACGATAGTCTGCACCCCGATGCCACCGAGCTTCCCCGAAACCCGATCAGAACCTGGGCAGATCCTTTGCAAAACCTGCTAGATCCGGCGATTCTCTTTTTTGTCTTCGGCGTAATTGCTGGAACGATCCGATCGAACCTCGAGATTCCGCCGGCCATCTCTCGTTTCTTGTCGCTTTACCTGTTGATGGCGCTGGGCTTAAAAGGCGGGTTTGCGTTATCCCATTCCGGCCTAAACGCAGCAGTTGCCGCAAGCCTTGGCGCTGCCGTCTTCCTGGCAATCTCGATTCCGATCGCCGGGTACCTGCTTCTACGTAAGCTCGTGTCGGGATTCGATGCAGCCGCGATTGCTGCGACCTATGGCTCAGTGAGCGCGGTGACATTCCTGACAGCAACGCAATATCTTGATAACCAATCGATACCGTATGGTGGCCACATGGCAGCCGCTATGGCGCTGATGGAATCGCCAGCCATCATTTTTGCAGTCCTCCTAGCCAATCGCATTCGAAGTCACGCACAGACGGACAAACCGTCCGGTACACCGTCCAGTAAACCGCCGCGCAAATCGACCGACACACCGACCGACATACCGACCGACACACCGACCGAGGCGCAGACGGTCTCGGTCCAAAAGGTCTTGCATGAGTCATTCACCGATGGCGCTCAGCTCTTATTGCTCGGCGCAATGATCGTTGGCCTCATTAGCGGTGAAGCCGGCGAGCGCTCGATGCAACCCTTTGCGGTCGGCTTGTTCAAAGGAATGCTCTCGTTCTTCTTGCTCGATATGGGCCTGATGGCCGCGCGAAGCTTCAGTCAGGCGAGCACCAAGCCCCCGCTTCTCGTCGTCTATGCCGTGCTGGCGCCAGCCATTCACGCCGCATTGGCCTTGGGATTGGCGCTTCTTTTGCAACTGCCCGCCGGCGATGCCGCACTGCTCATGACACTCGCAGCGAGCGCTTCGTACATCGCTGTCCCCGCGGTACTCCGGATCGCGCTACCCGAGGCGAACCCGTCGCTCTATTTTGGGCTGAGCCTGGGCGTGACATTCCCCTTGAACATTCTTTTTGGGATACCCATCTACACCGCAGCCGCGCAAAAGATGCTCGGGAATTAGCATCCAATCAATATGGATTGCGGTCAAAACGCTTGAGTCTCAGCGATGTCAGGGTTGCGATCGTCGACAAACCCAGACAGCTCCAGATTACGGGCTGGTAGCTATGGGTTAGGTCGAATACTGCGCCAGCCAACACGGGGCCGAGGAGATTGCCGAGCGCAGCCCCAGTGTAGAGCGTACCGAGGATGCCCGAGATCGATCTCGCCCCGAACAGATCCATGCAGATCGCCGGTAGTAGCGCGACAATGCCTCCGTAGCTCAATCCAAACCACAGCGCAAAAAAGACCAGGCCCGGGTAGGACGCACCCAACGCCCAGGCAACAAAGGCGCAACCCATCGATAACTGCATCCAACAAAGCGCTGGAATACGCCCGATGCGATCGGCAAGCGAACCCACACCAAACCGACCGATCAGGCTGCCGATACCGATCATGCCAACCAATCCGACTGATTGGGTCGGATCGATGCCAAGGTCCCGAGCTGCCGGGGACAGATGCGAAAACGGAATGAACATGGTCGGGGCAGCGAGCACAGTCCCGAGGTAAAGCCACCAAAACGGTTGACTGGTCAGGGCTTCGCGAAGATTGACCCCGGGTCGGATTTGATTGCCTGACTGCCCCAGAGCCGGCGGCCGCTTCAGCCAAAAGGTTGTGAAGAGCCCCGCCAACAAAACGCCAGCCGCCAGTTCGCGCATGGTGTATCGCCAAGGTTGATCGGCCAACAGTGCCGCGATCAACATCGGAACCACCAAGGTTCCAGCCCCAACTCCGGAACTTGCAATGCCGGCAGCGAGCCCACGTCGCACGCTGAACCAGGGTTGAACACTCGAAATCGCCGGTGTGTAAACCAATGCAATACCGAGCCCGACCATCAATCCATAGCTCAGGTATACACTCGGCAGGGCCTCAGCCAGACTGGTCCACCACAGACCAGCCGCGATCAAAGCCATTCCAGAACCACAGACGATTCGGGGTCCAAAGCGATCCGTCAAAATCCCTGCTGCGGCGCCTAAAACAAAATAGGTCAGACCACAGATTCCAAAAATCCAGGAGATATCGGCACGCTCAGCTGCAAATTCAGCGGCAAACGATTCAAAGAAAGCGGCGAACGAGTACGAAACGCCGAAAATGATCGCCAGACTAAAGAAGGCGGCCCCGACGATGACCCAGGCGTATCGAGGTTCGGTCACTGCAATCGCATGGTCGATGAGCCCTGTGGGATGGCCTGAAGCCGTTGAGATCAGAACAATAACAAGGATCCAAACGACCCAGCCAAGACGCTACACTCAGTCAAGTCCGACAATCTCAATATTGGCTTCCCACGGTGGCTCTGGAGATTTAACCCTAGGAATCGTATGACCAAAAAATTTGCTTCCCAAGCGGATCTCGATGTAAAAAAAACCACCTTCGAGCAACTCTCCAATCACTGCTGGGCCTACACGGCAGAAGGCGACCCGAACACCGGCGTCATCATCGGCGACGAGGCGGTGCTGATTTGCGATGCGTTGGCCACACCGGTCATGGCGCAAAACTTGATTGCAGAAATCCGCAAAGTGTCAGACAAGCCCATCAAATACGTCGTGCTGTCGCACTACCACGCCGTCCGCGTACTTGGCGCCTCCGGCTACAAGGCCGCCGGCATGCAGGAAATCATTGCCAGCAGGGGCACCTACGAGATGATCGTGGAGCGTGGCGCACAGGACATGCAGTCGGAGTACGAACGCTTTCCCCGCTTGTTTGACGCGTTCGATTCGATTCCGGGCCTGACCTGGCCTACGCTCGTTTTTGAACGCGAAATGACGCTGTGGATGGGAAAGCTTGAAGTCAAAATCATGCACGTGGGTGCCGGCCACACCAAGGGCGACACCATTGTCTGGATACCTTCTGAGAAAGTGCTGTTCTCGGGTGATCTGGTGGAAGCCGATGCGGCCTGCTATACCGGCGATGCGCAGCTGACCGAATGGCCCGCTACTTTGGACGCGCTCGCGGCATTGAAGCCCGAAAAAATGGTGCCCGGTCGTGGCCCCGCCTTGATCGGCTCCGAGCGTGTGCAGTCAGGTCTGGCCTACACCCGCGACTTTGTGTCCACCTTGCTGTCGTCCGCCAAAGAAGCCGTGGCCCAGAACATGAACTTGAACCAAGCCATGGCGCATTGCCGCAAGGCGATGGATCCTAAATTCGGGCAGGTATTCATTTATGAGCACTGTCTGCCTTTTAATGTGACCCGCGCCGTGGATGAAGCCAGCGGCATCAAACACCCGCGCATCTGGACGGCTGAGCGCGATCAGGAGATGTGGCACGCGCTCCAAGGCACCCACTGACACTCCATGCTGAGTACGTACACCTACCCCCGTTACCCCTACGCCAAAGCCCCAGAGCAGTTGGGTGCCGCCGGGCACCGCTACCCTGTGGTGGTGGTTGGGGCCGGGCCAGTCGGGTTAGCGGCCGCGATTGATCTGGCCCAGTCAGGGTTGCCTGTGGTTTTGCTGGACGACGACGACACCGTCTCCGTCGGTTCACGTGGGCTTTGCTATGCCAAGCGCACCCTTGAAATTCTGGACCGACTGGGCGTGGGTGATGCCTGCGTGGACAAAGGGGTGAGTTGGAATGTCGGCCGCACCTTTTTCCGTGACGAGGAGGTCTACAACTTCAACTTGCGCCCCCAGGACGATCACAAACGCCCGGGCATGATCAATCTGCAGCAGTACTACCTGGAAGAATTCGCAATTAGGCGTGCCCAGGAATTACCCAATATAGACCTGCGATTCCAAAGTAAGGTCGTCGCAGTCAACCAGGATGCGCAGGCCGCTACGCTGCAAGTGGAAACACCCGAGGGCAGCTACAGCCTTGAAGCCGAATGGTTGGTGGTGGCTGACGGCGCACGCAGTAGCATTCGACGGATGATGGGTCTGGAAACCGAAGGCACCATTTTCATGGACCGGTTTCTGATCGCCGACGTCGTGATGAAGGCGGACTTCCCGACGGAGCGATGGTTCTGGTTTGATCCGCCCTTTCATCGCGGCCAATCGGTCTTGCTGCACCGCGAAGCCGACAACGTTTACCGGATCGATTTTCAGCTCGGCTGGCAGGCTGATCCGGAAGAAGAAAAAAAGCCCGAGAATGTCATTCCCCGAATCAAAGCCATGCTCGGTGACGACCATGAGTTTGAACTGGAATGGGTCAGCGTCTACACCTTCCAGTGCCGCCGTATGGCCCGCTTTAATCATGGGCGTTTGCTGTTTGCAGGCGACGCCGCCCATCAGATGTCACCCTTCGGTGCGCGGGGGGCCAACTCTGGCATTCAGGACACCGACAACCTGTGTTGGAAGCTCAAGTTGGTGATCGAGGGCAAGGCACCCAGCTCCTTACTCGAAAGCTTCTCGGACGAGCGCGTCATCGCGGCCGAAGAGAACATCCTGAATTCCACTCGGTCTACCGACTTCATCACGCCCAAGAGCAAGATATCGCTGACCTTCCGTAACGCCGCGTTGATGCTGGCACGTGAGCATGCGTTTGCCCGGACACTCGTGAACTCCGGTCGCCTCTCGGTGCCCTCCGTATTGACGCAGTCGCACCTGAATACACCCGACACCTCTGAGTTCGCGGGCAACATGGTGCCGGGTGCGGCGATGGACGACGCACCGATGCGTGAAACTGATACTGAAACTGAAGCCGACTTCTGGCTACTTGAGCGCGTGGGCAACCACTTCATGGCGCTGCTTTCAGTGAGTGATCCGAGCCAACTAGATGCTGCGACGGTTAAAGCATCGAGGGCACTGGCTGATGCGCCGATTCCGATTGAAGTGGTACTGGTGTCGCCCCATCCGGGTATCGCTCCGGGCGGCCTACGAGTCTTTGTGGATTGGAAGAACCGTTTCGCGGAACGGTTCGATGCGCAACCCGGTACCACCTACCTCATCCGCCCTGACCAGCACGTGGCAGCGCGCTGGCGTGCCTTTGATGCAAGCGCACTCAAGTCTGCCCTGGCCCGCGCAACCGGCAATTTGCAATGACGGAAAGACCATGCCACTGAACTTGCAACCCAACCTGTTCGAACCCGGCAAGCGGTACTTTCAGACATTCACGGCAGGTGACGATTTTTACGAGGCATTGATCGAGACCCACCGGGATCTCACAGATGAACAGAGTGCCTTGGTCAATGCCAAACTTGTACTGCTTCTGTCCAACCATATTGGTGATCTGAGCGTATTGCGCGAGGCGATGCAAATCGCTCGTGACGCTGTCTGAATCTTTTGGGATCGTTTAGGAGTCAGCCATCAAAATCCAGCAAATCCACCATGTAGCCTATCGCTGCAAGGATGCCAAGCAGACGGTTGAGTGGTATCAAAAATACCTGAACATGAACTTCATTCTGGCCATTGCCGAAAACGAAGTCCCCTCCACCAAGGAGCCGGATCCCTATATGCATGTCTTCCTGGACGCAGGGGGCGGCAATGTGCTGGCCTTCTTTGAACTGCCCACCAAGCCCCCTATGGGTCGGGACATGAACACGCCCGAGTGGACCCAGCACCTTGCGCTGAAGGTGCAGAGCGTGGAAGAAATGCTGGAGACAAAGGCCAAGCTTGAAGCCGATGGGATCCATGTGTTGGGCCCTACCGACCACACGATATTCAAGTCGATCTACTTCTTTGACCCGAGCGGTCACCGCCTGGAACTTGCGGTCAATACCGCCACCCCCGAAATGAACAAAAAGCTGGACGATGCCAAGTGGGACATGCTCAACGAATGGGCCGTCACCAAAAAGGCGCCGCAACACACTCGGTGGATGCACGACGGCAGCCACTCAGTTGACCACTCAGTTGACCACTCATGAAGCTAGCGACCCTAAAAAGGGGCGGACGTGACGGCACCCTGATTGTCGTTAATCGCGCCATGACCCATTGCCTGGCGGTACCCGCTATTGCGAGCACGCTGCAAGCGGCCCTCGACGACTGGGACCGTTGTGAACCGCAATTACGGCAGATCTATGAAGCGCTGAACGATGGTTCCATTTCCACGGCCGATCAGTTCGAACCGTTGCAATGCCACTCTCCCCTGCCCCGCGCTTACCAGTGGGCAGACGGTTCAGCGTACGTCAATCATGTGGAGCTGGTGCGTCGTGCAAGAGGTGCCGAATTGCCACCTGAGTTCTGGATCGATCCTTTGATGTACCAGGGCGGCTCAGATTCGTTTGCGGCACCGAACGACCCAATCTATGCCCTGTCGGAAGATTGGGGTATCGATATGGAGGCTGAGGTCGCGGTAATCACAGGCGATGTGAAGATGGGCGCTACTGCTGCCCAATCCGCCGCGTCCATTCGGCTGCTGATGCTGGTCAATGATGTCTCACTGCGCAATCTCGTCCCTGCAGAGTTGGGGAAGGGTTTTGGCTTTTTGCAATCCAAACCAGCGTGTGCCTTCAGTCCGGTGGCGATCACGCCAGACGAATTAGGTGCAGATTGGCGCGATGGGCGGGTACATCGGCCGATGATGGTGCGGCTCAATGGCCGTTTGTTTGGATGCCCAGATGCTGGTCAGGATATGACTTTTAATTTTCCGCAACTGCTGGCCCATCTGAGTAGGACACGAGAAATAGAGGCAGGCTCCATCGTCGGTTCGGGCACGGTGTCCAACAAGCAGGGCAACTTACACGGTTCGTCCGTCGCCAATGGCGGGGTCGGCTATTGCTGCATTGCCGAGGTCCGAATGTACGAGACGATTGAAACCGGCAAACCGCAAACCGACTTCCTGAAGTTTGGCGACACGGTACGGATTGAAATGCGCGATCCTCAGGGAATGAGCATCTTTGGCGCTATTGAGCAGCGCGTACAACGCTATCCCGGATGACTCCGGCTGGAGATCATTAAGAATTAAAACAGGGCCTGAACCAGCCCCAGACTGATCACCGGAAAAAACAACAAGAGGATCACCCGGATCACGTCCCACGCTAAGAAAGGAAACACACCGCGGTAGGTATCACCCATTGGCACTTCGCGGGCAATGTTGTTGACCACATAAACATTGAGCCCAACCGGAGGAGCAATCATGCCGATGCCGACCGTCATCAGCACAAGAATTCCGAACCAGATGGCCTTCATCTCAGGCGGCAATCCCCAGAGATCGAGCTTCATGATCGTTGGGAAAATCACCGGAATCGTCAGGAGCAACATGGACAGTTCGTCCATCACGCAACCCAGCAGGACGTAGAACGCCAGGACGGACGCAACGATCCACAAGGGTCCAATGCTGCTATCACCCACCCACTGGGCCAGTTGGGCCGGCATCTGCGTTAGCGCCAAACTGGCGTTCATCATATCGGCGCCGAGGAAAATCATGAAAACCATGGCGCTGGTTTCAGCGGAGCCCAGAAAACTACGCTGGATACCGGACCAATCGAGTTCACCGCGCGCCAGGCCGGCAACCAGAGTTGCCACCGCCCCCACCGCCGCCCCCTCGGTCGGTGAGAATATCCCCTGGTAAATCCCCCCGAACACCACAATAAAAATCATCACCACGGGCCAGATCTGTATCAAAGCTTGTACCCGTTCTGGCCATGGCATCGGCTTTGAAGGCATCGCAAGCTCAGGGCGAAACCGGCAAATCAAGCCGACCACGACGACGTATCCCAGCATCGCCAGAATTCCGGGCACCATCGCGGCGGCGAACAATTTGGCAATGTTCTGCTCGGTAAGAATTGCGTAGACAACGAGGGGAACCGAAGGCGGAATCAAAATCCCCAATGTCCCACCGACCGCCAGGGTTGCGGTACTTAAACCACCGGCGTAGCCATGAGCCTTCATTTCGGGATAAGCAACCTGCGTGATGGTGGCCGAGGTCGCGACCGAGGATCCACAGACTGCCCCAAAAGCACCCGATGCAAAGATCGACGCCATGGCCAAGCCGCCCCGGATATGTCCCATAAATGCTGCCGCCGATTTAAACAGTGCGCGGCTCAGCCCCCCCTGAGTTGCAAACTGCCCCATCAACAAAAAGAGCGGAATCACGCTCAAGTCATAGACCGTGAGGCGGGCAACCGCACTGCCCTTGAGCAGGTTCAACAGCGCCTGATCATTGGTCATCACCCAATAGCCCGCGGCTCCGGGGATAAACATCGCGGCAGCAATCGGGACCCTGAGCGCCATTAGGACGAGCATCGCCCCGAACATCGACAAGCCGACCGATGTAGGGCTCATCCGATCAATTCATCGTGTCCGACAAGCAACAAGGCGGCTTGCCAAAGCGCTACCAGCGCACTGAGCAGGAGCCCAGGGGCCAGTGACACATAAGCCCACCACATTGGCAGGCCCAAGATCATCGAGGTCTCCGCAGCGCTGCTCACTGCAAGGGCACCCATCGTGGTCCGCCATGCCAGCAGCACACACATTGCCGCCATCAAAAAAGCGCCGGCGGAATCCAGAATCTGCCGAGTGCGGGCTGAGGTGGATTGGGTAAAAAAATCGACCAGGATATTGCCCCGGTGCAGCTGGCACCAGGGCAAACACAGCGAAATGCTGGCGGCGATCCCCAGCTGAGTGAGCTCAACATCCCCAAATAACGGCTTTGAGAGAAACGCCCGCCCAATGATGCTGTAAACCGACATCACGGCCACGAGCATCGCAATGAAAGATCCGACCAGCGCGAACCAGCGCGAAGCGCTGGTTAGAAACCCCTGAATCACTTCCGGTATTTCGCGAGAAGCTCGCGCGCTTCAGCAAGCAAAGCCTTGCCGTTTTCACCACGCTTGTCCATATCCGCTACCCAATCGTCATAGAGCGGCGCGGCAGCTTTGACCCAGTTATCCAGTTCAGAACCAGGGATCATGTAAAACGTGTTGCCCCGGTCCTGAGCCATTTTTCGGGCTGGGCCCTGACTGTTGTCCCAAATCTTCCCGATTTGCTGCGTGAGACCCGCGCCACTGTTGTTGTCGATTACCTTTTTTAGGTCCGCAGGCAGGCTATCGTACTTGGCCTGATTCATAGCGAAAATAAATACGGCACTGTACAAAGCCGGGCGGGACGGATCTGTTTCGCTATGAAATTTGACCATTTCCTGCAGTTTCAGCGACGGCAAAGGCTCCCAGGGCAGCAGGAAACCATCAATGGTCCCCTTACTGACTGCATCTGGAATCGCTGGTAGCGGCATACCCACTGGAGAAGCACCAAGGGCCGCAAGCAGCTTATTGGTCTGACGAGTCGGGGCGCGCATTTTCAGCCCCTTAAAATCTGCCAGCACCTTGACCTGCTTTGAATTGGTATGAACGTAACCTTCGTCGTGGACCCAGGTCGCAAGCAATTTTGTACCCGCAAATTCCTTGACGGAATGCTTGTTCATGTAATCCCAGGTGGCGCGTGCACCCGCCTCGGCCGAATTGCACATGAAGGGCAATTCAAAGACTTCGGTGCTTGGAAAGCGCCCTGCGGTATAGCCCGGAAGCGAAATGATCAAATCATCGACGCCATCTTTGACCCGGTCGACAAGCTGAGCCGGAGTCCCACCGCCGCTCATGGCCGGAAGAATCTGGCACTTCAACCGATTACCCGATTCGCGCGCAACCTTTTCACACCAGGGAACGATGACATTGACCGAAGCCATCGCCTGCGGATTCCAGATATGGTGGAATTTGAGAGTCACCTCCTGCGCCGACGCGGGAGTAGCCAAAACAGCTGCCATCGCAGCACTCACCAACAAGCCCGTTAATTTCTTCATCTCCGATCTCCTGAATCAATCAATTTTGAATTTTTAGCGCACCGAGGCCGCCACCGCTGAACCGTTTAGGCCCAGACCTCACTGGCGGTTTCTACGACCAACCTCAGCTTATCCCGCTGCGCCTGAACGGCGATATTGTTCCCGTGAACTGTGCTCGAAAAACCGCACTGCGGGCTGAGACATAACTGTTCCAACGGCGCGAATCGGGCCGCCTCGTCGATCCTACGTTTAAGGCTGTCCTTCGATTCCATCTCTCCGAATTTTGTCGTCACTAGGCCAAGCACGACGATTTTACCTTTGGATAGAAACCGCAAGGGCCTGAAGTCACCCGAACGTTCGTCATCGTATTCCAGGAAAAACGCATCGAGGTTCATTTCCGAAAGCAGCGCCTCGGCCACGGGTTCGTAATTGCCAGCCGCCGCGTGCGTACTTTTGAAATTCCCTCGACACAAATGCATCGCGAGGGTCATGCCCGCCGGTTTGTGGGCAACCACCTTATTGATGAACTGGGCATACCGATGGGGAAGTTCATTCGGATCGTCGCCGCGTTGACGAGCAGCTTCGCGCATTTTGTCGTCGCACAGATACGCAAGATTCGTGTCGTCCATCTGAACGTAACGGCAACCCGCATCAAAAAGACTCTGCAATTCCGCGCCATAGGCCCGGGCCACATCATCATAAAATTCAGGATCGAGCTCGGGGTATGCCTCACGACTGATGCCCGCACGCCCACCCCGAAAATGCAACATGGTAGGCGACGGGATCGTGACTTTAGCGGTCAGATCAGTGCCCCCCAACGCGCCAACCTGCGCGTTCAGATACTCAAAATCCGCGCGTTGAATGTCTTTCACATGACGAACTTGATCGATCACGCGGATAACCGGCGGGGCGAGTTCTTCGGTCCCATCGGCGCGCTGGATCGTTACCGGGATATCCGTCTTGACACCACCCAGTTGTTCTAGAAAATCAATGTGGAAATAGGTTCGCCGAAATTCACCATCGGTCACGCTTTGCAGACCCACGTCGTGCTGAAACTTGACGATCTCGGTAATTGCCCGATCTTCCACGAGTCGCAGTTGTTCGGCGGAGATCGATTTCTCCCGAAAAAACTGATCCCGCGCCTCATGCAGATAATCGGGCCTGAGGAAGCTCCCAACATGGTCTGCCCGGAAGGGAGGAATATTTCTCTGGTTCATCGTTCGACCTTTATCAAAGCAAATTTTTTCGATTTTTCTCGATTTGGATGCGTAAGGCCTCCATCATCAAGTCAGCGTTGGCCAAATAAGGATTGACCTTACTGGCCCGTTCCATCAATTCGAGGGCGCGATCAGGCTGATCGCGCTCGGCCAGCATCTGCGCATAGCCCACCAGTGCGCCAAAATGTTGAGGGAGCCTTTTGAGTACCTCCTCGCAATCGCGCATGGAGAGTTCGTATTCGCCGGTCATATAATGAATGGTCGCGCGCTTGTTCCAGGCTTCAGCGAACTGCGGTCGTTTGACAGTAATTGCGCCAAACACTTCAATCGCCTTTGGCATGTCGCCGCCCTGCATAAGATCCAGGCCCTCGCGGTAGAGCTTGTCGATGGCGGCGTCGCCCGATTTACCCCAGAGTTGCCAGGTCGTCGCCAACGCTGCTTGCCGTACCGCCGGATCTGCATCGCCAAGCAAGGGATACACAAGGCCAGCATCTTTGGTCGTGCCGAGCTTCAACAATCGCTGCAACCCGTTGATCCGCCGCTGGGGTTCGGCGTGGCTGAGCGCCTTGAGCGTTTGCCGATCAATGAGTCGCTCCGAGCTTGCGGCGTGCACGAAATGACTCGCACACAAGGCAATGACCAGAGCCAGGAATCGGCACCGAAAGCTTGACACGAAAGGTCTCCAGAAGACTGTTAAGCCTAGCTTACCCGAGGTGCAGCACCGACGCTGTCGTTCAAGGGCAGCGAACCATCGGTTAGACTGAACCACAGTCGGCGATCCAATCGCCGGCGGTAATCCATTCCGAACCAACCAGCTGTTCGTTGAAAGCCAACATGCATCAAGTCAGCATGACCCCAAGCCATTCCCACCGCGCCCGACGTGTCCGCAGCGTCCTGCAAAATTGCCTGACTCTCGCGCTATCGGTCGGACTTCTGTTCGGCCTGGGCCCCTCCGGGAGTAACGCCCAGACCGCCCCCCCACCTTCGCCACAGGCTTACCCAAACAAACCCATCAAAGCGATCGTGCCGTTTGCCGCGGGTAGCGCCACGGATCAAATCGGTCGGGCATTTGCCCAAAAGATGTCCGAATCACTCGGCCAGCCGATCGTCGTAGAAAACAAGCCGGGAGCCAACGGGATGTTAGGCGCCGACGCTGCAGCCAAAGCCCCAC
>Ga0209401_1002044_pt1 | contig 13188 bp, 10 predicted proteins | sample M_140807_MF_Meta_FD_187318 | JGI IMG/M metagenome (GOLD analysis project Ga0209401, IMG submission 187318) | Freshwater microbial communities from Lake Montjoie, Canada to study carbon cycling - M_140807_MF_MetaG (SPAdes) (version 2) | ecosystem: Environmental > Aquatic > Freshwater > Lake...
TGGGAACGCTTCAAAACCATTGTCAACCGTTCGATTACCTCTCATCCTTGGCGCCTAACCAAGCTGGCGTGAGGAGTCGGGGTATGGATTCAAAGCCCAAGAACACTAAGAAGGGCACCCCGGGCCTGGACCAAGCCACGGCGGGGGCGCCGTATTGGCTGTCGCGAGCCATCGAAGCCGAAGTCGCCCGCGCAATTCCCTCGATCATTCGCGCGCACGCGCAAGAAGCGTCACCCGCTGCTTCGTCCGCCGCCCAGTCGCACGATTCAGTGGAACGAGACGGCTCGGTGAGTAACCCGTCCGATCCTCCAGGCAGCACGTCCGGGCGAGTGGTGCGGCCGACCGAGTCTGACGTGGCGGCCGCCGCGAGATTTGGTGTTGCTGGCGATCATCTCGGTTTGCGTGACCTCATCACCGGTTTGCGAGCTCGGGCCGTCCCACTGACCGGTATCTATCTGGACCTGATCGGAGCGGCTGCCCGACAACTCGGCGATCGCTGGACCGAGGATGAAGTCAACTTCGTCGAAGTCACGTTTGCAACCGGTGTTTTCGAGGCAGCTTTGCGTGAATTGATGCCATCGCTTGAGGCCGAAATCGCCACCGTGAAGTCTGGAGACGCCGAAACTGGTCGGATTTTGCTGGCGGGTCTTCCAGACGATTTGCATCGGATGGGGATGACGATGATCGGCGGTTTTTTCCGCGGTGCTGGATGGCAAGTGCGTGACGGCCTCGATTCGTCTTTGCAAGAGCTGGAACGAATCGTTGCGGTTGAATGGTTTGAAGTGATTGGTCTTTCTGCGTCTTGTGACCGTTTCCTTGATTTACTGTCGTTTACCCTGACTCGGTTGCGCCGGGCTTCGTGCAATCCGGGCGTCGGGTTTTTGGTGGGCGGTGCGCAGTTTGTTGAACGACCGGGTCTGATGACGCTGGTCGGGGCCGATGCAACCGCAGGTGACGCGCATGAGGCATTGCGTGAGGCCGAGCGACTCAGGGCCCGGTCACGCACGATGCCAGCTAATGCGAATTCCTGAGTAAATTCGGGGCTTCGCCAACAGGAAGTTGTTTGTGAGAACTTTCGCTGACTCTTCGCACGACTTTACGAATTCTGACGCCGGTTCTCTGGCCAGACTCGCGTCGGCTGCCGCCGATATCGCACTGATCATTGATAAAACAGGCACGATTCGCGAGCTCGCGGGGGATAACCCGAATTTGCCCCTGAACCAGTGGTCTGACTGGATCGGACGGTCCTGGTCCGAAGTCGTTTCAGTCGAGAGCCGCCCCAAGGTTGAGTCGATGCAGCGGGACGCTTTAGCCGGGGTGACGACGCGCTGGCGCCATCTCAATCATCCTGGACGGGATGGCGGTGAATCCGTACCGGTCATGTATCGCGTCGTACCCTTGGGTAGCGACGGCAGTATGGTCGCGGTGGGCCGTGATCTGCAGGAAATGGCCGAACTGCAACGGCGCTTGCTCGAGGTTCAGCAGACCGTCGATCGCGAAGAAAAACAGCGCCGACAGGCCGAAGCGCGCCAGCGGATCCTTTTTCAATCCTCTGTCGATCCACTATTGGTCGTCGATTCGCTGACTGGGCGAGTCTTCGAATCCAATCCGGCGGCAGACATTATGTTGCCGGTCGTGACCCGCCGTCGTGGGGCCGGAACCTGGGATGACGGGCTCGATCCTCAGGGTGCCGATGCGATGCGTGCCTTACTTGCCCGCGTCAGATCGAGTGGTCGTCCTGATCAGGCGCAGGTCCACGGCTTAGATGGCACGGCATTGTTGGTCAATGCAACCCCATTTCGCGAGGATGGATTCGCGCTTGCGATGGTTCGCATCGCGCCTGTGGTCGGTTACGCTGCCGGATCGAATCGCGGGCCGGCGGGTCCCGACCACAAGCCATCTCTGTCGGCGGTTGCAGAGTATTCGCCTGAAGCGATCGTGCGAACGGATCTAAACGGTCAAATCCTGTCCGCGAACGGCGCATTTATCAACATGGTGCGGGTGAGTGCCGAGTCCTCGATTGCTGGGCAGTCGCTTGATCGTTGGCTCGATGGAGCCGGTGTTGATTTGCGGGTTTTGATGGCCAATGCCCGTCAGCACGGCGTCATGAGGCGGTTTTCCACGGTCTTGCGCGACGAGCATGGCCATCAGGTCGATATTGAGTTGGCTGCGGTGAACTTGCCGGATGAAGATCCGCCAGGATTTGGATTTCTGATCCGTGAGGCGCCACGCTGGCATGCAGCGGGGCCAGAGACCACGGATGACCCATCTCAGGTGGCAGGCCGATCGGTCGACCAGTTGACCGAACTCGTTGGGCGCGTCCCGCTCAAGGAACTGGTGCGCGAGGCGGCGGATGTGATTGAACGACTCGCGATCGAGGCCGCTCTCAAACTCACGGGTGACAACCGTGCACTTGCATCCGATTTACTAGGGCTGAGCCGGCAAAGTCTTTACATCAAGTTGCACCGTTATGGGCTTGGTGACCTCACGCCGGAGCCGTCGGTAAAAGACCAGGGCGATACTCCAGGCGCGAAGCCCGCCCCGGCGCGTAAAACGGCGGCCAAGCCGACGGGTCGGGCGGCGGCGAAGGCTGCAGCGGTGAGCAACCGGGCTGCCGCAAAGTCGGCCACTAAACCGGCGCTGAAGCGTCGGGGTTAAGGGTCTGGGCAAGGGCCTGGGTAAGGGTCCGGGCTGGGGTTCGAGCCCAAGTCGCGATTGGTGCGGCATTGTGTCAATCAATTCTGACTCTCTAGGTGTCAATACGGATTGACAGTCAATCGGCGGTCGGCATAAAGTCCACCGCATGGTCCCCGGTTACCGACTACCCCCAGCATGAACGTGCAGCCCCTGGAGCCCGCAGATCCTTTGGGTTGGTTGGGCATCTTTCGCCTCGGACTGGTACAAACTGCCCTCGGGGCGATCGTGGTCCTCACAACCTCGACCATCAACCGGGTCATGGTGGTTGAACTGGCGATGCCGGCGATGCTCCCTGGCGCTCTGGTTGGGTTGCATTACGCAGTCCAGCTACTGCGCCCCCGACTAGGCCATGGCTCGGACGCAGGTGGCCGACGAACGCCCTGGATTGTCGGCGGGATGGCGACCTTGGCCCTCGGTGGTGTGACGGCGGCCGCTGCGACTGCCTGGATGTCAACCCAGCCGGTTGGCGGAATCCTGCTTGCGATCCTGGCATTTCTGGCGATTGGGGTGGGCGTTGGCTGCGCGGGAACCTCGCTTCTGGTGTTGCTGGCTACTCGAGTGACACCACGTCGCAGACCCGCCGCCGCAACGATTGTTTGGGTCATGATGATCCTCGGATTCATATTGACATCGGCGATTGGAGGCCGGTTTCTGGACCCGTTCACGCCGCTGCGACTGGTCCAGGTCGCAGGCTGCGTGGCGACGTTGGCATTTCTGGTGAGTCTCGCTGCGGTTTACGGCATTGAGGCGGCGGCACCAAGCGCAGGCACGAGTTCGGTCACAGCCGCCCCGAGCCCCGCCGGGACCGGTAAGCCCTCGTTCCGAGCCGCGCTGAGCGAGGTCTGGGGCGAACCTCAGGCGCGGCGCTTCACGCTCTTCGTCTTCATGTCGATGCTCGCGTACAGCGCGCAAGATCTCATCCTTGAGCCTTTTGCAGGCTTGGTCTACGGGTTGACACCCGGCCAGACCACGCAACTCTCGGGCGTTCAGAACTCGGGGGTATTGCTCGGCATGGTGCTCGTCGCTTGTTTGGGGACAGCGATCGGCGGACCCCGATTGGGCTCTCTGCGCGGATGGACGATCGCGGGCTGTCTGCTGTCCGCATGTGCCTTGCTGGCGCTTGCCTTCGGCGGTTGGGTGGGGCCCGATTGGCCGCTCAAACCAACAGTTTTCTCGCTTGGTTTTGCCAACGGCATGTTTGCCGTTGCCGCGATCGGCTCAATGATGAGCCAGGCCAGTGATGGAACTCCCTCCCGCGAAGGCGTTCGGATGGGCCTTTGGGGGGCTGCTCAAGCGATTGCCTTCGGCGGCGGCGGCTTTCTGGGCACGGTCGCAGTCGATTTGACTCGTTGGCTCGTCGGCTCACCTGTGACTGCCTACGGCATCGTTTTTGTTACTGAGGCTGCCTTGTTCTTGCTCTCAGTAGGACTTGCACCGGCGCGAATCGTTCACGTCGCTATCGAACCGAATTGATTTTTATGTCACTGGTCTTTCCATTTTCTGCGATTGTTGGTCAGGATGAAATGAAACGGGCGCTTCTGCTATGCGCGGTCGATCCGCGCATTGGTGGGGTGCTTGTGCTGGGTGACCGCGGTACGGGCAAATCGACTGCAGTACGAGCCCTCGCCGCGTTGCTGCCACCGATGAATGCGGTTGTGGGATGTCCGTATGGTTGTGACCCCAAGACCGCTAACCCCTGCGAACAGTGCCGGGCTCATCGCGCCGCGAGGAGTGGCCTGCTCAAGAGCGCAAAAATCCCGGTCCCTGTGGTTGACCTGCCGCTAGGCGCGACCGAGGACCGCGTGGTTGGTGCGCTCGATTTGGAACGCGCGCTCACCAAGGGCGAAAAGGCCTTTGAGCCGGGTTTGTTAGGCCGGGCAAATCGTGGTTTTCTTTATATTGATGAAGTCAATCTGCTTGAAGATCACCTGGTCGACGTGCTCCTGGATGTCGCCGCGTCGGGCGAAAACGTGGTCGAGCGCGAGGGTATTAGCGTGCGTCATCCAGCCCGGTTCGTTCTGATCGGGAGCGGCAATCCTGAAGAAGGCGAACTGCGGCCCCAGCTGCTCGATCGGTTTGGTTTATCGGTCGAAGTTCGTACGCCGACTGAACTTAAGTCTCGGGTTGAGGTGGTGCGCCGACGCGATGCGTTTGAGCGCGACCCTGCTGGGTTCGTCGAGCAGTGGCGAAAGGCTGACGCAAAAGTGCGGCGGCAGATTGATGCCGGTCGCAATCAGCTGGAATCCGTTCAGGTGCCTGACTCCGCGCTTGAACAAGGCGCCAGGCTTTGCATTGCGCTGGGGACCGACGGGCTCCGCGGCGAACTGACGTTGTTGCGAACAGCCCGCGCGTTAGCGGCTTTCGAAGGAGCGAGTCAAGTCGAAGATTCCCATTTGAAGCGCATCGCCGTCTCCGCATTACGCCATCGCCTGAGGCGCAATCCACTCGATGAATCGGGCTCCGATATTCGCGTCGAACGCGCGATGAGTGAGGTGCTTGCTTGATCGATCCCCGCTGGCAGCAGGCCCTTGGCGCCGCCGCTTTGCTGGCGGTTAACCCACCCGGATTGGGTGGTGTGGTGGTTCGTGCTGCCCCCGGCCCGGTTCGCGACGCGTGGCTCGAAGCCTTGACGGCACTGCTGGAGCCCGGAACCCCGATTCGACGGATTCCTCCGCAGGTCCCTGATTCCCGCTTGTTGGGGGGGTTGGATTTGACGGCAACCTTGCACGCTGGGCGCCCCGTGGCCGAGCGCGGGTTATTGGCCGAAGCGGATGGTGGGCTCGTGGTTGTACCCATGGCCGAGCGCATGAGCACAGGCACCGCCAGCCGTCTGGCTGCAGTGCTCGATACGGGTGAGGTCCGCGTCGAGCGTGAGGGGATTGCCACGTGCTGGCCCGCGCGAATTGCGGTGATCGCGTTCGACGAAGGGCTCGAATCCGAAGACCGTCCACCGCAGGTGTTGATGGATCGGCTGGGTCTCTGGATCGACCTCGAGGGGATCTCGCCCCGTCATCTCGATGAGGGTCCCTGGGACGCATCAGCGGTCGCACAAGCGCGCGCAGCGCAAGCGTCCTTCGAGGCACAAGCTTCCGATGAGGATGTTTCGGACGCCATCGAGGCCTTATGTCGCGTTGCGGATGCGATTGGGGTCGACTCGCCGCGTCCGGTGATTGCTGCGGTGAGGGCGGCCCGTGCCGGGGCTGCGCTTGAAGGGCGATCGTCGGTGGCTGAAGACGACGTCGCACTCGCAGCCAGACTAATCCTTGGGCCTCGGGCCACACGTATACCTCCGCCCGCTGAGTCGTCTGAATCTACAGAATCACCTGAGCCTGAAGAATCATCTAGGCCTCCAGAATCATCTGAATCCCCAGAATCGTCAGAGGCTGCGTCTCCGCCGCCCGCTTCGGATCCGAGTCAATCCGAGCTTAGTGAGTCTGACCCAAGCGAGTCTGACCCAACCAATATCGATCCTAACGATCCCGAGCAGACCCCCGATTCGATTGACGACGGTAAGCCGTTGGCTGAAGTGGTGCTTGAGGCTGTTCGCTCCGCGCTGCCGCCGGGCCTATTGGCTCAGGCGACCGATCCGAGGCAGATGCGCAGCGGGGCCGCCGCGCAGCAGCGCTCGGGTCGGGTTGGCGCGGTACGAACCGACCCGCGTCGAGGGCGGCCCGATGGAACGGTTCGGGGAGACCCGCGCCGTGGGCCCCGTCTTGATCTGGTCGCGACCCTGCGCGCGGCGGTGCCATGGCAGCGTCTGCGGCGCCGACCCGGCAGTCAGACCCTCGTGGAGGTGCGCACCGATGATTTCCGGGTCGTGCGAAGGGTCCAACGCGCCACGACGACCACGATTTTTGTTGTGGATGCGTCGGGTTCTTCGGCCCTTAATCGGCTGGCAGAGGCCAAGGGTGCCGTTGAGCTGCTTCTCGCCGAGTGTTATGTGCGTCGTGATCGGGTCGCCCTGGTGGCTTTTCATGGCCAGAATGCTGAGCTCGTGCTGCCACCAACCCGCTCACTCGTACGCGCGCGTCGCTCATTGGCGGGGCTTCCGGGCGGTGGCGGTACTCCCTTGGCGGCTGGTCTGGATGTTGGTGGGGCAGTCGCCGACACGGTACGTCGTCAGGGTGATTCACCGCTCCTGGTCGTCTTAACCGACGGGCGGGCCAATATTGGTCGGGATCGTCAGCCTGGACGTCCGCGCGCTGAGGCCGATGCGCTACTTGCGGCCCAGAATTGGCGGGCAGAGGGTTATGCCGCCTTATTGGTCGATACCTCCCCGCGAAGTCATCCGGCGGCCCAGGCGCTGGCGCAGGCCATGGGCGCTCGGTTTTTACCACTCCCCTATGCCGATTCTTCGGTGCTTTCGAGCGCGGTCAAGGCCGCCGTTTCTGGAACTCAGGGAGCCGAGCGCAATCGGGATGCCCGTGGACAGGTGAGGGCATGAACGAGGCGCCGCAGTGGGATATTGATGGGGTCGACTGGCCCAATCGAGAGCACAGCCAGTTTGTCGTTGCAGATGGGCTGCGCTGGCATGTCCAACGGGCTGGTCACGGGCCAACGATTCTGCTGTTACACGGTACTGGCTCTGCATCGCATTCGTGGCGCAGTTTGTTTCCGCTGCTGACGCCTCACTTTGACGTGATCGCGCCGGATTTGCCTGGGCATGGCTTTACACAAACGCCCCCTTCGAATCGCTTGGCGATTCAAATGTCGCCGTACGGAATGGCTCAAGCGGTCAGCGCTTTGCTCGATACCCTGGACGCCAAGCCGACGCTGGCCGTCGGCAACTCAGCCGGCGCTGTGGTTCTGATCCGGATGGTCATCGATCAGGGTTTCGCCCCGCAAAGTATTTTTTGTATCAATGCGGCGTTGCTGCCTTTCGAAGGCATTCCGGGCGCCGTTTTTTTACCGCTCGCCAAATTCTTCGCAAGCACGTCGTTGACCTCCAGTCTCTTGTCCTGGCGTGCCTCCGATCGGCTTTCCGTTGAGGCGCTTATCCGCGGTACGGGCTCCATTCCCGACGTTCGAGGGGTCACGCTGTATCAGCGACTCTTGCGTCGCCCAGCCCACATTGCGGCCACGCTGGCGATGATGGCCAATTGGGAACTGGGCTCGATCGAGCGCGACCTCAGTCGAATCGGGGTGCCGATTGTTCTCTTCGTTGGAATGGAGGACCGGGCAGTTCCTCCGGCTCAAGCGTATCGGGTGCAGAGCATGGCGCCCAGCGTTCAGATCATCGAGTGGGAAGGTCTGGGGCACCTCGCTCAAGAGGAACAACCTGAGCGTGTGGCGGAGTCCATCCTTCAACAGGCGCAACAGTTGGGGGTGCTCCCGGTGGATGCATTAATTTAGAGACTGGAACAAAAATATGAATCAATTGCCGAGCTATGGGTTGCCTGGAGACCTGGATGCCTGCCGGACGCTCTTGCGCGGCGGCTCAAGGACCTTTTACGCGGCCTCGCTGTTGTTGCCGACGCGGGTGCGAGACCCGGCGATTGCTTTATACGCATTCTGTCGGGTCGCCGATGATGCCGTCGATCTGGCCCAGGAAGACGGTTTAAGCACCGCAAATGCCGCAGTTCGAGCACTCGCGCGCCTGCACCAGCGACTCGATCGGGTCTATTCCGGTGATCCTTTGCCGCAGCCCGCCGACCGAGCGTTCGCCGACGTGGTCAAACGGTTTGCGATTCCGAAGACCTTGCCGCTCGCGTTGCTGGAAGGGTTTGAGTGGGACACCGTCGGCCGTCGATATTCGACCATCGAAGATTTACAGGCGTATGCCGTTCGGGTTGCAGGCACCGTGGGCGCCATGATGGCTTTGTTGATGGACGTGCGGACACCCGAGGCACTGGCGCGGGCGTGCGACCTTGGGATCGGGATGCAGTTGACCAACATCGCGCGCGATGTCGGCGAAGACGCCCGCGCCGGGCGTTTGTACTTGCCACTGGAATGGTTACAAGAAGAAGGGGTTAATCCAGAGGGTTTTTTGAATGATCCAAGGTTCGATCCACGCATCGCTCGCGTGATTGCGCGGTTGTTGGCTGCGGCCGATGAGGCCTATCAGCGCGCACGGGATGGTGTTACCGCGTTGCCAGCGGATTGCCGACCCGGTATTGATGCAGCAGGTCGGCTCTATGCGGAAATTGGCCGTCAGGTTGAGCGCCAGCAACTCGATTCTGTCTCCTGTCGGGCGGTGGTTTCCGGGCGACGCAAGCTCCGGGTCGCCTTGCCGGCGCTGACCGCAGTTCTCAGAACGGCTGGTACAGGCCAGGCGCGGCCGGCGATCCAGGCTGCCCAGTTTCTGATCAATGCCGTCGTGAACGAACCCGTTGAGCCACGGGTTCGTATCAATGAGCAGTCGGGTTTCCCGATACTTGCCCCGATCCGTGGGGTTTGGCGCTGGCTGGGCGCGGTCGATGACCGTCTTGGGCGTATTCTCGAAATGCTCGATCGACTTGAACGCGAGGAGCGCACCGGGATGCGCGGGATCAGTCGGATCAGTCGGGTTTAGGCCAGTCAAGGCGAGTCAAGGCGAGTCAAGGCGGTTCGCCTCCGTGAGCATCCCATAACCTCTTGTTAAATCATGAATGACTGGACGATGGGGGTGATTGAACTGGTGTTTTCTTTTGGGCTCGTTCTCGGGCTCATCGGGATCGACCTTTGGCGCACCAATCGTGCCGTGATGCGAGATCGCCGCACCATGCACACTACAGAGACCTCGCGAACCATGAACGTCCTGATCCTTTGCACGCACAACTCGGCGCGCAGCGTGCTCGCCGAAGGGATGCTGAATCACCTCGCACAGCAACGCGGCCAAGCGGTCCAGGCGCATAGTGCCGGCAGTCAACCGGGCGGGCGCGTTAACCCTTTCGCGCTCGAAGTGCTCGATCGGGCTGGCATTGACACCACAGGATTTCGTAGCAAGAGCTGGGATGAATTCACCACCTCCGAGTCGCCACCGATTTCAATCGTGATTACGGTGTGCGACAGCGCAGCCGCCGAATCCTGCCCGGTGTTTTTCGGGGGCAAAGGTCGCCCGATTAAGGTGCACTGGGGCTACCCCGATCCTTCAAATGCCGATGGCGACGACGATGCAAAGCGTCGCGCCTTTGAGCTCACGCGTCAGGCCATTGGCTTCCGGATGCTGCAGTTGTTGGACGTGTTGCAGCGACCGGCTGCCCATTCGGGGGAGGGTGGTGGCGTCGGTGCTGATCTCGCTAACGCGCTTCAGGCGATTGGTCGATCCTAGGCATGCCAGTCCTGCGCAGGCTCTTAGGCGAGGGTCTCGGAACCTTATTGTTGCTGGCCGTGGTCATCGGTTCTGGCGTCATGGCCGAGCAACTCGCGCAGGGCAATGTGGCGGTCGCCTTGCTGGCCAATACAGCGGCAACGGTCGGCGCCCTTTATGTGTTGATCGAAGTGTTTGGCCCCGTGAGCGGAGCACATTTCAATCCGGTGGTCAGCCTGGTGAGTGCCGTACGCGGCACCCTCCCAATCCGTGACCTCGTGCCATTCGTGATTGTTCAATTGCTTGGCGCGATGCTTGGTGCCTGGCTCGCGCATGCGATGTTTGACCTGCCGATCTTGCAGACGTCAACCAAAATCCGGACCGGAACGGGCCAGTGGATCGCAGAGGCGGTGGCGACGGCAGGCTTGATCCTGACGATCTTGCGCGCTCCGCCTGGTAAGGCATCGGCGATGGTGGCGGCGTATATCGGCGCGGCCTATTGGTTCACCGCCTCTACCTCGTTCGCGAACCCGGCCGCCGTTTTTGGCCGCATGCTGAGTGACAGCTTCGCAGGAATCGCACCGGGTTCTGCGCCGGGTTTTGTGTTCGCCGAAATCATCGGGGGCTTTGTTGGATTGGTGATTGATCGGGCGTTGCCTGATCGGGACGCGCCGAACTAAATCCGTCCGGCAAATTGCCGTACATTTCAGTCGCGGCATCCATGACCCGTCGGGCGAAGCCTCAGGGGGCTCGCTTAGAGGCGCGCATGAGTCCCGAGTTACACATCACCGTTAAACGTGCAGCAGAAATCCAGGGGCGTACGGTGACTGACTTCGTCGTCCATACCTTGCAAATTGCGGCCACTCAAGCGATTGAGGAGGCCGATCTGGTCCGGCTTTCGCGACTCAGGTTAGCCAAGACATCAAACGCCGGGTCGCCGCGTGTTTTGTCGCCTTAAACCAGGAAGGTTCGATTGCCGGTTACTTCACGCTCGCCTCTGCGAGCGTTTCGTTGGCGGATTTGCCCGCACCGCTCATGAAGAGATTACCTCGGTACCCGAGTGTTTCAGCGGTGAGGATGGGTCGTCTTGCGGTTGCGCGATCCTGCCAGGGCAATTGGCCTGGGGCGGCGCTATTGCTTGACGTGCTACGTGGCGCAGTGGCAGCGGAGATTGCAGCCCATGCGCTGCTGGTCGATGCAAAAGATGAATCCGCCGCGCGATTTTATCGGCACCATGGATTCATCGCTTCACCGACACAGCCGCGGCTCTTTTTCCTACCGCTGGCTGGTGTCAAAGCGCTAACTGCTTGAGTCCATTCAAGCGATCCTTGGCATCCGAAACGGCAAGAGCGCGCGCACCCACGCACTTTTAAAACGATCGAGATCGAGGCTCTCGTGCATGACTGGCTCGCTTGCGGCTCCGCTCCTGAGGACTGATCGGGCATAGAACGGCGTGTCCTCGAGCGTCTGTTCGACCTTCAAATCGTCAACCACCGAATGCGTCGCCCGAGGGATCCGCCAGATCGAGGTGGGTGGCAATACTCTTGCTGGTGGAACCACCAGCGTTTTCGAACTTCCGTCCCTCGAAATCTGCGCGGCAATTGTTCTGCGGAGTCCATCACTGCCCGTCAACGGGCTGCGCTCCGTGAGGTCATAAAGCAACGAGGTTGCGCCGTCTAACCCGTGGGTGCGACTCCAGTCCCAGCGCACAAAACTATCCTCCAGAGGGCAATCACCCTCGTTGCTATCCAGGTAACCCAGCCCTCGCCATTTCAGAGCGGGTTGTTCGAAATCAACTTCGATGCGGGCGCACGGGGCAATCGGTGACCAGCGATGCAGGCCTGGGCTGTCCAGGTGCCAAGTCGATTCGGCGAGGGCTTCCGGAAATAACCGGATCGTTCCTCGAACCCGAAGAGGAAGTGGCATGGCACGCTCATCGACCCGGATCTCAAGCCGTGTTCCATCCCAGTCGAGGACGCTCGGGCCAATCGCTAATCGGTGCTTACTACGTTCAACCGCGGCTCGCCCGCGCTCAGTCATGGCCCATCGTGCGCTCGGATTCCAGACAGATGCGCCGTACAGGGCGAGGTTCATTGCGCTGAAGTTCAGCGGATCGCCTTCGCCGCGGGTTCGAGCTCGAAAGTAGTACGGTGAAAAAACACTGCCCAGGAGGGCAATCCCGGTCAGGCCGTGGCGGCCATCGTCGCTCAGGGCGTCGATGTACCACCAAGCATAGCCATTGGGCGCGATCGGCGAATCGAACCGAGGTCCGCGATCAGACTCTGCGCGGCGAGTCGACCTGATTGCGTTGACATCGCAATCCCGGGGCCCGGATGCGTGCTGCCCCCCGCCAGATACAGACCTGGCATCCGACTGCGCGAGCCCGGACGTTGAAAGGTCGACATCCATCCGTGGGGTGCCCGTCCATAGAGGGCTCCCCCCGTCGCCGGGAACATCTGTTCGAACTCCCGGGGGGTTGTTCGTACCGTCGCGATGGAGGTCAGTTGGAGCCCGTGTCGGGCCAGTCTTTCGAAGGTCTGTCGTTCGCATCGATTGATTTCCTGCGCATCGAGTCCGCGACCGTCACCAACGGCTGGCGCATTCACCAGACACAGCAAGCGCTCGGCGGGACGTGCTTCCCCGGTCGGCTCCTGATCATCCCGGTCTTGTGCGCACACGTAAACCGTGGGCGACGGTGGTAGGCGTTTTTGCTTGAAAATATGATCAAACTCTTCCTCATATCGATCAGAAAAGAAGACCGAATGTCGTAAGAGAGGAAACCCGTTGGCCTGCACTTTCATTTTCCAGGTCATCGCCGAGAGCGATCGCTCATGGGGGGAAACCGTGGCGACTGCATGGCGTACCTGACGTCCCAGATAGCCACTCGCGATCGCACCGACATCGCCGGCTGCCACGACGGCATCCGCGGCGATATATTCGCCGCTTGCGAGGCGCACGCCGCTGACATGGCCGCCGCTCACTTCGACTGAAGTTGCTTCACAGCCATATCGAATCCGCGCTCCGCAGCGCATCGCGAGTGCCGACATGGCCTGTGCGACACGGTGCATGCCCCCTTCCACCAGCCAAACGCCCTCACGCTCCACATGCGCGACAAGCATGAGGGTGGCGGGTGTGCGAAATGGCGATCCGCCGACGTAGGTGGCATAACGCCCGAACAACTGGCGCAGGCGAGGGTCTTCGAAGTGCGTCCCCAGAGCCTGCCAGAGCGTTTCGAATGGCGAGAGGCGCCATAGTTTTGCCAG
>Ga0209401_1002049_pt1 | contig 13174 bp, 17 predicted proteins | sample M_140807_MF_Meta_FD_187318 | JGI IMG/M metagenome (GOLD analysis project Ga0209401, IMG submission 187318) | Freshwater microbial communities from Lake Montjoie, Canada to study carbon cycling - M_140807_MF_MetaG (SPAdes) (version 2) | ecosystem: Environmental > Aquatic > Freshwater > Lake...
CGCGCATCAGATCGGCCGCCTGGTCGGCCTCCAGATCCCGGCCCTCCAGCAGGAGGCTCAACAGCCTGGGCCAGGGAAAGGAGGTGGTCATCGCAGAGCGGCGGCAGATACGGAGCCAAGGCCTTGGGGAGTCTGGCGCGGCAGAGACCGGGGGGACTCCAGGGCGAAACCCAGAAAAAAAGCCCGGGTGCAGGCACACCGGGCCGGGTGATGGGGACTTCACCACTATCACCCGGGGACCAGGGTTCTGACCAGCATCCCCACACCAGCTCAGGACTCGGCGGCGGCGGTGTCGAAGCCAGAGCCCACCGCTTCCGCCCCGGCGGCCAAGCCGGGGCGATACCCGCCAGCCCACAGGGCCCGGGTGCGTTGTTGCAGGGCGCTCTGGTCCAGTCCCCAGAGCCGCAGCACCCGCTCCAGGTCGTCCTTCAGGTCGCTGGCACCGGGAAAACCGCGGTAACGATGCAGCAAACGAGCCGCATCCACCAGATGGGCCTCGGAAGGGATCGCCGCCGCCAGCAGCTGGTCGATCACCTGCCGATCAATCGCATGCAGCGGATGGCTCTGCTCCGGCGGGGGGGTCTCCGGCATGGCCTGCGCTCTCCTGCGGGGCTGCGTAGGTTAGTCGCCGCCAGTTAGCTGAATCGATCGTATGGATGGGCCGCGGCTCCGACGGATCCTCCATTACCTGAAACCCCACCGCCGCGCGGTGCTGCTCGGGGCCGTGTCCCTGGTGGTGGTCAACCTGCTGGGGGTGAGCCTGCCCCTGATCGTGCGCAACGCCGTGGACGGCCTCCATAGCGGCTTCGCCCTGACGGATGTGCTCCAAAAAGCAGGCCTGATCATCGCTCTGGCCACGGTGATGGGCCTGGTGCGGCTCTGGTCCCGGATGTTGGTGTTCGGGGTTGGGCGGCAGGTTGAGGCCGATCTCAAGCAGCGGATCTTCGATCACCTGCTGCAGCAGGAACCGGGGTGGGTGCAGAGCACCGGCAGCGGCGAGGTGATCAGCCGGGCCACCAGTGATGTGGAGAACGTGCGGCGACTGTTGGGCTTCGCCGTGCTCAGCCTCACCAACACCGCCCTGGCCTACGCCCTCACCCTGCCGGCGATGCTGGCGATCGATCCCCTCCTCACCCTGGCGGCGGTGGGGCTCTATCCGCTGATGCTCCTGCTGGTGCGGCTGTTCGGAGGCCGAATGATGAAGCAGCAACGGCGCCAGCAGGAAGCCCTGGCCCAGCTGAGCGACCTGATCCAGGAGGATCTCTCCGGCATCGGCGCCATCAAGATCTACGGCCAGGAGCCGATGGAACTGGAGGCGTTCGAGGGGCGCAACCTTCTCTACCGCGATGCCGCCTTGCGGCTGGGGCGCACCCGCAGCACCCTCTTCCCCATGCTTGAGGGCATTGCCTCGGTGAGCCTGCTGCTGCTCCTGGCCATCGGCAGTGGCCAGCTGGAGAGTGGCCGCCTCACGATCGGTGCCCTGGTGGCGATGATTCTCTATGTAGAGCGGCTGGTTTTTCCCACCGCACTGCTGGGGTTCACCCTCAACAGCTTCCAGACCGGCCAGGTGAGCCTCGATCGGATTGAGGCCCTGCTGCAGCGCCATTCCTTGGTGGAGTCGCCCACCGAACCTGTGGCCCCCGAGCAGCCGGCCCGGGGGGTGGTGGAGGCCCACGGCCTCACGGTGCGCTACCCCGGAGCGGCGCGCCCCACCCTCGATGGCCTGAGTTTCCGGATCGAGGCCGGCGAACTCGTGGCTTTGGTGGGGCCGGTGGGCTGCGGCAAGACCACCCTGGCCCGGGCGCTGGGAAGGATGGTGGTGGTGGATCCGGGTCAGCTGTTTTTCGATGGCATCGACATCACCCGTTTGGCCCTGGAGGATCTGCGCAGCCAGGTCGCGCTGGTGCCCCAGGAGGGCTTCCTGTTCACCGCCAGCCTCGCCGACAACCTGCGCTACGGCGATCCCGGGGCCCCGATGGAGCGGGTGGAGGAAGCCTCCCGGCAGGCCCGTCTGGAAGCCGACGTGAAGGGCTTCCCCGATGGCTACGCGACCCTGGTGGGAGAGCGGGGCATCACCCTCAGCGGTGGCCAGCGCCAGCGCACGGCCCTGGGACGCGCCCTGTTGGTGGAGGCCCCGCTGCTGGTGCTCGATGATGCCCTAGCGAGCGTGGACAACAACACCGCGGCCGGCATCCTGGCGGAGGTGCGGCAGCAACGCAGCCGCTCGGTGTTGATGATCAGCCACCAGCTCTCGGCCGCTGCCGCCTGCGACCGGATCCTGGTGCTGGACGAAGGGCGCCTGGTGCAGGAGGGTCATCACCTCGACCTGCTGGCAGTGGCGGGCCCCTACCGGCGTCTGTGGGAACGGGAGCAGGCGCAGCGGCTCCAGACCGCATGAAGCCTGGGGGCCCGCCGGCCTGAACAGATGTTGCCCAATCCCTGCAAAGGGCTCCGGGGTCGCTTCACTGGAGGAACGGTTTAGGGCCTCTCCACCGAAAAGCCTTCGCCCGGGCCACTCCGTCCCCCCCCCATGACCTCCACGCCAGGCCCCATCAGCCGCCCCTACAACCTGCGCTGCACCCTCACCTTCGGTGACATCTACGCCCAAATCCTGATCTGGATGGCCGTGATCTTCGTGAGCCTGGCCGCCGGCCTGGCCCTCATGGGTGCCTCAAAACCGATCTTCGCCCTGGTGGGGGTGGGATTGATCCTGGTGCTCTCGCTTCCCTTCCTGCTCTTCGCCTTCACCACAACCCTGCTGAACCACATCGCCCTGGTGCCGGAGCAGCAATCCTGAGGGCCGGCCTAGGCTGACTGCATCGACAGCGTTACGCCTTCTCGACCACCGTGTTCAGCAACCTGTTCAGTGACCTGCTCGGCACCGCCGGCTCCGGGACCAGCCAACTCGGAAATGAGGCATCGGTCGAGACGCTGAGCCATGCGGTGCTCCACACGCCGATTGGGGCCCCAGCAGCGGAAGGCGAAGGCGAAGCCTTCTTTGGCTGCGGCTGTTTCTGGGGAGCCGAGAAAGGGTTCTGGCGCCTGCCCGGTGTGGTGACCACGGCCGTGGGTTACGCCGGTGGGGAGGGTGCAGCCCCCAGCTATGAGCAGGTCTGCAGTGGGCGCACCGGCCATGCAGAGGTGGTTCGGGTGGTGTGGAACAGGGAACGGATCGACTTCAGCGATCTGCTCAAGCTCTTCTGGGAATGCCACGACCCGACCCAGGGCAACCGCCAGGGCAATGACCGCGGCAGCCAGTACCGCTCCGCGATCTTCGTGAACGAACCGGAGCTCCTGGAGCTGGCCCGTGCCAGCGGCGAGACCTACGCCGCCCTCCTGGCTGCGGCAGGCCACGGACCGATGACCACCGAGATCGGCGCTGATCGCACCTTCTACCCCGCCGAGGCCTACCACCAGCAGTACCTGGCCAAGCCCGGCAGCCGTCCTTACTGCTCCGCCCAACCCAGTGGGGTGCCCCTCGGCCCCTTTCCGGGCGCCTCCTATCGCCTCCCCGATACCGTTTGGCAGGCCTACGACTGGTCCGTGGCCCACTGCGTGCTGCGGGGAGAGAACACGCCGATCGTCCTGCCGTGAAGCGTGCCCGAGCCCTGCAGCACGATCTCCCCGCGGCAAGCGGTCAATTGGGTTGCCTGGCGAGTCTTCGGCATGGGGTGAGGAGATCGCTAGGCGTCGCGATCGCCTCGTGCGTCAGCCTCATGCTCGCCGCGGTTGGCGCTCCCCTTCGGGCCGCACCCGGGCCGATGGGCTCCCCCTGGTGGGAAAACTACGACGAGCGCCAGAGCTATGTCTGCCCGGGCCGGGGCACCGTGGTGGTGGAGCGCAACGACAGCCAGGCCTCCCTGCTGACCGGTGGTTATCGCTCCACCCTGTTTCGGGATCCCGCCTCCGGCAGCGAACTGAGTTTCCGCAACGATGATTTCCGCGTGACCCTGCAGGGCGATGTGCTCACCCTGGAGCAAGCCACCCGGCAGATCACCTGTCTTCGCACCCAAGAAGCATGAATCCCAACCCCGAACCCTTACCCGACCGGGTCGTGATCCTGGGCCTGCTGGCCACCCTGATGCTCTGCTTCGCCTTGGTGTTCTGGACAGTGCGGCTGGCTCCCGGGCCTGGGAGCTCACCCCTGCAATGGCGTGAGCTCCCCGCCGCCACCACCAACCGCCCCCTGATCTGATGGCCGAGGAGCCCGCCGACTTAACACCCCGCCAGCTCCACCCCCTGCCTAGGGGGCTGGTGGAGCTCTACGGCCTGCTGGCCGTGCTGTTCGTGCTGGTGCCGGAGTGGATGGCCGGTGGAGCCCTGTTTGGCTTCCGCGAAGGGCGCCAGGGCTCGGAGCTGCCCCTGCCCTCCGGGGCCTGGAACCGGCTGCCGGAACTCCGCCTGGCCACATTGAACCTGGCGGAGCTACGCCAGCTGGCCCGCTCCGAACACATCCAGGGCTACGCCGGTCTGGCCCGTCATCGACTCACGGGACGCCTGCTGCGTCGGCTGCGGAAACGCCAAAAGGCTTCCGGCGGAGTGGGTCGGTCGCTGTGATAACTTCATTCCGCCGGGGCGTAGCGCAGCTTGGTAGCGCACCACTTTGGGGTAGTGGGGGTCGTGGGTTCGAATCCCGCCGCTCCGATTTCACCGGCTTGAAACCACCTGGTTGCCGCCCTTTCTGAGGCGGCTTTTTTGTGGCGGAGCTCAGCGCAGCCGCGTTGCCGTGTGAAAACGCTTGAGCCACTGGTTCACCCGACCCCTCATGCCGGGCGGCACCTCCTGGAGCAACTGACCCAGCTCCATGGCCGCCAGGCGGTGCAGGATGCGCCGATCCACATGCCAGAGCGCCTCCGCCTCCCGGATCAGCCGCGCCCAGGTGCGGGCCCTCTGCCAGCGGCGCAAACGATCCAACAGGGGATCCCTCGCCTGGGGGGCATCCGGCGGTAGCGGAGGGCCGAGCATGGGGCAGACCGACCAATTGTCTCCAGGTTGTCGACCTCAACGGGCTAGGGGGTTGAACTGCTGGAGGGCTTCGGAGTTCCGAAGACAATCTGAGGGATCGAGCCTGGCATCGAGCATCAGAAGGAAAACTCGCAGCTCAGAATTTCTCAGAGGACATCGGGATGTTGCTGGCATCCAGGCCAGGTGTCACCGAACGAGCCGACCCGAGATCGGACCTGGGCGAATGACCTAGAGGTGGTCGATGGATTGGCTTAAAGGAAGCTTAGAATTGAATGAAACAACGGGACTAAAACCAGTCAAATAGGTACGGACCAGAAAGCTGACAGGGCAGTGGCTATCAGCCATTTGGCTGACCATGACGCAAACCATAAACCCCATCGCTCGCCGCTGAGATCGCAAGACCGAGCCTCAAAGAACTATGGTAGAAATGCCCCATATGCACATCGGTTCCGCCGCATTTGACAACAGTCACGCAACACATCGCCAACAGACTTGACCTCTTTTGACTTCTTTCCAACCGCAATTCTACGCCTACACAACAGCAACCTGACACCCACAATCAGGCCGCGACGCCAAGGCTTTGATCAGCCCACCCAATCCCCACCATCAAGGTGAATGGCCAAGCCAACCCAACGACAACCACGCTTCGGATGCGGCAAGATCTCTGAAAGAAAGAGACCTGCAGGAAGAATTCGCAGGTTGGCGAAACGACCTCGCCAATCCAATCGACCGGCGGGCTCGCTGATCATTGCGGCGGTGATGGCAGCCGTTGCCATGATGCTGGGGACCGCAAGCCTGGTGAGCCTCAGCCTTGGGCGGAGTCGCACGAGCAGCCTGATCAGTGTCAGTGGAGATGCCAAGGTCACGGCGGAGGCTGGCATCAATCGAATCATCGCCAGCCTTAATCGCCCCGAGAACCGGGGTCTGATGGTTTCCGGGCTGGCCCTGAACAACTGGGCCACAGCCACAGACGCGCAGGTCAGGAGCCCCTGTGAGAGCACCGCTGGAGCCCGACCAGGCCCCCTGGGCGATGGCAGACCGAGCACAACGGCCCGCTCCTATGGGGATGGGCAGTTTCGGGACTTCAGCAGCAACAGCGTCAACACAGGAAGCCGCCGATTTGCCCTTCAGGCGATCACCTATGCGACCGGTGCCAATGGCAGCGGCAACCGAAGGGAAATCCAGGTGACCAGCACGGCGGGTATTTCCTCCCTTAGCAAGGTGGGGACGGGTTCGATTCGATCACTCACCAATCTTGATGATCCTGACGGAACTGGTGTTCTGAAGCCTGGTAGCAACAGTGGTTATCTCACCATCACGGTCGAAGGTCGGGTTTACCGAAGTGATGGCACCTATTCCAGGGCTGTTGTCACGCGGGAATTCGCCCTGATCCCAAAGTGTTGCGGCACCTCGTTTGGCTCCAACGGATCAGGCGGAACCCTCCTAGGAAACTCCGCCGATTCCCTTGGCGCCGACAGCCGCTTCTGTCAAGTTGATTTCGGGGTCATCACCGGGCTGAACGGCGGCAATCACTGGACCCTTTACGCCAATGATTCCTATACAACACGAAACAGTTCGGGACAAATTATTCCCCTAAACAACATCATTGGTGATACATCTGGGATGAGCGGCTCCTCCGCGAATGTGTTCTCACGCTCGAATTGCAGGGTGATTCCCTGCAACAAATCAACGGGGACTGACGCCACCTACTGGGGCTGGTTAAAAACCGCAAAATCTGGTGGCGTCTATGGAACGAGCCAAGATATCGCTGGAACCACAATCTCCGGGATTCCCGTGATTGCAGCCAATATCAGCCTGCCAGCTGTGAGCAGCTATTACTGGACATTCAGCAGCGCTGTTAGCGCCAAAGCCTATGAAAGCTTTACCAACAACGAATACCTAAGAACGAACCAGAGCACGCAAGCAGTCGAAAGGCGATTTCCAAATACGACGGCTGGCAGGACCAGTTGCCAGACGGCCAACGGCAATGTGGCTTGCAGCCTCAGCGACAACTACTACTGGTCGAAACTGGCCTCTTGTGAATACACCCTCAATTCACCAATCACCAATGCGGCCGGCTTTCATTGCAAGGGTCCTTCCATCAACCTCTCCGCAACATCTGGTGGACAATCACTCGTGATCGACACCAGCGATGGCCCCCTTAGCCTCCACTACAATGCCGCCGCAGGTTGGGCTTATGCGAACTCAACACAGGACATGATCCTGCTTGGCAGCTCCGATGCGGTGCAGCATGTGAAGTGCGGTAGCCGCTCGGGAAGCTGTGCGACTCCCGTTTCGGATCTGGTCTTTTCAACTCTAGGCCAACCAGCACAGCTCAATATTCTAGGCAATCCATTCAGCGCAACATACCCCAACTACAATCAACATATCTATCTCAACGCCACAACATCAGGAAGCACCGACCCCGGCAAAATCACAGGCGTCTTTATCTATATGCCTTCGGGCTTTCTTGAGCTGAATGCCGCCTTAGGTGGCACCTGCGTCATCAGTAACCCTGACTGCTGGAATGTGAATGGACGCATCTGGGTTCGCAACATGAAAGCCTATGGAGATTTGGTATTTCGCGTTCCTCCGTCATCCGGGAACTACGTTTCGCCGGACACCTCCTTTTCCGTTGTTCCATGGATGGGCGTTGATTGGGTAGCGAGAAGCGTGACGGGGGTCCGAAACTACTGATGAAAACGCCAAACAGAACCCTTCTTGGCCAATCCCTGAGTTGTCAGGGCTTCTCGCTGCTGGAGCCGTTGCTGGCAAGCGTAATGCTTGCCATCGTCACATCAGGAACAGCGATGATGCTAATATCGGCAAATCGCGTATCCAGCAAAGCTGATGCTGTTGACAATATTGAATGGGAGATCAACAAAGATTTGGCAGCCATTCAACGCTTGAGTCGGCGTTTTACCTGCTGCTCAGGAAGCTGCATGATTCCGGATCCATCAACTTTCTCATACGGGTCAACAAAAGCTTGTGCCGTCAACAATCCGGACGATGATCGTTATTTTTTCCCCCAACTGGACGATCCTTCAACTGCAAACGTTAATGAACCGAGTACTGTGGATACTTTGTGTGGAGATAGCAACAACAATACGTTCATGGCTCCCCTAGAGATCGCTATTGATGCGAAGGCAAATCCAAGTGGTGTAACGCGCACAACCACGATCCGAGCTGATCATACCCTAGAGGTTGCCTACACCGAAACGACAACCAACCAGGTTCGCAGAGTTGCCCTGATTGTGCCTCCCATGGCGTTCTGGTGCCCATGAAACCACAGAAGCAGGCCGATTCAAGGCATCAAACTGGAACTTTTCCCCACGCATACAGGCAAAGGAAAGCTCCTGGCTTCAGCATGATCGAACTGACAGTGGTTGTGGCCATCCTCATTCTTTTAACCTCCCTATCCTTAAATTTAAATCAAACTGAGATGCGCTCCGCTGATTCCCATACGCTCACGGATGAGATCGCAGCTTGGCTTGGAGAGATCGCCATGGCACCCGAGGATCTGAATACAACCTGCACAGTCACCTTTCAGCCCGGTCAGCAGATCCGGCCGGGAGCGATCATTGCCAGCGTGCAACCATCGAGCTGCGCCAGAGAAAGCAACCTACGAGTGACGGGGAATCAACGATTCTCTTCATTTCATCTCGGTACGAGTCAGAATAGTTGGGTCTACACAGAGCGGGGTGCCGTTTCAGCCAGCAGCACGGTCGGCGCATCCAGTACAAACTCAGACATCATCATCAGGGTCAGCGTTGATGGCCAACCACCGCTTCGTTGCATTCGATTGAGTGGAATCATGGGATTAATCCGCTTCGGAGTGAATTCGGTGAGTGGCGATGCCATCAGCAACACCGCTTGCAGCGACTGGAAACGGACATGAAGGTGTGGCGCGGAGGGCATCAGCGATATCCATCGGCCTCGAGGTTGAAGGCATTTACATTGGTGGAACTGATGATCACCACAGTTCTGGTCTCCATTCTGCTGGCTGCCATCAGCCTCATCCTCACCAGTCACCTAAGGCTGACGGATTCTGAAACGAGCATGATTCAGTCGAGAAGAGAAAGTGCCAGGCTGAACTACATTCTTAATTCTGAAAGCAATGAAGCCTGTGCCGTACAAGGTGGCAGCAACCCCACCAGCTGCGCCCAAACCTGCCTGACCTCAGCAACCAACGATCTACGCATGCGAATACCGGTGATCATCAATGGAACAACGGCGGATACACGCTTCATTCGCTATTACATCAGCGGCACCGAATTGCGACGCAATGGGCCAGCGATCAAGCCGGATGGACAACTTGATCTTTCCCAAACAACTATGATTGACTCGATGTTGATTGATTCAGTGAGCTCATTCAGTGCTGTCGTGGACAGCGACTGTCATGCGGCTTTGATCAGCCTGAGTCTTTCATTGCCAAACACAGCAACCGCATTCACATCAAGCTTTGCATTGAGAACCAACGTCGAAGCTATGTCCAAATGAAAGACCCGATTTTGAGCAACGATCAGGCGCTCTGAGGAAAGGTTGGGACTGGCAAGTCTTGGTCAACTCGGACCACAGCAAACGGCAACGATTCCAGCTCCTTCTGACTCAACCTTCGGCTCCAAGCCCCGGTCACCGGATCATTCCAGCGGAATCCCGCCTCCCGCGCCTGGTGCCGCTCCGCATAGGAGAGCCGGGCGCGATAAAGCTCCCGGGGCTCCTGCGCGGCAACCAGCAACGCCTCGAGCTGGGCGCAGCGCTGGAAGACATGCACCAGGTAGTCGCAGTCAGTGAGGGCCCGGTGGGCCGCCCACACCGGCACCCCATGGGCCAGGGCCAGATCGCGAAGGGAGGGGTTGGGGCGCAACTGCATCTCCGCCGGCCAGCGGATGTCCTCCATCGTGCAGATCCAGGGAAGCTCGAGGGCGGGGAGGGCCCCATGGCCAAACCATTGACGGTCGAAGGCTGCGTGGTGGGCCACCACCGCGTCGGCGGCCTCCACCAGCGCAGCGAACAACGCCAACGCCGCCTCCGTGGGTTGGGGCAGGCGGGTCACGGCGGCGCTAATGCCGTTGATGGCCTCCGCGGGGTTGGCCTGGCAGGGCAGCAGAAACGAGAGCTGCTGCAGCACTGCCCGGCTGCCCACATCAAAAAGCACGACCCCAACCTCGATGCAAACCCCCTGCTGGGGGGAAAGGCCAGTGGTTTCGGTGTCGAGGATCAGGATCCGCTCGGGAGCCGCGGGGGACGGGCGGCGCTGGATCGGCGCGAGGCTGGGCAGGGCGATCGGCTGGGGAGCCGGAGAAGCCGCGGCGGGTCGGGGGGAGGCCGATGGGAGCCCGGACTCAACCGGTTCAACTGGTTCTGCCGCGGGGGCGGGCACGGGAACGGACGCTCGATCCGCTGGCGCGAGCTTCGGAGCGAGAACGGCTTCGGCCTGGCCAGCGGCGGCCGAAGTGGCATAGGGGTCCGCCGGCTCGGAAGCGAGGGCCGACGGGCGGGGGTTCAGCAGACCCAGAAGGTCGTTCTGTTCCCAAAGGCCAGGCTGATCGGCCATCACCCATCCACGCGTCATCCAATGGTCCCAGACGCGGCAAGGGGCCGGTGCGGGGATCCGAGCCGGCCGAGGCTGGCAGCCGCCCCGGCCTGGGGAGCTGCCCTTCCTAGGGTGAGGCCCGCTACCTGTTGTTGCCCCATGCCTGCCGCCCTCGCCGCCGGCGATCGTGCCCCCCTGATCGCCCTGCCGGATGCCGAGGGTGTAGAGCGCCGCAGCGACCAGCTCGGAGGCGCGGCGCTCGTGCTCTTCTTCTACCCGAAGGACGACACCCCGGGCTGCACCGCCGAAGCCTGCGCCTTCCGCGACAGCTTCGCCGACCTGCAGGCCCTTGGGGCCCAGGTGTGGGGGGTGAGCGGCGATGACGCCGCCAGCCACCGCCGCTTCGCCTCCCGCCATGGCCTCCCCTTCCCCCTGCTGGTGGACAGGGGCAACGCCCTGCGCAAGGCCTTTGGTGTGCCCAGCGTGCTGGGGCTCCTGCCGGGCCGGGTCACCTACGTGATCGACGGCAAGGGCATGATCCGCCACGTCTTCAACAACCTGCTCGATGGGGCGGCCCACCGCCGCGAGGCGATTGTCGCCTTGGAGCGGATCCGGGCCGACAGCACGGCCGGCACTGGTGGCTGACTCCCTCTGGCGGCAGCGGGGCCCAATCTGGTGCCTCGAGCCACCCAGCTCCGGGGTGGCTCGCCCCGGCGATGGACCCGGCCGGATCGAATTCATCGGCGGCAGCTACCTGGCCGCCACGCCCCAGATCAGCTACCGGCGCCTGCTGGAGGCCCTGGCCCTCCAGGGCTGGAGCGTGCGGGCCTGGAGCTATGTACCGGGTTTCGACCACCAGAGCCAGGCCAATGAGGCCTGGCGCGCCTTCCGGACCGATCGGGAATCGGCCACGCGGGCATCGGGGGGCTTTGAACTGCCGGCGGGGGAGCGGGTGCTGCGGCTGGGCCACAGCCTCGGCTGCAAGCTGCACCTGCTTGCCCCGGATGGAGGACGGCGCAGCGGCGGCCTCGTGGCCCTCAGCTTCAACAACTTCTCGGCCGAGCGTTCGGTGCCCCTGCTGGCGGAGGTGGGCCAGCAATTCGGCTTCCGCAGTGAATTCAGCCCCTCACCCCAGGAAACGCTCCAACTGGTGAGCAGCGGCTACCGCCAAAACCGCAACCTGCTGGTGCGGTTCCGCCGCGACGACCTCGACCAGAGCCCCCGGCTGCTGGAGGCGCTGCGCCAGCGGCCCGGCGATGCAAGCGAACTCCTTGAACTGCCGGGCGATCACCTCACCCCCGCCAGCGCCGGCCTGCGCCGCAACCTGCTCGGCGAGTGGGCCGATGATCCGGCCCGCCAGCGGCGCTTCGAACGGCTGGCGGACACCATCGGGGCTTGGGCACTCCAGGAGCCGCCGACCCCCTGAGCTCCCAGGCGTCTTGATCGTGGCAGGCACGATTGGGTAAGGGTTCCGTCACAGGAGCTTGACGCTGCGAAACCACTCGGCAGGGTGAAGCGGTTTCCAGGGCTACCAAATCGTGACCGACAAGCTGATCAGCGCCTTCACCACCGCCTGGAAGCGCAGCTTCGATTACACAGGCCGCTCCGACCGCGGCGATTACTGGTGGTTCGTGCTGGCGAGCTTCCTAGTCCTGCTGGTGCTGAACGTAGTGGGCTCCTTCGTGGGCTTCATCGGCGTGCTGGCCAACCTCTATCTGATCGCCCAGCTCGTGCCGCACCTCTCGCTGGCGGTGCGCCGGCTGCGCGATGCCGGCAAGGACTGGCAGTGGATCTTCGTGGGCATCACCGGCATCGGCAGCCTCTGGCTCCTTTATCTGCACACCCTGCCCTCCGCACCCCTGCTCCGCGCCGGTTGAATCTTGGGGCTCACGATCGTTTTGATGCGCTGACGGCGCGTCTGTCCAAGCAATCGTCACCTCGGCATCGGGAGCCCCGCTGGTCAGCCATCGGGGCTTTTTTGATGGCAGACCCGGATCGGGCGGGTGCCGCGGGCCACGGCTCACACCCGCAGGGCATCCAACACCGAGCGGTCCTCCAGGGTGGAGGTGTCGCCGCTCACCTCCTGGCCGGCGGCCAGGGCCCGCAGGATGCGGCGCATGATCTTGCCGCTGCGGGTCTTGGGCAGGGCATCGGTGAAGGTGATGCGGTCGGGACGGGCAATCGGGCCGATCTCCTGAACCACGTGCTTTTTCAGCTCAGCCACCAGGGCGTCATCGCCGCTGCGGCCAGCCTCGAGGCTCACGAAGGCCACGATGCCCTCGCCCTTGAGATCATCGGGCACCCCCACCACAGCGGCCTCCGCCACGGCCGGGTGGCTCACCAGGGCGCTCTCGATCTCCATCGTGCCCAGCCGGTGGCCGCTCACGTTGATCACGTCGTCGACGCGGCCCATCACCCAGAAATAGCCATCCGCATCGCGGCGGGCGCCATCGCCGGCGAAGTAGAGCCAGCTGCCGTCGGCGGGGCGGATCTCCTCCCAATAGCTCTTGCGGAAGCGCTCCGGATCACCGTGCACCGTGCGCATCATTCCGGGCCAGGGTCGCCGGATCGCCAGGTAGCCCCCCTGATCCGGACCCTGGGAGATGCCGTCATGATCCACGATGTCGGCGCTGATGCCGGGCATGGGCAGGGTGGCCGAACCCGGCTTAGTGG
>Ga0209401_1002050_pt1 | contig 13172 bp, 10 predicted proteins | sample M_140807_MF_Meta_FD_187318 | JGI IMG/M metagenome (GOLD analysis project Ga0209401, IMG submission 187318) | Freshwater microbial communities from Lake Montjoie, Canada to study carbon cycling - M_140807_MF_MetaG (SPAdes) (version 2) | ecosystem: Environmental > Aquatic > Freshwater > Lake...
GTTGGGGGCTGGCGGCCCTCCTGCTGCACCGATTCGCCCGGTGCAAGTTCAGGATCTTGGCCCGTCCACACCGCGCCCGCCAACTCCTGTTGTCACCCCCCAGACAATCAAGAGTGCTTTTGCAAGGGACGCTTACCGGGTATGGCAACAAGCGGAACAGTTGACCTTTCAGGATGTTGGCGATGGGGTGATGAAGAGCTTTGATGAGTTGAGGGCAGGCGTTAAGCGTCTGATGCCTCAGTCTCGCGTAGATGCTGTTGAGTACGCAATGCGTTTCCCGGTGCAGCAGAACGCAATAGGGGTTATCCCTGCATCGGATAGCGTATGGTCGAACTTCATCAGTCAGAAAGCCTTGTCGGAGGGATGGGCAAGGGTTGATCCTGACACGCTTGAGTTGTATTACAACCGCAAGCTTGCCTATGAGTTGGATCATGGCGATGCAGTAACAAAGCAAGCACAAGCCCTTGACGACTTCAACGCTGTCAAGAGCTATCAGGAAACACCGATTGATACTGCCGAGTCATTCAAGGCAGCCCAGCAGGAGAACCCACTCCCCATTGACGCTGCCCAGACCCAACGGGTTGCAGCGGCTGAGACTGATCCCGTCGCGGCCTACGACCAATGGGAGGCCAGGCAGGCATCGAAGGGGCAGGCTGATACGGCAGCAGCGGCGATGAAGGCAGCCGATCAGGTTGACGCGATCAACGCAGCAGAGGAGGTAAGGCTGACTGCTGCTGAGAAGGTGAAACTCAGCGGGAAGGAAGACCCAAGGCAGATCGTTAGGGAGATGTTGGGCATGGATCTTGAAACCGCAGTGAACGCCGAGGTGGTGAAGGCAGATACCACACGGGGATGGAATGTCATTGACAGGAATGGTGAGCAGTTGAATCAATCACGTTTCCCGACAAAGCGACTGGCTAATTCATTCGCAGAGAAGGAGAACGCACAATTCAAGGATCAACTGACAAACCGTGCCCGTCAGATGATGAAGGATGGGGAAGATGTGGCGGTGAACCCAACGATGGAGGCCCCTCTTGATAACACGGTGAAGGGAAGCCTGACCTTGACTGACGCACAAGAGGCAGCGATCAAAGGTGCAATGCCTGAGTTGGATAAGATGCTTGATAAAGCGTACATTGATTCTCTCAACTCGGCAGAGGGTACTGCGTTCTATAACGTCAATACCATGCTGCCCAAGCGGCGCACGTTTGAGCTAACGCAGCATCAGTTATCCAGCCTGGGTGAGGTGCTGCAAAGCCGCATCAATGATGGCTCAGTGACGGGGGGTGCGTTGCGTTCACTCCGCTCGTTGGTTGAGAAGATTGATCGACAAACTCTGGAGCTTGGGCCTAAGGTAAGGGCACAAAAAGCTGTGGATGACCTACTGGCCAACGTGGATCAGTATGCCAAGCACGGTGAGTTCTGCGACTTCCTCTGATGGCAACCTGTTCTCCTTACGAGCCCCCGCACTTGATCACGGCTGCGGAGAGGGCAGACGTAAACATTGGCAGTGCCGTAAGGGCGGCTGAGGAGAGTGGGCTCTACACCAAGATCAGGGAAGGTGGGCGAACTGAGTTTGTCGAAGATGCAAAGCGTATCCTGAGGGAGATACTGCCATTCAGCTTCGATGACCTACTTAAGTATTATGAAAAAGAAGGGATCATCAAAGTTGATAAGGCATTAACAAAAGCCGCGAACGACGGAGCCCCGGTTTACAAGGCATCGAACAGGCTTAACCCTGATGAAGTATCCATGGCTGCACAGATAACAAAGCAGTACCTAATGTCAACTGCAATGGGCACAAAGCAGATGGCAAATAACTTCCTATTGAAAGTCAAGGCAGGCGAAGATGCCCTTAATGAGGGGCTTCGCTTTGCCCAGCAGATGCAGCATACAAGCCGGTTCGGCGGGTTTGTGCTGGGCTGGGATCAGCAGATGGGTCGAGCAGTCGCTAATCAGGCTGATCTTGGTGTACTAGCAAGTCGCACTCCTGAGACGATTGCCAAGGTTACGCCAGAGGAAGCGGCAAGGCTGCCAGGCTACACCGATCTGTTTAAGCAGATCGCAGACAAGATGAACGATCCCTCAACAATGAATGAGGCGATCAATGAGCTAATCGGCCTTGCGCGTCGTGTTGAGTTCCTAGATGATCCGATGAGGATTGCCAAGGTATCAACAAGTATTCAGATCGCAGGAAACGCATGGGAGGAAGTGTTTAAGAACGGGCTCTTGTCTGGCCCTGCAACATTTTTTGCCAATGCAGCAGGTATTGGCTGGTCGGTTGCACGGCCCATCATTCAGTATGGCGCGGCAAGCTCATACGCTGCCCTTGGGCTACCCGGTGGGAAGGCTGCATTACAGGCTTCGGCTGAGGCCGCTGCATCACTGGCGGCTATCAACGGGTCATGGTCGGATGCGTGGCACCTGGCCAAGCGAGCATTTACCACTGAGAGTTCGATCTATCAGGCAAAGATCGAAGGTGGTATCTCGTCAGTGGCGATTGACAGGTATATGCAGCAACAGAACCTAGGGGCACTTGATGATGCCCTGGCCGGAACGATTGATCTACTGGGGTCGATAGTTCGGTTGCCCAGCCGCGCCTTGCTTGGAACGGATGAGTTCGCTAAGCATCTTGTTGTAAGGGGAGAGGTTGCATCACGGGCAATCAAGCGAGCTATCGAAAATGGTGTTGACCTAACAGACAAGGCAGCGTTGGATGCGTACATGAAACAGGAAGAGGCTTTGGCGTTTAACTTAACCGCACCAACAGCACAAGAGAAGTGGAAGGTCAAGTCTATCTATGACATTGAGAATGGCATCATGGCCGAGGCTGACAGGGCCACCTTTCAGGAACAAAACTCATGGGCATCGAGAGTGAGCAGCGCCCTTGAGGTGCCAGTCATTGGCCCCATGATTAAGCCGATGATTCCGTTTGTTCGCACTCCCATGAACATTCTCAAGCAAGGCTTTGTTGAATCAACAGGATTCGGGGCTGCATTAGAAGCAGGGAAAACCCTTGTCGAGAATGGGGGCAACCCAACAGCAACCGTGCTGGCCCTACAGAAAAAGATGCTGGCTGATCCCGGCGAAACATTCAGGATCGCTGGGCAGATCGCCGTTACCACCACTGCTGCTGCTGCGATGTACGCGGGGGTGATGAGCGGAGCCATTGTGGGCGGTGGCCCTGGCAGGTGGACCGGGGGAGGCAAGGGGTCTACAGCGCAGAGAGCCTACGATCAATGGTTGGAAGAACATGCAAGATCACGTTATTCGATTCAAGTTGGCGATCTGAACATTCCCTTTGATCGTTTCGGGGAGCCGATTGCGATTGTGTTGAGGATGGTGGCAGATGCGGGAATGTATAGCAGCTACGCCAACTATCAGGATCAGGAGCATTGGATAGCAGGCATCGCCGGGATCATGGCCACCGGCCTGTATCAAGCGAGCTTCTTGCAGGGGCTACAGGATGTAATGGGCATCCTGACCGACCCTGAGGCGGCCAATGGTGCCAAGTCAACGAGGGCAGTTCAGAACTGGCTATCAACCCAAACACCTTTTGGGGGAGCGTTGAACTACGTTCGACGCATTGAAGATCCATACAAACATGCCTATGGCGGCGCAAGTTTTATCGAGGCCATGCGTGTGCATGAAGACTTCTATGGGAGCGTGTTTGGCAAGCTGAATGACCGTCTTCCCGGCGTGGGGAAGGCCCCCCAGTTGATTGATCAGATCACCGGCAAGCCGGTCCCGATCACCCCCGGCGGCGGCCCCAACGGGCTCAACCCGCTGCAACAGGCCATCCCATTCCTGCCTCGCGGGGGCAAGGGGGAGAGCGGCCCATGGAGCGCGATCTTCGCCGTCAAGGGCTTCTATCAGGAGAAGCGGCCCGATGGGGTGAAGCTCACCACTGCTGAGCAGCAGCAGTACAACAAGTACATGTCAGAGATTGTGATTGACGGCAAGACAGTTGCACAGTTCATCAGTGACTATGCCAGAAGGCCAGAGGTGCAACAGTTCATCGAGAAGCGGGCAGCATTGAGAAGTGCAGATAAGGCACAGATCACACAAGCACTTGACAAGGCCATCACTGAGTACAGCCAGGCGGCATGGTATCGCCTTGTGCAGGAGAACTCAGCAGTCGCCCGTAGAGCCACAATGACTGACGCGAAGAAAGAGCTATTGAAGCAGAATGATCTTGCCGGGGCACAGACTGTAAGCGATGGAATTGAGGAGCTATTTAGAGCGGCCCGTTCTGGCAACTAGGGGGTGAGCGTGTCAGAATTGGCCAGGCGATTACCTAGGCCATGCCACTTCCTTCCTATACATATTCGGGAGCCGTTTATAGCTCCCCGGCAGTGGGCACGGCCACATTCAACCTGACGACTTCTGGCGGTGCGGCGATTGACTTCCTTGATCCTTCGCACATTCACGTTTACACAACGCTTGATGGCGGGGCCACACTTGTTGAACGCTTCCGTCCTGCACAATGGGATTTCAATACTGCGCGAACTCAAGTAACTCTTGTTGTCCCAACCGTGGCCAATGAGGCTGTAGTGATTCGGCGCATCACACCGATTACTGGTCCCCTTGTTGACGTTCCCGATGGCATCAATCTTCCTGCCCAAAGGTTGAGGGATGTCAACCTTTACAATCTGTACGTTACACAAGAGCAGAACGAAACAAGCACGGCAGCCCAAGTAACAGCGCAAGAGGCCAGTACACAGGTTGGCATTGCGCTTAGCTCGATTGCGAGTCAACTCCCTTACACGCAATATGCGAACAGGGCAGCAGTCCCGACCAACCCCGGATCGGCTGTCAGCGGTGAGGTGCTGGATTCCACCCTGATGCAGACATTCACCCCGCTTACTGGGGTGCCTGCGGGGTTTGTAGGCTCGTCATCGCTGATTGTTCGGATCAGATACAGCGTCAGTCTTGCGACTTGGCAATGGATCGACTATCGGGCGGCCAATGCTGATTCTCGATACCTGCTGAAAACACAACTTGTCAACTCTGCTGTGAGTTCAAGCACGGTCGATCCCCCGACTGCTGCTGCAGTCAAGGTGGCTTATGACAAGGCCGGGACCGCGCAAACAGGAGTTGATACGCTTACAGCCCAGGTTGGGGCTATCCAGTCATCCATTGCTTCGCAGTACACCATTGTTGGGAATGTTGCAAGCATCCCAGCCGGGACGAATGGGTTAAGGGTTGACATAACCAACAGTACCGGGATCGAGAGCTTTACGCCTCTCACTGGCCGCCCATCTGGATTCGTTGGCTCAACAAGTCTCAGTGTGCGCCTTGTTTACTCTGCCCTTGCAAATACATGGCAATGGGTGGATTACAGGGCTGTAGATCCCGATGGTCGATACGCTGGGATCAATTTTACTCAGTCAGGCACCGGAGCTGTTGCCCGCACGGTAAGGGACAAGCTGATGGATGTGGTGTCCGTCAAGGACTTTGGGGCTATTGGAAATGGTGTGGCCGATGACACGGTTGCTATTCAGGCGGCCATTGCAGCATCTGCTGACATTTATTTTCCAGCAGGAACTTATAGAGTTGCATCTAATACAACTATTCCAGCTACGCATAGCATTACGTTGTCGGCTGCGGCATCTTTTACAGTTAATGCTGGCATAACGCTTACCATTTATGCGATATTAAATGCTAGCCCAAACGTTCAGCTTTTTACTGGTGCTGGAACAGTAACAGGTATTTCAATAGTTTATCCGGAGTGGTGGGGCGCCAAAGGTGACGGAGTAACAGACGATGTTGCTGCATTCCAAAAAGCATCCAATAGTATCACCGCATCTGGGCTTAATCCTAAAGATGGAACGGTATTTCTCCAATCAAAGAATTATGTACTTGGGTCTACTTGGACTATTCAGCAAAGCGCTAATGTACCAATCAATGTTATTGGTACTGGGAGTTTAATTGGTGACACCAGGCTTTTAAGCACTTCAACGTTTACCGGAAACTTAATTGCTGTAGAGGGAAGCACTGATGCTACTCAATGTGTAGTTGATTTTACATTGAAAGATTTTGCTGTTATGTCTCAAAATGTAGCTAGGGGAGTTGGTATATATTTTAATTTAACTGGCAATAACATACTTGTTGGTCTTCAGGATTCTCTGGTTGAAAACATTTATATTGATGGTTTTGCATTTGGTATGATTGTAAGGAATTGCAGGCTTATCAATTTCCGTCGCATTGGTATTTGGCAAGAGCGTATTGATGGTTCTCTTTTTGCAAACGCTAATTATTGCCTTCAAGTAATTGACGGCAGTGCAGGAACATCTACTTTCTGTGGGGATCTTACTTTTGAGGAATGTAATTTTGTTACCAAAAAACAATACTATTCAGAAATTGTAAGACTTTCAGCTTCTAGTGCCAATGCCTCCAGTATTACAATGGCGGGCATAAGGTTCAATCAATGTGTATTTTACAGAGGAGGCGGGGGAAGTATCAAAATTATAGCCAATAATTTTTCTCAAATTTCTGATATTTGGTTTACGAATTGCCAATTAGATGATACCAGTGGTTTTGATATTAGAACAAGTTCTGCCAATGCTTTAATTAGTAACTTAAACTTTACTGGCAATTATTTTACTGCCTGTACGCAAAATCTTATCAAGATTAGTAGTTCTGCTTCTGTCGGAAAAATCAATGCCATCAACATCTCTGAAAATTATTCAGCTGGAGTTTTTAATGCAGCCGCTGTTTATGCTGAGGGGGTTCATAATATGACCTTATGTAATAACAGATTTTCAGGAGTTGACTGGGCCATTGGCTGTTATTTGCAATTTGCAAGCTGTAGTCATCTTGTTGTTACTGGCAATAGTGCTGGACGAGCGGGCACAGCTCTGGTTGGGGCCTTTGTCAACTTTATCAACCTTAGTGGTACTGGTAATTATTACGTTATTACAGGCAATAATAGTGTAGGTCTGGCAACTGGAACATTGATTGCAAATACAACAGGAGCTGCAAACACTGCTATTGCCAATAACATTTAGGTGATGAAGTGAATAAGCCATCCTGGTTCGTTGCTGCCCTACTTAGCAATCTAAGCCAACCATGAACAACCACGACTCCCCCGTGCAGCAGGAGGTAGAAGCCTTCAACATTCCCCGTGCATTGGGGAGGATCGAGGAAGCCGTTTGCAACATGGCAAGCGACATTCACGATGCAGTTGTGGCACAGAAGGCCATTGTCGAGCGACTAGAAAAAGACGAGCTTCGGCTGTATAGTCTTGAGGAATGGAGAAAGAACAGCCACAATCGCAACGTGACCTTAGGCAAGATTGCTTTTACCTTGTTGCTACCCCTTGCCGTATGGGTAGGAACGATAGGGATTCACCTAACTAAGTTGACACAGAAGATGGAGCTATACGAGCAAACTTTCCCGCGACCCAACCGGCCATGAAGTTCTCCGTTTCTCTGTTCGCGCAACTGGTGAAACTGTTGGGTACGGCTGGCATCCTTGGGGCTATCGCTGGTTCTGTCTACATCGCTGATTGCAGACGCTTTGGCGATACCATTGAACGCCTGCAATCCTGTTACACGGTTGGCGGATCAATGATGGGTGTTGGTGTTGGCCTCAACCGGGCACGAAAAAAAGGCCAGGAAGAAGGCTTTGATCAGGGATACGAAACCTACAATCCCAACCTTCATAAGGGCAACTGATCCTCTTCCGCCTCAGGGATGGCGGTATAAGCCGAACACATGGGAGCGAATAGCGTTGTGACTGCCCCCTCAGGAACCCCCAAGGCACACCCTTTGCCCTCCCGATGCTTGCATGCCAGGCAAGTGCGAGTGAAGACTTCTGCGGGGTGCCTTGGGAACTCAGGGGCAATGTGGGCATACCGTTTCCCGGTACGAACACGTTGAACTGTGAACGCCGTCAGGCCATGGTCTTGCGCTACGGAGCGATGGCTTCGATCCGGCGGGTTGTCGAGGATGGCCCGAACAACGTCCTCATTGAGCGGCAGCGCCATCAGCGCAGGGACCGACCAACTGACGGGTCGTCTTTCAGGGTGGACAGAAAGGCGTGGACAACCTCAGCGCAGGGACCGGCCAACTGACGGGCAGCCTCACGGGCCTCGGCCAGGGTCGGCGGCGAGGCGGGCTCGGGGGCGGAGGCGGCCAGCTCGACGGTGCCGGGGATCGACCGCTGCTCCAGCGCCTCCACCCGCTCCAGCAGGTTCAACAGCACCTGGGAGACAACAGCACCATCAAGGGCGGCTGACTGCCGCAGCCAGGCCAGGGTTTCGGGAGGGATGTTCATGCCACTGCCTCAAGGGAGGGCCAATCGAGAGTTTCAGCCTTGGCCCAGAAAGCCTTGGCAATGGCAACATCACCATTGGCTAGGCGAACGTACTCAGCCTGACGCTCAATCGCAACTTGACGGTTGTAGGCCGCCTGCCTGGTTGTGCGAACAGTGTCATAACAGGTATCCGCAAGTTCATCAAACTCATTCGATGCTGGGCTGACGTACTCATCGAGCTTGTGCAACCTGTAGGTCTGTGCTTCCCCAGGAAGGATCACACGCTTAAGTACAACAAAATTATCCGTTGCCAGCTTGACTCCCGACTTGCCGCGCTTGTAAGTGGATTCAAGGGCAACAGCACCTGTCATCGCCATCAACGCCGCTTCCTCAGAGAGCCAACCAACATCATCCCCGTAACCGTCAGTGCCAAGGCGATAAATGGCAACGTCATCTTTTGACGGGATATGTCCCTTAAAGCCTGAGGTTTGGATGGCTTCACTGAGGGAAACGGGCGGCGCGATTCCCTGGTGAATGGCTTCCAGCTTGATCGAGTCGTTGAGTTCATCAGCGTTGAAATTGAGCAGTTCGGCTTCACTGAGTTCGCTAAAGCGTTTCATCGGGGGAGGAGGGGGAGGAGGGTGAAGAGGGAAAATCGAGGCGTTTTCAGTCGCGGGGATGGGCTACGGCAGGATTCGATGCACCCAGGCTTGGCCTACGTTGCGCTTTGGGCTTTCGTGGCTATACCAACGAGCGGCATCATTCCTGCTCATGCCGACAACACAAGAGGCGTAGAGTAGGCGGTCGCTATAGAACCCGTCATAGAACTTTGCCCACGGCTTGTTGTAGCTCCATGAGGGACCATCAAACTCAGACCATGGATCTTTGACGTTAAAGGAAAGTTTGCCATCTTTCTCTGCAACGCCATCGAGAGCAATAACGTGGCCGCTTCTGGTGAACCAACCATGAGTGATTAGAAACTCACCAGCCTTGAGATAGGAGGCGATGTCATCAAGGGAAGCACTTTCATCGAAGATGTACTTCTTCCCCTTGTAGCGTCGTAGAACTTGGCCCATGATGGACGGGTGGCCAGGCTCACCAATTCGCAGCAGTTGAGAACGAATGTCATAAACGTCTTTCACTCCAACTGCCATCCCGATACATGCTGACTGACAGGTACTGCCGTCAGGCTGGGAAAGGTTCAACGCATGAACCTTTGTCCCCCATTCTGTAGCGATAGGAGTCTCAGGCATACTCATAAACGCGGGATTGGGTTTTGTAGGGAAGCCCGCCATAAAGCCCTACAAACCAAACTTGCCCTTTTGTGTCAAACGCCAACGAGGAAGATCCAGGCTCAAACGGATGCGAGCCACAGACGGGAAGGCGATCAATCAGGTAGGGGGAATGGATGGTGAGTTTCATGGCGGGGATGCAGGATCAGGCTTTCTTTGCCTTGGCCTTGGCCTTGGGTTCTTCGGCAGCGGGGGCTTCGCTGGCCTTGGCTGCCTCAGCGGCTGCAACGGCCTCATCAGTACCGGGCTCGATTACAAGGACGCCTTCATCCTTGTAAACGGATACGAACGTGCCAGGGGTCAAGCCCAGCAGGCGGGAATAGGCAGCGCCAACGGGGATCAGGCCGTTGGGGCCAACCTTCAGAACGCCTCGGGGGCCGGTTTCGCCACGGGGCTTGCGCTCGGGTTTGGCAGGAGCAAAGCCATTAGCGGCACTGATGGCCTTGTAATAGCGGGCGCGATTCAGGCGGGGCTTGCCATCAATCAGCTTGTAGTGGCCAGTTGCCTTGATGGCCTCGCTTTCCTTAAGGCCAGGGTTAGCAGCCAGAAAGTCGAGAAGCTCTTGGCCTTCAAGGGTGGTGATGGTGTCGGTATCGGTGTCCTGAGCAAGAGGAGCGGCGCAAGCGGGGGCTTCGGTCCCATCAAAGGGGACAACCTCAGCAGGAGCAGTGGACGAGAGAAGGGCGGATGCCGTCATGGAGCCGAAAGGGTTGAACGTCCACAACCCTACACTGTTGTCAACTGTCCGTCAACCCAGATTCTTAAACAGGCTTTCCCCGGTAGCAGCCTTATGGAACGACTCTGCGCCACTGATGCCATTGAGCAAAGCGGAACCGATCATCCCAAACGTGTTTGTGCCGCTGACGGACCCAACCGATGACAGTTCCGGCCTTAGCCCCGGCGTGGGCTTGAGGGGGTCGAGGAATGGAGCCATGCGGTAGGGCAACGATGCCTCGTATAACTTGGCGTCCGTCTGGATCTGTAGGGCCGAAAGCTCCCGTCCGTACTGCCGTTGGCCCAGATCGAACGTAGGCATGGTCAACTTTTCAAGGACATTGGCCTGATAGGTGGTATCGCGGTTGTAGGTGCTGCTCAGTAGCTCCTGATCCCGCTTGGCCTTGCCATAAGCGTAGTCACCACGGGCGATCTGATCCTGGCTTTGCAGGGCAAACCGCGTCATTTCGGCATTGGCGCTATTCCTCATGGTGGTATTGGCCATGTTGACCTTGAGATCCCTTGACCTCGCCTTCTGATCGAGTTCGGCATAGGTTCGGCCTGCCGCCTGTGCCGCTGACAGGGCTAGTCGTTGGGAGGTGGCACCGCCCCCCTGCTGGGCCGAAACAACCGCACTGATCCGTCCGTCCTGCTCCATGGCTGCGATCTGCTGAAGGTGGTAGCCCAGCGTGTCGCGGGCTTCATCCAACGTCAGGCTGGCCATTAGATCAGTGGTGTCGTCTTGATAGCGTTGAAGGACACTGTTCGATTGATTGCCTAGCAGGTTGATTTGATTAAGGAACTGGCGGGACTGCTCAAGCTGATCCATCGCTAGTTGCGTGGACTGATACTGATACTCACTCTGTAGCTTGCCTTGCCCATAGGTATACTCCATCCCAACCTGCTGCCCGCGCAGGTTCTCTTCAGTAACGAAACGATCAGCCAGTGCAGCCTGGTTAATCGAGAGGTTCTGGCCTGCGTTACGAATTAGCAGGTTTGCATAATTCGCCTGATCCTGCGCTTTCTGTAGCTCAACATCGCGGAGTTGATTGACCCTCGCCATGTCCCATTCCCATTGAAGGTTGGCCTGCTTATTGGCCAACTCCCATTCCCTTACGGCAAAGTCATGTTGCTGTTGTGCTGCCTGCTGCTGCTTCTTTGCCTGCTTCTTTGCCTCGTCGTTGGCAGAAGTGGCCCCCAGTACGGACTGACCGATACCCAGTGCCGCACCAATAATTGCTCCCCACATAGTCAACCCCCCTGTGCCCGATCATTGTAGGCGCCTTCCCAGGAGGCACCAGACAGGGTGAATGGGAAAGTCGAATCACTCTCAACTGATACAACACAGTCAATGTTGCGTGTGCCCACCATCACCCTATGCCGTCCTGTATCGAGAGCACCGCCAAATGTATCAAGGGTATTCAATTCAACGTTGACCTGTCTTGGACTGAACGGCTTCACCGTATCAACAGAGCGATTCTTCCTGGCAACCCTCAGGTTGTATGGGCCTGAGTTGGTGTGATACACAGCCCAGATCAGGAGTTGCAAGCGGCCAGTCTGATCCTTGACAATCCGATCCCGGCCCTCTGCCCTGGCAGGCGTGTAGACGGTGCTGAATACATGGCGGGTTGTGTACCTGCCACCGAATGAGATTAGATCAGCAGTCCAGTTGCCGGGCTGGCTGCAAGTGATTGTGTTGCCCGATGAAGTCTTACCAATCTCCAGTGTGCGCTCCCTGCTGTTGTCGAACCGAACGACGGCAACCGTTTCGGTCACTGCTGCATAGGGCAGGGTGAAGGTGGTTCTATTGGAGCTAGCGTCATAAGTCGCTGTGACGTTGTTGGTTGTGACTGTATCTGAGTTACATTCAGGATAATCAATACGTCGATCAAGGCAGAACTCAGGCGTAGTTGAGCTTCGCAGTTCTGGTGTTGCCATGTCGAGCAGATACGTTCCATCGCTGTAGGAGACAAGCAGCCACAGGCGATTATCAAAGAACCTGACCCATTGGATGTTGCCACCAAACTGCCAAGTAACCCATGCTGACTGTTGCTTGACCAAGGCCCCTTGGCTTGAACTCCATAGATACTTATAGATGTAGAGTTTTGTTCGATCCGATGGGGAGGAGACGGCCATGAAGTCAAGGCCCTCGCTTACGTCCCACAGATCAGCAAGGCCAGAGATGAGGCGAGGGGCTTCACTGGTGATGCTGAGGCTTCCCCCTAAGTTGAGGCCCAACCTGCGGCTTTCAGTATTGACAAACTGGTATTCACGAAAACCCGTGAATCCTGTCTCACTTGTTGAGAATACAACGTTTGGCCCTGCAAGGCGAGGAGGCAACAGGGTATTCATGTCAATAGCACTGAGCCTAATGACCTCTGTTGTCTTGGGAGTCATTACTTGGCTATCAGCCGCTCGCACCTGAAACTGCGCCGATTCGGCAAACACCAGAATCGACTCGTCAGCAGCGATGGCCCAGTTCAGGAGGGGGGTAGAAGATCCCTCAGCGGGGGTAAGTAGGTCAATCGGGTCTGTGTCGAGAACGGTTGTGCTTGTGTCCTGAAAGAAATTGAAGATGTTGTCAGTCTCGGATAACAGGATACTGTTCGACCCAACAACGACATAGCGTCCCCGATGAATGATGTGATCCCTGATGGACTTATTGACAAATGATGGGGTAGGAACCGTTGTCTCATCACCTGCAGTACGCTGACCCCACTGAGGGAATGTATAGCTGTAGGTGTTTGGACCCGTGGTGATCGTTCGCGTTGCACCATCAGCAGGGCCGATGAATAGGACGCCAGTAGCAGCCCGATAGATGACAAGGGGTAGCGTATCTGCATCTAGCTTGTACTTAATTACTGGTGCTGTAACTTCCTGCCAGAAGCCCTCACCGTATGTACTGCC
>Ga0209401_1002052_pt1 | contig 13171 bp, 18 predicted proteins | sample M_140807_MF_Meta_FD_187318 | JGI IMG/M metagenome (GOLD analysis project Ga0209401, IMG submission 187318) | Freshwater microbial communities from Lake Montjoie, Canada to study carbon cycling - M_140807_MF_MetaG (SPAdes) (version 2) | ecosystem: Environmental > Aquatic > Freshwater > Lake...
TCGTGCGCCTCAATAAACCTTAAAACATCTTCATCTACTTGTTCCTCTGACGTTACCACTTCACCATCTAAAAAAACCAAGTTGTCGGATGTTGATGCGAATCCATAACCATACATATCAAATAATGGTTTCATTTCGTCGTACATTCCACTTTCTTTAAAAAGGAGAAATACCGTTACGCTCGGTTCAAATTTACTTTTATAACTTATAATGTCGCTCATATTATATAACGTTTCTTCTTTGTAAATACTTCAAACAATTGCGAAAGTGTTTAAGTTCGGACTCGTAAGCCTCAATTTCCATTGGGTGTGTTTCATACGAGAATTTTTTACAGAGTTTCTCATATTTTGACATATCATTCATTTTTGGCATTTGTAGAAAGTGGGTGTATTCGTGAATAACCACTCTGATTAACCCTGATACGGATTTACAGTTGTGAGGGTAGATTGTAATAAGGCGCTCAGAGTATTCTCCTTGAGCATCCTTGAATCTATAGTTCTTACTTATTTCCAAATCGGGAACGATTCCTGATTTTAAAGGGCTACCAAACTTATTAACACACCACTCGTAAGTGGCTTCAACAATCTGTTTTTTATTTCTTACCTTTTTCATACTCCAAAGATAGAGATATGATTTGAAACAAAAAAACACAAAAAATCAAGTGTCTGATTATGAAACTATTTCTTTTCTATGGGTTGGAAATTGACCGACCCTTCCCCATCCATATGGTGATAGAATTCTTGGACCTTTAATAATTTATCCCACCATTCGTTAATTTTCGACTGATATGGTTCATTGTTAAGGTAATAAGTTGGTATAAGAATATCTATGATAAAGTGCTTGTCCTTAACTAATCGAATTTGACCTACCCCAAACTCAATCGGTTTTTCAAACATCTTTGAAAGATACTTTTTTTCAACTATGTCCAATAGTTTTTGGATTTTATCGAGGTTTTCCATTTAGAAGTCGGTTAAATTAATCATGTCCAAATATTTCTTGATTGTTCTTCTTTTAACATCATTAGAAACATCCATGAATTCGCCCTCTAAAGTAGTAAAAATTTTATTAACTAAATATTTTTTATTTGATTCAACATACCTAACTCTATCGTCAACTAATATGAATGGAACTTTGACATCTTTATAATCATCAGTTTCAGGATTATATCTTGGTTGGTCTATGGTAGACACAGGAAAATTTCTACGTAAGTAGGTAAGTAACCTATCTTCGGTATTGTCTTTGTATTTTGATAGTATGTCCTCTTTTTCCGCTTCCGTTATTATTAATCTCATATATATAAATATCTCAATGGTATTTTACAGCACTTCCGTCATCAAAAATTAAAATCTTTATTCCGTTGTGATTCATATCAACAGTATTACCCAATATATCCATAATTCTAATAGGTTTTTTGAAAGTTATGTTTGCAACAATTGGGTCGTAGATTTTTCTATCACCATTCAAATCAACTTGAATTAACCTGTAATAGGAAACTCCGTCATAAGGCGCTCTATCCAAAAATTCATAATCAATCCTATTATTACTATAAGTCGATGTTCTTATTCGTGTCGCTTCTGCAAAAGTAAGTAAATCTCTCGATTTTTCCAAAATAAAATAATCAGAATTTGATTCACTCATTGTAGTCCAATGAAGAAGAATACCATTATCAGTTGGAGTTGCGGTAAATAGAGTCAATTCAACAGGTAATAAAGAAGATTCGTTCCAATAAGGACATATAGTGGTTAATCCTTGACAAAATAATCCAGAAGTGGTACCGACAACACACCACACATATTCGTGTCCGATTATAAGATTAGTAAAAAATTGTCCTTGACCAACTACAACATTATCAGTTCTATCACAAAGTTGTAATGAGTTAAATGTAACTGTTGTACAACCTAACGCAGTAAATCCCGAGTTTAAATACACACCACTTGATATTGCAACAAATCGGAAACAGAGTGTAAAACTGATTTGAGGTTGTGGTAAGAAATAACAATAACCGTTTGACTCCAAATACCCGTAAGTAGGTATTGGTGTAGCACTTTGGTATATTGTCCCTATCGTTGAGTCACACAATGAAGTTGTTTGACTGCTTGATAGCATTTGAATATTCGTTATTTCGCTATTTTGTGATAAACCAAGTAACGAAAAAGTAAATACTAAAATTAGGGTAAGTAGAGTTCTCATACTTATAAATATCAAAATTTATGATATTGTTCTATTTTTTTATATGAATTTATAGTTTCTTAATCTTGGAAAACATATATTTGCACTATGAACATTTTCGTATTAGATACCGACATAGAAAAGTGTGCCAAAGACCACTGTGATAAACATTGTGTTAAAATGATATTGGAAACCGCCCAACTTTTATGTGGTGTCCATTGGTCTACGGGAGGTGAGGCGCCTTATCGTTTAAGTCATAAAAATCACCCTTGTTCTATATGGGCTCGTGAGTCATATTCTAATTATGTATGGTTAACAGATTTGGGATTTGCATTATGTAATGAATATCAAAATAGATATGGTAAAATACATAAGAGTAAATCTATTTTAGAATGGTGTTTGGTTAATAGACCGAATATTCCCGATATTGGTTTAACATCTCAACCTAAGGCAATGCCCGATGAATATAAAGTGGATGATATAGTAGAATCATACAGAAATTATTACAGAAATGCCAAGAAAGATATTTTGGCTTGGAAAACAGGTTATGTACCTGAATGGTTATGATTTACAACCACCTTCTTTACAAAACATTTGTTTTTCCTTCTCTCTTCTAACTTTTAGTCCTGAAAAACCTGGTTTGTCTGAGTTGAATGATGGTATTTTGTTTGCAGCGTCGGCGAATTTACCATTCTTCACATAATCAATAAAATCATCACTTGATTCAGTACCCCTTAAAGAACTACAACCTGCATTAAACGCTAATGAAGTAAGACTATCGTACATACTCTGAGTTATACGTCTTTCAATATTTTTATTTTTCCATTCTGAAAAAATTCTTTTAACACAGTCTGACGCCTCTTCAGCATCTCCCCTTAATATTTTTTCCGCTTGTGAAATATTAATTTTTTGTTTTGGTTTGGCAAATTCACCTGTATGTCCCCACCCTATTGTCCAAACATCTCCAGGTATTTTATATGATTGTAAAACAGGTTCACATTTTGAACCGACTTTTCCTTCCTCACATTTCAAGAATTTTATAAGATTTTCTGATGTAGTTAATTCAGAAACATTTTTTAATTGAGAGTTATCTTTTAAATTACTTTGTGATTTTGTTTTAACATATTGAACGTCGCCATCTTCGTTTACTTTATGCGGTATTCTGTTTGTGTTTAATATTTTAACAATCTCATTTTTTTCCGAATCGGTAAACTCCATTGTTGAATTAACAATATCGTAAAAACTTTCTTGATATTTAGAAATCAATTTAGTACTGACTTGAACAAAAAATTGTAAATTTTTAATCTGTTTAAGGGCATCATAAACTTTTTCTTCGTCGGTTCCTATACCCGATGTGGCATTCCAAATTTGGTCAGCAAGCATTTCAACTTTGTCTACTTTAACTTGTTCAATTAATTTCTGTAATTGATTTTCTTTGATTATTATATTCATACTAAATAAATATATCGTAGTTGGTGTTGATAATAAAAGAATTTATTTATATGTTTATTAAAAATTAGAAATATGAAAAAAATAGAAAACGGGGATACCGTAAAGGTAAACTACACAGGTAAATTTGAAGATGGTTCAGTATTTGATTCATCAATGGTTGAAGGTAGACAACCACTAACCGTAACTTTGGGTCAAGGACAACTTATCCCTGGTTTCGAAAAAGGTTTGATTGATATGACAGTCGGAGAAGCTAAAACTATTGAGATTGAACCAACTGAAGCTTATGGTGAAGTAAATGAGGAAATGTATCAGGAGGTTGAGAAAACTGCGTTACCTGAAGACCTTTTTGAAGGTATGATGTTACAGGCTAATGGTCCACAAGGTGTGTTCAATGTATCAGTTAAAGAAATTAAAGAGACAACTGCGGTGTTGGATGCGAACCATCCTTTGGCAGGTAAGAAATTATTTTTTGACTTAGAGGTAGTTGAGGTAATGTAATCAATTAAAACCCCGACCAAAAATCGGGGTTTTTTAATATTGTTAAGTTATGAAAATCACGATTTTAGAAAAAATAGACGATAACACCTATATGGTTATGTCCGATGATGGACAGACGGCAATCGTAAATGACGAAGATATTGAGAGATTGCGAAAAATGGGTAATTTACACGAATACAATACAGAACAAAAGGAAAATTTGTAATATTTATCTCAATAAGGTAAAATATGCGATTTTCAAAACAAAACATAGTTGAGGCGGTAGGAGTTCCATCCAACATAGAGAATGTATCAAAAAGAGTTTTCAATTTCTTTGAACAAAAACTCCAAGAAGAAGGGGATTCAATTGTTGACCCCAATATAACATATGATTATGAGTTAAGTGGTAGATTTAAAATCGGAGATTTTAATTTCAGGTCTATTAAATTTAATCTTATTTTTATCACCACAGACGAAGTGGATGAACCATTGGCTCTTGGTATGGGAATTCACATGGCAGCAGAACCACAATTTCCTGAATTTGTATTGATAACCCAAAAATCAAAAGATTTAGAATTTTCAGTTCGTATCGCTATTCCTGAAAGTAAGGACACAAGGTTTTCCCAAGTTTTGGATATGATTCAAATTGAGGATTTAGAAATACAATCCTCATTTTCTCACGAATTAATGCACGGTTTTGATGATTTCAAAAAACCATTTGAATCCATTAAAAGTAGGGCGAAGTATTCTGGTACACAGCAAACAAGATTTGATATTCCACCATTAAGACAATTTTTACATTATTTGTATTTTGCATCAGCAACAGAAAATGTTGTTAGAGCGGCTGAGGTTAATTCAATTATGAAAAAAGCCGGAGTCCAAAAAGATATGTTTTACGATTTTTTATTGTCAAACAAAACTTACAAAATGTATCAAGAAATTAATAACTTTTCATTGGATAATCTAAAAAAAGATTTATTAAATTATACTGACGATATTGACGATATATTAAATAGATTTGGTGAAGTAGACTCATATAAAACTGGCGAAGAAAAGGTTAATAGAATTTTAGAAATATTTTATATTAATCTCGTTAACAACATTGTATCAAGTTACAAAGAACTTCTCACAACTCATTTTTTTGAGCAAATGTCAGGACTATTATTTCCTGATAAACAAGAAGCGTATCTTAAATTTGCACGAGAGACTAGAAAATATGAAAAAAATCCTATGGGGTTTTTCGAGTTTGAGGAAAAGAAGATGAAATCAATCTCATCTGAGATGTTAAAAAAACTATCAAAACTATACTCTTTAATTGGTGACAAAAAAAAATCTATAAAGGAATGGGATTTACACCAAAATATGTTACCAAAACCTAAATACGCTACAAAATTTAGAGTTTAGGTATGAAAAAATTAGATTCCAAAATTATTAAAATTCAGAAAATGATGGGTGTTCGTAATTTAGTTATGGAAGCATCCAAAAAAGATGTTTTAGTAAATAAATTGGGACTTAAAGAAGAACATGCCGAATTTTTTGACAGAACTTGTGGTGGATTATCAGTAATGATTTTTAAAAAATATTTAAGATTTATCTTTCACTTTATGAAAAATTCACCTGGAGAGGATTTCACTACTCTAAGCGAAAAGGAGGTTATTGATGCTCTAAATAAAAATCCATCCATTCCCGGAAATCATAAACAATGGGTACAATCTATTATGGATTGGGTGAGAGTTGGTTTGAATGGTAGATTGAATCAATATCAAGATTTGAATTTTACAGAACTATACAATGAGTCCAAAGAATGGCATGACTCATTAAATTTAGGTCAGGGTGATGTTAATTACAAAGAAGAAAATACCATTATAAAAGATTTCAGAGACGCAGATGGATATGGTTTTTATTGGGCCGATTTGAATACTAATACTTCTGATGAAGAATGTAAAAGAATGGGTCACTGTGGAAGGACGGGTTCTAATAATAACTTATATTCGTTAAGGGAAAATAAAAAATTACCAGGTGGAAAATTCACATTAAATAAAAGTCATCTAACAGCATCAATCGGTAATGATGGTATTTTATATCAATTGAAGGGACCAAAAAATAATAAACCTCAACCGGAATATCACCAATATATTTTACCTTTATTTTTTGTATTAGGTGGTAGGGGAGAAGAGGAAGATTATTTAATCCAAGGTTTTGGTTCTGAATATGCATCCGATTTAGATTTCAAAATCACAGATTTACCTGATGATACCATTAAAGAACTTTATACACAAAGACCTGAACTTTTTGAATCGTACTCTTTAAGAAGTAAACTTAATCAGATGGGTCTTATTGAAATGCCAGGTTTACAGAGTTTTGTATTATCAATCCCTTCACATGCTATTGATAGATATGTTGATGGAGATTGGCTTATCTCAAGAAGAAAATGGACCGACGCTCAAGGAGTTAAAAGAGAATCAAAGTCATATTTTTTTGAAACATTACTTAATGACCCTTGGGAACTTTGGGAAAGATATGATAATTCAGATTGGAAAAGCACAATAAATTATTATTTGAATAAAGAAAACGAAGAAAGGATAAGAGGTTATTTAATTTCCTTGGTGGAAAATCCAAGTGAATATGAAAGTTACTCAACTGAAGAATTGGTAGAAGAGTTGGATGGTGATTATAATGTCAGAAATGCTCTGTCTTCAGCGGTAAATGATGCAGAGTCCGAGGATTATATCGACACTTTAAGAAAACATTTAGAATCAAAGTTAGAAGACTATGGAACTGTATTAAAACTTAATGATGAGGGGGCAGAAATTCAAGTTGATTTACAATCTTTTATTGACCAACACGTTGATAATGATGAATGGCTTTTAGAATGTTTAGACACTTGTGGTGAAACCAATTCTGAATGTATATTCGATGAAGTAATTGGTGCATGGGGTTTCGAAAAACCAAGATGGAATTTTGATGATAGATATTCACCTGATGTTGATGAAAGAGTTTTTAATGATGTGTTAGTTGATAGAATGTCTGATTTTATGTAAAATCATTAAGTTTCTTTTGATGCATACTTAACCCCCATAATAGTACCTATAATACTAAATGCATTTGTTAATAAAATACCAAACATATTAGCCCAAGTAGAACCTATAATTTGAGTATCTTTTTCCATAAATAATGCGATACCATACATAATTGTAGTAATAAAACCAACGGCCAATATTACACCCAATGAAACTTTAACAATCCTCTCAATCAATTGAGTTTGTGTTCTTTTTTGTAAAACATCCAAATCATTTTCTGCGGTATTTTTAGCATTTTCAGCATCAACCCTCGCTTGTTCAGATTTCAACATTTCTTGTTGTAATTCCAAACTTATTTTTTCACTTTCTTCCTTCCAAAGAATAAGTTCTCTATTCTGAACTTCGTATTGTATTTTAGATTCCTCAACAGATTTCAAACTCTCTGTTAATTCCTCTAAAATTCTTTGATTCTCTTGGTTTAATTTTTCTAATTCAGAATTTTTAAATTGGATTTGTTTTGTTATCTCCAATCTTTTTTTCCTCATTTCTCTATCCTTCTCCAAACAAGTTTTACCGTATTCTTCAAATTCGGTATCACCAGAGTAATTAATAACTCTAATAATATTCCCCTCAAGACAAATGTTCCTTGTCTTACAAAGATTAATTAATTGTTGTTTACTTTGTTTGTTAAAAGTTATCATTTGTAAATCTTAAATGGTGCGGTTCTATTTTTATATCCTTCGTAGTCCTTTCTGAACTCCTCTAATCTCGGTTCAATATCGTCAGATTTTATAATCCAAAATTGAGCACCGGCCTTAATTGCTTTAGCCTGTTCTTCAGGTTCATTTGAAGATGATATTATTCCAATGATAACGTGGTTTCCGTACTCAAAGTTTATTTTTCTAATCAACTCAATTCCATCGAAAGATGAACCTATAATATTTAAATCCACAAACACACATTCAGGTTTTTCCTTACTACTTGTTTCATACCATTTTTTAAACATTTTCGCAGCCTCGTCTGAACTGTTTACAGATTGTAGAGATAAACTTATCTCAAGTAACGAGCACGCATCTTCAAACACTAAGTGAAAAAGGTCCTCGTCGTCAACTAATAATATTGATTCTATCATTTTAGGTTAGGTTATTTAATCTTTATTTTCATTTTCGTACCTATGTTATTTTTTTCACAGGTAAGTTCAAATCCGTGTTCTTCCATAATCGCCAAACAAATATTCAATCCCAAACCTGTGCCGGTTTCTCTTTGACCTTCTTTTCTAACATACGGTCTAGATAAATATTCGAAATCCATCTGAGACATACCTCTACCATTATCTTGTATGATTATGGTATTGTCAGATTCCATAAATATTTTTACTACTTTAGTATCAGAATCGTTATATTTTAAACCATTACGTATCAGGTTATCCACCGCAGTACAAAATAATGAGTCGTTAACATCTGTCGTTACCAAGTCAGAAATTAACACTTGACTTTTGTAAGATGTAGAATTTAAATAACTTAATAGTATTTCTTTCAAGTCGTGAGGTGATGTATGAAATATTGCATCTTTTTTAACTAAATTTGTAAATTCATAAACTCCTTTATAAACTTTCTGAGTATGAGTCAACCCTTCTCGTATCATTTTTAGAGGAGCCTCAATCTTCAACTTTTTGATATCTTCAGGTGTTAACCTTCTCTCTAATGAATTAACTCCTCTTGGTATATATGTGTTTATACCTGAGTGCATATCGTGTCTGATTATCTTTGCTGCGTGTTCTAAGTAAGTGTTCTTCTTTTCAATTTCTATTTGTTGTAACACACTTGATGTTACATCAGTGGCAATTTTCATAACCCTATATGTTTTACCACTTTCATTTAATATGGGATTGTAAGTTGCTATTAGATATACTAATGAACCATCTTTTTTTACTCTAACAATGTCACCACTAAAGTATTGACCTTTCTTTAATTTACTCCAAAAATCCGAATACGATTTAGAATTTTTTTCTTCATCCCTAACGAACATACTGTGGTGTTGACCAACAATTTCTTCGGAACTATAACCCATTAAATCCAAAAATATGTTATTTGCAAATTTTACATCACCATTCATATCAAACTCAATAACAGCATTAGAACGGTTTATTGCATCCATCCTGTTAACTATTTGGTTTTCTTTTGATGTAACAACACCTGAAAGTTTGTTTGATTCGTTTACCGAGTGTGTAAAACTATATAATGAAGATAACATTTGCGAGAAATTAAGTTCCTCGGTGGTCCATTCACGTTTATCGTATGACTCGATACATACCACACCTAAAACGTCACCTTTATATATTACAGGAACATCCAACATAGATTTGATACCTAAAGGTCTCAAATAGGTCTCGGTAAAACATTCAGTAGCGGGGTGGGTTTCTGCGTCACTTGCAATCATTATTGGATTAACGTCAATATAGTCGAAGTAAGGTTTATAGTCTTTTTTGTATAATTTTATATCTTGATACCACAGTAGTTCAGATTTTACGTATAATTCAACACAAGTAATAGAAGTTCTACTTTTGTTATATAACCATACTGAACATCTATCGGCACTCAACGTCTCTACGGCTTCTCTAGTCATAGTTTTAGCCGCTTGATTAATATCACCACTATAATAATCAGGGTTATATGATTGATTTAATAATACCTCATTAAACTTCTTAGAGTTAAGTTGGTTTTGTTCGTGTTTCCTGTTTCTCGTTATTAAGTCGTGAAACAATTTGAATGTAACAACCGAGGTTAAGATAAAGTAAATTACTTCAAATAAATCGGTGTATCTGTTATGAACTATTATACCTGACGATATAAAGTATTTATAAAGGAGGAATAATATCGTAATTAAAGCGGATAAGTAAACGCTTCTTCTTTGGAACTTTGTCATTAAGTATTATTTTTCCATAAATATTTGAAAATACCATAATAACAAAATATTTATTATAAAATTTAAGACATGTTAAAACTAGGTATGAAAGGTAACGAAGTTAAATTGTTACAAGAAAAATTAGGTCTCGTTGCAGATGGTGATTTCGGCCCTAAAACTGAAAAATCATTAAAAGAATGGCAAACTAAAAATGGTATTACACCTGACGGAGTTGCAGGTCCAACTACTTTATCTAAACTTGGAATCCTACTAAAAGAGGATGTAGTTATCCAACCTGTAACAGGTTTAAATATTGATAAGTTAAAGGGACATATTTCTGATTCTGTTTTGGCTCAGATTTCTGAAACCGCATCAAAATTTAATATAACAAACAATTTAAGATTGGCTCACTTTTTGGCTCAGTGTTCACACGAAAGTGGGGGATTCAAAATTACAAGTGAGAATTTGAATTACTCAGTGGACGGACTAAAGAAAATCTTCGGAAAATACTTTCCTGGCAATCTTGCCGAGTCATATGCTAAACAACCCGAGAAAATCGCGTCTAAAGTTTATGGTGGAAGAATGGGAAATGGGGATGAAACAACAAAAGAAGGTTACAAATTTCGTGGTAGAGGATTTATCCAATTGACAGGAAAAGACAATTATAAAAACTTCACTAAATTTATCGGTGAGGATTGTGTCGCAAATCCTGATTTGGTTGCGACAAAATATCCGTTAGCCTCCGCAGCGTTTTTCTTTAACAACAATAATCTTTGGTCTATTTGTGATAAAGGAGCGACCGATGAAGTTGTTACATCTGTTACAAAAAGAGTTAATGGGGGAACAATTGGTTTGACGGACAGAATCAAACACTTTAAGGAATTTTACAAACTTTTGAGTTAGTAATAACTAACACCCATCTCGGATGGTATTATTTCGTCAACTTTTAATTTTGTAAATTGTTCTAAAACTGATTTTAGTATTCGGTGATAATCGTCGGGGTGCGTTTTTAGGTATTGATACATTTTAATATAAAAATTGTATGAAAATAGAAGATTTACCGTTGGGGGAAAACTTCTATCGACTCTAATAAACAGATTTCCATTTTGGTCAAAGTATTCTAACTTATTTCCATCCTCTATTGGTTCAGAATTTACTTTAATAATATCCCGAATGTATCTGAGCATTATTTTTTCTAATTTTGTATCCGTTAAAACTATTTTCATATTTATTATGTTGTTAAGTTACACTTATTCCTTTTCGTTTTGCATTATTTCTTAGGCGTCTCACCCCATCCAATACTATCTCTTTAACGTCCTCGAAATAAACTTCGTTGAACCATGTTATTAGTTCTTCTAAGTTTTGAGGTATCTCTTCGTATTCTATATTATCGTACAAACCACCATATTCTTGATGTACTATAGTCCACTCTCTTGTGTTGGGGTCAAATCTATCAACAACATAATCTTCTATATTCACGGGAACGTAATTGTAACCATTATAAAAAGGAGTTGCTACAGTTGTTAGTTTTTCGCCAGTCTGTTTATTATTATAAAACCAAATGCAAGCACCATCAGTAAAAACACCCCAATCTAATGTTATGTTTTCATCTGTTTGTTTTAATAATGAAGTATTATTAAACATATCCTCCAAAAGGTCTGAGCAAATCTCAGGAGTTAACTCCAAGTGACCGTCTAATTCATTGCACATGTTAAATAAACTTAAACCTGTCACTTTAATGGATTTTCTTACTCCGAGTCTCTCAACAAGTTTTAATAATACCTCTTGTTTTCTTGTCATCACAACTTAATCTCTTGATTATTCGCAATTTTTTCAAACATATCAATAAAGTAATTCATATCAGAAGACGCAAATTCACTTTTATCTACATTGTAATCTTTCAAATGTTCAGAAATCTTTCTAAGATATTTCATTGCTCTTTTTTTTCTTTCTTGATTTGTCGTTGATTCTTCATTAATAACTTTACTAACAATTCTTTGTAAATCCGATTCAGTTAATCTTACTACCTTTTTCATAATCTTTAATATTTCTTTATAAATATAACGAAATTATTTTGTGGATTCAAAAATCCTTTCTATATTTGTCAAACAAAACAACTAAACAAAACCACTAAACATATGATGACACTAGCAGAAATCAAATCGGTAGCACCAGCGGTATTCGCAACTTCACCATCCTCAAAATTGTCAGACAAGTATTCATTCGTTCCGACGTTTGAAATCTTGGAAAACTTCGAACGTGAAGGTTGGCAAGTATCAAGTGCTACACAACGTGGCTCAGGTATTCACTCATTACACCAACTTCGTTTTCGTCACCAAGAATTACCAAAAGTAGGTGATACTCTTATTGAGGCAATCATCTCAAACTCACACAATGGACTTTCTACTTTGAATATTCAAACAGGTCTATTTCGTTTGGTGTGTTCAAATGGTCTTACCGTTCCGACTTCATCGGCACAAGAGTTCAAAGTTCGTCACTCAGGATTTAATTTGGACGACGTAAAACGAGTAACTGAAGATTTCTCAAAGAGTCTTCCTGTGTTACAAAAGTCAGTTAACCGAATGATGGAACGCCAACTTAATATGGATGAGAAGTTGGATTTTGCAAAGAAGGCATCTGAAATTCGTTGGTTTATGGGTCAGGTTCCGAGTACCTTAAATTACCACCAACTTATTCTTCCAAATCGTCCTGAAGATAATGGTGACTCTTTATGGCAGACATTAAACGTGGTTCAAGAAAAGTTCATCCGTGGTGGTGTTAGTTATTCATCTAACAAAGGTCGTAAAACTCAACTACGTACCATCAAAGACATCCAAGTGTCAAACCGAATCAACACCAAGTTGTGGGAACTTTCTGAAACAATGATGTAGTTAAAAAAGAAAAAGGGACTTAGGTCCCTTTTTTATTTCATCGTACTTCCTACGTAAATGTTTTTTAATCCTGTAAATTTTATAATTTTGTCTCTTACTCCTGCCCTAACATTTCTTAGATATTGTTGAGCATGAAATTCATTTTCTTGAATCCAATCGTAGTTGAGATTTAACATAATTTCATAGTTAGGAAAACTGTCTTCAATATAATTGGGTGGGTACACTTCAAAATCCTTAACCCCACCTTCAAAATCCATT
>Ga0209401_1002054_pt1 | contig 13167 bp, 15 predicted proteins | sample M_140807_MF_Meta_FD_187318 | JGI IMG/M metagenome (GOLD analysis project Ga0209401, IMG submission 187318) | Freshwater microbial communities from Lake Montjoie, Canada to study carbon cycling - M_140807_MF_MetaG (SPAdes) (version 2) | ecosystem: Environmental > Aquatic > Freshwater > Lake...
GTGAACGCCAAGCCGCTGAGGCCATCGAATACGCCGCATCAGGGGCCAACACCGCCGCCGCCTATCAGCAGGGCCGCAGGGACGAGCGCACGCGCCTCCTGGCCCTGCTGGAGGCCCAGCGCGAAGCGCTGAGGCGTGGCGGTGTCAATGCGATCAGCCTGGTAACTCTGAAGCGAGCGCTGGAGGGTGGGGAAGGGTGACCAACCCCCAGAAGGCCAAAGGCGACCGCGCCGAGCTTGAAGCGTCCGCGATCCTCACCGACCTGCTGGGGGTGCCGGTGCGGCGCAAGCTGGGCGCTGGCCGCATCGATGACACCGGCGACCTCGACGGCGTGCCTGGTCATGTGGTGCAGGTGGCCAGCTGGGCCGACACGGCCGCAGCGGCCAGGGTGAAGCCGAAGGAAGCCGAGCAGCAGCGCATCAATGCCCAGGCCGATCACGCGGCAACGCTTGTCAGGTTCAGGGGCGGCACTTGGCGGGTCGTGCTGACCCTGGAGCAGTGGGCCCGGTACATCAAGCCATGACCGCCCCGATCGTTCACAGGTATTTGGTCACCGTGCGCATCGACGCTTGCCGCACCCGTGACCACCTGGTGAGCGCGCCAACTCAGTGGTCAGCTGGGTGGCTATGGCGGCAGCTACATCCTTACGCTGATGTCATTGCGGTTCGCAAGGCTAAAGGATATGGCGGGGATCACACTTCAGTTGGAAGGGCTCAGCCAGCTCCAGAAGCTGATTGAGTTCACTGACCCCAAGACGTTCGCCAAAGCGCAACGGGCGGGCCTGACCAAAGCATCAGGCGCAATCAAGACCCAGGTAGCCAAGGGCATCGGTGAGCGCTACAACCTCAAGGCCTCAAGGATTAAACAGGACATCAGCAGGGCATCGATCGCGACTGATGGAACATCGGCCACGATCCGCTTTGGTCGCACTGCACCGACCCTGACTCAGTTCGGCATGAAGCCAGGCAGCAGGGGAGGCAAGCAGCCTGGGCTGGGTCGCGGCCTGGGCTGGGGCAAGCCGGTCAAGCCTGGCCGGCCGCTCACCGCCATGGTGCTCAGAGCTGATGGACGCAAGCCTTACACCGGCGCTTTCGTCTACATCGGCAAGGGCGGCAACCAACTAGTCGGGCGCAAGGACAGCCAGGGCCGCATCCGCACGGTCTACGGTCCATCGGTCGGTTCGATCTTCCTTGGCAAAGGCCGCTATGCCCTGGAGCTACAGGCCAAGGCCGCTCAGCTGATCAATGACGAGTTCACCAAGGGCTTTCAGAAGAAGCTGGACGACATCGCCCGAGGGTATGGCGGGCGGTGATCGGGGCACCCCCCGGTCTCGGGGTCCTTCGCCCCTGAGGAAAAGTGCCGATGCCAAGCAGCCCAGATTTTCAATTGAGAACTGTTTGCAACAAGGCGACCCCATGGGCCAGGAGCGCACACGATCCCCAGGGCCTGTCACAGCACCTTGTCACACCTTCCCTAGCTTGTGACAAGGTGCGACAAGCCGGGCTAAGTGCTGATCAGCGTGGGGGAAGCGGCCAAGGTGCTCGGCCTCAAGAGTCGGGGCAGCATCTACCGCAAGATCCAGCGCAACGAGCTGGAGACGGTGCCGGGCCCTGACGGCAACCCGCTGATCGAGCGCGACAACCTGGAGCAACGTTGGGCGGCGATCACCCGCACCCGCACCGATTCGCCCAACCCGCTGCGGCCAGCCGCTGAGCGCACCAAGCCACACCCCAAACAGCAGCCGCCGCCACCGCCCAGGGCGCCAGAACCTGAGGAGCTGCCGGCCTACAACGACAGCCGCGCCCGCAGCGAATACGAGAAGGCCAACCTGCTGGAGCTGCAGCGCAAGACGCAGGAAGGCCTGTTGCTCCGCCGCGAGGACGTGGATCTGGCCTGGGGCGGCGCGGTGAACATCACCCGCACCCGCCTCCTCGGCGTGCCCAGTACAGCAAAGCAGCGCATCCCACACCTGGAGATCGAGGAGGTGGAGCTGCTGACCACGCTGATCCGCGAGGCCCTCGACGAGCTGGCGGCCGGGGAGGTGAAGGCATGATCACCGCCGACCCTGCGGAGCTCACCCGGCAGATCCTGGCGGGCTTCAAGCCACCGCCGCGGCTGCGGTTGAGCGAGTACGCCGATGAGTTTGCGGTGATGACCGGCAACGCCGCCGAGAAAGGCAAGTGGAACACGCTGCCGTATCAGCGCGAGATCCTCGACGCCTTCACCGACCCGGCAGTGGAGACGGTGGCGATCATGAAGAGCGCCCGGGTGGGCTGGACAAAGATGCTCGGCGTGGTGGTGCAGTTCTTCAGCCACCAGGATCCCTGCCCGGTGATGATCGTCCAGCCGGTCAAGGAAGACGCCGAGGGTTACAGCAAGGAAGAAATCAAGCCACTGTTCGAGGACACGCCGGTGCTGCGCGGCCTGATTTCAGAGAGCAAGTCGCGCGGCACCGCCAGCAACACGATCCTGTTGAAGCAGCTGAGCAATGGCGGGCTGATCGACATCGTGAACGCGGCCAGCGGCCGGAGCTTCCGGCGCAAGAGCCGCAAGGTGGTGCTGTTCGACGAGGTGGACGCTTACCCCAAGCTCGACGAGGGCGACCCGATCAAGCTGGGCCGCAACCGCGCGGATTACTACTGGGACCGCAAGATCGGCCAAGGCGGAACCCCCATTTTTGCCGGTGGCAAGACAGAAGAGGCCTTCCTGCGCGGCGATCAACGGCGCTTCTATGTGCCCTGCCCGTTCTGCCAGGCAATGCAGGTGCTGCGCTGGGAGCAGATGATCCGCGAAGGTGAGCACGCCGGCCACTACGGCTGCGAGAACTGCGCCAAGCCGATCCCCCACAGCAAGAAGCGCTGGATGGTGGAGCGCGGCGAGTGGCGCCCCACGGCGATCAGTCAGCAGCCGGGGCTGGTGAGCTTTCACATCTGGGCCGCCTACAGCTACAGCCCGGCAGCGGATTGGACCGTGCTGGTGCGTGAGCACGCCGAGGCCTTGGACGCTATGCGGAAGGGTGACCCCGACGCGATGCAGACCTTCCACAACACGGTGCTCGGCGAGCCGTGGGAAGACTCGATATCAGGCAAGCTCACCGGCGACGGGCTGGCCCAGCGGCGCAAGAACGAAGCGGCCGGCAACGGCTACCCCGAGGGCACGGTGCCCGATGGCGTGCTGCTGCTCACCGCTGGCGTGGACGTGCAGGGCGGCGGCGGCACCGTGGGCGAGCGGCTGGTGCTGACGGTCTGGGGCTGGGGCCGTGGTGAGGAAGGCTGGCACCTAGGCCACTGGGAGATCGATGGCGACCCGCAGCAGCCGGAGACGCTGGCCCAGCTGGATCAGATCACCAAGACCAAATGGCGCAAGGCCGATGGCACAGAGCTCCGGCTGACCATGGGCGGCATCGACGACGGTGGCTACGCCACCCATGAGGTGCGCGACTGGTGCCGGAGCCGCACCTCGAGCTGGGTGCCGATGAAGGGCGCACACCAGAAGGGCAAGCCGCTGATCGGCCGCGGCGCGCCGGTGGATGTGAACAGGAAAAACCAGGGCATCACCAAGCGCGGCGTGCTGCTGTTCAACGTCGGCTACGACGCCAGCGTGAACCACCTCCAGGGCCGCCTGCGCAATGAACAACCGGGCCCCGGTTACCTGCATTTCGGCATGGCCAGCACCGATCAATTCCTGGCTGAGCTGTTCCCTTGGAAGCGAATGCCAAAGCGCGACAAAGGCCAAACCACCTACAGCTGGGCGCTGCCTGCTGGCTCCCGCGACGAAGCCGGCGACTGCACCCGGATGGCCTACGCCGCCCTGCAGCTGGTGGCCCGTCGCTACAACCGGGCCACGATGTGGGATCAGCTGGAGGCGCAGCTGGGCGGCCCTGCTCTGCCGCCCCAGGATCAGCCTGCCCAGCCTGATGAGCAGCGCCGCAGCGGCTGGCTGAACAGCAGCGAAGCCACCAGCAAGCCCAGCCGCCGTGGCTGGCTGGCTCGGTAGCCTGAGCCTATGGCCTACACCTCCACCCAGCTGGCGGATCTGCGCGCTGCAATCGCCGAGGGCGTGTTGCAGGTGCGGTTCAGTGACGGCCGGCAGCTGACCTATCGCAGCCTTGATGAGATGCGCCGGATTGAGCAGAGCATGGCCGCCGAGCTGGAGCCGACCACCAGCGTGCGGGTGCGCCGGACGTACTACGGGATGACGAGGCCCACCTGATGGGAAAGCGCAGGAAGGCCCGGGATATTGAAAGCGCCCGGCGCGTGCTGGGCGAGTTTGAGGCGGCCAAGGAAACGCGGCGCACCTCCGGTTGGTGGGCCAGCAACAGCGGCCCAAACAGCGACCTGCGGCAGGCGTGGTACTGGCTGGTGAAGCGTCACCAGGACCTGGCCGATAACGACGCCTACGCCTCCAGGGCCATCGGCGTGATCGTCAACAACTGGATTGGCGATGGCATCATGAGCACCCCGCAGGGTGCGACCCGCCGATACAACCTGGCGTGGAAGCGCTGGGCGGACACGCCAGAGTCCGACTTCTACGGGATTCACGACTGGTACGGGAACCAGGCCGTGGGCGCCAGGACCACCGCCGTGCGCGGCGCGGTGCTGGTGCGCAAGCGGGTGAATCCTGAGCTGTTCGAGCGCTACGGGATTGCGCCGCTCCAGGTGCAGATGCTGGAGCCCGACTGGCTGGACTTCAACAAGGACAACGGGATCGACATCCTATTTGGCCAACAGTTCGACAGCAGCGGCCGGCTGCAGGGCTATTGGATCCGGGACCAGCATCCCGGTGAGTCGCTGCTGGCGACAGGCATCAAGATCCAGAGCAGCTTCGTGCCGAAGGCCGAGATCAGCCTGCACTTTGACTCTCGCCGCGCCGGCCAGCGGATGGGCCTGCCGTTTGGCACCGCGGCGATTCTGACCCTGCGGGATATGGGCGACATCCGCGCCGCCCAGCAGATGAAGGACAAGATTGCCGCGTGCTTCTTTGGCGTCGTCACCGACATGGACGGCGAGCAAGACCCAAACAAAACCGGCATCGACTTCGACACTATCGAGCCCGGCGCAGTGGAGCACCTGCCCCCTGGCCGCGACTTCCGCGCCTTTAGTCCGCCGAGCTCCGGCGACTTTGTGAGCACGCACCGCGAGTACGCCCATGCAGTCGCCGCGGCCTATGAGATCACCTACGAGTCAATGACGGGCGATCTGTCAAACGTCAACTTTTCGAGCTTCCGTGGCGGGTGGTTGGAGTCCAGCCGCCGGATCGCCTACCTGCGCGGCAAGGTCAGTGTGCCCGGAATGCTCAACCCGGTCTGCCGCTGGCACGACGAGCTGGCGCGGATGGTGGGCCTGCTCAAAGGCCCGATGGAATGGACCCACACCCCGCCGCGGCGGGAAATGATCGATCCAACCCGCGAGATTCCGGCGCTGATCAGCGCGGTGCGGGCCGGGATCATGAGCCTGTCAGAGGTGCAGCGGTCGTTCGGCTATGTGCCCGAAGAGGTGATCGCCGAGCTCAGCGCCGACATGCAGCGCGCCAAGACAGCCGGCCTGACCCTGAGCGTGGACCCTGGCCTGGTGAGCGACAGCGGCGTAACCCAGGCGCGGCCGGTGGGGTCGGGCTTCATCAGCTCGGCGCCGGATCCGGGGAGTGATGCGGTGGATGGCGATCTAATTGCAGACCCTTTGCCTTCCCCCTTGGCGCCCTAGCACCTCACCCTCCGTAGCCTGAGTCCAGCGACTATCAGGCAATGACTCTTGGTGTGACGGTGAAAGCAGCAGCGGCTACGACGCCGGTGCTTCAGCTCTATGGCGACGTGGGATTTGACGTGCTGGCCGCCGATGTGGCCCGGGCCCTGGAGCAGGCCGGCGGCCGGGACGTGACCATCAACCTGTTCAGCTATGGCGGCGACGCCGGCGAGGGCCTGGCGATCCACGACATCCTCGCCCGCTACCAGGGCAAGAAAACCATTGTGATCGATGGAGTTGCAGCGTCCGCCGGCTCGATGGTGGCCATGGCTGGTGATCGGGTGGTGATGCCTGATAACGCCCTGATGATGATCCACAACTGCTGGAGCATGGCGGCCGGCGACGCTGAATCCCTGCGCACTTCGGCCAACCTGCTCGACACCTACAGCGCCAGCTACCGCCAGACCTACGCCCGCAAGTCTGGCGCAGCCGAGGCCCAGGTAGATGAGTGGATGGCGGCCGGCGCTGGTGCTGGCACCTGGTTCACCGCAGCTGCCGCGGTTGAAGCGGGCCTGGCCGATGAGGTTGTGGCCCCGGTTGATGTGCGCGCCAGCGTGCCGCGCCTGCCTGCTGATCGATTCACCAATGCCCCGGCCGCTCTGCTGAAGCCCTGGGCAGATGCAATCGGTAGCCTGAGCCTAGAGGAAAACCCCAATCCCTCCCTGAATCCAATGACTTCGCAATCTCAGGCCGGGGGCGCACCGGCCGCGACCACTGAGGTGCAGCCCGTGGCAGCCGCCGCGACTGAGGCTGTGACCGCCCAGGCTCAGGCTCCCCAGCCTGTGGCCGCCTCCACCGAATCCGCCACCGTTGCCGCCCTGCGCCGCGAGACCGACATCCGCCGTTGCGCCGCCTCGGCTGGCCTGGCCGCTGATGTGGTGCAGGCCATGGTTGACGGCGGCAAGCCGTTCACCGAAGTGGCGATGGAGATCGTCAACGCTCACGCTTCCGTAATCGAAAGCCGTGCCGGCGCCGCTGGCCACCCTGCACGCATCCAGGTCACCCGTGACGCTGGCGATTCGGTGATGGCTGGCATCGGTGAGATGCTGGAGGCCCGCATCAACCCCGGCGCCAAGATCGGCGACGCTGGCAAGGCCTACCGCGGCTACTCCCTGATGGAGTGTGTGCGGATCTTCGCCGAGAGCCGCGGCATCAACACCGCTGGCCGCTCCAAGAGCGACCTGGTGGCGATGGCCATGCACAGCACGTCGGACTTCCCGCTGCTGTTCAGCAACCTGGCCGGCAAGACCCTGACCGCCGCCTACGAAGAGGAGCCCCACACCTGGAAGCCCCTCGCCAAGCAGCGCAACCTGCCCGACTTCAAGCAGGCCAGCGATCTGGTGCTGGCTGCTGACCTTGCCCCTGAGCTTCTGCTTGAAGGTGGCGAATACAAGAAGGGCACCCTTCAGGAAGCCCAGGCCACCTGGAAGCTGGCCACCTACGCCCGCAAGGTGACCATCACCCGCCAGGCGATCATTAACGACGATCTGAGCGCCCTGGAGCGGACCCCCGAGTATCTGGGCCGCGGCTTCCGTCGCCTGGAATCCAACCTGGTGTGGGCCCTGATCACCAGCAACGCCACCGTCTCGGTTGACGGCGCTGCCCTGTTCGCCGCCGGCCACAACAACACCGGCACCGGCGCGATTGGCATCGCTGGCATGAACGCCGCGAAGAAGGCCATGCGCAAGCAAACGGACATCTCGGGTGTGACGGTCAACCTGACCCCGGATTATCTGATCGTTCCCACCGATCTGGAAGCCACCGCCCTGCAGTTCCTGTACCCCACCGGCTACGCCCCTGCAGCGCTGACCGGAGCGGCCGGCCCCAACGTTTACGCCGGCGCGATGCAGCTGATCGTCGAGCCCCGCCTTGATGGTTCCGCCACCCAGTGGTACGCCGCTTCTGCCCCCAGCAAAGTGGAAGGCCTGGTGTACGGCTACCTGGCCGACGAGCCCGGCCCGACCATCACCCCCGTGACCGAGCGGGATCCTGATGGCCTGACCCTGCTGGCCCGCTTCGACTTCGGCTGCGCAGTGAAGGATTACCGCTTCATCTACCGCTCCACCGGCGCCTGATCTTGACCTGGGCCGGTGATCCCGGCCCTTCATTCATCCACCCCCGAGGTAACCCACCGTGAAAAACTCCATCCAAGCGGGCAATACGCTCGCCCTTGCCGCCCCCTACGCCGTCGCCTCTGGCGGTGGCGCTCTGGTCGGCTCCATCTTTGGTGTCGCCGTCACCGCCCTGGCCAACGCCGAGGTTGGCAGCTTTGAACTTGAGGGCGTGTTCACCCTGCCCAAGGCCACCGGCGCTGCCACCCTTGGCGCCAAGGCGTACTGGGACAACACGAACAAAAACGTCACCGCCACCTCGACCAGCAACACGCTGATCGGTGTGTTCGTGGCCGCCTACGCCTCCGGCGACACCAGTGCCAACGTCCGCCTTAACGGCTCCTTCTGATGGGTTGGGCCACCCTATCGGCAGCAGCCAATCGGGTGGCCTTTGACCGCCTGGGCAGCGTCAGCGTTGTGGCTGGCGCTGTCACCGGGCAAGGCTTTCTCTCTCAAAACTCCGAGATCATCCTCGGCGGCGAGCTCACCATCATCGATTATTTGCTGACAGTCCCGACGGCCACCTTCGGCAGCCTGGGCTATGGCGACGCCATCACGGTGGATGGGATCAGCTACAAAGTCGAAACCCAGCCGCAGCGCTTCGACGACGGGACGTTCTGCCGGGTGCCGTTGGTGAAATCGGCGGCTGTGGCCAACAACATCGCCACCCTGAGCGGCCTGCGCCTGGTGACGCTCGATGGCCGGTATCTCGTCACTCTTGCTTCCTAGCCTGAGCCCATGGCCGACGTCACGATCACAGGGCTGCCCAACGCTTCGGCGCTCAGCGGGACCGAGCGGGTGCCGATGGATCAGAGTGGCACCACAGTGGATGCAGCGGCCAGCGCCATCGCCGCCCTGGCGACCAAGGCCACGGTAGGCCTCGGCAGCGCCGACAACACCAGCGACCTGAGCAAGCCGATCAGCACGGCCACGCAGACGGCCCTGGACGGCAAGGCCGCCACCGGCGCGATCGGCAGCAGCGGCCTGACCATGACGGCGGGCGTGCTGGGCCGGGAGAGCGGTACGGGTGCGCCGCAGGTGTTCACGCTGGGCTCGGGCCTGTCGATCGTGGGCGGAGCGCTCACTGCGGCAGGCGGTGGCGGCGGCTCCGGCACCGCGACGAGCGTGGGCCTCAGCGTTCCCACTGGCTTCGCTGTCGCCGGTTCACCGATCACGGCCAGCGGCACCCTGGCGCTCACCTTCGCCGCCGGTTACAGCCTGCCGCTGACCTCCACTCAGGCCAGCTGGGACGCGGCGGCGGTGCTGGCCGGAACGGCGGTGCAGCCTGCGGGGCTGACGAGCTACGTCCAGACCAGCGACGCAAGGCTGAGCGACTCCCGCGAATGGAGCGCCACCACGATCAGCCAGGCCGAGGCCGAGGCTGGCGTGGGGACCACCCGGCGGGCCTTCACCGCTCAGCGGGTGTTTCAGGCTGCAGCCGCCTGGTGGGTGGCAACGGCAACGGCAACCGGCCAGGCCCTAGCCACCGCCGCCTCTGCCGCTGCTGCGCGCACCACGCTGGGGCTGGGTGCTGCGGCCACGGCCTCGATCGGCGCCACGGCCGGCACGGTGGCAGCCGGCGACGATTCACGCATCACCGGGGCGCTTTCTGCTGCAACGGCGGCGACCACCTATCAGCCGCTCGACAGCGACCTGACATCCATCGCGGCCCTGGCGACCACCACCTTCGGGCGCTCGCTGCTCACCCAGGCGGACGCGGCGGCGACGCGAACCATCATCGGCGCTGGCACCAGCAACCTGTCGCTCAGCAGCGCCGCTCCCGCGGCGCTGGCAGCCACCGCAGCGGCCGGAAGCAGCGCCGATGCGGCCCGGGGCGATCACGTCCACGCCCGCAGCACCTACGCGGAGCTAGGCGCAATCGCTGATGGGATCGTGTTCACCATTAGTAACCGTGGCGAGACTGCAACGGCGAGCACGAACTATGACGAATCACTGCCGCTGTCGTTTGCGGTAACGATTACAAAGATCACGTTTATCACGCACATTGATAACACCGGCAGCAGCACAACGACGTTGAGCGCATACAAGCGAATTGCCGCAGGAACAAAAACGGCCCTTCTGTCCGCCAATGCAACGCTGGCCTCTGGCGCTTCAGTCGCTACCGGGTCGCTATCCGGCACGGCTGGCGTTCTGTCGCTGGCCGCTGGCGACCGACTAGGGGTCGATCTGATCGGCCTTGGCACTGGTGCATCCGGCATCAAGTGCATCATCGAGTACACCCGCTCTGCTGTCTGACCATGACCACCCCCAACATCACCACCAACGCCGAGACCGGCGTGCGCTTTTACGCCGACCCCGGCCCGCTGGAGGGGCAGAGCGTGGATCTGTTTGTGCCGCTGCGCGGCGACACGGCGACCAACCCAGGCGGCGGCAGGTGGCCGAACCTGTTCGGCCTGCCCTATGACGGCACCGACCTGAAGTTCTACCTGCGCGGCGAGCCGAAGGTGCGCGAGTACGACCCGGCGATCTTCTACGAGGTGGCGAGCTGGAATCCCGTCGAGTACGCCAACCCCAAGGCGGGCGGCCCAGCTGGCACCTGGGAGGAGACGCTGGAGGTGCTCAAGCGACCCGAGGCGGAGCTGCTGAACCAGGTGGATGCCGCCCTGCTGCAGGCGAACAGCAAGCTGTATCCGGCCAACGTGGATCCCATGCAAGGCGTGCTCTACGCCGAGGCGATCCGCCGCAGCGCCGAGGGTACTGCTACCCAGCCCATGATCGACCTGATGGCCAAGCACGATACCTTGGTGGCTGCGGGCTTCGCCAACCTGGAACGCGCCGCCGAACTGCGCCAGCAGATCCAGGCCGGTGATGCGTTTGATCTGTCCGCCGGGTGGACCAATGAGATCGCGCAATGAGTGGAGACGCGGGCCTTACATCGGAGGCAACAAGATGATGATTGTTCCCAGGCGGAGGGTGGCGGCCAACCTCAATACGCTACTACTGCTTCATGGCGATGGAGCCAACGGCAGCACTTCTATTGTTGACAGCAGCTTCTTAGGTCTATCCCCAACGCTAGCGGGAACAACGCAGATTTCAACTGCACAAGTGCAAAGCGGCTTTGGGCAGTCAATCTGGATCCCAGACTCCAGCAGCGCCCTGCCATTTGCATCATTGCCGTCGCAATACAGTTTTGGAACTGGCAACTTTACTGTTGAGTATTTTGTCTATCCTACGCACGCGAACAACGTAGATGCGCGTTATTTTTCACTTAGCGCGGGAACCTATCCAAACGCAAGCTTTAGAGAGATTACGTTTAGACAAAACGCTAGCAATTCATTCGGCTTATTTTATCTTGTTGGCACAAGTCTTTCCATTTCCGCATCAAGCAATAACGTGGCTCGCAATGCTTGGCAGCATCACGCGATTGTAAAAAATGGCACCGCCCTGACGGCTTACGTTGACGGGGTCTCCCGCGTAACACTGTCTGGCGTAACCACGACATTTAATTTTTCTAATATTATTTTTAGCCCTGGGTTTGAAAGCGGCAATGGATATTACGATGAGATTAGGATTTCAAATAGCGCCATTTACACGGCAAACTTTACGCCGCCATCGGCGCCATTTTCTTCATAACCTTACCCCACGACCCGCCCCCCGCACGCTGCTCCGCCAGGCGTTCGTCACGCAGCTCCGGCAGGTCGTCGCCGCCGCGTTCTGATAACCCAGCCTTCCTAGGCTGAGTTCATCCGCCACGCCTATACCCGTGGGAGTCGCTGAACTGATTGCCCTATCGGGCGTGGGGTTGGCTGCGGCAACTCTTGCCTCCTCCGGCGTCAAGGCCCTGTGGTCAATCTCAAAGGGCCTGGGCACCTTTGAGGGCAAGATCCTTGAAATCCTGGCCCATCACCGCAGCACCCTCGACGACCACGAGGATCGCCTTCGCAAGGGGAAGCTATGAACTGGGTCACCGCTGCCCTGCTGGCCGGCTACATCGGGATCTGTGAGTATCGCGCCCCATCGCCCTGGGTGGCCTGTGAGAGCCGCTGGAACTGGGCCCTAGGCGTGCTGGTGCCCAGCCCCATCCAAGGTGCGCTGCCTGCCGCCGGGCGGATGCTGGGCCTGGGCCGCCGCCGCCGGCCTGACACCGATCTGGAGCCGAAGCCATGACCCTGAGCAAAGCTGAGCGGATCCTGGCAGCGATTGTCACCGCGATCACCCCCACCACCGGCATCAGCTCGAGGGTGTTCAGGGATCGCTGGGAGGCGGTGGCCAGATCAGAGATGCCGTGCGTCGTGGTGGAGCCGCTGGGGGAAGAGCCCGGCATCGTCTCGATCCCCTTCACCGACTACGTGCTGACCGTGGCGGTAGACATCCTGGTCAGCGGCTCACCGCTGAGCGCTCTGGCCGATCCGATCCGCGTCAACCTTCACAGCCGCCTGATGGCTGATCGCACCCTCGGCGGCCTGACCCATTCGGTTGACCCAGGCCCTAGTGAATGGAAGGGCGAGCCGGGGGAGATCGGGATTCTTAGCCTGAGCTATCGGATTCCGTTCCGCACGCTCACCGCTGATTTGACCCAATGAAGACAGTCCCTAGCCTGAGTACAGATGAGTTTGACGGCCAGGGCGGGGAATACCTGCTCGACCCGAAGACCGGCCGGCGGACCCTGATCGCCCGCACCGCTCCCGCTCCCAACCCCAACGAGCTGACCGATGCCCTTCCTGACACGCAAGCGGACGATCCTGATCAAGGCTGAGTCCGTCTACGGCACTGATTCGGTGCCGACCGGAGCAACTGATGCCCTGACCGTCCGAAGCATTGACGTGTCGCCGATTGACGCGGACGTGGTGAGCCGTGACTTGATCCGCCCATACCTGGGCAACAGCACCCAGCTGCTGGCCAATGTGAAGGTGCAATGCAATTTTGAGGTGGAGCTGGCCGGCAGCGGCACCGCCGGCACCGCCCCGCGCTGGGGCCCCGCCATGCTGGCCTGCGGAACGGCGGCCACAACCGTTGCGGCCACCTCCGTGACCTACGCCCCGGTAAGCGCCAGCTTCGGCAGCGCCACCATCTATTACTTTGCCGACGGCATCAGGCACGCTGTGACCGGCTGGCGCGGCACCTTTGAGATCAAGGGCGATTTGGGCCAGATCCCGACGATCACATTCAGCGGCACGGGTGTTTACAGCACGCCCACGGACGCAACGGTGGGCGCAGTGACCTACGGAAATCAGGCCGATCCATTGGTATTTACCAGCGGCAACACCACGGCGTTCAGCCTGTTCAGTCACTCCGGTTGCCTGTCGTCGTTCTCGTTCGCCATGAACAACGAGATCCAATATCGCGAGCTGATC
>Ga0209401_1002059_pt1 | contig 13135 bp, 24 predicted proteins | sample M_140807_MF_Meta_FD_187318 | JGI IMG/M metagenome (GOLD analysis project Ga0209401, IMG submission 187318) | Freshwater microbial communities from Lake Montjoie, Canada to study carbon cycling - M_140807_MF_MetaG (SPAdes) (version 2) | ecosystem: Environmental > Aquatic > Freshwater > Lake...
GTGTGTGACAGACACCTACTCTTTTAACCAACGAACCCGAAAGGGACTGGAACCTTATCAATAACAAAATAATATGAAATCAATATTTTCAAGTAAGACATTTTGGATAGCAATGCTTCAGGCAGTCATCGGTGCATTAGTTATATTTTCATCAACATACCCAGACGTAGGTGCGATCATAATTGCAAAATCCCTATTAGACATATTTCTACGTTTTGTCACAAGCGAACCTGTTAAACTTAGTTAAACAAATGACTGGATATTTTCCAGTCTCTCCTTCTGTAACAAGAATAATCATACATAAAGGACTTGATATACAGGGGGGGAGTTTGGAAGATAACAGCGACGTGTTATAATGGTGGTTACCCGACATGACCGATATTTCATAACTTAGTGACGTGAACCCTCTCCGTAAGGGTGAGGAGTTGGAATCAAAAGGATTCTTATAATTTTTTTCTTTAATGAAAACCATGCCCATGGGTAAACATTTCATTAGAGGGTTCACTTCATTAACTACCGCACCACCGCTTTGCACCTTGTGTGAGGAAATAATATAAATATAATCACAACTCTTATAGGTATAAGTCTTATGTCAGCCATAGGACTAGCTACCCCTAATACCCCCGTAGAAGCCCCTGTAACGTCACAGGAAGCCCTACAAGCGACTTTAACTAGTCAACCCGACCTTTCTACCAAAGAAGGGATTATTGTGTATATAAAAAGTAAAGACTGGAAAGGTCAAGAAGAACATGCTCTTGCCATAGCCGTCTGTGAAAGCAACCTGTCTGCAAAGGCTTTTAATGGTAAAGGGAAAGATTTTAGTATTGGCATCTATCAAATAAATTTACATGGAAACCTAGCTCTTACAAGACCTTCAAGGGAATGGTTAGAAAATCCAAGAAACAACATAGACTACGCACACGGAATGTTCTTAAAGGAAGGCTTCAAACCTTGGTCTTGTTCAAAAAAAATTTAGCTTTCTTCCTCATCTTATTCTTTTTCTTATTTCTTTTTCTTAGTAAAGCATTAAAACAAGTTTGCTTGTGACAAGTAAACTTCCATACAGTCTCCACTTCTTTTGGAAATATTGACTTACAGATGATGCATTTTTTCATTTATTACATTGTTAATGTTATCTCTGGGGAAATCTTTTCTTCCTCTGGGTCTACTACTCCATGCCCTATATCCTTAGTAAACTCTTCTTCTGTTATGTTGTTTCCTTGTGTGTCTTTCATGTTATTTAATTAAAGAATAATTTCCATACTACCCAAATAATAATGACAAACGGAGCGACAGTTATGAAGAGGTAAAACAAGATAATCCCGATAAATATAACTATAGTTGGTATTATCGCTAAAATGAATTCATATAGGTCTTTCATTGTCTTGCTAAGATTATTGTTAATAAACAAAGAATAAGTGAGATTCCAAAAGCTATTCCAAATTGAACATCTAAGAAAGCATTAAAAAGAAATGTTGATATAATACATACTATTATAGTGGTAAATTCTTTCATGTTATTTAGCTTCTACTTCAGGCTGTGTTGGTGGAACTTGTCTTGACGCTATCTCTTGATTAATAGCTTTAATGTTTAATTGGTACTGCTCTATCTGCACAATCTGTTCATATGCGATAGCTTTTAGTTCGGTTACTGTGAAATCTTTAAGTGTTTTATTTGTTTGGTTCATGTTATTTTTTATTATTAGTAATTGGTCTCACCTCTACATCTTGCCACTTTTCTCCTTCTTTCAAGATGTACTCCTTCTTATTCTTACTTGCTATTATCCACGTCGGTTCTATTACTTTCTTTTTACCTATAAGTGCAAGTGCTTTTATCGGTTTTATCTTGGTCATAGTTATATTTTATCTTGTGTACTTTCTTTGTCGAATGACTTATCCACACCCTTCTTCATTTTAAGAACACACTCGTTTACTTCAAGTTGTGCTGTAAATACTGCGTGTCTCTTCTTCAACTCCCTCGCCATCTTCGCTTTCAAACTCTTCCTCAACTGCATCTCTCTATACCCTTCCTCTCCTAGTCTTTCCTTCATCTTTTGATGGGAAAGTTTACCCATGTCTGATGGTGTGAGTTTTTTAGTCATTGATAATGATTTATTATCAATAAGGGGATAATCCAAATAGGGAAAGTTACAAATAAAAAGATGACTTTTGTAAAATCCCAGACAAACTCGGCAATCCTATCCATTTCATTTTTCATAATTGTTTCTCTAATGCTAGTAATTTCTCTTTCATATCCATATTCTCTTTCACTAATTCCAGTAAGGTATCAAGATATATAAGTGCCTTAGTCTCTCCAAAGGGTTCATGCTCTATATGGAATATAAGTACAGGCTCTCGTGATAATTTCTCCAGCTTCTTTGTCTGTCTCCACCATTCTTGAATCTTTAGAGTGTTCTGGTTCTTACATTCAATACCTACATTCTGTCCTAGTATCATCATGGAAGTCCATATATCACCTTTCTCTCTATTACCTGCACCGCTAGACATTTCAGCTCTAGCACGAACGTCTATACCCTTGTCTCGTATCTGGTCTGCGACGTAGTTTTCAAGTAATTTTCCTTTTGTTTTTGTGTTCATATTTTTTTCTTTTTATAATATGGAGGTTATCTAACCTTAAATAAACATCTCTATTCCATTTGGGTGGTATTCCATTTACAAAAATTGCAAACATTTTCCAAATTAAGTTGCAATAGAAACAAAGCTCTCTATTTACTACTTTTTCTTCTTCAGGGTCATTTCTATCCTTAAAACTGATTGCACACTTTATACATTTTAGTTTACTCATGTCAGTCTAATTTTGATTTATAATCTTCTATAATAATATCCATTTGTCTATCATAATGAGCATCTGCATCTTCTGGTTTCCCATTATTTTGCTCGTGTAGTCTCCATAACACCGCACGAAGTATTTGAGCCTTAGACTTTCTGCCGTCTACTATCTTTTCTTTAGGTACTTCTGGTAAGTTTTCCCCTTCTTCAAACACTAACCAGCCAAAACTATTTAGAAGTCTCTTGAACTCGCCAAATTGGTCTGCCGATATTTCTTGTGTAGCAAACCTAAGCCCTGCACTTCCATCTGTTTTTGATGAGAACCCTGTAAAGTATGCTGGGATTTTCATATCAAAATGGAATTTCTGATGCTGATATTTCATCATTATAATTCAAGTCTACTCCCTCATTATGTGCCTCCCTAGCCTTCTGTATGTCCTCCACAGCGTCTTTTGATAGTGACGTGGGTTTTGTCATGTCTGCCTTGTAATCGTTTGTTACAGCGTAGTATGTGCCTTTCTCTTTACTTCGTAGTATATCTACGTTTACCCAACCTCTTTGATTTATATTCTCGTCTAGGTACTTCTTAAAGCTCTCTACTTCAAAAGATGCTTTTGCAATTACAAAGTCGGGTGCATTGTCTCTAGGTTTTTCTACTCTCATACCATTTGCGAATTTTGTATCAGCCATATATTTTATTTGTTATCTAATAAACCATGATAAGCCCGATTACCTATTGACCAATGTGCAAGTGCTTTCTTCATAGCATCTGTCTGTGCTGACTTAAAAGCATCTCCAACGTCATCTAAGATAGGGTGTGAAGCAAAAGCATCGTGTGTTGAACCAAGTAATGATACTCGTATTTTTACAAAAGCATTTTTTACATCTTCACCTTTCTTGTTTTTTGTAGGGTATGTGTGATGTTCTAATACCTCGGTTTTCCATTCTCCGATAAACTCTGAGTTGATAGCGTCTATGATGTGTTGAGGTCGGTAACCTGTGTAACCTTTATGGTCTGCACTAAAGTTTTTTGGCTCGCCTGCCTTTAATATCTCGTTTACTTTTTTAACTCTGTCTTTTATTGTTTCCATATAATTTATTATTAACCTCTTTGAGTAAAATAATCGTTCTCTATCCTGTCTGCTCTCTGTTGTAATGCTGACTGATACAATGTATCCATTATGCTTTCCTCCTTGTGGAAGTAAATTATCTTTTTAGGTGTGTAGTCTAGTTCAAGAACTTCTCCGCTATCCAGTATGTATGATTGAATGTCATCGCTATATTCTATGGTGTTCATGTTAGTAAAATGAAGTGTTACCCTCATTGTCATATCCCTGTGGAATGTTACCAATGTAAGAACCTGTTGAACCTAGACTTTCTTTAGTTGCTGGTGTCTCCATCATCTCTTTTAACTCTCTGACTGCATCTTCAATTACTTTGAACTGTTCCATGATTGTTTCTTGTGGGTTTGTCATATTCTTAGTTTATTTATAAGGCTAAGGATTTCTGTAAATTCTACTCCTGCAATTACTTTCTCTGGTTGTGCTGGCTCATCATTTAATTCGTCAATTAGTTTTTCTATTGCTGTAATGTGTTCTAGCACTTCATTTGCTATGTGTGCATTGTCTTCTTGTGTTCCTGGATTATCACCATTCCAAGCTCCTGATATTTCTTCCATCTGTGCTTTAAGTTTTTCTATTGTCATATAAGTGAATTAAGTAGTGGGCTAATAATTAAAAAGTGAATAGTAACTAATGTAACGATAACTCCTAGAAAGAACCATGATGCGTTTACTAACCTTTGATGATTGCGTTCAGTATTTTTTAAGTCTTTGACAAAACTATTTCCCCAATCCATTTCATCTAACATATCCTTGGTAAATGTTTTTTTCATAATGATGTTTGTTATTTTGATAATACGACCCTTACATTTACAAATATATACTATCCGACGTTGGGTGTCAACATGAGTTATCCACAGTCTATTTACCCCCACTGTTCTGCCATAGCATCGGCTATACCTTGCCAAAACTTTGACCTGTTCTTTTGACGGTCTTTACCTCCTTTATTAAACCAATTCCCTGCGATTTTTGTACTTTGTCTCTCCTCCATTATCTTTGTAGGTTTTAATGGTGGAAGTCCTTTGAGCCACAAACAGGTTTTCTTTTGAAATGGGTGTCCATATTCATAAGGTTGTATTACCTGCGTATAAGGTGGTAATTCAAATACCTTAGAAGGTATTGGATTTTCTACACAAACCTTGTCGCAATTTGATTCCAAGAACTCCATAAAGAAATGTTTTGCTGTTATTCCTTTTATCAATCTATCTGTGTTCAAAACCTTTTTAGGATACAAATGAACCGCCCCAGCGTTGGTAAGATATGTGCAAGGTGGGTGAGCAATTATTAAATCCCACTTCTTCTTTAGTAGTGGTAATACATCACCTTGTATATGCCATTCAGGATGTCCACCACTACAAGGTAAAATATCGCAAGAGTAGGCTTCGTGTCCTTTATCTCTAAATGCTTTACAGACTGTTTGACTTTCTTCACATGCTATTAGTATTTTCATATTATTTCTTCCCCTTACAATCTATCCAAAACTTCGCCTATCGACTTAATACCTTTCGTGCCCGATTCCACAACCTTCTTGGTTTCTTCTACGGGTCTCCCTTCTAAGCGAGCGATAATATTATTTTTAATAGATTCGATATAGCCTTTATATTCTCCACATCGTCCATTGATATAACCCCAGTCTTCGCTGTTTGGTTTATATCCTTCATTCCAACCCATAGCCCGAACATAGTCTGGTTCTACAAGTGAGATGTAGTTACCTTTGACTGTGTGTTCTTTTAAAACTGCTATTCCATCTGTTAGTTGTGCTGATATTACCTTTTCAAGTTCTGTCTCATCTATTCTTATTGAAGTTTCATATCCAAGGTGGACTTTAAAGTATTTCATATAAATATTTTTTTATTAGCTTTTAATTTTTCGTCTTTCTTTGCCATTAAAGTTGCTTCTAGCTTTGACCATTTTTCCTCAAGTTCAAAAGGAGAAGTTATTTTGGGGTAATAATTCTGGTTATTAGTTTTAGGAAGTATCGCAATAACATCTAGCAACTTCTCTACCCCTTTTAAGGCTAGTAGATTCTTAACAGACTTCCTTTGAGTTTTATTGACGTACCACTTCTTGTAAGCTGTTGGGTTTACTTCTTTGAAAGCATCTATGACTTTAATAAGTTCATTAGATTCTTCTACACTTGGTGACGGCTTGCCGTCGCTATTAGAATTAGAATTAAGATTAGAATTAAGATTAAGATATATGATACCTCCCGATAGGGTATCCATAGGGTATACCTCCTCTATCTTTTTCTTAATATTATCGGGTATCTTAGCCATTTCTATCTCAATACCCTTTTTTACTGTCGTACTAGTCGTCGATTGGTGCTTTTGGAAGTTCTTTATACAAACCCACCCATCCAAATAGAAAACCTTACCGAAAAGTCTCTTTATCATCTTCTTTAACATGTCTATTTCTATACCTGTTTCAAACGCCATAGATTTCAAAGGAAGTTCATATATCCCTGAAATATTTGTATGCTCGTTTGTTAGAAAGTACAAAAATAAATACCTATCCAAAGGATTGAGTTCTGAAACGAAGTTATCGCTCCAAAATCTCGTATTCACCATTCTGGTCTTAGCCATTTAATTTATAAGGTTACTAATAAAGTACCTGTTAACACAAAAGAGGTCGTGCCACACCTCATTACTTGAGTGACACCACCTCTTTTATGTGTAATGAGGTGAATAAAGTATACCATAATTAAAAGCTGTGCAAGTCCTTTACATCTAATAACTATTGTGCTACCATATAAGTCTACCTCTTATAGCTTGAAAACATCGGAGGAGAATATTCGCAAATAAAGTTACTCTCTTGATTGGGAGTAATTTTTGTTTTATACTTATTAAAGTTATTTTATTTTAACCCTTCTCTCTGAAATGGGAGGAGTATTACATCTCCTTTATCCCTACGATTCGACCCGTAGCTTGGATAGAGGGGTTAGGATAAAAACCTTTGTTATCAGCAGACTGTCTTTTCCGATAGATAAATTGTTCATATAATTTAGATGCCGTTAAGATGGTCTCTTGCTCGCAAAGTTATCCACACTAACTTATATACACGCACTATACGTTTGATATAATTTACGCATGGCAACACTAAACCCACCAACATCATGGCTTCCATTACCAGTACAGGCAGAGATATGTCCTTCATGCACTAAAAAGTTTATTCCAACACCTAAGTCAATGGATAAGTGTATCTTCTGCATGACAGTAGACTTGCGTAGGTTGTAATAGACATGGTATAATTTGTGATATATGGATGAACTGCAAGAACAGACAAATAGCAGACCTTGGTTATATAAGAAAGGACAGAGTGGTAATCCTAAAGGAAGGAAGCCTGGTACCTTCTCATTAAAGGAATATGTAAAGAAGAAACTAGCTGCAATGACTGATGAAGAACGTGAAGAATACCTAGAAGGATTAGACAAGCGTGTGGTATGGGAAATGGGTGAAGGTAAAGCTGATTCTAAAACAGAACTTAGTGGAAAGCTTGAAATAGCAGGGCTAGAAATCAATGTCAGAAAATAAAGGAATAACTGTTTCATTTGAAGTCCATGAATCCCACGTATGTATATGGGAGAAAGATAGCAACGTACGCTATGTCATCATCATGGGAGGTCGTGGTAATGGACGTTCAGGAACTGCATCACGCTATGTAGTATCTAAACTACTTTCAAAGGATTATGTCCGAGGAGCTATTATGCGAGCAACCCGTGAAGATATACGAGCATCATGTTGGGGTGAGATTATGGATAGATTACGTGAGCAGGGTATACAGGATGCCTTTCGTTTAACAGAGAATGATATGTTCATAGAGAAAGGACAGAACTCACTACGAGCACACGGCTTTAGAGCATCTAGTGGTTCACTCACTGCACGTTTGAAGTCTTTAGCAGGGTATAACCTCGTATGGATAGAAGAAGCAGAAGAAATTGGTGAAGCAGAGTTCCGAACACTAGACGACACACTCCGAACTGTTAAAGGTTCTATTACGATTGTCTTAACATTGAACACTCCACCTCGTAGCCACTGGATTATTAAGAAGTGGTTTGACCTTATCCCACATCTTGAAGCACAAGGATTCTATACACCTGTCATTAAACCTGAAATAAAGGATGCTTTATACATTGGTGGTAGTTATAGAGAGAACTTACCTAATCTTGATGAGGCTACTGTATTTCGTTATCAGCAGTACAAATACACCAATCCAGCTTATTATTGGCAAGTCATAGAAGGCTTATCTCCTGATGAAGTAAGAGGAAAGATATATACAGGTTGGCAACAGATAGACAATTTACCAACGGGTGCGCGCTTGGTTAAACTTGGTGAAGACTTTGGCTGGTTTCCAGACCCTGCATCACTTGTGGCAGTTTACTATTGGAACGGAAGTTATGTGCTTGATGAGTTAGCCTATGGCACAGAACTCACCAACGAATACCTAGCAGAGCAAGCCTTAAAGGTTACAGGCAGACATTCTGAAATACAAACAGTAGCAGACAGCGCAGAACCTAAGAGCATCGCAGAGCAACGACAGTTTGGTGTAAACGTCGTAGGTTGTGAGAAAGGCAAAGACAGCGTGTCATTTAGAATAAAAGTAACATCACAGAAGAAGATATACGTTACCAAGAGAAGCATAAACTTGTGGGAAGCTTATGAGAATTACAGATGGGCAGAAGATAAAGACGGAAACCCTAAAGGAACACCAGAACATACATGGTCTCACTGCTTTGCTCCTGAAACTCTTGTTTATACAACAAAAGGGAAAATAAGAATTGATGAACTTGTTGGAAAGGAAGGATATGTATATTCTGAATTAAATAAAATTAAAAAATTTCATAATGTTAGAGCGACTAGAAAAGATACCGAAGTCATTACCTTTGATTTTGATGATGGAGATACAATTACAATCACACCAGACCATTTAATCAGGCTTGTAAGCGAGAATTGGTGTGAGGCACAGTTGCTTTGTCTTGGGGATATGATACAATCAGGTATGTATGAAGAAGACAACATTTCAATCTATAACTTTTACAAAATATACTGGCGAAAAGTATTACAAAGGATATTACAAAGGGCAGAGGGATTATTTGCACAGAGTTATTTGGCGGGACTCTTACGGGGATATACCCAAAAACTTTCATATTCATCACAAGGACAACAACAAGGAAAACAATTCTTTGGAGAACTTGGAATTGAAACACAGAACAGCCCACTTGAGCGACCACATGACACCAAAACGCAGAGCATGGCAAAAGAAATGGGTGGAAACAATAAGACCACTTGCGAGCATATGGCATGGGTCAAAAGAGGGGATAGCGTGGCACAAGCAACATGGAAAGAAAAGTTGGGAAGGAAGAAAACCTATCACGAAAGAATGCTCTCATTGCCATACGAAATACGAAACGCTTATCAATCATTCAAAAGGAAGATTTTGTTCCAAGAATTGCTTAATGAAAGGCAGACGAAGAAGATTATTGGGATTACCAGAGGATTCTGTCCTATAACTTATAATATGGAAGTTGAAGATACTCATTGTTTACAAGCAAATGGTATTCTTGCACATAATTGTATGGACGCAGTATCGTATGCAATAGCATCAATGCACAACAAGGTGGCAGACTTTGATATGGTTTATGATAGACCAGTTGAACGGAAAAACCCTGCAAGATAATTAAAAGTTATGGTATAATATATTTATATGGCAATCAAAAAAACAAAAAAAGTAGTGGGCATTATTCCTAAAGTTGAGATGAAGATTGAATCTAAACCAGAATCAAAAAAGAAACTATTTACAATCACCATTGGACTAGGAAATACAATCCTAAAAGGAGAAGGCGAGACAGCTTTAATTGCACTTAAAGCAATAGAAGCACCAGTCAAGATATTTACTAAGGGATATATAGAACTTAATTACAATGGCAAGTCTATGAACGCAACTTGGAATCCTGTAAAAGTTAGAAACCTATTTCGGAAGATTTCACAGCCTATCCTAGCAAAGCAGTTTGAGTATTTATTGCGATGAAGTATGTAACAGTTGATATGAACAAGGATAAGTATCGGGGAATACCTTGGAAGATGTTGGGAGACTTTGGAAAAAGAAAGTTTGAGAACCTGCTAGTATTAAAAAACGCTAAAGAAAAAATACAAATAAGATATGTTCAAACCATTAAACGATAGAGTATTGATTAAACCAGAAGACAAGCCCACAGAGACATCTAGTGGTATTTTGTTGTCAGACAAGACACAAGAGAAACCTGTTATTGGTGAGGTGATTGTAGGTAATAAAGACGTAAAGGAAGGCGACAGAGTATTATTCTCTAAGTTTGGATATGATGAGGTAACTCTTGATGGTGATTTATATTATGTGGTGAGTGATTGTAATATCCTTGGAATACTATGAAAATAATACAAGAAAAAGCATTTGATACGATTATGAGCGCAGTTGATACACTGGTTGGACTTGTAAAACCTACTTATGGTGCATCAGGTAATAAGATTATTATTGGTAAAGGATATGGCGTATCAGTCCTTGATGACGGAGTGCAGATAGCAAAAGACTTAGAATTGGAAGATGAAGCAGAAAACTATGTCCTGAAACTCATCAGGGAGGTAGCAGTAAAGACAAACGAGCGAGTCGGCGACGGAACTACATCATCGCTTATACTTTTACAGGCTATCTTAAAGGAAGCGCAAAAGAGTAATAAAACCAAACCAGAGATAGTAAAGGAATTAGAACTTGGACTTGGGGAAGCAGTTGCCATGATTATCGGAGAGAGCAGAAGCATAAAAACAAAGGAAGATTTAGAAAAGGTGGCAAGAATATCATTTGATAATGCAGAGATTGCTAACCTACTATCAGAAATTATCTTTGAAATAGGTGAGAATGGATTGATTGACGTTCAGGCTTCACAGCGCGCAAACATAGAAAGTGAGATAGTTACAGGCTACAAGACCCTAAGTGGCTTTATATCGCCGTATATGGCTAATGACGGGGATAAGTGCGTTATAGAGGACGCAGTAATTCTAACAACAGATAAGAGCTTTTTTAATAACGCAGAGATAGTTCCTATTATGGAAATGGTACTTAAAGGTGGCAAGAGCAACCTAGTAGTCTTTTGTAAAGATTTTAGCGGTGAAGCACTTACAACAGCAATTCTAAACAAGATTAAAGGTAGTTTCAAACTTGTGGCTATCAAGGCAAATGAGCAGGATATGAATGATATATGCCTACTCACAGGCTCAAAACAAGTCCTCACCGACACCAAAGTTGAAGATAAAGACTTTGGTTTTGCCAAGAAAGTTGTATCAAGGTTAGACGACACAACTATTATTGACGGAGGTGGAGACAAGATTGAAATAAGTGAAGTAGTAGAGGAATTAAAAAAAGACAAGATAAACGACAGACGAGTGGCTAACTTAACCAATTCAGTAGCTATCATCAGAGTAGGTGCTAAGACAGAAAGCGAGGCTAAGGCTTTACAATTCAAAGTTGAAGATGCGTCAAATGCTATTAAGGTTGCATATAAAGGCGGTGTGGTAGCAGGTGCAGGAACAACTCTTGCTGGATTGATTACATCTAGCAAGATATTAAACTTGGCTATGCAATACCCGAACAAGCAATTAAAGATAAACATGGGAGAGTTTGAAATGAATGACGATATAATTGACCCGACAGAAGTGGTAATCGCAGGATTAGAGAGTGCAGTATCAATCGCTAAACTATTATTAGAAACAAGGGGGATAATTTATGACATAAAACAAAATGATAAATAACTACGTAGACATTTTTGACTACATAACAACGCAAGAAACAAACTATAAGAAGCCTATACCTATTAACGATGTATACGACTGGTGTATGTATGACCATGTTAAGACATCAGACCTATACAACAACTCGCAGTTGATGACAGGCAAAGACGATTTCAAGCCTGTAAAGAACATCACAAGACCAATTCTAAACCTACAATACCGAACAGAAGATATTGAGTTAAAAGATGTGCAGATTTACATTGATAACCCAGATAAGTTTCATTTATCATTCCTAATTAAAAAGTACCACGATGATGTATTCGTGCAGGAATATGACCTTGATAGTTTCTTTGATGAGTTGAATGTATCAAGAATATTATTTGGTGGAGGACTATCAAAAGAAGTTGCCTATGCTTGTGAGGTTGTGCCATTACAGACACTAGCATTTTGTGACCAGACAGATATGCTTTCAGCACCGCTTGGCATAAGACACTACTATTCACCAGACCAACTAATGGAAATGGCAGAATATGGTTGGGGTAATGTAAAGAATGGCGCAACAATCTCATTAAAGGATTTGATTGCACTTTCAAAAGAAGAAAAAGCAAACGAAGCATCAGACGATAAGTCAAAGAAAACAACAGGAAGATATGTAGAAGTGTTTGAAGTTCATGGAAACTTGCCAAAAAGATTTGCAGACCCATTTGACACATCAGAGGAATACGAAACTCGTTTGTATATCGTGGCTTTCTATCAAAAGAAAAACAGTACAGACAAGCAGGGTGTTATTCTTTACACAGCACTAGAACCAAAGTCACCATTCAAACTTATCAAGCGAGACCCAGTATTCGGTCGTGCATTAGGTTTTGGAGGTGCAGAAGAACTATTTGAAGCACAGGTATGGATTAACTACGACATGATACGCATTCAGGATATGCTTGACGCGGCATCTAAGACTATTCTAAAAGCAACAGGAGCAAACAGCTCACTACTAGCAAAGAAACAAAAGGTGCGAGACCTTTCAAACCTTGAAATCCTTGATGTTGGCGATGGCGATTTAGGTCAAGTTGATACATTTCCTCGTAACTTACAGGTGTTTGATAATTCAGTTGCTATGTGGGAAGCACACGCGCAGACAATGGGCGCAGCAAACGATGCAATCATGGGTAATTCTCCTGCATCTGGCACACCTTTCAAATTACAGGAACTTGTAACATCAGAAGCGCGTGGATTACACGATTACAGACGAGGTATCTTTGCAAAACACATAGAGGAAATATACAAAGATGTTTATATTCCGATGATTATAAAAAAGATATGCGAGGGAACGCAGTTTCTATCTGAATTATCACTTGATGAGTTGCAGTATGTAGGTAAAAAGGTGGCAACTTATGAAGCAAACAAAAAGATACTACAAAAAGTATTGCAAGGTGAGACAGTAACACCAGAACAGCAGAAGTTTATGACAGAAC
>Ga0209401_1002061_pt1 | contig 13122 bp, 12 predicted proteins | sample M_140807_MF_Meta_FD_187318 | JGI IMG/M metagenome (GOLD analysis project Ga0209401, IMG submission 187318) | Freshwater microbial communities from Lake Montjoie, Canada to study carbon cycling - M_140807_MF_MetaG (SPAdes) (version 2) | ecosystem: Environmental > Aquatic > Freshwater > Lake...
CTTACTCAGCACTAAATAGTCACGCCCCTCGGCTCGCGGATCATTACCCGGATAGCGAAGGTGGTCGCGGTAAAGGACGGTTAGCAACTCGATAATCGAAAAGGCGCACGCAATGTGAACTGTGGACCCTGCGTACGCCATCTCTAGGACGGTGCGACGCATTCTGGCCGGATCAAACGGGGTCATTGATGCTTCCGGGATAGCGCAAGTCATCGCACAAAATTCATGTCGGCCAATGTCGGATACCGATGTTTAGGCAACATTGCCTTCATCGTGCGAACCCGCCAAGAAGTTGCTGATCACCTTGATCTCCTGCATCAGCATCGCCTCCGTCAATCCTGGATAGGTCCCCAGAAACAGCGTGCTGGTCATGATCTGATCCGATCCTTCCATCTCCCCCACCACCCGCAGGGCCTCGGGGCGATCGGCGCGCAGCTGCACAAAAGCGGGCTGACGCAGCAGATTACCGCCGAAAAGCATGCGATTGCCAATCTGGTTGCGGTCGAGTTCGCGGGCCAGATCGGTGCGGCTGAAGGGAGCCCCAGGCTTCACAGCGATCTTGAAACCGAACCAGGAGCAGTCGGTGCGGCAGCCCGATGCGTCCCAAGTGAAGCCTCGGTCCGGATCCCAGGATGTGGCATGGGTGGGCAGGGCGAATTCGAGAACATCCTCATGGGCGGCAAGACCTCGGCGCAGCATCTCCCAGTTGCACTTGCGTGCCTCGATGAACTCCGGCAGCCGCCGCAATTGCACCCGGCCGATGGCGGCCTGGGGATCGAGCGGCTTGAGGTTGAAGCCGAGGTGGCTGTAGGTGTACTTGTGGTCGTAGCCCTCGGGCAGTTCGCCGAGCTGCCAGCCGAAGCGCTTATTGCAGGTGTTGTCGATACCGCTGGGACACCAGCAATCGCGGCCCCAGTCGCGGAAGCTCTCGGCGATCACCTTGAGCTTCTGATCGCGCACGATGTTCACCGCGCCGCCCTCACCCATGGTGAGGTGATGGGGCGGGTAGAAACTCTGGGTGCTGATGTCGCCCCAGGTGCCGGTCCAACGCACCACCCGCTCGGGTCCCTCATGGAGGCCGGGGCTGTTTTCCGTGAATCCCAGACTCTCCGCCAGCGGGCGCGGCATTGAGTAGCTGCACCCCAGGGCGTCGCAGTTGTCTTCCACCAGCCAGAGGTCGTGCCTGCGGCAGAAGGCCAGCGTGGTGGCCAGATCAAAGGGATTGCCCAGGGCATGGGCCATCATCACGGCCTTGGTCTTGCCGGGGCAGTAGGCCGCCTCGAGTTGCTCACACCTTGCGTTGCCGGTGATCGGATCGGCGTCGATGAACACCGGCACCGCGCCCACCTGCACAATCGGCGCCACGGTGGTGGGGAAACCAGCCGCCACGGTGATCACCTCGTCGCCGGGATGGATCCGACGCTCCGTTGGAAGTTTGGGCGATGTGAGGGCCGAAATGGCGATCAGGTTGGCGCTGGAGCCCGAGTTCACCAGCAGGCTATGGCGCACGCCCAGGAAGCCCGCCAGCTCCCGCTCGAATGCCGCACCCTCGCTGCCCAGGGTGAGCCAGAAATCCAAGGTGGCCGACACGGCCGCCTCCACCTCGTCCTCGGTGAAGACGCGTCCGGCGTAGGGAATCGTGGTGCCCTCCTGCCAGGGGGTGCGAGAAGGGTCGGCCGCAGGCCGATAGGCCGCATGGGCCTGACGGGCGTAATCGCGCGTGAGGCTCAGGATCTGAGCCTTGAGGTCGGGAAGTGAGGTCACGCGGCTGTCGCAGAGATATAGGCGGCCAAGTCAGCCCGGCAGCATTCAAGGGCAGCGATTTGCCCCTGATTGTGCCGCAGGTACCAATTGACCGTGCGCCCCACCGTGGTGGCGAAATCCCAGCGGGGGCTCCAGCCCAACTGATGGTGGGCCTTATCGATCACCAGGTTGAGCAGGCTGGCTTCGTGCGGGGCGCTGGGGTCGCTGCGGTCCTCCCAGTGGCCCGGCCAGTGCTGGAGGGCCTCCTCCACCAGCTCCCGCACGCTGCGGTTGGCTTCGAGCTGAGGCCCGAAATTGAAGGCGGTGGCGAGGTCTGGATCGCCGCTGAGACGCTCAGCCAGCAGGAGGTAACCACCGAGGGGCTCAAGCACGTGCTGCCAGGGCCTCGTGGCCGCCGGGTTGCGCACCCCGATCGGTTCACCCGCTGCCAGGGCACGCATGGCATCGGGCACGATCCGATCGGCGGCCCAGTCGCCCCCCCCGATCACGTTGCCGGCGCGGGCGCTGGCGAGCCGCAAATGGGCACTCTGGTGGGGCTGGCTGCCACAGAAGCTGGCACGCCAGCTGGCGATCGCGATCTCGGCGGCCGCCTTGCTGCTGCTGTAGGGGTCATGGCCGCCGAGGGGGTCATTCTCGCGGTAGCCGTAAAGCCACTCGTTGTTGCGATACACCTTGTCGGTGGTGACCAACACAGCGCTGCAGGGCTGCTCCAGAAGGCGCAACGCCTCCAGCAGGTGGATCGTGCCCATCACATTCGTGGCCCAGGTGGCCGTGGGCTCGGCGTAGCTGCGACGCACCAGAGGCTGGGCCGCGAGGTGGAGCACCACCTCGGGCCGTGTCTGCCGCACCAGATCCGCGAGCGGAGCTGGATCTCGGATGTCAGCGAGGCGATGGTCGAGGTGGCGCTCTAGGGCGAGTTGTTCAAACAGATTGGGCCGGCTCTCAGGTGGCAGGGCCACGCCGGTGACCTGGGCCCCCAGCTCCAGCAGCCACAGCGCCAGCCAACTGCCCTTGAATCCGGTGTGGCCTGTGAGCAGCACGCGCCGGCCCTGCCAGAAACCAGGATCAGGACGTGGGGCCACGCTGGAGAGAACCATCACTCAGCTCCAGAACTTCCAAGGAGCCTTGCCCTTTTGCCAGAGATCCTCCAGCAAGGTTTTGTCCCGCAGGGTATCCATCGGCTGCCAGAACCCCTGGTGGTGATAAGCGGAAAGATCGCCGGTTTCGGCGAGGGTCTGCAGCGGTTGTTGCTCCCAAGTGCACTGGTCGCCGTCCACCAGATCAATCACCGATGGGTCGAGCACGAAGAAGCCGCCGTTGATCCAGCTTCCGTCGCCTTGGGGCTTTTCTTCAAAAGAAAGAACCCTGCCCCGCTCAAACGCCAGCGATCCGAAGCGCCCCGGGGGTTGAACGGCTGTGAGGGTGGCGCGGCGGCCCTCCCTGTGATGGAAATCGATCAGGGCATGGAGATCCACATCGGCAACGCCATCGCCATAGGTGAAGCAGAAGGTTTCATCCCCGATATGCTCCCTCACCCGCCGCAGCCTGCCGCCGGTGAGCGTGGCATCGCCGGTGTCCACCAACGTGACCCGCCAGGGCTCGGCCTTGCGACTGTGCACCTGCATAGCATTGGTGCTCATGTCAAAAGTGACATCGCTGGTATGTAGAAAATAGTTGGCGAAATACTCCTTTATCACATAACCCTTGTAGCCGCAGCAAATGATGAAATCGTGAATGCCAAAGTGACTATAGATTTTTAGAATGTGCCAAAGAATCGGCTTGCCGCCAATTTCAATCATCGGCTTGGGCCGCACGCTGGTCTCCTCGGAGATGCGTGTACCGAGGCCACCGGCAAGGATGACCGCCTTCATGGGTGTGAATCCTCAACCCACCTGCTGGGCCTTGCGGTCTGCGGTGGCCTGCTCCGCCAGCACCTGCTCCAACCCCTCCAGATCCGCATCGGTGATCTTGGTCTGCATCGGGCAGTGCTTGGGTCCGCACATGGAGCAGAACTCGGCCTGCTTGTAGATGTCGGCTGGCAGGGTTTCGTCGTGATACTCGCGGGCCCGTTCAGGGTCGAGGGAGAGATCGAACTGCTTGTTCCAGTCGAAGGCGTAGCGAGCACGGCTGAGCTCGTCGTCGCGGTCGCGGGCGCCAGGGCGGTGGCGGGCGATGTCGGCGGCGTGGGCGGCGATTTTGTAAGCGATCAGACCGTTGCGCACATCTTCCGGGTTGGGCAGGCCCAGATGCTCCTTGGGGGTCACGTAGCAGAGCATCGCGGTGCCGTACCAGCCGGCCATGGCCGCGCCGATGGCGCTGGTGATGTGGTCGTAGCCGGGGGCGATGTCGGTGACCAGAGGGCCAAGAACGTAGAAGGGCGCCTCGCTGCACTCCTCCATCTGCTTGCGCACGTTGAACTCAATCTGATCCATCGGCACATGGCCGGGGCCCTCCACCATCACCTGCACGTCGTGCTTCCAGGCGCGGCGGGTGAGCTCGCCGAGGGTCTTCAATTCGGCTAGCTGGGCCTCATCGGAGGCGTCATGCAGGCAGCCAGGCCGCAGGGAATCGCCAAGGGAGAAGGTGCAGTCGTAGCGCTTGAAGATCTCGCAGATGTCGTCGAAGCGGGTGTAGAGCGGGTTCTGCCGGTGGTGATAGAGCATCCACTGGGCCAAAATGCCGCCACCACGGCTCACGATGCCCGTGAGACGGCCCTTCACCTTGGGCAGATGCTCGATCAGCAGGCCGGCGTGGATGGTCTGATAATCGACGCCCTGCTGGCAGTGCTTCTCGATGATATGGAGGAAATCGTCTTCGCTGAGCTTCTCGATCGAACCATGCACACTCTCGAGGGCCTGATAGACAGGAACCGTGCCGATCGGCACCGGCGAGGCCTGAATGATCGCCGTGCGCACCTCATCAAGGTTGACACCGCCGGTGGAGAGATCCATCACCGTGTCGGCGCCGTACTTCACGGCCAGATGCAACTTCTCCAGTTCTTCATTGATGTCGCTGGCGTTGGGCGAGGCGCCGATGTTGGCGTTCACCTTGCAGCTGCTGGCGATGCCGATCGCCATCGGCTCAAGATTGGGGTGGTTGATGTTCGCCGGGATGATCATCCGGCCCCGGGCCACCTCCTCGCGCACCAGGGATTCGGGCAACTTCTCCCGCCTCGCCACGTGGGCCATCTCCTCGGTCACCACCCCAGCGCGGGCGTAGTGAAGCTGAGTGACATTCGCCTGACCCTGACGCTTCTCGATCCAGGCGCTGCGCATGTGAGGAAGGGGAGAAGGGAGTGTGGTCACCACAGCGCTGCTGAAGCCCGGTCGCGCCAACGGGGTGGCCGCAACGCTGGTCTCAACCAGGTTGTGATCGCTCAGACCGAGCCCGAAAGGCGCGGCCATGGAGACGATGGGGCTGTGGCTGAGTTCTTCCGCACTTCCCTGCGCCGGCATGACCCGGTTCAGGTTCGGAGGGTGTGATCTCAGCCCTGGGATCTGGACGTGAAACAGCCAGACCGGGCACCCCTAGTGACGATGAAAACCTAGCAAGGCCCCATCTTCGCGGGGCGGTTCAACCCTGCAGACCATCGAGGGCCGCCGCCACAACGCGATGGTCGGGATCAGCCTGGAGCTCACCCAGCAGGATCCGAGCCCGCTCCCAGGGCTCCAGCGGGCCGCTGGAGCCTGGAGAGGTTTCGCCGGCTCCCTCCCGCACCAGACGGCCGAGGATCTCGGCGCCCCCCACCCGCACCGTGCCATCGCCATCTTGGAGAGCCAGTTCGGCCAGATCCAGCAGTCGCTCGGGAGCCATCTGCGGATGTTCCGCCAAAGCGGAGAGAATGCTGCAGCGCACCAGCCAGTGGTGGTCCACCTCGAAGGTGGCCCGCAGGAGTGGCCAGGCCCGCTCGACCCCATGGCTCACGAGCGCGTTGGCCGCCTCGGCGCGCACATTTGCATCGGCGTCCTCCCGCAGGGATCGCTCCAGGGCCTGGCGGCCCGACTCGCTGCGTTTCACGCCGAGACCGGCACAGGCCAGGGAGCGCACCATGAAGGTGGTCTGCTCCAGTCCGAGAAGCAGCAGGGGAATGGCCCGATCCTCCGCCACCTCCCTGAGGCCCGCCAGGGCGGGCATGGCGCGGGCCGGATCACCGGAGGCGATGGCCTCCCGCAGGGCATCGATGTCCGGGCCCGGATCTGCTGAGGGCGCAGGGTCAATCGAATCCATGGCCAGGGCCGAAGCGCGGCGGGGGGCATCCACTGTGGAGCATCAGCAGGAGCACCTGAAACGGGGCTGGCGATGCAAAACGGGCCGTCAGCGCAGGAAACGGCTGCACACAACCGCTGCAGGGTTGCGTGAACGGGCGTGCGATACTTCAACCAGCAATCAAATCCTTCAGCCGTGCAACCTGAAGAGCGCAGCCTGAAGAGTGCCGCCGTGAAGACCATTGACCTGCTGATACCCTGCCACAACGAAGAAGAATCAGCCCCGGCATTGCTGCAAGCGCTGAACAACACGATTGAGGGATTTATCCTCTATGAGCAAGGCAAGGTTCAGTTTCATCTCATTATCGTTGATGATGGCAGCAGCGACAACACCTGCCAGGTGTTTGAACGGCTGATTCAGCAATCCGGCTCCCTTACGGGGGGATCCATCATCAGCCTCAGCCGCAACTTCGGCAAAGAAGCTGGCATGCTGGCTGGCCTCAGGAATAGCCAGGGAGATGCTTGCATCATTCTCGACGCTGACCTTCAGGACCCACCGAGCCTGATCCCAACCATGGTGGAGGCCTGGCTCGAGGGCTATCAGGTGGTGAATGCCGTGCGCCACGACCGCTCCAGTGACGGCCTGATGAAGCGGCTGAGCTCAGAGGGATTTTATTCGCTCTTCCTCAAACTCAGCAAACTGGAAGTTCAGTTCAATGCCTCCGACTTCAGGCTTCTGGATCGCGATGCTGTGCAGGCCATTCTTGGCTGCGAAGAAAGGGTGAGATTCTCCAAGGGTTTCTTCGCCTGGATCGGCTATCCACAAAAGAACATCTACTTCAAACGACCGGCCCGCAGCTCAGGAAGCAGCAAATGGGGCAGCTGGAAACTCTGGAACTACGCCTTGGATGGCATCTTTAACTTTTCCACCGCCCCCCTGCGCATCTGGAGCTATCTGGGCATCATCGTGACAACCGCCGCCTTCATTGTTGGCCTTTCTGCAGTGGTGCGGGTGCTGTTTTTCGGCATTGATGTGCCCGGCTACGCATCACTCTTCTTTGCCGTTACATTCCTGGGTGGATTGCAGCTAATCGGCATTGGCGTGCTCGGAGAATACGTGGGTCGGTCCTACCTTGAAGCCAAGCGAAGACCCCACTATGTGATCAAGAGCATTACCCATCCATGACGCGCCTTCACCAACGGCTCGCTCGTTTCGGCGCCGTGGGGATTGTGGCCACTGCCGTGCATGCAGCCACTCTTGCCGCCCTGAAGGTTGGATTTCAAATAAGCACTGGACCAGCCAATCTGGCTGGCTTTCTCGTTGCCTTTAGCGTGTCTATGGCTGGCCAGCAGCGCTTCACTTTCAACGACCGACTTCAGGGGAAGCGCATCAACCTGGCTGGTCTCGCGATTCTTTTTCTGATCAATGCCCTGGCCGCCCTGCTTCTCGGCCATCTGGCCAAGGCGGGCTGGGTGGTGCTCCTACCGGTGCTGCCCGCCGTGATCAACTACATCCTGCTTTACCTGTTCAGCGGCAGTTCCCTGTTTCGCAGCCGCTGAAGCCAAGGGCTCAGGGATAGCCGATGGCATCGATTCGCGGGTGTGCTGCCGCAACGATCGCAGCAATTCCTTCCTGCGGCGGCGGCGGTGATGAACGCTGGTGAGCAGCAGCCCCGAACCGATCAACAGGGCTGGCAGGGCCTCCCAGCGCGCGGTGCCCGTGCGATGCAGCAGGCCCACCAGGGCCAGAAGGATCAGCAGGGGCGAAGCGAGCGCCAGCAGGGCGGCGGGGCGGTCGTCCGACCGGAAACGCATGGGCGGCGGGCGCTTCAACACGGTGCCGCCATCCAACGCAACAGGCTGAGGGTGAGCACCCGGATGCCCACGGACAGGCAGGCCTCATCCGGGGCGAAGGTGTTGCTGTGGAGCGGGCTGCAGCCGGCTGGGCCCGCCACGCCGAGCCGGAACATCGTGCCCCGGTGGCCCTCGAGCAGGGCGGCAAAATCCTCGGCCCCCAGCGATGGCTGCTCCAGCCACTCCACCTGGGAATCCCCGAGCAGGTGCGCCGCGGTCGCCGCCACCAGACGGGTGAGATCGGGATCGTTGTGCACCGGCGGGGAAATGCGTCGGTAGTGAACGCGGGCCTCACCGCCATGGCCCCGGCAGAGGGCCTGGACGGTGTCCTCGATCCAACCGGGAAGGCGCTCATGCACGGCGGCATCCAGGCAACGCACCGTGCCCAGAAGCCGCACATGGTCGGCGATCACATTGAAGGCCTTTCCCCCCTCGATCCTTCCGAAGCTCACCACCACCGGATGGAGCGGATCCAGCCGGCGGCTGATCGCCTCCTGCAGACCACTCACCACCCGCGCCGCGATCCAGATCGCATCGGTGCTCTGGTGGGGCCTGGCGCCGTGGCCGCTCTCGCCGATCACCTCGATCTCCAGCTCGCCGGCGGCGGCGGTGAGGCTGCCGCAACGCACCCCCACGGATCCTGCGGCGATGCTGGGGAACACGTGCACACCGAAGAGGGCATCCACCCCATCCATGGCGCCATCGGCACGCATCCAGGCAGCCCCCTGGGCCGTTTCCTCGGCGGGCTGAAACAGCAACCTCACGCGCGCCTGAAGCCGATCCCCCGAGGCCGCCAGCAGAGCAGCCACACCAAGGCCCACCGTGGTGTGGATGTCGTGCCCGCAGGCATGCATCAGGCCCTGGTGCGAGGAGGCCCAGGGCAAGTTGGTGCGCTCCTCGATCGGCAGGGCATCCATGTCGACCCGCAGAGCCACCAGCGGGCCTCCGAGCGGCCCACGTTCCGCCACCACACCCGTGCGGCCGACGGCCTCCCGGACCTGCCAGCCCCAGCGGCGCAACTCTCCGGCCACCAACGCAGCCGTTTGGCGTTCATGGCCACTGAGCTCGGGATGGCGATGCAGGTGGCGACGCAGCTGGATGAGTTCCGGCAGCAGCTCCTGCAGAGGCTGTTCCAGATGCACTTCGTCCCAGGTGGGACCACTGAACAGGGCAGGCGAAACAGACAACAAGCAACGACACACTCCTATTAACTGTAGGTGAAATGGGCGAACAATCCTGCCCACCCGACGGCATCGGTGCGGGTCGTTGCGACGGGAGCCACCCGGCACGCCGCCGAATCACCTGCTGCCCACAGAACCTGCTGCAGGAATCGGTGCGATTAGATTCCTGCCATCATCCATCGGCAGACAGCCCCTACGGCCCCTGGAAGCATGAAGAGCGGTATCACCAATCAGATCTCCAATCAGCAGCATCAAGATTTCGGGCTGCTTCGCCTTGCTCAGCGCGCCATCTTGATCGCAACGCTATTGATCTCAGCTTTTCTGATCCTGAGAGATAGCGGCATCGTGCCGGCAGCGCCTATGGACCAGCACTTTGCCGAAACCGTGGATCTCCATATCAGGTATGCGCAAAACAGCTGGAGCTTCCAATACCCAGCCCTGCAGAACAGTGGCGGCATCACCTCCAGCCTGATTGCAGGTCTTTACAAGCTCGTGATACCAACCACCCACGAGAACCTCAACTGGCACATACGCATACTGGCAATGGCAACATATCTGGTTAGCACATATTTTATGGCCAATAGATTCATCAGCAGCAAGCCACTTCAGATCCTGGCCTATCTGATCATCGCCAGCTCAGGCTTTCAGCTTCTCCAGCCCTCCAGCGATCTTTTTTCTGGAACCCTGCTGAATCTCTTTTTTCTTGGTGTCAGCTACCGCTGGCCAAGGATCTTCACCGCACTCTTTCTGGCGGCCTTTGGTCTGTGCAAAGTGGACATGATCCTGGCCGCAGCTGCGCTGGCCGGTCTTTGGTTTTGGTGGGAGCAGCGAAGCGGTCACCGCCAAGCCGGCATGACCTGCGTTTACACCCTGGGATGGTTGCTTCTCCTTCTGTTCCCCGGATTCATTCTGCAAGGAGCCAGTCCCCTGGCAGGCTCGAGAAGCCTGATTGCTTTCCTCAGTGCCTACGCTGAATTCTTTGGATACCATCAGTTTTCGGGTCCTGTCAGCCAGGACCTAAGCGCCAGCATGGAAAGCATCAGGCTGAAGACGTTTGGGGGGGCCGAGTCATTCCCTGCCATTGTCCTGAAGTATCCCACCCTGTACCTTGATTTTGTAGGCCTCTCGGCAGCACGCAGCATTCCCAACATCTGGAACGTATTCAAATTCATGCTGCTGCCGATCGCCATTGTTTTGCTGCAGCAGAAGAAAATCACCCAGAACCGCTTCCTCCTATGGGGGTCACTGATCGCAGCCGTCTGCGTTATCACCCCAGCCTGGCTGGTGATCTATCTAAGACTGCGTTATGCCGTGAAAATCGCCGCACCCCTGATCATCATTGCCCTGGCGGGAAGCCTTGAACTGAGTCGACATAATCGCCGCTATGGACAATTGGCCTGGCTCTGTGGAATCAGCACCATTCTCTGGCAGCTCTATTTCCTCGATGATATGGCTATTCATTCCCACTTTAAATGAAGGCTGAAGGCTCACCAAGGGCCGCCCAATTGAGTGAGGGTTGGATCAGGCTTGCCGCTGCAGAGCGAGAAAGCGCGCCAGGGCAGCCACCGGCTCCGGCGGCCAGCGACGGACCTCCAGAAGCCATTCACTCTGCCGGTAACGGGGATCCAGACCGGAAGCCGCGGCCCAGTGGCTTTCCGCTTCACCGGCGGCGCCCCGCTGCCAAAGCAGGGCCGTGAGGCCGGCACGGGCATCGGCGAAGAGCGGATAACGGCGGATCAGGGAGCGCAGCTCCCGTTCAGCCTCGCTCAGATCGCCCAGCTGGAAAGCCGCCAGGGCGGCGCTGGATCGGGCCATGGCGAAGCCCGGCCTGGCATCGGCGGCGGCCACGAAACGGATGCGGGCGGCCTGCCAGTTGCCGCGGGAACCCTCCACATTGCCGAGGTTGTAGAGGGCGGAGGCATCGGCGGGATCGCGCTCCAAGATCCAGGAGTAATCCGCAGCGGCGGCGTCCCAGCGGCCGAGAGCCTCCTCAGCGGTGCCGCGGTTGAGGTGGGGATCGGGATTGGCGGCGTCGAGCAGCATGGAGTGCTCCTGGTCGCGGATCGCCGCTTCGGCATCCCCCAGGGCCAGCCGCACATTGCCGCGGTTGCTCCAGGCAGCCGCATCCTCTGGCGCCAGTTCGAGCACGCGGTTCCAGAGGGGCAGGGCCTCGCCGAAGCGACCGGACCGGCTGGCTTCGAGGGCCTGGGCGAACAACCTGGGCAGAGAGGTTGCACCGGCGGATCCAGGGTTGGCTGGCTCAGCGGCGCCCGATGGGGGGTTCAGAAGGGCCGCCGAAACGCCCTGACCCGCGGCAGAACCGGAGACCATGGCGCTGTGGGGAGCCTCGGGGGATCGGACCAGCCCGAATGCAGCCTTGGAGCCTGCTGCGATGAGCTCGGGTTGGGCAATGCCGGAGACCTGGCCAGCAGCGGCAACCTCGGGGAGCAGCCAGGCGGCGGCTGGCGCGGGTAGAGCCAGAAGCGCGGCCAACACGAGGACCAGAAGCGGAGCCTGCAGCCGGGCCAAACCTGGAAGCGGCAACGGTGGATGGCGGAGCGGCTGCCGGGATCTCGGCGACCGTTTCGAGCGATCGTGCTGCCGGGCCATGGGCGCTTGCGGCCACCAGCTCGCGCCAGCCAAGAAGCCCAAAAACACCTGCAAGGCCCTGCGGGGGCTTCGCCAGGGGGAGAAGCGAATCTCAGCGCTGCTCATGCCGCCGCCTGATCGGATCCTGCGGCCAGGTGAGCACGGCCGGCCTCGGTGACCACCCGGCCCCGGGGAGTGCGCTGCAGGAAACCGAGCTGAAGCAGGTAGGGCTCCACCACACCCTCGAGGGTGGCCGGATCCTCCCCCAGGCCGGCCGCCAGGGTTTCCAGGCCCACCGGCCCGCCGCCATAGCCCTGAACAAGGAGCCGGAGGAGGCGGCGGTCGCTCGCATCGAGGCCGCGGGCATCCACCCGGTGAAGCCGCAGGGCCCCATCCACCAGATCGGCGCCGATGCGCCCATGCCCGCCCACCGCGGCCACATCCCGCACCCGCCGCAGCAGCCGGTTGGCGATACGCGGCGTGCCGCGGCAGCGGCGGGCCACCTCCAGGGCGGCTCCGGCCTCGAGATCCATGGCGAGCAGGCCCGCGGTGCGCTCCACAATGGCCTGGAGATCGTGAAGCGCGTAGAACTCGAGCCGCTGGATCAGGCCGAAGCGATCCCGCAGCGGAGAGCTCAGGGCTCCGGCCCGGGTGGTGGCGCCCACCAGGGTGAAGGGGGCCAAGGGCAGGCTGCGGGTGCGGGCCGTGGTGCCCTTGCCCACGGTGAGATCAAGGCGGAAGTCCTCCATGGCGGGATAGAGGAGCTCCTCGGCCACGCGGTTGAGGCGGTGGATCTCATCGATGAACAGCACCTCCTGAGGCTGCAGGTTCACCAGCAGACCCACGATGTCGCGGGGGCGCTCCAGAGCAGGCGCGCTGGTGATGCGGCAACGCACCCCCAGCTCCTCGGCCAATACCAGGGCCATGGTGGTCTTGCCCAGGCCGGGCGGCCCATGCAGCAAGACATGGTCGAGGGCCTCGCCGCGGCTGCGGGTGGCCTCCACCGCGATCCCCAGCACCTGCTTGAGCTCTCCCTGACCGATGTAGTCGGCCAGGCGGCGAGGCCGAAGGGAATCGTCGCGGGGGAGATCGACGCCGGCATCGCGATCGTCGTCCGGGCGGGCCAGGGGATCGATCAGCTCCGAGCGCATGGGGTGCCGCTCGCCGGCCCCAGCGGGGCGGTCGCGGCCACCGGGCGCCGCGGAACCCGGCTGGGAGGAAACGATCGCCATGGGCTGCAGGGTACCTGCCCCTTCCGGGCTACGGCGAATCGGGCCGCCACCAGCAGCGCGGAACTCGCCTGCTCCGCGGACATGACAGCCTCGAGCCGGCGTTCCACGCCAGGCAACGGGTCCCGAACAAGCACCCTGGACCGGCCGCGAAGCCGAACGAAAACGAAACAGCACTCCCCAGCCCCGAACCATCGGCCGCTGTCTAGGGTCGGAAGCTGTTGGCGGATGCCGGGGAAGGGCGATGGCGAAGGGGCCCGGCAGGCAGGGGGGCAAGGCCAAGGGCGATCCCGCCCACCG